>Ga0209258_100408_pt1 | contig 52084 bp, 27 predicted proteins | sample Araplaol_mTSA_r2_FD_184281 | JGI IMG/M metagenome (GOLD analysis project Ga0209258, IMG submission 184281) | Arabidopsis root microbial communities from North Carolina, USA - plate scrape CL_Col_mTSA_r2 (SPAdes) (version 2) | ecosystem: Host-associated > Plants > Roots > Endosphere | place: USA...
CTATTGAAGCACTGATAAGTTGATATATTATCAGGATTACCGAAGCACTGATAAGCTCATATATATCAGGACTATTGAAGCACTGATAAGTTGATATATTATCAGGATTACCGAAGCACTGATAAGTTGATATATTATCAGGATTGCTGAAGCACTGATAAGTTGGTATATTATCAGGATTGTCGAAGCACTGATAAATTGATATTATCAGGATTGCTGAAGCTCTAATAAATTGATATTATCAGGATTGCTCAAGCACTGATAAGTTGATATTATCAGGATTGCTGAAGCACTGATAAAATGTTACCAGCCGGGTCTTCAAACCAGGCAATTAATGGTCCACCTTTACGGAAAATACCTTTCTCATCCGTTTTTAATTCTCCATCGTAATGCAGGAACTTTATCCCTTTAGCGGTCAGTTCATCAACAGCCTTATCAATATTTTCTACAGGGAAATTCAGAATGGTAAAAGTAGCAGGGGTATGATCAGGTTTGGGATAGATGATAATGTCTGTATCACCTTCTATATGTAATGTCAGTATCATCATCTCCTGTTTCTCAGAAACATTTAACCCCAATACTTCCTGATAGAATGTTTTAGCTTTCTGTATATCATTCACTGAAAAACTGCTGAAAGCTTTGGTATGAGTAAACATGGCATTAACATTTTGATGTCTGTAAATCTACTCTTATTAAATAAGTTGTACAGGGGGCATATACGGCAATATACAGGTGTAATTGCGACAGAAATACCGTCATTTCATAAGGAAAGATGCAGATAAATCAATAGCTGGGCTGGCCATTGCAAGTTGGACAACCTACATCGCCTTCCCCGGAACATAACGCGTGATATGGCTAACCTTGCCGCTTTCCTGCACTTTCCATAAATCATACTGGGACTGTAAATCCAGCCAAAGCTGCGCCTCTATGCCAAAAGCAAGCTCTAAGCGCCAGGCCATTTCCGGAGAAACGCCCGCCCTTTCATTGGCAACCTCGGAAAGCTGCTTACGGCTTACCTGTAATATATCTGCCGCTTTTGTGACAGTTAAATTCATTTCTTTCAGGACGTCCTCCCGGAGAATTGCACCGGGATGGGACGGTTTCATTTTACGCTTCATTTGTACCTTTTTAGTGATAATCTAAATAATAAACATCGTAGGCATTTTCTTTCTCAAAACGGAAGATGATCCTGTAGTTACCTGTGATTGAAACAGCACAGAAGCCTTCATAATTACCGCTGAGATAGTGAAATTTATACCCGGGTATTTTCTTCAATGGTTCTACGGTTTTAATTACGTTTAAGACCGTAAGAATACGTGTGATTTTATCCACTTGCATGGGCGGAAGTTTTGTGGGATCATTATTTTCCCACAACAACCGTAGCCCTTTGTGTGCTATGGTCTCGATCATAATCAAAGATACACTGTAACCAAATAGGTTACAAATTTTTTTTAAAAAAGTGAGAAAATATTTACCCCCTCATAGCAGAATAAGGCGAGTCTTTGTATAGGTTAACTAATACATCACGTGTGCAATCCCGAACAAACAATTGGTTAACAATTAAGCTAATTTATACAAATTTTATTCTCACAACAAAATTTTGATCAGATTGTAGCAACCAAATTCTATTCTTGCAACAAAACCTGGTCAGATCGTGGTGACCAATTTTATCTTACAATAAAACCTGATCAGATCGTGGTGATCCAATTCCATTCTCACAACAAAACCTGATCAGATCGTGGTGACCCAATTCCATTCTCACAACAAAACCTGGTCAGATCGTGGTGACCAAATTCCATTCTCACAACAAAACCTGATCAGATCGTGGTGACCCAATTTTATCTCACATAAAACCTGATCAGAATTGTAGTGACCAAATTCCATTCTCACAACAAACTTGATCAGATCGTAGCGATCCAATTCCATTCTCACATAAAACCTGACCATATTGTAGTGACCAAATTCCATTCTCACAACAAAACTTGATCAGATCGTAGTGACATTTATTCATTGATTAAAGAGCTTTTACGATGGTGCTTTGCACTATCATAAAAAATGAGGAAGCATTGCAGGACTTCGCACTGCAATTAAAAATCTGACTGGGTTATGACCGATCAGGGAGAGGTATTATTTACTCTTTAATATACGCAAGCGTCACGTTTTTATATTCCGCTTTACTCAGCTGAACTTTCAGGTTTTTGAAAGTTTCGTGAGGGCCTTTCGCCACAAAAAGGTTTACCAGCCACGCAGGTAATGAACCTCCCGGATCAGTTTCCAGGGTGTACTCTATTTTTACATTATTCTTCTGAGGGGTGAGTACCCATTTACCATATGAGCTTCTGACACGGACGATGTCTTTCTTTTCAGGTAAGTAATTGCTTATTACCGGTCCGTCTATGGTGACCACTTTGGTATGGGGGTCCTGCGTAACTTTTAAGTGGGCTATAAAATCGCGGTTGCTTATAGGCCAGGGTAAATTTACTTCCGAATAGTAGTACACTTCGGCAGCACTTATTTTCTTCAGTAAAGTGCTTGATTTTGTACTATATACCCATTCTGCCGCCGTATTTACGTCCATAATAACAGTAACCAACTGTGATAGAGTGGCAGGTAAAGCACATTTTACCTTGATACCTTTCAGGTGAGAATTTTCCAGGGGCTTAGTATAAATTTCAATTCCCTCTTTGTTTTGCTTCAGTTTCCAGTCTTCCTGTCCTTTACAAAAAAGGGAAAACAACATTACCGCGCTAAAGATCATTAATTGCTTGTTCATTGCTATCAGTCTATTATCCGGGGCTAAATTTACGAATAATCAAACTCATAATGACGGTAGTATCCCGTATGAAAGTGCCACTTCGGCCCTTTATTTGTCCGTTTCGCTGGTTTTTAGCCGAAAAACAGCTTATAATGGGCAGCCTTTTACTATTATATTAAACTCAATAATTATACATGTTCAGCGATATCACAGGTCAGTATATTATGTGAAATAGTGATTTACAGATATCACAACAGGTCAGTATACTCCTGAAATAGTGATTTGCAGATATCACAACAGGTCAGTATACTATCTGAAATAGTGATTTATGGATATCACAGGTCAGTATACTATCTGAAATAATGATTTATGGATATCACAGGTCGGTATACTGTCTGAAATAGTGATTTATGGATATCACAGGTCGGTATACTGTCTGAAATAGTGATTTATGGATATCACAGGTCGGTATACTGTCTGAAATAGCGATTTGTGAAAACAAAATCCCCTGCTATGTGCGTAGCAGGGGATAAAATTCAAATCTAACCTGGTTTCTGAACAGAGACCAGGGTGTTCATTTGCTTATGAAAATGATTATATGCGATGGCCCTGCTATAGAGATAGACCGGGATTTATGCATCTTTATCATTTGAACCTTTTAACGTCTTTGTGATCTTTTCATCCAACTCTTTCAAATGCAGTTTCGTTTGCTTGTTAAGTGCCGGCTGCTGCATTCCTTTTTTACAAAGTACCTGCAACTGGCGAAGATTATCTTTTATGATTTCAGGTAAATCCGAGATGTACATATGAAAGCTGTAATCGCCCAGTATCATGTTGGGATCAGGAGCAATAGTAGCTTCTTCCAGCAAACGGCTTACATACATCTTCTGCAGATTACGCCTGTAGATATCAATATTCTTACCTGCATAAATTTCTGTAAGAATGCCTTTATTCAGGTCGGTCAGGTATTCCTGTATAGTATATACTTTACCTTTCGCATCTACCTCCTGGTTTACTATCCTGCTAAGACGGTCCCGACTGATGAGGCCATTTATAAGTTCAAGCTGTAAAGAGGAAAGCTCAATTGTAAAATTCATCGGCAGTCTCTCTATTATACTTCTTTCATTCAGCCACATAGGTGTTGCCAGCGCTTCTTTACAGATGAACGCTACTGCTTCCTTCTGACGGGTATAATCTTCTACCACATAAGCAGGCCCTGCTTCAGTAGATAATTTTTCATTATGATAGATGCCTCCGATATTCTTCATCACATGACCTAAATAACGGGCATACTGAGAGAAAAGCACGTTATAGGTATGTTCCATTTCAATGGATGGTTCGCCTGGTACAACGGTCCATTCCTCAATATGCGGCAGTATGCGCTGCAGGTTCTTAATCCCATACATGCCTGCTTTCATGGCATCATCTCCAATATCTTCACTCTGGCTTCTTGCATCATATGGTTCTGCTTCATTACCAAACCAGAGACGGTGGTTCCTGGCAAGGCTATCTGTTACTACTTTGGTAAGTGCCAGCTTTTCTTCTTCTGCGGTCTTATATTCAGGATGCCATCTGTATCCCCATTCAATGGCCCATTTATCATAATCACCTATACGTGGATATAATCCGGCAGCACTAATGTTATCTTCCGGCTGTGCTACATAGTTAAAACGGGCATAGTCCATGATAGATGGTGTGTGACCATGTGCTTCCACCCATGCCTTATTGCGCAGGTTCTCTACCGGTACAGTGGAGCTGGAACCAAAGTTATGCAGCAAACCTAACGTATGACCTACTTCATGAGAAGATACAAAACGTACCAGGTCTCCCATCAGGGCAGTATCGAACACGGGTTTCCTTGCACGTGGATCAACCGCCCCACACTGAATCAGATACCATTTCTGCAGTAACTGCATTACGTTATGATACCAGAAAATATGACTTTCCAGGATCTCTCCGCTTCTCGGGTCAGCTACGTTGGGCCCCATGGCATTTGCTATTTCAGAAGGACGGTATACGATAGCCGCATGTCTTGCATCGTCTATGCTCCAGGTGCTGTCTTCTTCTTTTGAAGGCGCTTCCCTGGCATAAATGGCATTCTTAAAACCTGCCTGTTCAAATGCTTTCTGCCAGTCGTTCACGCCTTTTATCAGATAAGGCACCCACTGCTTTGGCGTTACAGGGTCTATATAAAATACAATTGGTTTAACAGGTTCTACCAGTTCACCTCTTTTATATTTCTCAATATCTTCCGGCTTAGGCTCCAGTCTCCAGCGACGTGCAATTACTTCATACTGTACATTCTGCGGATTCGTTTCATAGTCCTTATGCGCTACGCCAAAATATCCCACACGCCCGTCCATATATCTCGGCTGCATAGGCTTCACAGGTAACAGTACAAGGGACGCATTCAACTCCACCGTATAACAGGCTGCCGAAGGATTAAGTCCGGCGGTATAGGTCTTTACAGCAGTGATCTCTATATTGGTAGGGAAAGTATGAATGGTCTTTATATAACTCCGTTCATTGATCTGTGATCCCATACCGGCCCTTGCTTTAAACGCTGCCCGCTGGAAATAAATATTATCATTATCCCGGTTCAGGAAATCAGTAGCATCTACTACCACCCCCGCAGAATCTGCGCTGTACGCTAATACAGGGAACGATTCTACAATAGCCATGATATTGTTTTTCTGCAAACCTGCATAAATGGAGATGCTGCTGTCTTTTGCATATTCTGCAAAGGAAATCCGCCTCATGAATATTTTGTTCTGCGGCCCTTTTTCGAAACGGTATACCGTTTCGCCGATCTGGTCACCGGCATAGCCACTGGCCCCGTTACGCATTTCCGTAGAGGCTTTGGATACCCTGCTCACGATCATGATATCGCGGTTAAAGAGTGTATCCGGCAATTCGAAATAGTACTTATCATCTTTGGAAGTATGTACCGTAAAGAATCCTCTGCTGGTAGTCATATCCTTTGTAATGACATCCTTATATGGCTTTATTTTAGGTAGATCTTTCTTCTTTGTAGAATCAGCTGCCGGTGCAGCCGCAGCTACTACCTTTTTCTTCTTCCGCCATTGTGCGCTGGCAAGTGTACTCATACCCAACAGGGCAAACAATACCGTACAAGCGAAAAATTGTATTTTTCGTTTAGACATAAAAAGTAATTGAATTTTAATGTTGCTGTTTACTTATCTCGGGTTTTGTGTTATTTCCGGGTTTAACAATATGTTTTTAGCCGGTATGGGGAATACATACCGGTTGCTGTTAGGCTCCAGTGTATATGTTTCACCTTTGTATACTCTTGTTACTGTAGCTGCAAATGCCGCTTCTTTGTTCAAACGTTTCTGATCGAACCAGCGTAATCCCCTGCAAAAAAGTTCCCTTCTCCTTTCATTGACCACCAGTTGTAATGCTTCAGCAGCATTGGCTGCAGCAAGCGCTACATAATCTGCCGGACGGAAACGTTTCTGCCGGATCGTGTTCAGGATGTCAACAGCTATTGTGTAAGAACCAACTCTCGCTTCAGCTTCCGCTTTTATCAGCATCATTTCTGCTGTTGTAGGGCCTGCCAGAGGGTTATCCGAATTAATACGTGACCTGTAATAACCACGGCCGGCAAAAGGATTATAAGGGAAAACGGTACCAACTGCTGTAAATAATTCATAACGCAGATCATTTGCACTGAACAGGCTTAGTAATGATGTACTCAATGGTAATGTTGGAGAAGCAACAGACAGGCTTTTTGTAAAGATCATTTCCGGATCTTTATATTTTGTTGGATAAGATGCCGGATTAGCGATATAGTCATTTAGATTCACTAAGGCGCTTTGTCGTAACAGTGCACTGTCTGCATACCTTTCTGCATCAGCATACTCCCCTTTTTGCAGGGAAACCCTCGCCAGAATGGCATATGCAGCCGTTTTAGAAGGATTATAAGCCAGCGCTGACATATCAGGCAGATTAGGAATAGCCTGTGTAAGATCCCTGTTTATCTGATCATAGATGGTTTTTACAGGAACACGTACAAGACTTGAAGTGAAATCCGGATTTAACAATAAAGGAACACCTGCATCAGTAGCTGCAGTCGCTGCATCATATTGTTTCGCATAGATATTTACCAGGGAAAAGTAAGCAAATGCACGGTGTACCTGCCCTTCGGCCAGGATAGTCCGTTTGTCGGCATCACTGCCACCATCACTTTTCATCACACCGGTAGTCACCTGATTAAAGACGTATACCTGTTTATACATCTTGTCCCAGTCAGGATCCGCATTATCTCCGAAAAAATCTGCTGCCCATATAAAGGTATTCGCCTCGGCTTTGCCCAATCTGTTCAGGAAGCCATCATCCGCAGAACCATAATCGTCGCTGGCCACTACAGGATAATAGTATACAGGTTCGATATCCGATGCAGCGTTCAGCAGGTACTGGTAATCTGTTGTATAATGCAGGGTACGTTTTCCCTGCTGTTCAATCTCCACATATTTGCGGCATGCTGTACTTCCCAGCAACAGCAGGCAGGCAATGTAAGTATATATGATCCTGGTCATTATCTGAAATGTTAAAATGAAGCATTAATGTTAAAGGTGTAATTCCTTGCAGGGGGCAGTGAATTATACTGGCCTGCAAATATGTAATCCGGATCTATCCCTTCTTTGTTCTTTCTCCAGATAATCCCCAGATTGCTGGCCGTTGCACCCATTGTCAGCGATCTCATGAATCTGAGTCTTTTCATTACGGATCCAGGCAGTGTATAACTCAGCGTTACCTGTTGCAGGCGTGCATGATCTCCATCTATCACATTAAAATCGGCCAGTGAATAGCGGGTAACACTATTAAAACTGCTTCCTACTATCCCTGGTACATTTGTAAAGGCTTCATCTCCCGGTTTTCTCCACCGTTGTGCAAGCTCTTTGCTCGTAGACAGAAATCCCTGGAAAGACCCACTGGTAGGATAAAGGCTGGTATTGATACCCAGCTTCTGTACTTTGTATCCTAAGTAGTAAGACATACGTGCAGACAGGCTGATATTCTTATAACGGACCGATTGTGATAATCCTCCGAAAACAGGTGGTGTTCTGCGACCCATATATTTTTTGTCTTCGGGCTTCAGGTTATCGAAAGAATACATGTCAGCTGTAATTACCTTTCCTGCTGCAGTATATACCTGCGACTGGCCTTTATTATCCAGTCCTGCCCATCTGTATGCGAACACATTATCCACCGGGTAACCTGAAATGAGCTGGGATAAGCTGGATGGGTCCTGCTGCTTATCAGGGAAACGAACGTCCGTTACTTTATTGGTGTTATAGGAAATATTAAAATTGGCGCTCCATGTCCAGTATGTCTGCCGGATCATGGTACCATTTAAATTCAGTTCCACACCATGGTTGGTCATATCTGATGTATTGTAAGAAAGCGTACTCCATCCATAGGTAGAATTTATGGGTTGTGCAGTAACAATCCCATAGGTATGTTTCTTATAGATATCAAATGAAACAGAGAGTTTTCTATTCAGCAGGTCTGCATCAAAACCGGCATTGGTAGTTCTGGTTGTTGCCCATCCCAGCATGGTGTTACCAGGCAACCCAACCGTACCATATACCTGTTGCGTGAGAGGGTCAGTACCATACAGATTAATAGTAGTAAATGCAGATCCATCTTCACTTACATTACCACCTATTCCTTCCGTAACACGTACAGAAAGGTTATCCAGCCATTTGATATCATGCATGAATTTTTCATTGGTCAGGTCCCATTTTACACCAGCAGACCATAAGGGTACCGCACGTTTCCTGCGTTCCAGCCCTATCACACTATAATCGTCAAAACGAACGCTACCAGACAGATGATATTTATTTAACAGTGAATAATTGGCAGTGCTATAATAAGACAGATACCTTTTTCTGTTCGCATAAATGGTTCCATCTACAAATGGAAGGCTTTTACTATAATGGTATATAGTATTATATGGTACTGTAGGGTTTACAACTACAGAAGTACCCAGATCAGTATTAAACCCATATCTTGTCTCGTTGAATCCACCTGATTTGGTTTGCCGGAACTCATTACCTGCAATCACGGTAAGGTGGTGGATTCTTTTCCAGGACTTATCTACATTCAGTTGTAGTCTCAATGTATAGTCTTCCGCTGTAGAGTTATTGAGTTTATATACGCCTCCTAACGGCACACCATATACAGGTTTGCCATTAACGATAGTGGTACCGGTATTCACCAGGTCTACTGTAGCATAGCTATTCAGCTCTGCCAGGTTCTTCATGTCTACTGCTGTACGCTGGTACATACCGGAAACATCAAAATGGACCCCGTCAGTGATTTTAGCGCTCAGCTGAGAAGTAAGCCTGGATGAACTACTTTTGTAAATGATATTGTTGCGGCCCAGTTCATCAATAGAGTTTAATGTCCATGGCAGGTAACCGAGGCGTGTAAGACTGTCCGTTACACGGGGAGTAAAGGCAATATAGCGGTTAATGGATTTCCCCTGATCATCTACCAGCATTTCGTAAGGGCGTAAGCCGTTACTTCCCGGACTCATGGCTTCAAGCGCTGCGCTGTTCACCGTACTACCGGAGTATGTCTGGTTAATACCAGTTGTCATTACTACTCTTTTCTGTAACAGGTCATTGGTCAGATTCGCCGTTACAGAATATTTTTCCGCACTGTTACCTTTGAAGGCCGGATGGTCTTTAGAATAATTACCTGAAACATAATAGGTGTTGTTATCACTACCACCAGACATAGAAAGGTTGTATTGCTGGGAAACGGCGCTCTGTAACAGGTATTTCTTTATCTGGTCCAGGTTACTTCTTTTGCCCAGTGCTTCCAGTCTCTTATCTCTTTCTGCTGCAGTAATAGTACCACGTTGTGCCTGGAACATATCTTCCAGTGCTTCGTCCTGTGCAGGATAGCGCCAGTAAGATGCAGGATCAGCGAAATAGTTCAGATCAAAGAGTTCCTTTTCAAAATCGATGTACTGTTTGCTGTTCATCGTATTGAGATTGGCCATATTGGCGGGGGCAGAGGTACTTACAATTGCATTGGCATTGAAGGTAGACATCCCTTTACGGCCTCTTTTTGTTTCTATCACCACTACGCCGTTAGCGGCCTGCGCACCCCAGATAGCAGCTGCGGCGGCATCTTTCAGGAAAGTAATGCTCTGAATGTCTGCGGGGTTAAAAGAAGCTATAATAGCATTATTGGTAGCGATTGTAGCAGCAGAGATGGTGCCTCCGGGGTTTTTAACAAGGCTTTGGTCCATAGCCGGGAAGCCATCAATAACAATCAGTGGTGGTGTGAGGCCTGCATATGAATTCGTGCCCCGGACCGATATAGTATTCGTGCGGAGATCAAAGCGTACACCGGGAATGGTGCCTTCCAGCCTTTCCATCAGGTTAAGGGCAGGACTGGCTTCAATATCTCTGGCGGTGATAACATTATAAGAACCTGTAGCTGCGGTACGGTCAATCTGCTGATAACCTGTACTCACAGTGATACCGGTTAGTTTCGTTAAAGAAATATGCATGACAATCTTTACGGTCATAGGCGTTTCTACCGGATTATCAGCCACCGTAATGTGCTGGTTCTGCTTCTCATAACTCAGATGTGAGATCCGTAATGTGTATTCTCCCGGTTTTACGTCAGGAAAGTTAAAACGTCCTGTCGGGCCGGTAACCATTAGCTTTCTCGACGGCATTAACATAACAGAAGCCTGTTCTATAGGATTTCCCCTTTCATCCACTACAAATCCATAGATCATCTGTGGCACCCGGATATCCGCCAGCATCTGATTGATCATCGACCTTTTAGTGATGATAATCGTTTTGTCTTCGAAAGAATAGCTGAGTGGCTGATCTTTAAGCGCCTGTCGGATAAGCGTTTCCAGTGGCTGGTCCTTAATATCGAGCGTAACTTTCCTGCTTACGTCCAGCTCATTCTGATCATAGAATACCAGGTAGCCGGTCTGTTGTTTTATCACTTTAAATACATTCTCCAGGGATTCATTCCTGCAGGAATAGGTGATACTTTGCGAATACGTTTTGGCGCTTACCTGTATACAGCAGGCAAGCATAATAATGGTTGATAATCGCATAACACGTAGTGTTTGGATACTTAACCGGTTGTTTTTTACTAAGCGTTCACTGCGTTTAAAAAACATAGCAATAGCATCCCGGTTACAAAAAGCTTCAAAATGCATACTTTTGTAAAGGTTATTGGTTGATAATAAGATAAAGTCTGAGCAGACCTTTTTTTATAATGAGATCATAACCATCGCCGTTCTACCTCCCCGTAGAACGGCTTCTTTATGATCTTTGCTCCTGTTTTACTGCTGTACCACTACCAGCTTTCGTCCATCCATTCTGAATTTTATATCCATTTTTTCAAGTATGCGCAGTACCTGCTGTAACTGCAAATTGCGTTGAATAGCGCCTCCAAAGCGGCGTTGAGGGATCTTCCCTTCAAATACTACGTCTACATCGTACCAACGTGAAAGCTGACGCAGTACAGATGAGAGATCAGTGCCATTAAAATTAAAGGCGCCGTTCTTCCAGGCTATTACCTGGTCCAGATCTATATTGTCCAGTACTTTCACACCGGTACCGGTAGTTCTTGCCTGCTGGCCTGGCCGCAGGATTACCTGCTGATTATTTCCTGTCGTTACTGCTATGCTGCCTTCAAGCAGTGTGGTGTTGGTAAAAGGTTCATCGGTATAGGCATTGATATTGAAATCCGTTCCCAGAACATTGATAGAAGTTGTTTCACTGATCTTTACCACAAAAGGCTTATTGGCCATTTTTGCTATTTCAAAATAGGCTTCCCCCGTTACTTTCACGGTACGGTCGGCCCCTGTAAAAGCTGTCGGATAAGTGATAGAGGAAGCAGCATTCAACCATACGGCGGAACCATCTGGCAGTGTAAGGCGGAACTGGCCGCCACGTGGTGTGCGGAGGGTGTTATAACTGATCGTATTATTATTGCCGTTGGCAGCATACTGCAACTGCCCGCCGGATTGCATAATGGTGGTACTCCCCTGTCTGATCACCTGCCTCCCCGTGCTGTCCAGGGTTACGGAAGAGCCGTCTGCCAGCGTAAGCACTGCTTTGTTGGCACCCGGCATGATCACCTGCGCCTGTTGAGGTCTTTTTACCGGTTGTTGCCATAAGTAAGCGGTCATTCCGCCAAGGAATATCACTGCCGCTGCTGCTACCCAGCGTAAACGGGGCAGGAAGCGGATGTTATCTTTCCTGCCCAGTACCCTGTTCAGTACCGGCAGTCCTTCTGCAGCCGTAAAGCGCGGATCAGGCACTACAAGCCTTTCCCACTGTTGCTCCAGCATGGCAGATAGTCCGCTGTCTACAGACGGATCTTTCAACAGCTCCATCAGCTCGCGGACTTCTTCGTCTGTAGCCGTTTGTTCATAATACCGGTGAAAAAGGTAATTTATTCGTTCCATAGCGATTACTATATACAGGACAATATGAAATATCAAAAAGTAGATATGCCTTTAAAAAAAAATTGCTGCCAGTAAAACCGGGGGTAGGTAGATGTGGTATCTTTCTTTTATATAGTCACTTATAAACTCAGTAGCCAGCTGAATGTATTTCTTGACGGTCGATACGGTAATACCCATCTGAGTGGCTATTTCAGCCTGTTTCAGGCGTTCGCGGCGACTTAACAGGAATACCTTCTGTTGTTGTGGCGGTAATTTGCCAATGGCTTCATCTATAAGGGAGTGGTAAATGAGCTGAGGATCGGGGGTATCTGCTTCAGACCGGAACTCGCTACGTAGCCAGGAGGTCTGGTTTTCGCGCTCCCTGGCCATCTTTTTCAGGGCGTTCAGGGCACGGTTTTTTGCCATTACCCAAAGGTAAGGTTTGAATTGTTCCACAATAAGTAAGGATTCCCGGCTCATCCAGATCTTGAAAAAGACATCCTGGATAATTTCTTCCGTTTCGGGCAAAGAGCGGGTAATGCGGAATACATGTGTAGATAATAAGGGGTAATAAGTATTGAATAAAACAGTAAACGCCGTTTCATCACCTGCCGAAACCCTTCCGAGCAATGCACGCTCATCCTGTAAGTTCTCCTGTTCCAATAAACCTCTTTATGTTATATCCCCTTGAATGCCGGATAAAAGTAATAAAAAATAGGTTGTATCAAAAGTATGATACAACCTATTTTCATTCAGGTACCTGATAGAGACTCAGCCCCTTTATTTATTTTTGATACGCCCTTTCTATGAGGATAATGGACATTACTTCCGTATTTCACAGTAGTATAAGCCCCCTATTAGCCCCCTCTTAGTCCCCTATACCCCCCCTATAAGCCCACCTTATTTAAGGGGGACTTATAGGGGAGGTATAGGGGACTAAGTTATATATCTTTTAACGGGCAGTTACGGTTGTATTAGGCTTGAACTCCGAATAATACTTACCCAGTGGGGTGAGGGTACTATCCGCTTTCACTAAAGCAGAAGGCCATAACCGGGTGCTGGTAGGTGAACCGGAGAACCAGGAATAACGTTGTATAAAAGGGATGGTATCCAGCTGAGGTAACAGTCTTTGCATAAATGCCTGTACCTGTTCTGCCGTATACCTGTTTGCTGCCATTGTTTTAGCGTCCTGGTCTGCGGTAGCGAATTCTGTAATCCAGATAGGTTTGTGGTATTTCTCGTATAAAGCCCGCAGTACTTTCACAAAGTCAACATCATCCAAACCAACGTACATGTGTACACAGATGAAGTCTACCCGGCGATTCTGGGTGATAGCCTTGTCCATAAAACTGTAGATCCAGTCGCGGGTTGGCCAGGATGCTGCCGGACTGCCCAAAGGCAGGCCAATGCTTTCCAGTTTAGGCCATAAAGCCAGCGCCTCGTCTACTGTCATATTGGATTGATCGGCCAGATCAGGCTCATTGAATCCCAGCACATATTTTATTCTGCCGGAGTCTTTCCATTTTTTTACATAAGCGATGTTCTCGTCAGTTACATTGCCTTTACCCCAGAACATAGTTACAAATTCTGCGTTATTGGGCTGCTTCTCGAAAGGTAAAGTGGTTCCCCAGGTATAGAACCAGTAACTCTTCAGATTCACCACATTACCATACCAGCTTCCGTTGGTACTTGCGGTGTTGAAATCTACTCCTTTCTTATTAACAAACCCCATCGGAGGATCTGTAATGATTGGGTTTTCAACTTTGTCTTTGCTACAGGCTATTAACAACAACAGGCTGAGGGACAGTAAAATTTTGCAGTTGGGCATAAAATAATGGTTATACAGATATGATTATATTCTGCAATATTATCAAACTATTTCCATATTTCATGCAACACGCGTTTACGACATTTTATCAAAAATGTATAAGTTCTTACTGTTATCATTCATAAAGAAGTGTTTCTCACTTACTACCGGATTGTAATTCAGCATTTCACCTTTGGGTAATGGTATTTCCATTTGCCATACTATTTCTTCTTTATTAATATCGAAGACACCTACACGGTTCCAGTTTCGGGCCCTGTCATCTGCTGTATAGAATATTTTATCTTTATAAAGCGTACCGCGTTGTATAAAGAGAGGCGTATTATTTAAATCATTCTGGATGCTTCGCAATTGTACAAGTTTATTCGACTGAAGATCAAAACGGGAAAATGTGGTTGCCTGTAAGATATAAATCTTATCTCCGTAACGGCCTCCCTGCAGAAGACCGCCCACGAATCCATCCAGTTTATTTCCGTCCCTGTCATGCCATTCTTCTACTTCCCATTTTATTTCTCCGCTTTCTGTATCTACCCCTACTATCCGCTTGCTATTTACGAGGCAAACAAGCGTATCCTGATAATATGTAAGTATATTGTACTTTATATCCTTTACATCCCTAAAGAGATTCTTTGTATGATAATAATTATTGAAATTAATCAGTTCCTTAAACTCACCGGTTTTTAGAGATAGTTTATTGACTATGGGGAACCGGACACTCACATCATCGATCCTGCTAAAGTATAAGTTTCCTTCATGCACCAGGCGTTCATTTGATAAAGTAAATCCCTTTTGCCATACTACAGTTCCATCTGGTTTAATTCTCTGCAGGCTATGTGGATCATTTACTCTTTCCGCAACGATAATATCCTCTTCATCCAGCAATAATGGAAATAACCCCTTGCCCATTAGCACTATTGTATTATCCTTTTCCCATGCCATGTTTCCATTAAAATTAAATAATCGTCCTTCTCCGTAAGCGAACACTTTACCAAACTCAGTTACATCCTGCAGGAAACGACGGGTGGTCAATTCTTCTTTATTTATTTCGGATATTCCTTTCTGATGAAAAACATACAAATCAGTTTTTGTTTCCGTCCTTAACATATGATCAGTCCGGGTTTCTCTTATTGAATACATCAGTTATAAGCTTTTTATAAATGAATAAATATTACTGTCAAGTTTAGGATCATTAATTGCCTTTTTAAAGAGATCCAGGTTATCAAAGCCGAATAATGATAATTTCGAAGGGCCAAAGAACCCTCCCTCACCAAACCATGCATCTGCATTATCAATTAATACCTTCTGGAGAATTTCCTTACTTTCCGTAACAGTTATTCTTCTACCATCAAAAATATAATTTAAATTATCAATGTTGTTAACAGCTGCAAGATACGTTCTTAATTGTTTGGCAAAATAAACACGTTTGCTGGCATTATTCTTAAAATCTGATACGGTACTTTTCCCCCAGCTTTTAAATTCAAAGAATTTATCTCCGCTACTCGATGCTACTTTAATATCATACCGGCACTTGCTCCTTACCTCCTCATTATCTTCTTCATCATCACCAGGGTTATCTGCATCAATATCATCAATAGTATCATCGAAAGAGATTGTTCCGCCTGTAAACAATTCGGGGTACTGCCTCAGTACTCTTAACTGGAAGGCTGCGCCATATACCATTTTCAGGGCTTTGGGCTGTTTAAGCTCATTCCACATCTTACTGGCGTTGCTGGAAGAGTTGTAATTATCCGAAAAATATTTAAAATCCTTTACATAATCATCAGCATACTGTACAAACTTGTTCCTATTCTCGCAGATAAAACACCTGAGCCCCTTATTAGCAGTCAGCAAGGCTTTTAGTCCTGCATCATTGCCTACATTAGTATTAAAGGATGCATCAGCCCGGGCAATCGTCATCTGTTTCAGTGCTTCAAAATCTCTCTGATAGTTAACTGAGATGGCCTCTTTCGCATCCTTCATTAATCTCCATGCTTCCAGCGCTTTCACATCAATCACGTTTACCTTATTACTGATGTGCTGGGTTTGATCACTGGTGGCAGTGATATCATCCAGGAATTTATAGAGGGAGGCTTTGTCCAGCGCTAAGAGGTAATCAAGGTCCGCATTTACATTACTGAAAGGCAGGTTCGCGCATAGTTTTGATACAGCTGCTGTATACGTAGTGCCAGCTGAAGCCTGCAGTGTTTCAAATTTCTTACAGATATCCTGTGAATAGCGTTCGCAGCGTTTACACTGATTCTGTTCCTTGATTTTCTCTATGATCTTCTCAGCTACTTTGGCAGTAGAATATACCAGTTGAGGTGCTTCTCCAGGTACTGTTACAACTATCACTTCCGGTGCTAATGAAGTAGATTCAACCGGTACATATTTTATTGCGGTAGCCCTTGTTGTGAATGTAACGGGCGTAAATGCAGTGCCATCGCTGCTGGCTTTTGTAAAGACGGAGATCTCTTCTCCGGTTTGTTTAAGCACATTGGCTGCTACCAGATCTTTTACTGCAGTTGCAGATGCAGGTTTCGTCAGCAGTTCCACATCTGAAGAAGTAGCGCCTGAAGGTAATTTCGGCGTGCGGATCGGTGTGGTTGAGAATTCGAGGAAATCATCGTATCCGCTACTACCGGAATTCTTTCCGAGGTCGAAAATCCCTTTCACGAATTCATCATCATAACCGGCGATTTTTCCACCTGCTACCAGTTCGTCGAAATTATCCACAAAGAGTTTTGAACCTGTAAACAGTTTGGATTCACCGATAGCGATCTTAGGTGCTGAAACAACTGCATTAAAGTTCTCCAGTCTGCTCCATCCGGCTTTTAAGCCATTTAAAGCAGCAGGAATACTTCTCATAGTGGTAGTTACCTCATTTACTGTATTACTGATCTTCTGTAAGCTACCGAATTTGGTCCAGCCCCATTTCAGCATATTGGCACCACCTACTGAAAGGGTTGCATAATCCGTTACGGTTTTCACTCTATCCCAGGCTTCATAGAAATCTTTATTTTGGGCATAGTCCTCCACCGTCAGTGACCCTCTTTCCTTTTGTATCGCCAGATCGGCCACTGCAACAACTCCTGCTACTGCATTGATTATTGCCAGTGAAGAACCTCCTGTTTCAGGCGCCGCAAGGACGGCAGCTGTAATAGTAATGACATTGGCGGCAGTACGGACAGTCCTTGCCGTATTAGTCCGCCGCACATCATTATCATATACCATGGCCATATAAGCAGGAATGATAAACCTATCCCCTGCATTCAAACCATCTTCATGATAATTATCTGCAACCAGCATTGTTACCGGTTCAAATGGATTATAGTTTTCATCATAATAGATCTTTGACGTTCTGTCGGGCCTTTTACCTTCTTGATAATAGATAGGCCTTACATCAGAGAGCGTATAATTTTGTTTAAAATAAATCCTGCCATCATCATTGAAATTAATATCGCCCGGCTCAGAAACGCCATTTGTCTCATATTCATAGTTGTTCCCCAGCACATAGATCTCATCCCGTTTCATTCCTATCACATAATCTGACTCTCCGGGGTAGTAAGGAACCCCATTCATTCCGAACATGGAGAAAGAGAAACTCCTCTTTGTTGGCTCAATTTTCAGGGCTGTATAATTAGAAGATATCCATGGATTAATGATGTCGAAGATAGTATGTACTTCATCATATCCTACTCCATTCATCCACTTATTCGCCTGTTTCCAGAGCGTCCGCATCCACTGATAGTCATTAGCCATGAAGCCTTTCTTCAGAAGGTCTATCTGATCAAAAGCAGGTGTACTGCTGATCAGATCTTTCACTATAAAATGCCCGTCATCAGAACTAAACATTGAAGGATCTGTATACCAGTAATCATTATCGCCATCTGCAGACAATAATTGGTTGAGCAGATATATTCTTTCAGTAATATTCAGTCCCACAAATGAACAGGCGTAATATTTCTCAACAAATATGGCATGGATCTCCTTGGCTGTGGCCCCATTCGCTATGGCGTTCTTCAGTTTTTTGAGCCATGCCATATCACCATTGGCAAGGGCTATCAGTTGTTCCAGGGTTTTCAATTTCGTCATTTCATACACCCTGTTACTGCTTATCCCCTGTCCGGTGCTTAATGACTGGGATACCATTGCAATAGCAGCACTCAACTTGTTTAAGTCCAGTTGATTTACAGTAGTCAAACAGGATGAAAACGCCTGTAGCTCATTTTCTTTCAGATTAGCCAGTGTGAAATAGGAGATATACTCGGCTAATGAACTTTTTTCAGACAATACTTCCAGCAGGAAATCGTTCAATGAAACATTCGGATTCAGATTATACTTGAAATTGATCTGGCTATTCGTAAACCGCAGATCATTTGCCGGTAAGGTGATCAGATCTGTCTCTTTCTTCTGATTGAGAACATCCAGTAGTGTGGATGGGTCTATTGCAGCCGTAAGGTCCATGACAGCCAGGTTACCCAACTTGGTACCCTTACCTGTATAATTATCCGTTATTAACGAATCTAGGCCTATACTCTTAAACCTGGCAGCATAAGTGACGAATTTTTTCTGCCCTATCCCCAGTACTACGGCTATTCCGCTTGTGGGTGCCAGCTGTTTGGAATATTTGTCTATGTAATACCCTCCTCCATCTGAGCGGATATATCCCATAAACTCAGTTCCTTCATTCCGGACACTGTAGGCAATTTTCTGATCAGTGAATGATAACAGTGCGCCCAGCGAAATAAGTGTTTCTGTTGGTTTACTTAGATCTGCCGTATTTTTAATCAATTCGAAAGTTCTGTCAAGCGTGGAGAACTTAAGATTACTTGCGGTAGAAGGTAAAGTGATATATTTCCCTGAAGGTGTAATGAATGTATAAGTATCATTTACATCATTCTTCAGCTTACTAAATACTTTTATATCTCCATAACCAACACTGGCACTGGCATCATCTCCTTCAAATATCCCCCATACATGACCCGGACTATGTACTACATCCCACTGGTATTTCAACAGATCATATCCTTTAGTATAATCCATCAGGTTATCTGTACTACCTGCAGATAAGTCTATGCCTTTACTGAAGGTATGTTCCAGGGTATAAGCGCCGTGACCAGTTTCATGGGCTACGGTACGACCTACATCTTCTGCCGGAGCATTTTTCATAAAGATGAATCCAAACTGGCTCTGACGTGGCATCTTACCTAACAGGTCCCCATCTTTCAATGCCGCTTCATTCACCAGGAACAGATAGGTGGTATTATCATCTATGTCGTGTGATTTCTTATAGGCATTCTTCAGGGCTTTTTCCTCACCGGTGAATCCATTACTAAGGAAAGCGCTCTTAGTGTCCTGTAACAGGCCGTCTTTGTTATCGTCCCAGGATGTGTTGTCCTGGAAACTGTTATCTGTTGTTACCGTATAAGTAATACCTACTTTAGCATAGGCCTTCGCCAGACTATTCCTGATAGCTTCTTCCGGCACCTCCGTAGTAGCGCCTATTGGTATCAGTACCACTTTATTTTGTATAGGCGCATAACTGGCTACCAGCAATTTACCCATACTGATATACTGCCCGTCACTCTTCGGATATACCGCAAACACTTCCTGTGCGTCACCCGCAGGGCCACCTGTTAAAGTGATAGTCCAGGTATTACCATTCTTCTTAGAAGGGTATACTATGCCTTTCCCGCTAACGAATTTGATTTTGTCTGTATTGATGCTACCTGCATTGCTGAGGGTTGCCAGTACATCTTCCTGTTCTCCCGGCACTAATGCTTTGGCGCTTACCCTGTATTTACCGTTAGCCAGTTTTTCATAACTGCTGTCGAGTACCGGCTTGCCTTCATAACTGGATTTCCAGCTGTCAAATGCATAACGGTTGCTCGTTGCAGCGGTAAAGTTTACCGTACCACTGTCCAGTTTCAGCGTATTGAGTGCTGCCAGTGCGGATGCATTACCTGCCAGGCTCTTATCACGTGTGCCCGCTGCTGTTACCTTCCCGTTTTTGTCTATATTATACAGGTTACCATCAGTATCTTCCAATACCAGCGGCAATGTTTTGCCCTTATCTTTGTAGTTGATCACTTCCTCCTGGCCGGTATTACTGTCTTTTAAAGTGATGGTCCCTGCGTCTGTATTGACCACAATATTATCCTTGCTGAAGATGTGCAGATTCGTCGTTACATCCGGTACAATATCCCCGGTTTTTACTTTTCCTACATCCGCTCCTCCACGTTGTTCTTTCACTGCATCACTGACAAACTTATCTATACCCGATGTTACTGCCTGCATCTCTCCACGGATCACTACCAGATCGGTATTGATAGTAATTCCCTTGAACTCCATTAACAGGCCCATACCAAATCCCGGAGTGATAATCCTTCCTTTTCCTGAGAATACACCGTTACTGCCACTTACATCTGTCAGCAGCACATCGAAGTGCCCTATTTTCACCGGCATGCCAACTACCGCCGTTGGCAGCGGCTGACTGTTTTGCGGTAGCTGCACCTGCGGGGATTCTCCACAGGTGAAAGTGCGCAATGCGGTTGTTGTGAGAGTGACCAGGTCACTATAAGGGCCATATATGCCGGATACACGCCATTGCAAACGGGCTTCGTATGCGCGACCAGGTTCCAGGTTATACAATGAGAGTGTAGAATCGGCCTCTTTTTCTTCGGTAAACCAGTCGAATTCCTGTCCATCTTTTGCTGCAGCTCTGTACTGTACCCGGTAAGCTTCTACATTGTACATGCCTCTACCGGTGGCCAACGGCCACCAGAGCTTAGCGGTACGTTCCCCGGTAGCTTCCCCGCTTAATTTTGGTTTGCCAATATTGTTAACCGCAAAAGGATTATTGGAGAGGTAACTGAACTTACAGCTTTTGCTGTACCCCTGATTGCTGTACATATCCCTGCCGCTTTTGTCGCGGGCCTGCACGATCCATACATAGTCCATGCTATCTATCAGTTGGGGCTCCCCAGGGCCGTAAATAAGTGTATTAGTTGTTGTGGTAGTCGTATACAGTGGTTGTGTACTGCGAACGATATAATCAGGGTTACTGTTTTTAGGTTTGATCTCATAGAGTGAAAACACATATTCCGTACCACTGCCTTCCAGGGGATTAGGCGTATTGCGGCTGCTCCAGTTGAAAGTCAGGAACTGCGGGTCCATTTTCACTACCTTGCTATCGCAGACTGGCTGGTTTAATACTGGTGGTTCACTTTTCTGAAAGAAGAATACATTGGCGCCGATATTACTTATCTGCACCTCAGAACGGCGGTAGTCGTATGCAGTGAAACTGATACGATAGGCTCCTTCAGGTAATGCCTTGGTACGGTCGTATGTTTCACGACTGAACCCTCCGCTGAAATCTATATTATTGCTATTGAGATAATCATACAGATCAGCCCCACTGATGATAGTGGGGATACCAGGGCTCAATACCAGCGGCTTAGGCGTAAACGCCTGTGAGGTACGCATGATCACGGCTCCATTCATTTCAACTGTCATGCGCAGCCTTACCTCGTAAGAGGGCTGTGTGAGGTCATTCTGGACCAGGATCACCCGTAGTTTATCACTGCCGGGAACCGCATAGTCGGGCAGGTATACGCTATAAGGCGGTATGATCTGCGTACTGGCGGTAACAGGATATTGCTGCGCAATGGCAGACTGTTGCATCAGTATACTCAACAGGCAAAAAAGGGTAATCCGGATAAATGCTTTCATCACATTCTTTTTCAAGGTATAGGTATAATTAAGTGCACACACTTCTCTATCACAGTTTGTCAAAATGAATTAACGGCTAATAATAAAACGTACATCCCGGCTCTCACTTTCCGTAATCACTCTAAGTATATAAGTGTTGCTGATCTCATTCGGCAAATTGAACTGATCGTTAATCTGCAGCGAAGGCGCGTATTGCCGCTTATCTACTATCCGGCCATTTATATCATACACCCATACAATGGCCTCCTCTTTCCTGTTCATCTTTATTTTGAACTGGAAATTGCCATCATTGGGATTGGGAGACAACATCACCGTATCGATCACATGTACCGGCAACACGTAAGATGGGCCAACCAACGGATCATAATCCGCAATTATCACATCCTTTTCAAGAGAATAAGTGCATTGTCCAAAAAGACCGGTCATCCTTATCTTATAAGTACCAGCCTGACTGAATTTAAGCAATGGCATACCATCATCATATCCCAGGAAGGTAGCACGCGGATCATAATCCCAGGTTACTTCATCCGGAGCCGGTACACTGATCTCTTTTACGATCAGCGTGTCCAATGCATTCTTCCGCGAAGCTACCAGGAAGTTTACTTCCGGTTTGGTATTCACAGCGGCAATGACAATATCCTGGGTTACCTTGCAGCTATTAGCATCTTGTACACTGAGTGTATGACTGCCTTTATCAAGACTCCCAAAGGTATTTCCCGGCTGCCACCCGCTGTTGTCAACAGCGTAGGTGTAAGGAAGCGTACCTCCTGTTGCTGTGGCAATAATGACTCCTTCTGCCAATCCATCGCAGATAGCGGGTGCACTATACTGTAATTGCAACCGGGCTGGCTGGGTAACCGTATAGGTAAATGAACTGGTACAATTTTTACCGTCTGTTATTTTCAATGTGTAATCACCCGCAGCAACTTTTAACGGGTCTGGTGTATTCCATTCGTAACGATAGTTACCGTCCCCTCCTGTTACTGTTACACGGATAGCCCCATTGGTCTCTCCATAACAGCTTACCGGCGTGATATCATCTGCTACTTCAATAGCGGGATATTGCGTATTCACTGTTGCAGCTGTCTGTACCCCGCATCCATTGACATCTTTTGCCAGCAATGTATAACCACCGGCGGTCAATGCATCGAATACGGGCTGAGGCTGCCAGCTATTCCCATCTGTACTGTAAGTATAAGGAAGGGTACCTCCTGCAGCGGATAAAGTTATCTTACCGGTAGGGTTTGCTCCGCAGGTAAGATTTTCAATGCCCGTCACCGTTAGTGAAAGCAGCGCTGGTTGCTGTAATGTGACGCTTTCATTCAGCGTACATCCTCTTCCATCTTTTACTTTTATCGCGTAAGTCCCGGCAGGCAAACCAGTAAAACTATTATTAGTTATATAACTTCCATTATTCACACTGTATTCATATCCGCTATAACTACCGCCGTTACCTCCGCTTGTGGCCAAAGAGAAACTACCATCTGTGAATCCGTAACAGGATACCTGTACGCCGTTATATGCGGATGTTGTAACCGTGCTATTCAATGGGGCTGCGGGGGCCGTAATGCTGACAGGGGCGCTCACGGATGAATAGCAGCCTGCTCCATCTTTAATGCGTATCCTGTAAACGCCTGCATCCAGTTGTGTTGTGCTGTTAAATGCAGTGTAATCCGTACCATTCAGGGAATACTCATTTGATAAGGCGCCGGAGCCTCCATGCGATTGTACCACAAGTGAGCCTTTGGTTCCATAACAGACAATATCGTTACGGGTAATATTGTCCAGCAGAATAGGCGGATTAAGAGAATTTATCTGTACTGCCAGTATTTTACTGCAGGCATTTACGTCTTTTACGGATACCGTATAATCGCCGGCTGCCAGGTTGCTGAATACCGGTGATGACTGCCAGTTATTACCGTCAATACTATACAACAGATTACCTACGCCTCCATTGCCGGCAACTGTCAGCACTCCGTCCGGATCAATAGCGCAGCGTACATCCTGTTTGCTTACCAGGTTGATGTCCAGTACTGCTGAAGACTGAATAAAGGAATAAGTTCCCTTGGCTATACACCCCCTGGCATCCTGTACTTTCAGTATATGATCCCCTGCATTGATCTGTTGTACCGTTTGTGTATTTGTAAACGGACCGTTATCCAATGCAAACGTATAGCCACTATAAGTACTTCCATTACCGCCCGAAGGTGTAATCACCGCGTAACCGTTATCCCCTCCGAAGCAGGATATATTATATCCGTTATAATCGGATAATACCGCTGTAAAACTGACGGGGGCGGAAGGTGCGGTTATATGTGTTGTATTGCTATAATCTGCGGTGCATCCATGCCCGTCGGTTACACGGAACAGGTAATCACCGGCACTAAGACTGCTCCCACTGGTGTATGTGCCCTGGGTAGCCCAGTTATTATTTGTGATCGTATAAGTATAAACCCCGTCCCCTCCATTGGCATTCAGCGTTACACTTCCGGTAGTACCATAACACTGAACATCACTCAGGACCAGGCCTGCGGGGTTTAACTGTGGATATGTATATACAATACTGATGGTAGAATCTTTTATACAGCCATTAGCATCACTGATATGCAAGGTATAATCTCCTTGTGAAAGGCCGGAGATAAGCTGATTTACGGGAACAGACCTGCCATTTAGCGCAAGACTGTAAGGTGTTGCACCACCTGCTATGGCGGTGATGATAGTACCGGTGGAGCTGCCATAACAACTGATATCAGTTTTACCTGCATTGATCATAATGGCAGGCTGACTGAGACTGGCCGTATGAGATATTTCACACCCTCTTCCATCTTTTACACTTATGATATAGGTACCTGCCGTGAGGTGGTCGAAAATATTGCTGGTCTGGTAAACACTGTTATTCAATTTGTATTGATATCCGGTGTAAGTACCTCCATTCCCACCTGAAGCTGTAACAGTAATACTGCCATCATTTTGTCCGGTGCAGGAAATATTAAATCCGTTATAAACAGAGAGCTGCGTAGTAAAATCTAATGCTGTTAAAGGCAATGTGATTGTATATGTAGCGGGAGTAATAGCCGTACAATTATTACCGTCGGTCACTTTTAATGTATAATCGCCATTCGTATACAATGCTGTTCCCACCGTATAACCGGTAAAGTTATTCCCTCCATCTGTTGAATAGGCATAGGAGAAATTACCATCTCCACCCGCAGCTGTAATATCGACAGAAGCACCATCTGCCAGGCATACAGCATCATGTACAGTTACATCTGAGATGACTACAGGCAAAGGATCTGTGAATGTAACCTGCGCTGAAGTAACAGTACAGGACACCGACTTATTATCACTGATGATCACACGGTAAGTGCCCGGTTCAAGTCCTTCAATAGTATTATCAGTACTGAACCAGAAGCTGTTTCCAACCCAGGCACCTGCTTTGTATTGTTGCCAGGTATATTTATAATCTGCAGAACCACCGGTAACGGCTGCCTTTAATACAGCATTATTCGCTCCGCTACAGGTAATAGCTGTTTTTTGCAAGGATACCTGCAAGGGTGCTCGCTGAAATACAGTAAATGCCTGCACTACTTCATCATTACACCCTGTTCCCTGATTTTTAAGGGACACCGTATAATCACCGGCAGACAACCCGGTAAATTCACCGGTTGTATTGGTCAGGGCACCTATAGTGTACTGATAACTACCAGACCCTCCGGTGGCAGTAAACAATAACCTTCCATCACTACCACCGTTACAGCTTACAGAATCCCTTGCCGCTAGTTGTAACGAAAGCACGGATGTAGCCGTGAGTGTTGCGGTGGTAGTCCAGCCCGCACAACTGGCATAGTCGGCATTGATGATCTCAACCGTGTAGTTACCATCTGCCAGGTCATTAAACGTATAGTTGTTCGCGGTAGTCTGCCCGGATGTTTTTGCCAGCACAGCACCTTCATATAGGTTATAAGTGTAGTGTACAGCAGTGCCGTTGGCAGTTACGCCTATACTTCCATTTCCGGGATTTGCACAGGTGGGATGAACGACAGTCACCGTCCCTGTAATTTGTGCTGGCTGTGTGAGTGTAACGCCCAGTGTTTTAATAACAGAACAGGTGCCATCCCTTACCTGAATAACATAATCTCCTGCGGGCAGGTTCTGCCATAACATATTGGCAGCAGCAGTATGCTGCTCTGCACTTACCACTGCTCCGGCCTGCGTTTTTAAGGTGAAATAATAACCGGTGCCAGCACCGTCTCCACCAGCTGCTGTTACGCCAATGTTCCCATTAGAACCACCATAGCAGGAAACATTGGTAGTTTGAGCAAGATTATTACTGATCGATAAATCCGTCAGTTGGGGTACCGTAACGGTGAAAGACCGGATACAATTACCAATAGTTCCACCCGGACTTACCAGCCATAAAGAATAATCACCGGGGGCAATATTCGTTGCCGTCACACCATTGGAGACTGGCGTAACACCATTACTCCAATCCACAATGTCACCGCAATTGGAAGTACCAACACTCAGACCAGGGTCACAGGGGCTTGATGTAGCTCCCGGACGCAGGATCCAGCGCATATTTGCATACCCTGCTCTGATATCACTGCCCTGTATGGTTATTTTCCCGTTAGACTGGCCATAACAGGCAGGTGTGACCACAATCTTGCTTTGATCTGTATTAGGTGGCGGAGGAAAAATTGTATAATAGGCAGTTGGCGCGCTATAGGGTGAATAATAAGTTGCATCAGCATATACGGCCTTCTGCCTGCACCTGAAACGTACGCTTTGCTGCGTGGATTGTATTTCCGGAATAGCATTTTCCGGATAAAATCCGGTATAATATGAATACCCGATAGAATCTATTACTTTCCAGGCAGAAGAGCCACTGACATTATACTCTACAACGATATGCTGCGTAACATAAAAATTATTAATTATCGGCCAGTTACCATTGCTGTTAAGTGTGATCATCTGGTTTGAGCAAAACTGACCGGAGGAAGCAGCAGAACTTACTGTAAACGTATTAGGGGCGGGCATTTCATACACAAACCTCACATTCTTATCAGTGCTCCATTGATTAAGATCTCCATAAAAAGGTATAACGGGGCCAGTCACCCCACTAACCGGATAAACATCTGTACTATTAAACTGCTCACTTGCGCTTGCACTATTGTTATTAAGTATCAACGAGAATGTTGGGGTAGATGCTACACTTCCAACAAATACGGTTCCTGTACCTGTAGATGGTCTGAAGCTGGTGCCTCCCATATATTCGCCACTGCTCAGCGATACAGATCCTCCGCCGGAAAAGCCGAAATCTATGCACGCATAAAGGTTCGCAGGAGAAGAGAATTGGCCATATACTTCTGTAGTATATAGTATGGACAGCATCCCCGTGATAACAATAATAACACTATTCTTCATAGTATTGATTTAGATATTTGCCACTGTTCACAGTCATCAGAATGAATAAGTATAATTCAATGTGCTTGTCAGTTCATTATATCCTGGCTGAGCGCCTGTAGCCCCACGTAACAGCCACATTACAGAAGCACCGATGTTATGTGCCTGATGGCTTTGCTCTTTCTTTTTAGGTGAATAGTTGATATTAAAGGCTGTATTGAACAAAGAGCTGTTCGTTACATTACTGATACCCTGTACTGTTGCTGTTGCCTTTGTTATGTTGTAGTTGGCAGATAAACCGGTACGCAGTGTCTTTTGCAGGTATTGTTTGCTCACATTTACACCAGGCCCCATGAAAGTGGTGTTAATGGCGGCAGCATTGCTCTTGTAATAATTCACGGAACCTGTAACCGATATTGCGCGGGGCTGTACATTGTAGGAATAACTGAGGTTGGTAGTCAGGAATTTACTGAGGTTAGCGACTGCATCCTGGGCACTGCTTTTATCGCTGGCATACTGGTAGGAGGCATTCAGCGTGATAGCATGCTGGATATCTTTATTGCCCATCCGGTACATCAGCATACCATTGCAGGTATTGTTTACCTGGTAAAAATTAAGCGTGTCCAGCGGTGCACTGAAATAAGGATCTACCAGCGGACGCACCCTGGTAAAACTACTGAAGTTCGAATACCCACCGTTGATCACCCAATGCTCATTGGGAATAATACCCATGTTCATGCTGGCTACAATACGTTTAGCGTCGCTGGTCTTACTGTGGTCCAGGTTGTTCTGCTGCACACCGGCATTCGCAGTAAGGTTCACTTTACCGCCGAATAACTGCACGGTAGGTGAAACGGTGATGTTACGCATGTCATTCACTACATTGTATGCTCCCAGTGTAACGTAATCAGGCGCTACACGCTCGTAACGCAGCTGAATGGTATAGTTGGTGCCTGTATATCCCAAACCTGCCTGTACGGCGTCGAAATAGCGGGTAGTGTTTGTTGGCTTTAATAAGTGGCTTAATAAATTGGACGTTCCCCTGCTGCTGTCAAAAGCGTTTTTCTCTGAACGTACATCCCGGTTCAATGCAGAAACAGAATACTCTACATCCACGAATACATGCTGCATAATACTCTGACGCACATTAAATGCTACGGCCACATTCTGCCTTGGTGTGATAGTGGCATCGGCAGGAATATAAGGTATTGATGATACATTATCTTTTGCACTGAATACTGCCATGCTGTATATATTACCCTGATTTTCATAGCCCACTTTCAAGCCATAACCTTTTCTTTCAAATGCTGCACGGTTGTAACTATCCGGTACCAGTACATCAAAAGGGACTGCTTTCAGCAATGTTCCGTACATGGCAGAGATGCGCCATTTATCCGGACTTAACTCTACGCCTATTCCATTAAACTGATGCCCCGCCAGTGTATAGTTACTGAAATTCATACTGGTAGTTCCGATATAAGCCCTGGCCCATTTATAGGAAGGGGCGAAACGGAACTGGTTGAAAGGCTGGGAATAGTTTTTCCCCTGGTTACTATAGCTGAAAGAAAAAGGCATCGCATACCCGAACAGGTTGATATTGATATTCCCATTCAGGTACCACGCAAACGGGTCGCGCCTGCTTTCTATACCACTGGCTTTATAAGCAGTAGTACTTGTACTGACAGAGCCACTCATCGTAACACCTTTTTTCAGACCAAGCTGGTCCAGCGCCTGTGCAGCTAATGCTACAGGCGCTGTGATCAGCAAAGAAAATATAATGATCCTTTTCATTGTTATAGGATTAATGGCTGATGATAAAACGTACATCCCTGCTTTCGCTTTCCGTAATCACTCTTAATATATAAGTACTGCTGATCTCATCCGGCAGACTAAACTGATCACTGATCTGTAAGGAAGGCGGGTACTGCCGTTTGGCTACTATCCTGCCATTGACATCATATACCCACACAATGGCCTGCTGTTTCCTGTTCATTTTTACTTTGAACTGGAAATTACCGTCGTTGGGATTCGGAGACAGCATCACCGTATCAATTACATGCACCGGCATCACATATGAGGGTCCGGCCAGCGGATCGTAATCCGCAATGGTGATGTTCTTCTCCTGGGAATAGGTGCATTGTCCGAAGCGGGCAATCATGGTGATCTGGTAAATACCGGCCTTACTGAATTTAATCAGCGGCGTGCCATTGTCATATCCCAGGAAGGTAGCACTGGCATCATAATTCCAGTTTACTTCATCCGGAGCAGGTACACTGATCTCTTTGATGATCAGCGTATCCAGTGCATTCTTCCGCGAAGCTACCAGGAAGTTCACTTCAGGTTTGATATTGACTGTGCTGATGTTCAGATCGTGCGTAACGATACAGCCATTGGCATCTTTCACCGTAATCGTATGACTGCCTTTATTAAGACCGGTAAAACTATTTTCAGATTGCCAGCCACTGTTATCAGCAGCATAACTGTAAGGGACCGTACCACCGCTGGCAGTGCCTGTAATCACCCCTTCTGCTAATCCGTCACAGATGGCAGGCGCAGTGTATTCCAGTTGTAATGCATCGGGCTGTGTAACGGTGTAGTTGAATGAACGTGCACAGTTCTTGCCGTCCGTTACAGTAAGGGTGTAATTACCCGCTGGTACTTTTAACGGATCGGGGGTCGTCCACTGGTATTTATAAGTGCCGTCTCCGCCGGTCACGGTTACACGGATTGCCCCGCTCGATTCGCCGAAGCAACGGACTGCCGTGATATCTTCGGCAGCACTGATGGCAGGATACAATGTATTAACGGTTGCACTTACCTGTGCTGCACATCCGTTCACGTCTTTTGCCATCAGGGTATAACCTCCGGATGTTAACCCCGTGAATACAGGTTGTGCCTGCCAGCTGTCGGCATCCACGCTATAGGTATAAGGATTGGTACCGCCGGCAGCAGATACGGTGATCTTACCGGTAGGATCTGCTCCACATACCAGGTGTTGTATATCTGTTACGGAAATAGCTAACGGGGCCGGTTGTTGTAAAGTGATATTTTCATTGATGATACAACCTCTTGCATCCCTGATCTTCACACTATAGGTGCCTGCGGCTAAATCTGTAAAACTGTTGGTAGTTGTATAAGCGGCATTATTCACGCTATATGAATATCCCGTATAGCTGCTTCCGTTACCACCGGTTGTGGCCACAGAGAAACTACCATCTGTTAATCCGTAGCAGGATACCTCTACCCCATTATAAGCAGATGGGGTAATCACTGTACTTAACGGAGCAGATGGTGCTGTGATGCTGACAGGGTTACTTACAGCCGAATAACAGCCAACCCCGTCCCTGATCCGTATCGTATACACGCCTGCATCCAGTGCAGTAGTATTATTGAACGCAACATAACCGCCACCATTCAGTGAATACTCACTGAGTAAAGTACCGGTACCGCCATGCGACTGTACCGTGAATGAGCCTTTTGTTCCATAACAGATAATGTCATTCAGGACGATATTATCTATCAGTATAGCCGGGTTCAATGTATTTATCTCTACGGCCAATGTTTTACTACAAGCATTGGCATCTTTTACTATAATATTATAGGTACCGGCAGTCAGGTTTTCAAAGAGAGGAGAAGCCTGCCATTGCTTACCATCCATACTGTATTGCAGGCTACCTACTCCCCCGCTACCGGCTACCGTTAGTTTACCATTTGGGTCAATGGCACACTGTACATCCTGTTTGCTGACCAGGCTGATATTCAGGTCTACAGGGGATTGCGTAAAGGCGTACGTATTTTCTGCGATACATCCCCTTGCATCCTGTACTTTAAGGATATGGTCACCGGCATTGATCAGCTGTACGGTAGCGTTATCCGTGAATGCGCCATTATCAAATGTAAAGGTGTAACCACTGTAGGTACTTCCATTACCACCGGCGGGAGTAATGACGGCATAACCATTATTGCCACCTACACAGGAAACATTATACCCGTTGTAATCAGATAATACAGCCGTGAAAGTAACAGGTGCAGATGGTGTTGTAATATGCGCAGTACGTGTAAAGTCAGCCGTGCAACCATGGCCATCCGTCACCCTGAAGCCATAATCACCGGCATTCAATGCGCTACCACTGGTATAAGATGATCCATCGTTGATAATGGAATAAGCATAAGTACCATCGCCACCAGCTGTATTCAGTTCAACGTTACCGGTGGTACCATAACAACGGATATCATGCACGATAATATCAGCAGGTTGTAACTGTGGATAGGTATATACAATACTGATAACTGAATCTTTTGAACAACCATTTGCATCGCTGACATGCAGGGTATAATCACCCTGCGCCAGATGAGAGATAAGCTGGTCCGCTATAACAGATCTGCCATTGATGGTCAGGCTGTAAGGAGCGGCTCCCCCGCTGATGCTGGTTATGATAGTACCAGTGGAACTAGCATAACAATCAATGTCCGTTTTCACAGCAGAGATCCTAATAGCAGGTTGCTTCAGCACAACAGTATGAGATACCACACAACCTCTTCCGTCTTTTACGCTTATTACATATGTACCGGCAACAAGATGATCAAAAACACCGGAAGATTGATATGTACCATCATCGAGTTTATATTGATAACCTGTGTAAGCGCCACCATTGCCACCAGTCGGTGTAACAGTGATGCGACCATCCCCTGCGCCAAGGCAGGAGATATTAAATCCATTATAAGCGGATAACAGTGTAGTAAAGTCCAGCGCTGCAGGCGGCAGGATCACTGAATATATCTGATCAGCATCGGCGCGGCAACCATTACCATCTGTTACTTTCAACGTATAATCACCAGTAGTATATAATGCGGTAGCGGCTGTAAAATTGGTATAAGTAGCACCACCATCTGTAGAATAAGCATAAGTAAGATTATTATCTCCGCCGGCGGCAGTGATACTGATGGATGCACCTGCATCCAGGCATACCGCATCGTGTACGGTAATGTCTGATATGACTACCAGCTCAGGATCTGTAAGTGTAACTTCTTCGGAAGTAATGCTACAACCGCTTGCTTTATTATCATCAATAATGACACGGTAAGTACCTGGTTCCAGTCCCTCAATCAGTTTATCTGTGCTAAACCAGAATGGACTGCCTTCCCAGGTCCCGTTCTTTAATTGCTGCCAGGTATACTTCCAGGAACCGGAGCCACCTGTTACATTTGCCTGTAGTTTCCCGTTCACAGCTCCCCGGCAGGTAATCTGCGTTGGTGCAACGGCTACCTGTAAAGCGGCACGCTGGAATACGGTGAAAGAACCATCCTGGCTATCATTACAGGTGAGTGCCTTATTCTGTACCGTGATGTTGTAGGTACCTGCTGCCAGCGACTTGAATTCACCGGTAGTATTATCAATGTCTGGACCTGTAAACCCGAAGCGATAATTGCCCGTGCCACCTGTGGCAGTCAGCACCAGGCGTCCATCATTACCGCCGTTACAGCTTACGGAATCCTGCTCAGCAAGTTGCAAAGCCAAAGGCGTTACAGCATTCAATGTCTGAAGATCATTCCAGCCAACACAGCCAGGATAATCCGGATTAATGATTTCTGCCTTATAGTCTCCGCCATCCAGTCCGCTAAATATAAAGCTATGATCAGTGACAACAGAAGAGTATTGTACCTTTATATTGTTCTTATAGAGATTGTAGAGGAAAGTAGTTCCTCCACCAATAGCCGTTACAGTGATACTACCATTTGCCGGTCCTATACAGTCCGGTTGTACAGCTGTTATACTACCACTTAAGGCAGGAGGTTGTTTCAGTTCGATATTAGTAACCTTGATATCCGAACAGGAACCATCATGCACGAGTGCCTTATAAGAGCCTGCTGGAAGGTTTTCCCATAGCATAGCATTGGACGAAGCCCGTTGCTCTGCACGGATTACCTGGTCTGCGCTGTTTGTGAGCGTAAAGAAATAGCCGCTATTGGTACCGTTCCCCCCGCTGGCGCTTACATTTATTTTACCATCGCCCATACCAAAGCAACTCACATCAGTCATCTGGCCGGGCGTTATTTTCAGTTCCGCCAACTCATCAATATGTATGCTGACAGGCGTATAACAGTTACCTGCATCAGTACCGGGGTTCAATATCCATAAGGAGTAATCACCCGGCGCCAGTCCGGTTATATTAATAGCATTCCCTTTCGGCACAGCGCCATTACTCCAGTCCACATCTCCACAGGTAGAAGAACCTGTAGATAAACCAGGATCACAAGGGCCGGTATTGTTAGCGCCTTTTCTCAGTATCCAGCGGATGTCGCTGAAGCTACTGGTAATAGCCCCTGCAGGCAGGTTTATACTACCGTTATTCTGATGATAACAGGAAGGCATCGTTGTTTTCAGAGAGGCATTTACCGTAGGTGGAGAGGGCTGGAATGTATATCCTGATTCAGGAGAGAAACTACTTTCCAGGCCGTCCGTACTGGTGGCTTTTACCCTGAAATAAACATTTGCCGCAGACGTAATAGGCGTGGAAAACACCGCATTCTGTGGTATAAAATTACCAAAGGCATCTGTATTAGCATTTGTAACCGGCAGGTTATGCCAGACATGTGTGTACACCTCATCCGGATAATCACAGTCATAACCGGTCACCCATTCTGTGGTAGTGTATGGGATCCCATCCTGTCCTTCCGTAGTAGTGGTCTCATAATGACCGCAGCCCATGTAAGGATCGTTGTCATTACAAAAACATTTATCAGGATTGGGAATCAGATAATCTTCACTCTGTATAGCATACTGCCATACATACCGGAGGCCGTTAGCATTAGGCGATACACTTGTGGCGAGTTTTACATTTGAATTGGAGCAAAAGGTATTACTGCCGGCAGAAGCACTTTCTGTCATCACCGGCGTAGCAGGTGTTGGTATGGGTATTCTGACGCTCAACTCTGCATACGCCCAGGTGCTGCCATCCCAGGTGGTCATACGGCCCATCGGAACGAATACACCGGGTGCAATTGCAGCCGGATCAATGGTTATCTGGGTACTGGCCTCGTGTGTATCAGGCCGTTTGGTAGTGACTTTCGAAACACCTTGCGCGGTACAGTCATCACTGCCCGATTTTCGCTCATCATGCGTAACCAGGATCAGTTGAAATGGCTGAGGGAAACTTGTGTACGTAGAAAACAGGATATTCTCATTTGATTCGAACTGTTCATCCCTTTTTATACACTGGTCCCCCTGGATATAAATAGGGTAATTATTCCAGACATTCCTGTAAAAGCGGAACCTGGAACCGTAGGAATGACCATCCGTATAGTTTGTTCCAAGGCGGGTCACCTTTACTTCCACAGTTATGTATTGGGCATTAACAGCAAGATGGATGCAGATAAAAAACAGTATGGATAAAAATTTCCTCATAAGTTAAGGGCTTTATGAAATCAAAACCAACGCGCAGCTTCCGTCAGGAGCCTGGTGTGTAATAAACGACGTTGGGATCAGAACTTCAATTCTATTACCTTGCTCATTTCCGATTTTACATCACCTTTCAGTACGGCAGTTATTTTATATTTATAGATATTCCCAAGGATTACTTCTTCATCCTCCCATTTGCTGATACTACCATTAAGTGTAGTATACAACAGGAAAGGCGCATCGTTCTTTGCGCGGTAAATACGATATTGTTTCACACCGGTCTGCTTATATTCCCATTGCAAACGGATAGCCTTCTTCTCTTTGTCAAGTTCCCCTTTCCAGTCGTCAACAGAAGGGCGCATACCGGTTTCGAACCAGATATCTCCGCTGAGTTCCTTTGCACTGTTGCCAGAGTCGTCAGCGACTATCAGTTCATAGTAATAAGTGTTCCCGGGTTCTACTTTTGTATCAATATAGCGCTGGCGGTGATCGGTCGTATCCCATTCAGCGATATCTGCTTTCAGGCTGTCCTTTACATTGGTCCTTCTCAGTTTATATTTCACTACATCTTCACTGCTGCTATTCCGCCATTCCAGTATGATAGCTTTTAAACTGTCAGATCGGAATGCCTGTGCTATAACCGGTGCAGAAGGAGCGATCGTATCCGGCCTTTTCAGCATGATAAATGCGGTATAGTCTGAAGTATTATAATTTTTATCTACCGCGATGATTTTATAAAATACTTTGGAGGTAAGCGTATGCAGGGTGATCGTATCCCTGAATGCATTCGTGGATAAGATCTCTTTCGTTACTTCCATGAATTCTTCCTTTGCACTGTTGCCACGGAATACACGATACCCTTTGAGGTCCTGTTCCGTGTTATTAGCCCACTGCAGGCGTACGATACCGGTTGAATCTACTTTTCCTGCCAGTCCGGTTGGCATAGCCGGCGGAATTGTATCTATGATCTGTGCAAAGTATGGGAAAGAATAAATGGCTTTCCCGCTTTTCGTAATTCCTTTGATGCGGTAATAGTTTGTAGCCAGCGGTTTTTCATCTACATAATCGTATACCGGCTTTTTAAATTCAGCTACCGGTAAGAAAGGACCTTTGCCATTACTGCCCCGGGTGACAATAATCTTTGTTAACTGCTGTGATAATTTACCTGGCAGCATCCAACGCAAAGCGATCTTTTTATTATCTATTACGATGATGGTATCCATTACAGGCCGGTCTGAAACAGACACAACACCTATGCCTTCTACTGTTTGCGAATAAGGCCCATACTCCCCGAACGGAGTGATACCACGTATACGATAGTAATACCTGTTGTCATTATCCGGCAGGGAATCCTGGTAATAGGAGAATCCGCCTTTATCGGGAGAGGTAGGAATCACTGGCAGGTTTGTAACCGGTTTGAACGATTTGCCATCGGCAGAACGTTCTATCATGTAAGTGCTGTACATGCTGCGGTTAAAGTTGGTGAGCCATCCCAATGTAGCGGTACTGTCTGCACAGACGATGGCGAGTTCCTGCGGCCGGGCCAGCAGTACCGGTTCATCTACCGACGCTACGACGATAGCAGTATCAATCACCAGGTTCTTAGGTTGTTGGGCAAGTGCGATACGGTATACGTAACGTTCTCCTTTTTTCACGTTATTATCCTGCAGGAACAGTCCGGCACATTTTGCAACGTCTATGGAAAGGTCGCAGGAAAGCAGGGCCATGCCCATACGCCATTCCATTTTGTTCTGACCTTCGAAATAAGCACCGATCCCCTTTTCAGGTTTCACTTTTTCCGGTGCTTCCCCATAGATCAGTTCTGCAATAACAGCGATCTGTTCGTTCTTCTCCGCAGCAGCTTCCATTTGCTGCAGGGTGTACGGTTTTAAAGGCTGGGGGGTGAGTAATAATGGCTGGGGATGTGGCACCAGTTCTCCATTAACGGCAATGGTAAACCGTTCTATGTTATAGCCGTATTTATTACCCATTTCCCATGCGATAGTACTGGCGGGAGACCAGCGCAGGCGGATTTTATCCGGATGAGCATCTGCCAGTCCAACGATGCGGTGTTCATGCTGCCCCTGTGCAAGCTGGCAGCATAAGAGTAATAATCCCGATAACAAACAGGCACTTAATATGCGACGCATATGCTTTATAATTTATAATAAATGCTACGTGTAATTGACGATGTGATATTATTGCTGCCAGGCAGGCGGTAACTCATTTCCACCGGATAATACTGGTTACCATCAAGGTCCGGGTAAGTGGAGGTCAGCAGGCGGGTAATGCCCGGTGAAGCAGCCCCACCATTAAGATATACGCGGTTTGCCTTATTCAGTACCTCGTGATAATCGTCATTGGCAACAAACGATACATAATACATAAAGCGGCAGCGACCCGGTTTGCTTAATGCAATACCATCACTCACAGCGGCATCTTCCAGCTGGTACAATGTGTAATCATTGTTGTACAGGCGGATAGCATCCAGCGGGGGAATACCGCCTGTTACGGTCTGATCGCGGGTAATTGTTACAGCAGGATCGAAAGGATAACCATTGTAGAGTAAAGGCATCAGTTTGTTTTGCAACCAGCTGTTATTGGTCCCTGCTTTGAGGGTGATCAATGGCTTTACTGTAAAAGATGCATCTCCCTGAAGTTCGAACTTATCAAAGGTTTCATCTGCATCAAACCGCTGACCGATTACACTTACATAGTTGGTAGCTACATCGAACAGATCGCGGGGATCAGTCATACCACTCATTTTTTCCACGAAAGTGTTGTACCTGCTTGTACGGAAACTATATCCTATTACCTCTTTGCTTATGCCGGAGGTAGCGGTACCTTTTAATGCATTACTGGCAATACTGGTCGTATCTCCATCGTCAGAAACAGTTACCTTTCTGTTTGTGGTGACGTTATCGTTCGCTAATTCCCCATCGGCAGAAGTACGCATGATACTGAAAGTGTATACGGCTTCTTTTGTCATATTTGCCGGGATATCAAAGTTCACCTGGGCCATACTCTCATCATACTGAAGAGGGATAGCGCCATTGTTGAATGATGCCGTTACTTTCCATTTCTTACCGGAATTATCTACCGCAGCAAACAGGTAGGGTTGTCCGCGTTTAAGTTTAATATACCCTTTACCATATTCTTTAGGATAGAAGTTATACTGTCTCTTCATCGGATAGGCATAGGCTACATTCTCCCATGGAATATTATCAGGAGCGTCCCCGGTGCTGAATGCCGTTGATTTGGTCTCATAGTCAATTGCATTGGAAGCGTTCTTTAAGGCATCCCAGTTACCACCATTCTGTTTTTCGATATGTACTTTAGCAGAAGCGGTTAAGTTGCTCTGCGGAGGTAATATATCGCGCAGGTTCAGAGAAGCGGATAAGCCATCATCGCTTACATCTGTAGTCCCTTTTATTTCTGCATTATTATTTAACAGTTTCACTTCATCCAGCTGTATGCGGTAGGTAGCTACTTCATCATATTCATTCAACATAGAGAAGCTCTTTGCTACCGGCATATTGAAAGCCACCTGTGGTGTTGCGAATACGCTTACATCACTGGATTTATCATCCGGTTTAATATCACTGATCACCTGGATGTCCAGTTCTTTTGCACCCATGATCTCGCACTGGCTGCCCAGTTCTACTTTGATGTTTGCCTTTCCTTTTACCATGCCGCCGAGTACGGAGTATTTTACGCCCACCATACCACGGAACCAGCTGGGGTTAGGCAATTTCGCCTGTACGAGTACGGCTGCGGATAACTTGGCAATAGAGAACCCTCTCTTCTTTCCGAATACTTTTACACGGATACCAACATCTCCTTTGAGATAGGCATAAGCCTGGCCGGAAGCATACCAGCCGTTAAAACCGATGATGCTGTTACTGCCTTTACACTTCGCTTCGCCATAATTGCGTAAGAGGATATCAGCCCCTGCCCCTATTGCGAAATCTCCGTACACGCCATAGTCGAAGGAGAAACTGGTTTTAAAGTGTGCGCCGAACCCAAACCCTCTGCCTGTACTCATGGTGTTTTCCATGGCCATGAAGTCGGTATTGACATCATCAAACACTTCCCTTACTTCTGTAGGCGGTAATGGCATATCCTCTACATGGGTCCCCATCATGAAGTAGGAGCTTACCTCTGCCAGACCAAACACGGATAATCCGAACATCTCCGAAGGGCGGCCGATATAGAACCACCAGTCGTCCGGTGCAATGTGCAGGGCAGATTCTCCTACCAGCCCACGGTCATGTATACCCTTTACTACACCGGCTATGTTCACGTATGTTTTAGCGCTGGCATCAAATGTATGATTGACGTTATCAAATCTCATTTTAAACTGCACCCATAATGGTGCGCCATCATCCCCTTTCGTCTCTTCCTTTTTCACAGCCTTTACTGGCAGGTGCATCACATAACCCGCTCCGTCGAACTGCGCATAACGGAAGCCGCCGTCTATACCAAATTGTATTTCCAGGCCTACGTTCACATTGACGACCATCTGCTGTACCAGCGCCAGCGATACTCCGCCCATGAACCCAAGCCCGGCATCTTTGGAAGGAATGTACTGGAACACTTCACTCAGCTCCTTCATCCCTCCTTTCTGGTCAATAGCGTTCCTTGACTCATACGGGTCGAATTGCGCCGGTCTTTCCATATGGTAAGACATTCCCCCCATCAGGCCTGTTATCTGCAACATAGGAGGTATAGGAATAGTAACGCCGATGTAGGCGTCTACATGCCAGTAGCGGTAATCGTCTTTTGAACCAAAATAAGCGGTGGCTTTTGCTTTGGGGATTGGACCAGGGATCGTGAATTCCAGGAAGCCGCGGAAGCCACTGCCATATACAGGATGGTTATCAAAAATGGTAAGCTGTCCGTTCATCTGGAAAGCCATCACTTTCACCATCAGAGAAATATCATTGATCGTTACTTTATCCAGTTTCCAGTGTGTGGTCGTTTTCTCTATCTGATGACCGTTAACCGTGACGGTTTCTTTGCTTTCCTCCTGTGCAGCAGTCACTACAAAGGAGGTACTGCCACCGAACCCTTTATCACTGGAATTCATGAAGTTGAGCCTCACAGTAGCGCCTATACCAATTTTCCCTTCGGAGATACCGATCTGTAAGCTATCGAAGCCTATAGGAAAACCACCCATTTTCTGACTACCGGTGGTAGCAAAGCTGAATACACCACTGTGTACGTAAGGTTTCTTTGTAGAAAGTACCAGGTCCTGGAATGATACTCCTTCTATATTTAAGAGGCTTTTCTTCAGATCAACTTTTCCGTTGAGCGTAGCAACAGGAATGAAGTCTGTTTCTGTTTTAGAGATCTGGATCCGGGAATCTTTATTGAGGGTGATCTCTCCGGCGAAGAAGGAGTATTTTTTCTCTGCAGTAAGCTGTAATCCAAAGGTATAATAGGTATCATTCCCCCGCATGTTGATGGTAGCATCATAAGCTAAAGGATCATCTCCCAGGAAGCCTATCTGCATCTGACCACCCAGGGTACCACCATTCAGTTTATTCTTACTGAAACTAAGTCCTACTTTATCGATGGATAACGGCCAGCCTCCTGCGCTGGCGTCTCCCAGTTTCACAATATTCTCAGCCGTTAAAGCACCGCTGATGCCCTGGTCATCTATGATGAAATTATGGACCGTTACTTTGGGGCGGCCATCTTTCGAGGCCAGTTGCTGTGGTAACCCTACTTCCAGTTCCTGTAAGTAAAATCCTCTCCAGAACAGCGGACTGCCAGGATCTGCCAGCATATCAGAAGTGATGATCAATCCACCCGGATTTTCAATATCACTCATGTCTACTACAGCATTCTTCACGGTGAAACTAAAGTCGTTTAAACCGTGGATATGAAAAGCAGGAATATCAACGGTAGTCATGATATTGTTTAGATCATGTACGTTCACATTCAGCTGCGCTTTTAACTTCGGTATTTTAGGATCTTCGGGCTGTAACCAGGAGCTGTCGAACTCAAAGTTCCCATGCAGGTTCGCATCTTTAAAACCGTTACAGTCCCATTCCACAAAGTTGCTGCCATCGCCCGGGAATAGGAGGTCCAGGTGTTCATTCAGCGTAATGTCTTTATCTTTTAGCAGCACCAGCTTTGTAGAACTGGAAGCAGCAATACCTCCGGGGGTGAACGCGATATTCTTTCCTCCGAAAATAAGATCGCTTTGAGTGCCCGGAAAGGTAAAGCGGAAATAAGCGCTGAAATAGGCTCCTGTAGTAGTTACACGGGCACTGTCGATGGCTATTACATATACTTTCCCATTGATTTCCCTTACGAGCCCTACCGGCAGAGAACCGAGGTTTTCGTTACTCAGGAAATTAACGAAACTTCCTTTTTCCTTGATCTTGTTAAATACGCCTTCGACATATTTTTCAACGTCCGCACTTTTGGAAGTGGTTGTATCTGAAACAGCATAACAAAGCTGGGTGACAGATAAAAAAACGATTACTAAAATTTGTCTCCAAACAATTTTTGAGATAGGCATTCTATAGGTTATAGGTACAAAATACAGAGGGATATATACGGTAAGGTAAATATATAATTATTTTAAAGATAAAATAAAATAATATTTGTCTTTTAGCGTTGTCATAGTTCTTTGTACTGAAAATAAACGACTTATCTTTGGGGGCCTTTGCAAAAAAACAATACATACAACCCTTTTGAGCCTTTAACGCCAGACAGGATCCTGCAATTGGTCCGGTTAAAAGACTATTTCCTGGTGGTACAGCGCTTTCACTGGGCAGGGTTAATTGCGGGCACAGGTTTTATGGCTACTTATTACAGTGATGAAGATGCTGCGAATGAACATCAGCGGCATTTGGTAAATTACGCGGGCAAATTAGTGGACCTGCGCGACCCTGTACAAAGAGATAAACTACTGGAATTATTCGAACCCGGTTCTCCTTACGTGTTGTATATTAATACACTGAAAGATGAAGACTGGGCAAAAAAAATGACAACAGCTTATGCCGATAAAATACGCCACTATATCAGGACTTCAGGAAGGATAAAAGTAAACCGTGATTATGGAATAGATATAGATTTCAATCTGAAATTCGGTAATGTGACGGCGATCATCCGTTCCGGAGAACAACAAATGGAAGTCCCTTTTTATGAACTAATAAAATAACCCGCGATGTGCTACGACATCTGTTTTCATACGAATATACTGCTGACTACTGAAGCCTTTCCTGCTCTGATCATAGATGCGGCACTGAATGATGATGGGTCCCTGATACATGTGGAAGGCCACCGTTTACCCTCTTTCTATACGATATATACCCATGATAATACACCCCGCCTTACTACGATGGAATGGGGTGTAGATCCTTTGTATATAAGCGATCCCAAAGAAAGACTGAGCCGTCGTACCGGGATGTTGAATGCCCGTAGCGAAAGGATCCTTGATGATCATAAATCATACTGGTACAGGATAAAAGATAACCGTTGCCTGATCCCTGTTACAGGGATTTATGAACACCGGCAGATTAATGGCTGGAAAAACAAAGTACCCTACCTGGTATATGTACAGGACGCTCCCGTTTTCTATATCCCGGGGCTTTACCAGTTAAGGGATGAAGTAGATACCACTACCGGAGAGATCGTACGTTCCGGTACCTATACAATAATTACCCGCCCGGCCAATGCGCTGATGGGCAATATTCATAACAGCGGGGATAATAAACACCGCATGCCCCTGTTTATAACACCAACCTTTGCGCAGCAATGGATCGACCCTTCCCTGTCCGATACAGGAGCACGTGAAATACTTAATTATGAAATGCCTTCAGAACAGTTGGCATATAAGACAGTATATACTATCCGCGGAGGAAAACCAAGGCCTGATCATAAAGAGAAAAATGCTGCCTGGGAGTGGCCGAATCTGCCACCACTTGGCAATGATAACCCGCTGAATACGGTTTCCCAACAAAGCCTGTTCTAAATGTATGCAGCAACTTTTTTTACCTCGTAGTAACCGGGTTGTCTGTTATTACTTCTTCTGTAAATACAGGAGCTTTTTACGGGTACTAACCGGGTTGTCTACTAAATATTTCTTCCGCTGTACAACAGCCATTTTTTACTGGTATTAACCAGTTGCCCGTTATTACTTATTCTGACCTACAGATTTTTTTACCTGTTGTATTTTTTATGCTTAACCAGCCAGCTGGCGCACTGATAATAGGCAATGGCCTGTTCAGACAAACTATCTGTCAATGGTTCTGCGGTTGCCTTACCTGTCTTAAAATCAGGCTGAAACTGGGTTTCTTTTCTCACTGGCGACAAGAGTACCATCTTGTTCGCTTTAATGTAGCCAAGGCCCTGATAAGTACTGATAAATGCCTTCTCGTTCCCTGGGGCTTCATCAAAAATATCCTGACCTAAAAACTTACTGTTATAATTGAAGTGCAGCAAGCCCAGAATGGTAGGCGCAATATCTATCTGGGCCGTTAGTTTATCTACTTTTTGCGCAGGTATATTACCCGGAGAATAAATGATCATCGGGATATGATATCCGGTAACAGGTAATTGTACACTACCCGCACTACCGGCACAATGATCTGCCACTATCACAAAAACCGTATTGCTGAACCAGGGTTTGCGCTTCGCTTCCTTCAAAAATTTACCGATGGCATAATCTGTATATTTTACAGCCCCTTCCCTTGTTTGTGCAGAAGGCGGAATATCAATACGGCCATCAGGATACGTAAAGGGGCGGTGATTGGAAACTGTCATTACATGGGCAAAAAAGTTCTTTCCCTTTGCATATTCATCATCTGCTTTTTGTAACGTGAGGGAGAAAAGATCTTCATCTGCCACGCCCCAGATATTGGCGTAATGAATTTGTGCAGGTTTCAATGCAGACCTGTCGATCACAGTATAACCATTATTCCCGAAAAAGTAATTCATGTTATCAAAATAACCATATCCACCATAAATATATTGCGTGGTATAACCTTTTGATTTAAACACTGACCCCAAAGAAAACAGGTTTTCGTTATGAGGACGTTTAACGATACTTTGCCCCGGTGTAGGTGGAATGGCGAGCGACAAAGCTTCCAATCCTCTTACCGTACGGGTACCGGAAGCATACAGGTTCGTGAACAACATGCTTTCTGCCGACAGGGAATCCAGCCTGGGGGTAATGTCTCCGGTATTGCCAAAAGATCTCATAAAGCTGGCGCTCAGGCTTTCCACGCTGATCAGCACTACGTTCATTCTTTTCTCAGGTACACCAGGTGTGATTGATCTTTCTATATTAAACACATCATTACTGATGAAATGGGCATGAGGTGCCGTAAGTTGTTTTCTTAATACCGCGAAAGCCTCCTTATCCGGCATTGTTTTGTAAAACTTAAAATAGTCCAGCTCATTATGCCAGAAAGCAGTACCGAATTCAAACATACCATTACCGGCTATTTCGTTCACATATTCATTATCACTGAACTTCCTTACATTATTCCCTACAAACAGGTAAGATGCCAATGGAAATAATAATATTATGATAGAGAACGATGAGCGCTTCAATAAACCGGGGCGGTATTCCAGGGATTGCATAACAGGTTTCCGCAGCATCCATACGATGGATAATGCCAATATAAATACGCCGGACAGGAACCATCCTACCGGATAGGATTCGCGGATATTACCCGCTACTTCGCTGGTATAGACCAGGTAATCTACAGCGATAAAGTTATAACGGGCAGAAAATTCATTCCAGAAGAACCATTCACTTACCGCATTGAAAAGTAGCAGATACGTGATAATAAAAACGTCCAACAGCAGTACACGCTTCCTCCACCCCAACCTGAAACGTTCTCCTGTAAAGGAAAGGAAGATATAGAGCAGCAGGCGGACCAGCACATAAATAATGACAAACTTCCTCAGGTCTTCATTGAAGTCTTTGGGAACAAGGTCTGTGAATATAAGGGTACTTAGCAATAAGACCCCTGTTATAATAACGAAGGCCCTGTGTTTGTAGATCCCCTCATTAATTCCCCAGAGATGTAGTACCATGGGGATGATGATGTAAGAAGCGATGACCCCGTCATAGAAAAGGCCAATGCTCGCCATACCGGCAATATTTGTGATATTCCAGTCAATACCGGAAGCTGCATAAAAGGCTAAAGATATTCTTGTGAGGGTAGATATTAAAATTGCTACCAGGCCAATAATAAATACAGGAGCGTAATATTTTTTTACAGAAACAGAGGTATTATCCATGACAAATGAAGCTGCTTACTTTTATACCACAAAGTTGGTACTAAAAAGCAGTGGCATCAATACCTATTTTACCGTATTTCATGTAAATATTTCGGGTAAACCAGCCAGTTCTTCATCCGAAAAGATGCGGGAGCGGATATGGAACCTTACTCCCAATGGAATTTCCAGGGAGAAGCTGCTACCTCTCCCCGGAATAACGTCCAATATCAGTTGTGTATGCTTCCAGTATTCAAACTGGTCTCCGGCCATATAGAATTTGCAGCCGGCAATTTCTCCCAGGCACACATCTGTTTGCCCGGTTTTAAATTCGCCTTCTGTAAAACACATGGGCTGAGAACCATCACAACAGCCGCCACTCTGATGGAACATTAAACTGCCATATTGCAGTTTCAGTTTCTCTATCAGTTCAATAGCGGCTTCTGTGGCTAAAATCCTGTCTGGCATAACATCTTATTTAAAAGAACCCTAATTTCTGCTTGTTATAAGAAATCAGCATGTTTTTGGTCTGGCGGTAATGGTTCAGCATCATTTTATGTGTTTCACGGCCAAATCCAGATTTTTTGTACCCTCCAAAAGGAGCATGAGCGGGATAAGCATGGTAACAGTTCACCCACACACGGCCAGCCTGGATGGCTCTTGGCACCTGGTACAGCTCATGGGCATCGCGTGTCCATACGCCGGCACCCAGGCCATATAAAGTATCATTGGCTATCGCAATGGCTTCTTCCGTTGTTTTAAATGTAGTGACACACAATACCGGGCCGAAGATCTCTTCCTGGAATACCCTCATTTTGTTATGTCCTTTCAGGATGGTAGGTTTTATGTAATAACCATGTTCCAGGCCACTGTTCTGATGGTAGGCTTCTCCCCCGCATAATACCCTGGCTCCTTCCTGTTTGCCGATGTCCAGGTAACTGAGTATTTTCTGGTACTGGTCATCACTGGCCTGGGCTCCCATCATCACGGTGCTATCCAGGGGATTACCCATTTTAATAGCATTCGTACGCTGGATCACCCTTTCCATAAACTTATCATAGATCTTCTCATGTACCAGCAACCGGCTTGGGCAGGTACATACTTCTCCCTGGTTAAGGGCAAACATGACCGCCCCTTCTACGGCCTTATCGAAAAAGTCGTCATCGGCATCGCCAACACTTTCAAAGAAGATGTTAGGGCTCTTACCACCTAACTCCATCGTAACAGGGATCAGGTTTTCAGAGGCGTATTGCATAATCAGGCGACCGGTAGTAGTTTCGCCCGTAAAGGCCACTTTCTGTACCCGTGGGGAGGATGCCAGGGGTTTACCGGCTTCTACGCCAAAGCCTGTCACAACGTTCAGTACCCCTTTAGGCAGGATATCACCGATCAGTTCCATCAGGCACATGATACTGGTGGGTGTTTGTTCTGCTGGTTTTACCACTACACAACAGCCTGCTGCCAATGCGGGAGCGATTTTCCAGGTAGCCATCAGCAGCGGGAAGTTCCAGGGAATGATCTGTCCTACTACACCAATAGGTTCGTGTAAATTGATGCTGACAGTCGTGTCATCATGTTCACTGATCGTACCTTCTTCGCTTCTCAATACGCCGGCAAAGTAGCGGAAATGGTCTACTACCAGAGGCAGATCGGCGGCCCTGGTTTCGCGGATCGCTTTACCATTGTCTATAGTTTCCACAATGGCCAGGTATTCCAGGTTATCTTCTATTACCTGGGCAATTTTCAGCATCAGGTTACTACGGTAGGCAGCGCCTGTTTTGCTCCATGTTTCAAAGGCTTTGTGGGCCGCATCTATTGCCTGATCAATGTCTTTGGCATTGCCCCGGGCTGCCTGTGTAAATACCTTACCGTCTATAGGAGACACATTATCAAAGTATTCTCCGCCGGAAGGGGCTACCCATTCTCCGTTAATGTAATGTTCATACCTTGGTTTGAATGTAGGACGTGCTGCCAGATTGGACTTAGGCACAGCAGTGGCTGTATTGCTCATAGTGGAATTTATTTTGTCGTTAAACAATAATGCAATATCAGTAACACCGGAATAGTATCGAATGTTTTCGTATTTATTAATAGCACAATCGTACTTTATTATTATCCGGAAGGTTGTTGAGTATTCATGTGATTTTTTTACTTAGAACGAAAATTATCCATATATTCAATTCCTGTTTCGAAAGGAAATAATTGTGCAATGTTCGTTTTGTAATAAAACACAGGTAACCATTATCTTATAAGTGTCAGCCCGGAATAATTGTGCAATGTTCGTTTTGTAATAAAATACAGGTAACCATTATCTTATAAGTGCCAGCCCGAATAATTGTGCAATGTTCGTTTTGTAATAAAATACAGGTAACCATTATCTTATAAGTGCCAGCCGGAATAATTGTGCAATGTTCGTTTTGTAATCCGTAAACCTCCCTATAGGCCATAATTTCTAAAGCGTTTAATCATTATACAACCTATCCCTATGAAAACAACAACAAACTACATGCTTACAGGCGTTACAGGTCTTTTAGGCAGAAATCTTTTATTTGAAATCATTAAGCAGCATTTTGCCGGTCTTACTGGTATAAAGATCTTTCTGCTTGGCAGATCCTGTAAAGGAAATGATCTCAACACCCGGATTTTTGATATTATTGAAAACGACGGATTGGATTATCTGGCCATTGATAAAAATGAGTATAACGACCTTCGAGATACACTGCGCTCAATTATTCATTGTATTAATTTCGAACTGGAAGGTAATAATGATGTATTATCCCCTGCTGATGAAAATTTATTAAAGGGCTACCACATAGATTACTTCTTTCATATTGCTTCACATACTGATTTCAGAAACGCGGAGGTTGTTAAAAAGAAATTATGGTCCGTTAATGTGGATGGAACGATACGTGTACTTCAACTGGCCCAAAAAATAAAGGTCAGTCATTTTATCTATACTGGTTCAGCGTATGCCAGCGGTGAAACAGCAGGCAAAGTGGCTCCCGACTATATTAATTTTAATCAGAAATTCAGAAATCCCTACGAATTATCAAAGCTGGAAGCAGAAGTATTAGTGAGAAATTTCGCGCAGCAAAATCCCTGGATGAAAACAAAATTCTTCCGGCCATCTACCATATGTGGCCGTTTAATAGAACAAAAGATAGGTGCCATCAGTAAATTCGATGTTTTCTACGCATGGATGTTCTTCTTTCTGCGATGCAAGGAAAGAATGTTTAAAGAGAATGATCTGAACAAAACCTCCTTCATGAAATGCCGTGTAACGTATAACTTAAATAGCGGTTTAAATATAGTACCCGCTGATTATGCCGCAAAAGCCATGTATAGATTAACAATAAACAATACCAGTGACAACAGTTTTCATTTGGTAAACGCGAGCGAAACAAAACATGATTTTTATATTTCAGCGATGACAAAAGCCATCAATATGGAAGGGTTGCAGCAGGTTGATCATCCGCCAACAAACGACTTAAATGAACTTGAAGCAATGTATTACAAAACGGTAGGCGCAATATTTACGCCGTATATAACATCAGCTCCCATATATTTCACCCGGCCTGATATTGATGCAGAACTGAAATGCCCTGAAATTAACAGTGAGAATTTTCAGAAACTGCTGACATATGCGCTTGATAACAGGGCAAAATAACACCTTTTGCCTTGTACCAGGTTCACGAAAGGTCCTCCGGTCTGCAAAAATACTTTCATGCACAAGTTCTCTTTATCACGACGTATAGCGTAATTCAATCCGGCCTGCTGGCAATACAGCAGGGCAGAAACAACTTCTGTTTTCGCCCGGCAGGCCACCATATTGCGGTTGTACTTCCGGGAAGCATTTTTCTTTCTCCGGATCACCACTATTATATCTCCCCGGCTGGCCACCATATTGCAGTGGTGCTCCCGGGGAGTGTTTTTCTTTCCCCCGGATCCCTACTTTTTATCTCCCCGGCTGGCCACCATATTGTAGTGGCACTCCCGGGAGTGTTTTTCTTTCCCAGGATCCCTACTTTTTATCTCCCCGGCTGGCCATCATATTGCAGTGGTGCTCCCGGGGAGTGTTTTTCTTTCTCCGGATCCCCACCTTTTATCTCCCCGGCTGGCCACCATATTGCAGTGGTACTACCGGGGAGTGTTTTTCTTTCCCCGGATCACCACTATTTTATCTCCCCGGCTGGCCACCATATTGCAGTGGTGCTCCCGGGAGGCATTTTTCTTTCCCCCGATCACCACTATTTTATCCGCTAGCTGAGAAAATCTGGCAGAATAACGTTAACTTAATAGGACAAATTCCACGCAGGTGAAAAACTTATTGCAGCGGCCAACACTTACCCGTCCACAGGAATTACAGACGCTGGTAGAGAACAGGCGTATCTTCAATGTGAAAAATTGCGAATTGAATATTTTCGAGAGTTATCAGCATGCCTTGCATGTTCCTTTAACTTTCAATGACCTTGTGATCACGAGCATGATACGTGGTAAAAAAGTGATGCGTCTTTTTGATAAACCCTCTTTTGATTATCTCCCTGGTGAAACGGTGATCGTTCCTCCCAATGAAACCATGATCATTGATTTCCCCGAAGCCTCTGCAGATAATCCTACCCAATGTATTGCACTGGCTGTGGATGACGCATATATCAGGGATACCGTGAATTATCTTGACAACTACTATAATACCGGTGAGGAACAACATCACTGGCATCTTACTTTTAATCAGTACCATTTTGAAAATGATCATGAAGTAACAGACCTGATCAATAAACTGATCCGTGTTTGCAGCAGTACTGATAAAGCTAAAAATATCTATGCAGATCTTCATCTGAAAGAATTACTGATCCGCCTGATACAGACGCAACACCTGCAACAGGTAGTACTGGACAGCAGTGCCGACAATAATCACAGCAGGCTGCATTATGTGCTGAATTATATACATGAGCATCTTACGGAAAAGATAGCGGTAGATGCTTTGAGCAGAAAGGCTTATTTAAGCCGCAATATGTTCTTCAAATGGTTTAAAGAACAATTCGGGATTACGCCACTTGAATATATTAACAGGGAAAGAGTAAAACTGGCCAAACAATTATTAAGTAACCCTCATCATAATATCGCTACGGTAAGTAAGCTCTGTGGCTTCACTGATGTCAATTATTTTGTAAGGACCTTCAAAAAGACGGAAGGCACTACACCCAAGGCTTATCAGTCCTGTATCATCTGAATTAATTCCTGTCTTACATACTAAACGGATAACCCTATACGTTTTAAGAGGTGCATTGAAAACCTGATATTTAACTATGTAATCCTGTAGCCACTTTTGCCGGTATCCATATCGTCTACCTTTTCCTCATCATAAACATAAAGCAAAATGAAAAACCTTCACAGTGTTTTATTTGCGGCTATGAGCTTATTAGCCGTGAGTTGTTCCAAAAAATCCCTGACGGAGAAATTAAATGCTACATCCCTGGCAGTTACTTCCCAGGCATCTCCCGCCGGAGATGTGGTCGGTAAAGTAACGGTCGGTTACCAGGGTTGGTTCGCCTGTACCGGAGACGGCTCTCCTATCAATGCCTGGTGGCATTATACACAAAACTGGTCGCAGCCTCCCTCCCCTACCAATCTTGGTATCAAATCCTGGCCGGACGTAAGGGATTATTCCACTACTTTCCAGACGGCTTTCCCTAACCTTAATAATGGTCAGCCTGCAAAACTGTTCTCCTCCTTTACGGATCAGACCGTGAATACTCATTTCCTGTGGATGCAGCAAAATGGCATTGATGCAGCTGCATTACAGCGTTTCAATCCAAACGGACAGGAAGGTCCTATCCGGGATGCGATTACGGCGAAGGTAAAGACGGCGGCAGAAACCTATGGCCGTAAGTTTTATATCATGTATGATGTAAGCGGCTGGACGAATATGCAGTCGGAATTAAAAACAGACTGGACAAATAAAATGTCTGCCTATACCGCTTCCTCTGCGTATGCCAGGCAGAATGGCAAACCAGTCGTTTGTATCTGGGGATTTGGATTTAATGATGATAATCATCCCTGGTCTGCTGCGGTATGCCTGGAAGTGATCAACTGGTTCAGGAACCAGGGTTGTTATGTGATTGGCGGAGTACCTACACACTGGCGCGAACAAAACAGCGATTCAAGGCCAAACTTTATTGATACTTACAAAGCCCTGAATATGATCTCTCCTTGGATGGTGGGACGTATTGGCAATGCAGGGGATGCAGATAATTTCTATACCAATGTCAATACGCCGGATCAGGCTTATTGTACTGCCAATGGAATTGATTATCAGCCTTGTATCTTACCGGGAGATTTACAGGAGCATCAGCGTGCACATGGAGATTTCATGTGGAGACAGTTTTATAATATGGTGCGTGTTGGTTGCCAGGGTATCTATATTTCTATGTTTGATGAGTATAATGAAGGGAATCAGATTGCCAAGACAGCGGAGAATGCCTCCATGATCCCTGCAGGTTCTTCTTTTGTTACACTGGATGAAGATGGTGTGCCCTGTTCCGCCGATTATTACCTGCGTTTAACAGGCGATGGTGCCAAGATGCTGAAAGGACTCATTCCTTTGACGGCTACGCGCCCTACACAGCCCGTTATAGGCAGTGATAATGGGAATGCCCCAATCGGGCAGACAATGACGATTAAGGGCTCTAATGGGCTATATGTGTCTTCTGAGAATGGTCAGCAGGCCATGAACTGTAACCGTAGTGCCGCGCAGGGCTGGGAGCAGTTTGCAGTTGTTGATGGCGGTGGCGGTAAAGTATCCCTGAAGAACAGTGATAAATATGTTTGTTCTGAAAACGGTACACAGCCCATGAACTGTAACCGTACGGCTATTGGTCCCTGGGAGCAATTTGACTGGGTCAAGAACCCCGATGGTTCTGTTTCTTTCAGAGGGAGTAACGGGAAATATGTTTCCAGTGAGAACGGAACGCAGGCAATGACCTGTACCAAGGATGTTATTGGTTCTACGGAGAAGTTCAGGATCAATGAATAATGCAGATTTTATGAATGTAAAAAGAGGTTGTCGTCTATGTTGAAAAACAAGTCCTCGAGAAAAAAAGTTAAAAAAAGAACTTTAAGGCTGGTCTAAAAGACCAGCTTTATTTTTTATTCCTATAAAAACAATCTTCTCTAAGCAGACATTGCTATGCAAGCTGCAATTTCTTGTATCATTTTCTATAGGATGCCACATGCAAACTCAAAAGAGTGGTCTTATAACTAAGCCAC
>Ga0209258_100415_pt1 | contig 51014 bp, 44 predicted proteins | sample Araplaol_mTSA_r2_FD_184281 | JGI IMG/M metagenome (GOLD analysis project Ga0209258, IMG submission 184281) | Arabidopsis root microbial communities from North Carolina, USA - plate scrape CL_Col_mTSA_r2 (SPAdes) (version 2) | ecosystem: Host-associated > Plants > Roots > Endosphere | place: USA...
ACCGCGTCGAGCTGCCGCGCCATGGCCCCGATCGCATCACCCGGCTGGTGACGGTGACGCTGCACGCGCCCCCGCCGCCTCCGGTGCACGCGCTGCCGCAGCCGCAGCAAGCTCGCGCGAGCCTGCACGTGCCCTCGGCCGCCCGCGCGAACGCGCCGGCCCGCGCTCCCGCGCCCCCGCGCGACGACGCCGCGCAGGCGATCACGCGGCCGGCGCCCCCGCCTGAAGCCGTACCGCCCGTGGCCGCCGCCTCGGCCCCGCCGGCCGACCTGCGCTTCCTCGACGGCGCCGCCACGCGCCGGGCCATCCGCGCCGTCGCCCGCGGCGAGAACGCCACCCTCGCCGAACGCGGCAGCGCGCTCACGCACGAGGAGCCGGGCAGCGAGCTGCTGGCCGCCGACGGCACGCATGCCGGCATGAAGCGCAACCTGCCGCCTCCGCCGCCCGCGGTGCAACTGGCGCAAGGCATAGCCGCCGCGCACAAGGGCGACTGCGGCAAGGGCGAGTACCTGGGCGGCGGCATGGGTCTGCTCAGCGCGCCCTTCCTGCTCGCGGCCGAGGCGCTCGGCAAATGCGCGCACAAGCTCTGATTCCCCACGCTGTCATCACGTCATGAACTGCAAGCTCCTGCTGTCCGCCGCCCTCGCGTTGTCGGCACTGTCCGTCAACGCCGCGCCCACTCCGCCGCCCGGCTCGGAGTTCGCCGTGCCGCAACGCCTGGTCGACATCGGCGGCCGCAGGCTCGCCCTGCACTGCAGCGGCACGGGCTCGCCCACCGTCGTCTTCGAATCGCCTTCGGGCACCGCTGGCTGGGAATGGTGGCGCGTGCAACCGAAGGTCGCCGCGCGGACGCGCGCCTGCACCTACGACCGCGCCGGCTACGGCTTCAGCGACCCGTCGCCGCGCCCCGCGGATGCCGCCAATGCCGTCGACGACCTGCACGCGCTGCTGAAGGCCGCCGGCCTGGCTCCGCCCTACGTGCTCGTGGGCAGCTCGTTCGGCGGCGCCGTGGCACAGCTGTTCGCGTGGACGCATCCGGGCGAGGTGCAGGGCCTGGTGCTCGTCGAGCCGATGCACGAGGACGAGCAGGTGCGTGCCGACGCCCTGACGCACGGCGCGATCTCCGACGAGGAGAAGGAAGGCACCGCGCTCGGCGACGGCTGCGCGGCCCAGGCCGCCCGGGGCCTGGACCCGAAGGCCGAGGCGTACGAGGACTGCATCGGTGGCCCCGATCCGTCGCTGCCGCCCGATGTCGCCGCCGTCGACCTGAAGTTGCGCCTCGCGCCCGCGTGGTGGCGCCTGCGCCAGGCCGAGCGCGTCGCCTTCGCGACCGACCGCGAGCAGCTGCGCGCCGCGCGCAGGCGCTTCGGCGACGTCGCCGTCGTCGTGCTGGTGCGCGGCGTGAGCCCGTACCTGATCCCGGGCAAGCCGCAGAGCGACACCAACAAGGCCGTCGAGTCCGCCAACCTCGAGCTGCTGGCCGCCATCGCAGGCGCGTCGACGAAGGGCGAGGCGCGCGTCGTGGCCGGCGCCGGCCACCTGATCCAGGAGACGCACCCCGACGCCGTGGTGAGCGCCGTCGCGGACGTGCTCTCGAAGATCAGCCGCTGACGCGTCCCGCCGCGCGATCCGCCTCCAGCTGGCGCAGCACGTTGCGCTGCAGCTTGCCGGTGGCGGTCATCGGCAGGGTCTCCACGAACTCGATGTCCTTGGGCGTCTCGTAGGGCGCGAGGCGGCTGCGCACCAGCTGCTGCAGTTCCTCGACCAGGGCGGCATCGGGCCGCACGCCGACGGCAGGGATGATGAAGGCCTTGACGACGGCGCCGCGTTCGGGGTCGGGCTTGGGAACGACGGCCACCTGGGCGACGGCGGGGTGGCGCGCGAGGCAGTCCTCGATCTCCGTCGGGCCGATGCGGTAGCCGGAGGACTTGAACTGGTCGTCGCTGCGGCCCTGGTACCAGAGGTAGCCGTCGCCGTCCATCACCGCCCGGTCGCCGGTGCGGCACCACGACTCGAACGGCTCGCCGGTGAACTTGGCGCGGGTGGCGCGCTCGTTGTTCCAGTAGCCGAGGAAGAAGATCGGGTCGCGCGCGCCGTGCACGTCGCGCGCGTGCACCGCGATGTCGCCGGGCGTGCCGCGCGGGCACTCGTTGCCGTCGTCGTCGATCACGGCGACGCGATGGCCCGGATACGGCCGCCCCATGCTGCCCGCGCGCGGCGGCCAGCCGGGTGCCTGCGTGCCGTCGACCGTGCGGTAGTGGCCGCAGTTGCCGACGACGTAATTGATCTCGGTCTGGCCGAACATCTCGTTGACGACGACGCCCAGCTTGTCGCGGCAGTAGGCGAACACGCCCTCGCCCACCGCCTCGCCGGCGCTCATGATGGCCTTCAGCGCGAGGCGCGGGTGCGACTTCCGCGGCTCGGGCGCGATGCGCATCATCGCCTTCAGGGCGGTCGGGAACAGGAAGGTGTGCGTGACGCGGTGGCGCTCCATCAGCTTGAGCGCGAGGTCGGCGTCGAAGCGGGCGCGCGACGCGACGATGGTGCGGCCGAAGTAGAGCGTGGGCAGCAGCGCGTCCCACAGGCCGCCGGTCCAGGCCCAGTCGGCCGGACTCCAGAATGGCCCGTCGCCCTCGAACCAGTCCTGGCTCGCGACGAAGCCGCTCAGGTTGCCGATCAGCGCGCGGTGCGGGATCACGGCGCCCTTGGCCGGCCCCGTCGTGCCGCTCGTGTAGATCAGCAGCGCCGGGTCGTCCGCGCGCGTGTCGGTGGGCTCGAAGACGTCGCGCGCCGCGGCCAGCGACGCGCCCCACGAGACATCGCCCTTGCCGTCGGCCGCGCCGGCGCCCATCACCTTGGTCAACGCGGGACACGAGCCGCGCAGCGCGACGATGGCGTCGGCCGAGGCCTCGTCGACGATCGCGAGCCGCGCGCCGCTGTCGTTCAGGCGCGACTGCAGCGCCTCCGCGCCGAACAGCGTCGACAAGGGCACCGCGATGGCGCCCATCTGGAACACGGCCATCAACGCGACGGCCGTCTGCGGGCGCTGCGGCATGACGATGGCGACGCGGTCGCCGCGCGTCACGCCGAGCGAGCCGAGCGCGTTCGACAGCCGCCGCGCGTCGCGCTGCAGCGCGGCGTAGGTGACCGGCAGCGCCGGCTCGTCGCCCGCGTCCTGGACGATGGCCACCGCGGCCGGGGTGTCGTGCGCCCAGCGGTGCAGGCACATCTGCGCGATGTTGAACTTCTCGGGGACGCTCCAGGCGAAGTCGCGATGGAGGGCGGCGTGGTTGTCGGCGGCGATCATGCGCGCAGCTTACGCCGCGGGCCTGGCGAGCGCCTGCAGGGCCTCGCCCGTCACGCGGCAGAGGCGCCAGTCCGGCAGCATCGTCGCGCCCATCCGCGCGTAGAAGGCCTGCGCGTCGACGTTCCAGTCCAGCACCGACCACTCGAAGCGGCCGCAGTCGCGCTCCACCGCGATCTGCGCCAGGCGTTGCAGCAGCAGCCTGCCCATGCCGGTGCCGCGCGCCGACGGACGCACGAACAGGTCCTCCAGGTACAGGCCCTTCTTGCACAGGAAGGTCGAGAAGTTGTGGAAGAACAGCGCGAAGCCGACGGGCTCGCCGTCCTGCTCGCCGACCAGGCACTCGATGACGGCGCCTTGGCCGAACAGCTGCGGCTCGAGGCGCCCGGGGGTGGCGGTGGCCAGGTGCTCGAGCTTCTCGTAGACCGCGAGCTCGCGGATCAGCGACACGATGACGGGAACGTCCGCGCGCGTGGCGAAGCGGACGGCGGTGCGGGGGACAGGGTTGCGGGACATCGGGATCCTTCGTGCGATGCACTCGTCCTTCGGGCAGCCGGGCGAGCTCATGGCGGCATTGTCGCCCGCGGGTCAGCGCGGGATGGCGAACTCCTCTACAGTGCAACGGATGACCTCGTCTCCTGCCTACGTCGAACGGCGGCCCGGCCGCACGCGACTGATCCCGATCCGCAACCTGCACTACCAGCTGCGCGAATGGGGCGACCCGTCGCTGGATGCAGCCGGTCGGCCGCCGCTCGTGCTCACGCACGGATGGATGGACGTCGGAGCGTCGTTCCAGTTCATCGTCGACGAGCTCGCGCGCATCGAGGGCGCGACGCGCCGCGTGATCGCGGTCGACTGGCGCGGATTCGGCGGCAGCACCGGCGGCGGCGTCGATGCGTACTGGTTCCACGACTACCTCGGCGACCTGGACGCGCTCCTGGACACGCTGTCGCCCGACACGCCCGTGGACCTCGCCGGCCACAGCATGGGCGGCAACGTGGTGATGAACTACGCGGGCACGCGCCCGGCCCGCGTGCGGCGCCTCGTCAACCTCGAGGGCTTCGGCCTGCCCGACATGAAGCCCGACCAGGCGCCCGACCGCCTCGCCAAGTGGCTGGACGAGCTGAAGGCGCCGCCGTCGCTGCGTTCCTACGACACGGTGGACGACGTCGCCGCACGCCTGCGGGCCAACAATCCGCGGCTCGCCGCCGACAAGGCGGCCTGGCTCGCGCCGCACTGGTCGGAGCGACGCGCCGACGGCCGCTGGCACATCCGCGCCGATCCCGCGCACAAGCTGACCAACCCGGTGCCGTACCGCGCCGCCGAGATCGTCGCCGGCTGGCGCCGCATCGCCGCGCCGGTGCTATGGGTCGAGGGCGCGAACACCGACGTCACGAAGTACTGGGGCAACCGCTATCCACGCGCCGAGTTCGAGGAGCGGCTCGCGCAGGTGCCGCGCGTCGAACGCGTGCTGCTGGACGACTGCGGCCACATGCTGCATCACGACCAGCCGGCCGCGGTCGCCGCGCGCCTGGCGGCGTTCCTGGGCTGAGCGGCGCGCCATCGCGGCGGGTACGGCGGTTGCTCCGATCGGCCGACGCGGCGCAAGCACCGCCGCGCAGGAGCCCGAGATGACCAAGATCGTTCCGCTGGATCCCGTTCCGGCCCCGCCCACCGAGGCCGACACCGGCGCCAACCGCGATCCGTTGTCCGGCGAGGTCGGCGCGCATCCGATCGGCGTCGGCCTGGGCGCCGCCGCCGCGGGCATGGCCTTCGGCGCGGCCGTCGCGTCGGTCGCGGGGCCGATCGGCACCGCCGTGGGCGCGGCCGTCGGCGCGATCGCCGGCGGACTGGCCGGCAAGGGCGTGGCCGAGGCCATCGACCCGACTGCCGAGGACGCCTACTGGCGCGCCAACTACGCCTCCCGCGCCTACGCCACGCCGCGCGAGGCCGACGACGAATGGGGCCCGGCCTACGCGTACGGCATCGCCCACTACAACCGCAACGTCGCCGCCCACCCCGGCGCCACCTTCGAGGAATTCGAGCCGGAGATGGAACGCGGCTGGGCAGAGGCCCGCGGCCAGTCCAGCATGGAATGGACGCGCGCCCGGCTGGCCGCCTACGACGCGTGGCAGAACGCACGGTCGGCCGACGATCGCTTCGCCTGACGCGCTCGCCCGCTCAGGGCAGGCGCACGTCGTCCACCATCTCGCGCGCCGCACGGCTGGGCGGCGGTGTCAGCAGGCTCACGACCACCAGCAACGCGAAGCCGACCGGCACGCCGAACAGGCCGGCGGCGATGGGCTGGATGCCCCACCAGAGCTGGACGGGGCTGGTGATGCCCAGGAGCTCGCGCACGCCGGGCTGGTTGACCAGCGTGTAGTACAGCGTCAGGCCCAGGCCGCCCACCATGCCGGCCGCGGCGCCCCAGCGGTTCGCGCGCTTCCAGAACACGCCCAGCACGAGCACCGGGAAGAAGGCAGACGCCGCGATCGAGAACGCCGCCGACACCAGCAGCAGGATGTCGCCGGGCTTCTGCGCGGTCACGTACGCGGCGCCGAGCGCCACCATCAGCAGCAGCACCTTGGACACCGTCACGCGCCGGGTGGCCGAGGCCTTGGGGTCGACGATGCGGAACCACAGGTCGTGCGACAGCGCGTTGGCGATCGTCAGCAGCAGGCCGTCGGCCGTGGACAGCGCCGCCGCCAGGCCACCGGCGGCGACGAGGCCCGAGATGACGTACGGCAGCCCCGCGATCTCGGGCGTGGCGAGCACCACGATGTCGCCGCCGATCTTGATCTCGCCCAGCTGCAGGACGCCGTCGCCGTTGACGTCGGAGACCTGCAGCAGCGAGCCGTCGACGTGCGCCCAGTTGTTGATCCAGGCCGGCAGCTGGTCGAAGCGCGTGCCCACCAGCGCGTCGAACACCTCCACCTTGACCAGCACCGCCAGTGCCGGCGCCGTCAGGTACAGCAGGGCGATGAACAGCAGCGACCAGCCGACCGACGCGCGCGCCTGCGCCACCGACGACGTCGTGTAGAAGCGCGTGAGGACGTGCGGCAGCGACGCGGTGCCCACCATGAGGCAGAACACAAGCGCGATGAAGTTGCGGCGCGATTCGTCGAACGCCCGGCGCGCTGCGGCGTCGCCGCGCGGATCGCCGGCGAACTGCTGCGCGTGGGGCGGCATGCCGGCCAGCGGCTGCGCGCGCTCGCGGTCGGCATCGCGCGCGCGCGTCCACTCGTCGCGCGCGGCGTCCGCGTCGCGCGGGAGGCGCGCGAGCTCGCGTTCGGCCGCCTGGATGTCGCCCTGCGGCGCGTTGGCGGCCTTGAGTTCGGCGATGCGCCGCGTGGCCACGCTGCGCTCGGCGGCGAGCGCGGCGGCGATGTCGTCCAGGCGCGCCTGCTCGGCATCGGCGCGTGCCTGGAAGATGGCGATCACGCGCTGCTCGGCGGGGTCGGCCTGCAGCCGCTTCTCGGACGCGATCACCTTCTGCAGCTGGTAGCCGTAGGTCGCCTGGGGCACCGGCGTGGCGTGCTGCCTGATCGACAGCCAGGCCACCGGCACCAGGTAGGCCACCAGCAGCACGATGTACTGCGCGACCTGCGTCCAGGTCACCGCGCGCATGCCGCCCAGGAACGAGCACACGAGGATGCCGCCCAGGCCGAAGAACACGCCGACCTCGAACGCGACGCCCGTGAGCCGGCTGGTGATCAGCCCCACGCCGTAGATCTGCGCGACGACATACAGGAACGAGCACGCGATGGCCGCCACCGCCGCGAGCACGCGCACCAGGTTGCCGTCGTAGCGCGCCGCCAGGAAGTCGGGGATCGTGTACTGGCCGAACTTGCGCAGGTACGGCGCGATCAGCAGCGCGACGAGGCAGAAGCCGCCGGTCCAGCCGAGGATGTACGCGAGCCCGCCGTAGCCGCTGAGGTACAGCGTGCCGGCCATGCCGATGAACGACGCGGCCGACATCCAGTCCGCGCCCGTGGCCATGCCGTTGTAGAACGCCGGCACGCGGCGTCCGGCCACGTAGTACTCGGTCGGGTCGGTGGTGCGGCTGAGGATGCCGATGCCGGCGTAGAACACGATCGGCCCCACCAGGAACAGGAAGCCGATCCAGGTGCGCGGCAGCCCCAGGTGCTCCAGCAGCGCCATCGCGGCGACGAAGGCCAGGAACGCGAGGCCGAAGGCCAGGTAGATCCAGTGCAGGCGGCGGCTGAACGCGGGCCCGCGCAGGAAGCGGCTGCGCGCCGGCGCGAAGGTGCGGGTGCGCAGGGTCATCGGCGCGGGTCCGGCACGTCGGCCGCGTGCATCTCGTCGGCCAGGAGGCGATCGTTGCGGGCCATGCGCCGCGCGTACACGGCGATCAGCGCGACGAACACCACGATGCCGCCCTGCGCGGCCACCCAGAAGCTGAACGGCCAGCCGAAGAACGGGAAGGCGAGGTCGCGCGCGAACCAGGTGACGACGAAGCCCACGACGAACCAGGCCAGCAGCAGGGCGGCCGTCAGGCGCTGCGTGCGGCGCCAGTGCCGCGCGCGGGCGGCGCGCGAGGGATTGGCAGCGGATTCGGACGTCGGCATCGAGTCGCATCATGCCCGGCCGTGGCCGCCGCACCAACCGGATCAACCCGGCGGCCGGTCCGCATGGAAGAATCCGTCGCATGACTAGCGTCCCCTCTTCGCCGCCGCTGCCCAGGCATCGGCTCCCGGTCGCCACGGGCGTGCTGGTCGCGCTCAGCGTGGGCATCTGGCTGCTGCAGGTGGCCAACGGCGTCTCGCCCATGAACGCGTCCACGCTGACGCTGATCAGGTGGGGCGGCGACCTGCCGCTGTACACGCTCACGGGCGACACCTGGCGTCTCCTGACGTCGATGTTCCTGCACGGCAGCCTGGTGCACCTGGCGCTCAACATGTACGTCCTGGCCTTCACCGCGCCGCAGGTCGAATACGAGTTCGGCACCGGCCGGATGCTGGCCATCTACATCGCGGGCGGCCTGCTCGCCAGCTGCGCCAGCGTCTTCTGGAGCGAAGTGCGGGTCACGCGCGAGAGCGTGGCGCCCCTGGTGACCGTGAGCGTGGGAGCCTCCGGCGCGGTGATGGCGCTCTTCGGCGCCCTGCTGGCCGGCCAGGTGCTGCCCACGCCGCGCTTCGCGCACCTGCCCAAGCACCTGCAGCCGGGCATCCACACGGGACTGATCCAGGCCATCGTCATCAACGTGGGCATGGGCTTCATGATCAAGGGCGTCGACAACTCGGCGCACGTCGGCGGCCTGCTCGGCGGGGTGGTGCTGGGCGTCGTGATGGCCGCGGCGCCGCGCGCCGTCGGGCCGCGCGCGACGCTGGTGCGCTACCTTGCGGCGGCCGGGCTGGTGGTGGCCTGCGTGGGCGCCTTGCTGCACACCGTCGACGCGCGGCAGCTCGTGGTGTTGCGCGCCTCGTTCGAAGCCGAGACGCAGGCCGAACACGAGAACTGAGGCGCGCCGGCACCCGGCTGCCCGTCCATGCGAAAATCGCGCTTGCGCGCGCCGCTCGCGCGACCATTCCACACCCGGCGCGGCCGCCCCTGTCCGGCCGCGCCCAGCAAGAAGATCCCACATGGACATCGAACGCATCAACGCCATCGGCAAGACCATTGCCGACCTCACCGAGCGCACCAACGCGCTCAGGGGGTATCTTTGACTACGACCGCAAGTCGCATCGGCTGACGGAAGTCAACGCCACGCTGGAGAACCCGGCCGTCTGGAACGAGCCGCAGCGGGCGCAGGAGCTGGGGCGCGAGAAGCGCTCGCTGGAGCAGGTCGTGGCCACCATCGACCACCTCACGACGAACCTGGCCGACAACGCCGAGCTCTTCGAGATGGTCAAGGACGAGGGCGACGTCGACAGCCTGCAGCAGATCGAGGCCGACGCGGCCAAGCTGCAGGAGACGGTCGAGGGCCTGGAATTCCGCCGCATGTTCAGCAACCCGTCCGATCCGCTGAACTGCTTCATCGACATCCAGTCGGGCGCCGGCGGCACCGAGGCCCAGGACTGGGCGCAGATGCTGCTGCGCCAGTACCTGCGCTACTGCGAGCGCAAGGGCTTCAAGGCCGAGGTGCTGGAAGAGACCGAAGGCGACGTCGCCGGCATCAAGAGCGCGACGATCAAGGTCGAGGGCGAGTACGCGTTCGGCCTGCTGCGCACCGAGACCGGCGTGCACCGCCTGGTGCGCAAGAGCCCGTTCGGAGCCGGCCTGCGCCAGACGTCGTTCGCGTCGCTGTTCGTCTACCCCGAGGTGGACGACTCCATCGAGATCGACATCAACCCGGCCGACGTGCGCACGGACACCTTCCGCGCGTCCGGCGCCGGCGGCCAGCACATCAACAAGACCGACTCGGCCGTGCGGCTCACGCACATCCCCACCGGCATCGTCGTGCAGTGTCAGAACGACCGCTCGCAGCACCGCAACCGCGACGAGGCCTGGCAGATGCTGCGCTCGCGCCTGTACGAGCACGAGATGCGCAAGCAGAAGGAAGAGCAGCAGAAGCTCGAGGACTCCAAGACAGACGTCGGCTGGGGCCACCAGATCCGCTCGTACGTGCTCGACCAGAGCCGCATCAAGGACCTGCGCACCAACTACGAGGTCTCGGCCACCCAGAAGGTGCTCGACGGCGACCTCGACGGGTTCATCGCCGAGAGCCTCAAGCAGGGTCTCTGACCAAAAGCCGGGGGCCGGTCACGAGCCGCGCTCCCGATCTCGTTCTCCCCCAAGCCATTTGAAGGAAGAAGCCATGCGCGAAGGCTCTCCCACGCTCGTCCGCCGCGAGGACTACACCGCCCCGGCGTACTGGGTCCGCACCGTCGACCTCACGTTCGACCTGGATCCGTCCAAGACCATCGTCTCCAGCAAGCTCGCCATCGAACGCAATGCCGATCGCCCCGCCGAACCGCTGCGCCTGGACGGCGAAGGCCTGAACCTGCTGCGCGTGCTGGTCGACGGCCAGAGCGTGTCGTTCCGCCACGAGGACGGCCAGCTGGTGATCGACGCGCCGGCCGCCGACGCGTTCCTGCTCGAGATCCGCAACACCGTGTGCCCCGAGAAGAACACCGAGCTGTCGGGCCTGTACACGTCCGGCGGCGGCTTCTTCACGCAGTGCGAGGCCCAGGGCTTCCGCCGCATCACCTACTTCTTCGATCGCCCCGACGTGATGGCGATCTACACCGTCACGCTGCGCGCGGACAAGGCCAAGTACCCGGTGCTGCTGTCCAACGGCAACCTGCAGGCGCAGGGCGAGCTGGACAACGGCCGCCACTTCGCGCGCTGGAACGACCCGTTCCCCAAGCCCTGCTACCTGTTCGCGCTGGTGGCCGCCGACCTCGTCGCGCGCGAGCAGCGCGTCACCAGCCGCGCCGGCAAGGACCACCTGCTGCAGGTGTTCGTGCGCCGCGGCGACCTCGACAAGACCGAGCACGCGATGAACTCGCTGGTCGCGTCGCTGGTGTGGGACGAGGCGCGCTTCGGCCTGCCGCTGGATCTCGAGCGCTTCATGATCGTGGCGGTCGAGGACTTCAACATGGGCGCGATGGAGAACAAGGGCCTGAACCTGTTCAACACCAAGTACGTGCTCGCCAGCCCTGCCACCGCTACCGACACCGACTACGCGCTGATCGAGAGCGTCGTCGGCCACGAGTACTTCCACAACTGGACGGGCAACCGGATCACCTGCCGCGACTGGTTCCAGCTGTCGCTCAAGGAAGGCCTGACCGTCTTCCGCGACCAGGAGTTCTCGCAGGACATGGCCGGCTCGAAGTCGGCGCGCGGCGTCAAGCGCATCGACGACGTGCGCTTCCTGCGCCAGCAGCAGTTCCCCGAGGACGCCGGCCCGATGTCGCACCCGGTGCGCCCGGACAGCTACGTCGCGATCGACAACTTCTACACCACCACCGTCTACGAGAAGGGCTCCGAGCTCGTGCGCATGATGCAGACGCTGGTGGGACGCGCCGGCTTCGAGCGCGGCGTCACCGAGTACTTCCGGCGCCACGACGGCCAGGCCGTCACCTGCGACGACTTCGCGCAGGCCATCGCCGACGCGAACCCCGACAGCGAACTGAGCCGGCAGCTGCCCGCGTTCAAGCGCTGGTACGCGCAGTCGGGCACGCCCCGGCTGAGCGCGATCACCGTGCCCGATGCCGGCACCGGCCTGTTCACGCTGACGCTCAGGCAGGACTTCTCGGCCCCGCAGGCCGCCGCCGGCGCCGAGCGCCAGCCGTTCGTGATCCCGGTGCGTTTCGCGCTGTTCACGCGCGACGGCCGCGCCGTGCCGCTGCAGCTCGAGGGCGAAGTGCTGGCCGACGGCGCCACGGCGCCCACCGAGCGCGTGCTGGTGCTGTCGGAGGCCGAGCGCGCCTATCGTTTCGTGAACGTGCCCGACGACGTCGTGCCGTCCGTGCTGCGCGATTTCTCGGCGCCGGTCATCCTCGACGACGGGCTGTCCGATGCCGATCACCTGGTGCTGCTGGCCCACGACACCGACCCGGTCAACCGCTGGGAAGCCGGCCAGCGCCTGGCGCTGTCGCAGCTGGTGGCAGCCATCACCGGCGACGGCGCGCTGTCGCTCAACGACGCCTACGTCGCCGCCATGCGCTCGGTGCTGCGCGATCCGTCGCTCGACCCGGCGTTCAAGGAACTGGTGCTGACGCCGCCGTCGGAGGCCTACGTCTCCGAGCAGCTCGACGTGCCGGTCGACCCGCAGCGCGTGCACGCCGTCTGCCTGCAGATGCAGGACCAGCTCGCGGCGCGCCTGCGCGAGGACTGGCTTGCCGCCTGGGAGGCGAACCAGGTGGTCGAGGGCTACAGCCCGGACGGCCGCCAGAGCGCCCGCCGCGCCCTGGCCAATCTCGCGCTCGCGATGCTGGTGCGCGACGCCGTGCGCGGCGGCGACGCCGTGTGGCCGGGCAAGGCCTACCAGCGCTTCAAGGACGCCGGCAACATGACCGACCGCCTCGGCGCGCTCGGCGCGCTCGTGGCAGTGCATTCGGACCTGGCCGCGCCCGCCCTCGCCCGCTTCCACGAGCTGTTCCGCCACGAGGCGCTGGTGGTCGACAAGTGGTTCATGCTGCAGGCCCGCGCACCCGAGCAGGACGGCCGCGTGTTCGCGGGCGTGAAGGCGCTGCTGCAGCACCCTGACTTCTCGATGCACAACCCGAACCGCGTGCGCAGCCTGCTGTTCTCGCTGTGCAACTTCAACCCGGCCGCGTTCCACCGCGCCGACGCCAAGGGCTACGTGTTCTGGGCCGAGAAGGTGGTCGAGCTGGACGGCATCAACCCGCAGGTCGCCTCGCGGCTGGCGCGCGCGCTCGATCGCTGGCGCACCCTGGCCGAGCCGTATCGCGGCGCGGCGCGCGAGGCCCTCGTGCGCGTGGCGGCCAAGACGGACCTGAGCCCGGACGTGCGCGAGGTCGTGGACCGCGCGCTGAAGGACTGACCTCCTGGAAACCGACCGGGTCGCGCTGCGACCCGGTCTTGTTTCCGGCGACCGTTGCGCATGCGCGCGCGTCACGCGCGACGCCGCGCGCATGCGCAACGACCGCATCATCATCCTCAGGAGTACGCCATGGCCAAGAAGGTCAGCCTCACCCAGTACCTCGTCGAGCAGCAGCGCGAGCACGGTCGCATCCCGTCGCAGCTGCGCCTGCTGATCGAGGTCGTCGCGCGTGCGTGCAAGCACATCGCGATCGCCGTCAACAAGGGCGCGCTCGGCGACGTCATGGGCTCGGCCGGGTCCGAGAACGTGCAGGGCGAGGTGCAGAAGAAGCTGGACATCATCTCCAACGAGGTGCTGATCGAGGCCAACGAGTGGGGCGGCCACCTGGCGGCCATGGCGTCCGAGGAGATGGACACCATCCACGTCGTGCCCAACCGCTACCCGCAGGGCGAGTACCTGCTGCTGTTCGACCCGCTGGACGGCTCGTCCAACATCGACGTCAACGTATCGATCGGCACCATCTTCTCGGTGCTGCGCAAGGTGGGCCACCACCACGGCGTGGCCGAGGACGACTTCCTGCAGGCCGGCAAGAACCAGGCGGCAGCCGGCTACTGCATCTACGGCCCGCAGACCATGCTGGTGCTGACGGTGGGCGACGGCGTGGCGATGTTCACGCTCGATCGCGAAATGGGCTCGTGGGTGCTCACCGCCGAGAACGTGCGCATCCCCGAGGACACGAAGGAATTCGCGATCAACATGTCCAACCAGCGCCACTGGGCGGCGCCGGTCACGCGCTACATCGACGAATGCCTGCTGGGCAAGGACGGACCGCGCGGCAAGGACTTCAACATGCGCTGGGTCGCCTCGATGGTGGCCGACGTGCACCGCATCCTCAGCCGCGGCGGCGTCTTCATGTACCCGTGGGACAAGCGCGAGCCCGAGAAGGCCGGCAAGCTGCGTTTGCTGTACGAGGCCAACCCGATGAGCTTCCTGATCGAGCAGGCCGGCGGCGCGTCGACCAACGGCCGCCAGCGCATCATGGATCTGCAGCCCACGAAGCTGCACGAGCGCGTGGCCGTGTTCCTCGGGTCCAGGAACGAGGTCGAGCGGGCGACGCAGTACCACCTCGAGGCGCAGGGCTGAAGGCGAGCCGTGGTGCGCGCGTCGCGCCGCCTCGCGCCTGTGCTCGGCGCCGCCGTCCTCGCGGCCTGCGCGGCGGCGGTCGATGGCGGGCGCCAATCATTGGCCGGCCGCTACGAAGCCGAATTTGTCGACAGGGGAGTGTCCAAGACGGTGAGGCTCGACTGTCCGAGCGAGCGCCGCTGCACCCTGGTCTTCGCGGACGAGCCGCCGATCGACGCACCGGACGTGGAACCGGTCGTCGATGCAAGGGAGGCGCGATTCGCGCTCGGCTACGCCGTCGAGCACGCCGATGCGCCCTCGGAACCCGGAGACTCGCCCTTCACCGACCGCCTTGCCCGCCTGCTGCATCCGTCGCCCGAGATCGTCGCGTGCTGGGACATCGGCGACAGTGATCGGGACTACCTGCTCGCTTGTCGCCTCCGGTCGGGCGGACGGATCGATCCGCGAGTGTTCATCTTCGCCACCGTGCTCGCAGGGTGCGGCCCCAGGTCGTGCCGCTTCGACATCATTGCGCTCGACGAAAAGCCCCGCTGATCGGGCGACCGTGGGGTGCCGGACCAGGCTCAGGCCCGCGCAGGCAGCGCAGCCACCAGCGCCAGCAGGCTCGCCCGCAAGTCCGGCGAGGCCGTCGTCAACGGCGCCCGCAGCTCGTTCGCGCATTCGCCCTGCGCCGCCAGCAGCGCCTTGACCGGCCCCGGGCTCGGCTCGGCGAACATGCCGACCGCCAGCGGCTTGAGCTGGCGCCACAGTGCGCGGCCGGCCGCCAGGTCGCCGCGTGCCAGTGCGCGGTCGAACGCGACGAACAGGTCCGTGCGGATGTGGGCCGTCGCGGCGATGGCGCCGGCGCCGCCGAGGCAGCGGGTCGAGAACCACTCGTCGTCGTTGCCGCTCAGCACCTGCAGCCGGCCGTCGGCGATCAGGGCCTCCGTCTGCGCGACGCGGCCGCCGCAGTCCTTCAGGCCCACGATGTTCGGATGCGCGGCCAGCGCGAGCAGCGTGTCGAGCTCGATGCGCACGCCGGTGCGCGCGGGGATGTCGTAGACGACCAGCGGCGCCGGCAGCGCATCGGCGATCGTCGTGAAGAAGGCCCGCAGCGCGTCCTGCGATGGGCGCAGGTACGGCGGCGCCGTCACCATGAACGCGTCGGGCGCGTGCGCCATGGCGGCGTCGGCGCGGCGCAGCACCTCGCCGGCAGTGGTGCCGGACGCGCCCATGACCAGCGGAAGCACCGTGGCGGCCTTGACGGTGCCCAGCACCTCGACGCGTTCGACGTCCGTGAGCAACGGCGCCTCGCCGGTGGTGGCGCAGACGACGAAGCCCGCGACGCCGTCGGCGGCGAGCCGCTTCACGAGCGCTTCGAGCGCGCCGTGGTCGACGCGTCCCGAGCGGAACGGGGTGACGATGGGGATCCAGACCCCGGAGATATCGAAATGGCTCATGCAGCTTTCCTTCTCAGCAACGACCGGACAATGACCGTCGTTGGAGGAGCGCGCAGAGCAGGCCGGGGTTCCGTGAAGGTTTCTTCCGCGGGAGGGCAGGGTCCGTCGCTCATCTGAACGACGGAACCGCAGCCCCGGTCAGACGAGCAACGGCTTTTTCGCTTTGACCGCGCCGGCGCGCGCGGTCGTCACGCGCGCGGGAGCGGGCGCGAGCGGCCTGGCGGAGGCGTTGCGGCGGGACATGGCGTGATCTTAACCGGCCGACGCCGCTCACACGGGCAGCGGATTGCGCTCGGTGAAGCCTTCCTGGTGCCAGTACGGATAGGGCCGCGTGACCGCGCTTGCCTCGTCGAGCCGCCGGACCTGGTCGGTGCTGAGCTTCCAGCCGACCGCCCCCAGGTTCTCGCGCAACTGCTTCTCGTCGCGCGCGCCGACGATCACGTTGGCCACCGTCGGGCGCTCCAGCAGCCAGTTCAACGCCACCTGCGGCACCGACCTGCCCACCTCCTCGCCGACCGCGTCGAGCGCGTCCACCACCTTGTAGAGGAGCTCGTCGTCGACCGGCGGGCCCTTGTCGGCCGTCGCGTGCAGCCGGCTCTGCGCCGGGATGCCCGAGCCGCGGCGGATCATGCCGGTCAGCCGCCCCCAGCCCAGCGGGCTCCACACCACGGCCGAGACGCCCTGGTCCAGGCCCAGCGGCATCAGCTCCCATTCGTAGTCGCGCCCCACGAGCGAGTAGTACGCCTGGTGGGCGACGTAGCGCTGCAGGCCCAGCCGATCCGACGCCGCGAGCGACTTCATCAGGTGCCAGCCCGAGAAGTTGGACACGCCGAGGTAGCGGATCTTGCCCTCGCGCACGAGCTCGTCGAGCGTCCCCAGGGTCTCCTCGACCGGCGTCAGGGCGTCGAAGGCATGCAGCTGGAACAGGTCGACGTAGTCGGTGCCCAGGCGCCGCAGCGAGCCCTCCACCGCCGCCCGCAGGTGATGGCGCGACGAGCCGACGTCGTTCGGCCCGGAGCCGCTGCGGAAGGTCGCCTTGGTCGACAGCAGCACCTGGTCGCGCCGGCCCGCGATCGCCTTGCCCAGCACCTGCTCGGCGATGCCGTTGGAGTACACGTCGGCCGTGTCGAACATCGTCAGGCCGTGCTCCAGGCAGATGTCGACCAGGTTGCGCGCGCCGTCGGCGTCGGTCGAGCCCCAGGCCGCGAAGAAGGCGTTGCCGCCGCCGAAGGTGCCGGTGCCCAGGCTGAGCGCAGGCACCATGAAGCCGGAGGCGCCGAGTCGTCGTTGTTCCATGTGCGTGATCTCCTGAAAGATGGGGACGGGCGCATTCTCGCGACGCGAGGCGTCGACGACGCGCCCTATCCGGACATCGAAATGTACGAACTCCGGCGCGATCGGCCGCCGGGCGGAGACCCTGCGGCGCGCGCGGAGTCGATTGGCCATTTCCGAGTCCGAAAATGGCGTGTTCCGACCGATGGGGTTCGCGACAATCGTCCCCAATCCAACGCCTCGATCGCCCATGACCGCCGCCAGCCTCGTCCGCCTGCTCAGCCTGTCCGCCATCTGGGGCGCCTCGTTCCTGTTCATGCGCATGGGCGCCCCGGTGCTGGGGCCGACGCTGCTGATCTTTTGCCGCGTGCTGTCGGCCGCGCTGTTCCTGGCCATCGTCGGCGCCGCGATGCGCAAGCCGCTCGAGCCGCGCCGGCACGCATTGCACTTCCTCGTGCTGGGCCTGTTCAACTCCGCTTTGCCCTTCCTGCTGTTCGCGTTCGCGGCGCGCACGCTGTCGGCCTCGCTGCTGTCCATTCTCAATGCGACCGCGCCGATCTGGGGCGCGGTGATCGGCGCCGTGTGGACGCGCAGCGCCATCGCGCCGAAGGCGCTGCTGGGCCTCGCGCTCGGCGTGGGAGGCGTCGCGCTGCTCGTCGGCTTCGATCCGGAGAGCCTGCGCCCGGGCGCGCCGCTGGCGATCGCGCTCGGCCTGGGGGCGGCGTTCTCGTACGGCGTGGCCACCAACTACGCGAAGTCCGCGAAGAAGGTGGACGCATTCGCCAACGCCCACGGCAGCATGTGGGCGGCGACCCTGCTGATCGCGCCGGCCGTGCCGTTCGCGCCGGCGCCCGCCGCGCCAACGCCGGCGATCGCGCTGGCCGTGCTGGCCCTCGGGGTCCTGTGCAGCGGCCTCGCCTACCTGCTGTACTTCCGTCTGGTGGCCGACCTCGGCGCCGCCTCCGCGCTGACGGTCACCTTCCTCATCCCCGTGTTCGGCGTGCTGTGGGGCCACCTGTTCCTGGGCGAGGCGGTCGGCTGGAACACCTGGTTGGGTGCCGCGATCGTCATCGCCGGCACGGCGCTCGTGACGGGCTTCAGCCCGGGGGCGGTGTTCCGACGGACGCCCGCCGCGGCCTGAGCACCGGCTGCCGCGGCGGTATCGGACGCCGATCCCGCCAGACCACGCTGGCGACACCCCGGCGCCCCCGCTGGCAGCCCACCGCGGCTTGCGGCATGCTCCGCCTCCATGCTGCCGCACATGACCACTGCCACCCGGGCCGACGCGCAATCGCGCGTCGACGACATCCTGAGCTTCCGCAGGGAACTCGCGCGCGTCGAGGCCGAAGGCGCGCTGCGCCTGGACGACGGCCCGCGCGCGGCGCTGCAGCGCCACCACGACACGCTGCTGGCGGCGCTGCACGCGGGCTTCGATGTCGACCGCGACACGCGCGCCAAGCAGCTGTCGCTGGGCATGCGCATCGCGTCGCTGGTCGGCGCGCTGGCGCTCGCGGCGAGCGTGTTCTTCCTGTTCCACAACTTCTGGGGCGAATTCTCGACACCTGCGCAGGTCGCGACGCTGCTGGCCTTCGCACTCGGGTCGTTCGGCCTGACGGCATGGCTTGGCCGCGTCGACGCGAGCGGCTACTTCACCAAGCTGGCGGCGATGGTGGCCTTCGCCTGCTTCGTGCTGGACATCGCGATGCTGGGCCAGATCTTCGACATCACGCCGTCCGACAAGGCGCTGCTGGCCTGGGCCGCCTACGCCTTCGTGCTGGCCTACACCTGGGAGCTGCGCCTGCTGCTGGTGGCCGGGATCGCGTGCCTGGTGGCCTTCATTTCGGCTCGCACGGGCACCTGGGGCGGCCTGTACTGGCTGGACTTCGGCCAGCACCCCGAGAACTTCTTTCCCGCGGCCATCGCGATCTTCCTGGTGCCGCGCGTGGTCGACCAGTCCAGGTTCCCCGGCTTCGCCGCCACCTGGCGCGTGCTGGGCATGCTGACGCTGTTCCTGCCGATGCTGGTGCTCGCCAACTGGGGCGACGCGAGCTATCTGGCGGTCGATCGGCAGCTCGTGGAGGGCCTGTACCAGGTGCTGGGCTTCGCCGGCACCGCCGCGCTCACCTGGTGGGGCACGCGGCGCGACTGGAAGGACGTCACCAACACCGGCGTCACGCTGTTCCTGATCTTCCTGTACACGAAGTTCTTCGACTGGTGGTGGGACTGGATGCCCAAGTATGTGTTCTTCCTGGTGCTCGGCCTGGTCGCCGTGCTGCTGCTGGTCGTGTTCCGTCGCCTGCGCGGGGTGCTCGCATGAACTGGAATCGAGGTACCGCCACCGTCGCCGGCCTGGCGTTGCTGGTGCTCACCAACGCGGTGGCGCTCGGGGGCGCCGCCTGGAACCGCTCGGGCGAACCGGACAGCCGCCTGCAGCTGAGCGAGCGGGAGCTGTCCGTGCCGTGGAGTGCCTGGTCCCCGCCCGGCGGCGAGAACAGCGGCCTGTCGCTGCGGCTGGACTGGCGCTGCAATCCGGCGGCGACGACAGGCGCCCGCCGGGCCGCGTACTACGACCAGGGAAGCCCGGGGTGGCTGGACAGCCGCAAGATGACCGAACTGGGCTTCGACATGGGCCGGACCGCCCTTGCGCCCGGATTCCGCCGGCCGCACGAGGTGCGCGAGGTCTGGCTGGTGCTGGAACTGGACGGCCCGGCGTACCGCACGTGGCAGGCGGCCGCTGCCGCCGAAGCCGCCTCCGCCGCCGCCGCCGAGGCTGCGAAGCCGCCACCGCACGTGGCGGCGCATGTCGAGCTGCCGCACGGCGGCAGCCGCCTGTTCGCCGTCGACACGGGACTCGACCGGGCGGCGCTGCGCGTCCGCTATGCCGACCGCGCGATGTACGCCGTCGTGCGGGCCAAGGTAGGCCGCTTGCGCGACACCGAGGATGTCGTCGACGGCGGCCGCATCGAGTCGTTGAGCATCGACGAGGTCAACGTGCCGCTGGCGCTGCGCCCGGCCTTCGCCGCCGTCCAACCGGGGGCCCGTGGCGATGGACGCAGCCGGTTCGTCGCGACGGTGGCCTTCGGGCAACGCGCCGAGCCGTGGCTGGTCGACGCGCGGGCGCTCCCCGCCGCGGCCGGCGCCCGCTGAAGGGCGCGGGCGACGTCACGGCCCGAGCGCCGTCCGGCCTGCGCGGCGCCGCCACACGCCCCAGCCGCGGCCGGCGAGCGCGCCGAGCGCCGCCGTCACCGACAGCATCGAAGCCAGGTGCACGGCGACCGCCGCGAGCGCCAGCCCCAGCGAGCCCGATGCCGTGATCTCGCGCGCCGGCGAGGCGGACAAGCACAGCGGCACGAGCGCGGGCACGAGCATCATGCCGGCGCCGTGCAACGTGCCCGCGGCCAGCGACCACAGCGCCAGGCCCGTCGGCGCCGCGACAGGGTGAAGCCGTCCGCGGCCGCGGGCCGACACGTGCAGCGCCGCCGCCACCAGCGCACCGGCGCCGGCCAGCCAGGGCAGCAGGCTGCGTTCCGCGGCCATGCCCAGGACCGTCGACGCCGCCACCAGGGCAACCGAGGCCGCGTGGCCGAGCGCCATCGGCGCCAACGCACGCCACGCCCGCGCGCGTTCGCCCGCCCGCATGCCCCACGCGGCGAGCCAGCCCCAGCCCGTGGCCGGATTCAGGCCGTGCAGCGCGCCGACGCCTGCCACCGCCAGCCAGGGTCCGATGCCGGTCATCGCGTTCTCGTCGCGCGACCGCGCCGCGTCAGGCGTTCGAGGCGCAGCACGCCGACGCCGCGGGTGCGGGCACGTCCTCGTAGCGGTCGTGGTGGCGCACCCAGGCCATGCCGTACTCGTCGCGCTCCTCGTCGCGGCCCTTCGGCGCCAGGTCCAGCAGGTGGTACGTGCCCATCATCACCTCCACGCCGCGGCCGAAAGTGGAATAGGTGTGGAAGACCTGTCCCGCATCGTCCTTGCAGAAGAAGCTGATGCCCGGCGCTTCCTCCTTGGGGAACGCCGTCATGTGCCAGTTGTAGTAGACCTCGCCGCCGCTGCGCGTCCCTTCGGGAAAGCTGACGTGGAAGTCCAGGTTGAAGTCGTTGTTGCTGGCCGACGCCCACTTGAACGGCCAGGCCATGCGCCGGCGGAAGCGCTCGATCTCGGGCAGCGGCGCGCGCGACACGAGCAGCACGCTGACGTCACGATGCTGCAGGTGGATCTCCGCGCCGACGAGGTGGTCGGCCATGAACGAGCAGCTCTTGCAGCCCTGCTCCCAGCCCGGGCCGAGCATGAAGTGCTGCACCATCAGCTGGCGGCGGCCGCCGAACAGCTCGGACAGCGCGCGCGGGCCGTCCGGCGTGTCGAAGACGTAGGGCTTGTCGACCCGGACCCAGGGCAATGCACGACGCTCGCGCGCCACCTGGTCGGACAGGCGGGTGAGTTCCTTCTCGCGCGCCAGCAGCTGGCGGCGCCGTTCCGTCCAGTCGTCGAGCGAGGCGACGGGGTGCGGGACGCCCAGCGGCGCCAGGGTAGCGGTGTTCATGGTGAGCTCCTTCGTGGGATGGATGAAGCGGACAAGCTTGTCCACCTCATTGAGTGGTTAGAAGATGGGCGGAGCTGTCCGATCCGGCATGCCGGATCGGACAGGGGGTGAGGGGTTCAGGCCGCGGTCTTGCGCGGGCGGCGAACGGCGCGCACCTTGCCGCTTCGGCCGCCGCCGCAATAGAACAGGCCGGCGCCGTCGGACTCCAGGCCGCTGACGCCGGAGCCCGCGGGCATCCGGACGCGCTCGAGAACCGCCCCGTCGGCCGGGTCGATGTGGCGCAGTTCGCTCTCGTCGCCTTCCCACGTGCCGTGCCACAGCTCGCCGTCGACCCAGGTCACGCCCGTGACGAAGCGGTCGGAGGCGATCGTGCGCAGGATAGTGCCAGTGGCCGGGTCGATCTGGTGGATGCGCCGGTCGCGATGCTGGCCCACCCAGAGGCTGCCTTCGGCCCAGGCCAGGCCGGAATCGCCGCCGTCGCCCGGCGCCGGGATCGACCCCAGCACGCGGCCACTGGCGGCGTCGATCTTGGCGATGCGCTTCTCGGCGATCTGCCAGAAATGCTTGCCGTCGAACGCGGTGCCGGCGTCGCAGGGCTGCTCGACGCGGCGGATCTCGATGCCGCTGTCCGGGTCGAAGGCCAGCAGCGCGCCGCCGGTGGCGGCCCAGACGTGGCGGCCGTCATGGGTGACGCCTGCCACGCTGTCGACGCCGTCGAACGCGTACTCGCGCACGATCTCGGCCGGGCTGGCGGGCGGGAGGGCCTTGCGGGAAGTCATCGTCGCATCCTTCGTGGCGCCACCGTGGCGCGTTGGAATGCACTCTACCCAGGCGGGAGCGCGGCGGGGAGTAACAAGATCGTCGTGAATCCGGCCAGCGGCGGCGCCAGCCAGCGCCGCGCGCGGGCGTGGCCCAGCGCGCGCACGCGACCGTCGGCCTCGAGCTCGGCGAGCGCCCGCTGCACCGTGCGCTGGCTGGCGTTCAGCGCCAGCGCGAGGGCCGACGTCGACCAGGGCGCGCCGTCGGACAGGAGTGCCACCAGCGACGCCTGCTCCCCCTCGATCGGCGGCGCCAGCGGCACCACCGCGCGCCCGCTGCGTGGCCGCAGCGCGAAGCCGGACGGTGTCGCCTCGATCTGCGCGACGTCCCGCACGAGCGCGCGCAGGCGCCCGATCTCCACGCGCAGCCGGGCGCGATGCGTCTCGTCGGGATCGCGAAAGCCGAAGGCGCCGGCGATGAGCGCCTCGCGGCCGACGTCGCCGGGCCAGGCCACCGCCAGCGCGCGGGCCAGCGCGAACAGGACCGGCCGCCGGGCCAGGGGGACCCATCGGCCGCCCACGCCCACCCCGCGCCGGCAGCCGTCGACGACCAGCGCGTCCGAGGCCAGCAGCGCGGCGACGTCGTCCAGGCGCAGCGCGTGCTCGCCGCCGGTGCCGATGCGCCGTGCAGCCGGTTGCTCGAAGGCGTCGCGTGCGCGCTCCACCTCCCCGCGCAGCGCGGGCACCTGCGCGCGTGACGCGGCCGCATGCGCGCGCGCCAACGCCGCCCGCGCGGGCGCGACCTGCAGCGAGCGCAGCGCCAGCTCGGCGTCGCACAGCTCGGCGACCGCCGCCAGCGCCGGCGTCAGGGCGGCGCCGGCCAGCGATTGCAGCGCCGTGGCGGCCTCGTCCAGCCGCCCCAGCAGCGCCAGCCGGCGCGCCGCGATCAGGTGCGCCTGCATCGCGTTGCCGCGGTCGCCATGCGCCTCCAGCACGGCGGCCGCCGCCGAGAGTGCGCGCGGCGAGCCCGCGAAGTCACGCATCGCCAGTGCCACCTCGGCTTCGGCCACGACGCAGCGCGCCCGCGCCAATTCCTCGTGCGCCCCGAAGGCGCGCGCCGCCCGCTTGAGCAGCTCGCGCGAACGCGGATAGTCGCCGAGCTGTGCCATCGCGATGCCGCGCAGCGCCAGTGCCGGCGGGTCGTCGCGCAGGGCGACGCGCTTGAGCGCGCCGAGGGCGTCGCCCGCGGCGAGCGCCCGGGCCGAGGCGGCAATCAGCGAATCCATGGACGCAAGGCTAACCGGTCGCGCGGCGGACGCGGCGGAGCACGTCTGGAATCGTGCCATCCGCGGCCTGGTGGCCCGGATGCCGACGTGCGCCACCGACGGGCGCGAGCCTGCGGCAGCGGCTTGCCGCGGTCGTCCCGGCCGGCCGCGTGTCCGCGCGGAACAGTGGTGACCGGACGTCAATGCAACCCGGCGGCCGCGAACTTTACGTTGCCGCGCCCTCGATCCTCGCTCCTTGCCGCCGATGACCGTGACATGGGCAGGCCCCCGCGCCGCCCGTTTCGAAGGAGCCGCCATGCGCCCGTTCGCCGCTTCGCTGTGCCTCGCCGCAGCGCTTCTCGCCGCCGCAGGCGCCCGCGCCGAGTCGATCGACCAGGTGCGGCGCGGGTTCGCGCAGACGGTCTACGAGGACGCGGGCCCGGACATCAACCGCGAGGCCCCGCAGCCGCTGCTGCGCGCCGTGGTGGTGCTGCGCGTGCGCCTGGACGACCGCGACCACTGGCGCGCCGAGGTGATGCGCGAGAACGACGTCGAGCCCGGCCTGACGCGCAGGGCGATCGCGAGCGTGGAGCACCTGCCCCCCGCCACGGCGGTGTCCGCAGCGATGTCCGAGCAGTTGCATCGCGAGGGCTTCGTGGAGGTCTGGCTGTTCCAGAACGACGGCCGCTTCGCACTGAAGACGCTCGCGTTGCCGCAGCGCCGGCTCTGACGCCGGCCGGGAGTCGCGCCCGCCGCCGGCCGACGCGGGTGCGGGCGGGGACGGCGGCGCGAACGGCGAAGCGCCCGATCGCGAGGCTGCGCACATGAGCGCGTGACGCGGCGCGTCGGGAAGACGCCTGGCCGGCCGCGGTCGCGCGCGCGACCGGCCGCACGTCGCACGCGGATGGCGCGGGCGCTGCCCCGAAGTCCGTCGACCGCCCTCGCGGCGGCGCCAGCGGGGGGGTGGCGGGCGTGGGTGTCATGGTCGCGTGCAGGATGCGAAGTCCGTGCAGCATGGCATGACCTCTCGACGTTCGCCCTGCGCCGGATCGGTCTTTAACCGCCCATTCGGCGCGGCGGAGAAATGGACGACCGGCCACAGAATGGATCGACGACCACCGCATCCCTCCACAGCCGCCTTCCTCCGCATGAAGCCGATCCTCTTCCCATGCCTGGCTGCTTGGCTGGCGCTGGCCTGCAGTCTCGCGCGGGCCGCCGCCGGCGCGCCTGCCCCCGCCGCAAGCGCCGAGCTGCACTGCCCGGCCACGCTCGCGCAGGCGCCCGTGGCCGAAGGCCTGCCCAGCGGCTGGGTGCTGCACGGCCAACCCGCCGAGCTGCCCGTGCAGCGCGCCGCGTTCTACGACGGTGATCCGGTGGGCCTGGCCACGCTCGCGCCCGACACCACCCGCCGCAACGGCCTCACCGAGATCTCCACCTGGTCGTTCGCCGCCACCGACTCCGCGCACGTATGGCTCGGTTGCCTGTATCGCGATGCCACCGCCGTCGTCGCTCGACCGCTGCCTGGCGGCCTGCGCCAGTGCACCATGGAGCTGCGATTGACCCCGCTGGGCGACCCGTCGGAGCCCTTGTCGGTGCGTTGTCGATGAAGTCCCCGCCTGCGCGTCGCCGGAGCTTCCGTCCCGTCGGAATCGGATCGTCCGCGCGAACCGATCGTCGCGACGGCGACGGGGCGGCCACGTCGACGACCAATGCGGTGCAGGCGCCGGCGCGGCCGCAAGACCGGGGCCGATCTTCCCCGCGCCGCCTCCAGCCGCCCGGTCAACCGATCGCCGCCAGGATCCGATCGAGCACGCCGGCCATCTCGTGCGGGCCGTCGATGCACCAGCGCGCGGCCGACTCGCGGCGCTCGCACCCGATGCGCACCGTCACCCATTCGGGCCGCGCGGCGGCGAACACCGGTTCGTCGTTGACGTCGTCGCCCGCGAAGAAGGCCGCGTGGGCGCCGGCGCGCTCGATCAGGCGCTGCACGGCCACGGCCTTGTCGGGCGCGTCGGCGGCGACCGCGTTGTAGACCAGCTTGCCACCGAACACGTGCAGGCTCGACGTGAAGCCCGCCAACACCTCCTCGATCAACGCGCTGGCCGCAGCGCGATCGGGCGCGGTTCGGAAGTGCAACGCCAGCGACTGGCCCTTGTCCTCGACCAGGACGCCCGCGCCGGACAACCCGTCCGCGCGGGCGCGCACGCGCTCGCGCAGCGCGTTGAGCGCGGCGTGCGCGCGCGCGGCGCCCTCGGGATCGCCGTCGTCTTCCGCGCCGTGGTTGCCGATGATCCACGACGGCGCAAAGCCCAGGCGCTCGCGCACGTCGGCGATCTGCCGGCCGGTGACGATCGCCACCGGCCGCACGCGCGCCAGCTTCTCCAGCCGCAGCGCGATGGTCGCCGACACGTGCACGTCGTCGGGCCGCGGGCGGATCGGCGCCAGCGTGCCGTCGAAGTCGAACGCGAACAGCGCCGGCGCGCGCACCAGCGCCGCCAGCGCGGCCAGGCCCTGCGGGCCGAGCAATGGCTTCAGCATCTGCGTCCCGGTCGACATCACAGCCCCTGTTTCTCGGCCGCCTCGCGATAGCGCGCCACGCGGGCGTCGACGCGCGCCTTCAGGCGCCAGCGGCCCGCGTCGGTGAGCATGCGGCCGGCCCACCGGAACACGTTGAACTCGCGCACGGTCGCCCGCAGGCTCATCATGCGCGCGCGCTGTTCGGCGGCCGGCATCGTGGCGGCACGGTGCAGCGCGTCGGCCGTCTCCTCGACATGGTACGGGTTGACGATCAGCGCCTCGGTCATCTCGCGCGCCGCGCCGGCGAAGCGGCTGAGGATCAGCACGCCCTGCTCGTCGTCGCGTGCCGCGACGAACTCCTTGCTGACCAGGTTCATGCCGTCGTGCAGGCTGGTGACGATGCACATGTCGGCCGCGCGGAACAGTTCGTTGACGGCGTGGCTGTCGTGATGCTGCGCCAGCAGGTGCACGGGCTGGTAGCCGGTGCGCCCGAAGCGCTCGTTGATGCGCAGCGTCAACCGCTCGACGCGTTCCTGGAACGTGCGGTACTCCTCCAGCGAGCTGCGCGTGGGCGCGGCCACCTGCACGAACACGAAGCGCTCGATCCATTCGGGATGCTTCTCCAGCAGCCGCTCGACCGCATTGAGCCGCTCGATGATGCCCTTGGTGTAGTCGAAGCGGTCGACGCCGACGGCCAGCGTCGTGTCCGGGTGCAGGTTCAGGCGCTCGCGCACGATGCGGCGCGCCTCCGGCACGGTCGACCAGGTGGCGATGGTCTCGTCGTCGGGCCACTCGATCGAGATCGGGTAGGCCTCGACCAGCGTCTCGTCCTCGCGGAACGAGATCGTCGAGTGCTCGTGCTCGATGCGTGCCTCGAGGAAGCGGTCCACCGTCTCGATGAAGTTCTTGCAGTGGAAGCGCGTGTGGAAGCCCAGAATGGTCGAGCCCAGCATGCCCTGCAGGATCTCGCGCCGCCACGGGCAGATGCCGAACGATTCGGGGTTGGGCCAGGGGATGTGCCAGAACGTGAGGATGGTGGCCTGCGGCAGCTTCTCGCGCACCATCGCCGGCAGCAGCGCGAAGTGGTAGTCCTGCACCAGCACGACCGGATCGTCGCTGCGCGCCTCGGCGACGACGGCATCGGCGAAGCGCTGGTTGACGGCCTTGTACGTCTCCCAGTCCGACTCGCGGAATACCGGCCGCACGTGCGCCACGTGGCACAGCGGCCACAGGCCCTCGTTGGCGAAGCCGAAGTAGTAGCCCTGTTCCTCCTCGGGCGTCAGCCACAGGCGGCGCAGCTGGTAGTCGTCATGCCCGGGCGGGACGGCGACGCGGTCGTGCGAATCGACCACGTCGCGGTCGGCGCTGCCGCTGCCGTGCGCGATCCAGGTGCCCGAGCAGGCGCGCATCACCGGCTCGACCGCCGTGACCAGCCCGCTGGCCGGTCGCTTGACGACGACGCTGCCGTCCTTCCTGCGCTCGTGGATGTAGGGCTCGCGGTTCGAAACCACGATCACCTGGTCGCCGCGCAGCTGGGTCATCAGCAGCTTGTGCAGGCGGTCGGCGCTCCAGTCGGCCTCGGGGCCCTGCATGCGGCGGTACTCGTCCTCGAGGTCGCGCAGGCGCTCGCGCAGGTCCGCGGCGAAGGGCTGCAGCTCCACCGAGGCCATCGAGTTGCCGCCACCGGTGATCGGGCTGATGATGCCCTCCCCGCGCAGCAGCGCGCGCACGCCGTTGACCCAGCCGCGCCAGCTCAGCTGCGCCACCACCATCGTGATCAGCGCCATCACGAAGCCGAGCACCGCGATCAGGCCGACGAGGTAGCGGCGGGTGTCCTGGCTGCGCTTCTCGATGAAGCTCAGGTCGTGCAGCAGCACGAGGCGGCCGATGGTGACCGGCGGCGTCTGCGCCGTGGCTTCGGAGGCCACCACCGCCGCCGCCGCGGCGGCCAGACCGTCGTCTGCGGCGGACGCGCCGTGCACCGCGCTCGCCGCCGCCGCGGCCGCCGCCTCGCTCGCCGCCTCCGCGGCCGGCGTAGGATGCGGCTGGTCGATCACCTCGTGCATCGCCACGTGCACCGCGCCGCCATTGAGCAGCAGGCGCGGGTCGCGCTTGGAACTGATCTGCAACGCGTCGAAGCAGTTCAGGTCGGCCGGGAACGCGGGCGTGCGCACCAGCAGGCGGCCGTCGGGGCTGCACAGGCCGATCGCGAACAGGCGCTCGTCCTGCACCGCGCGGTCGAACAGCTTCTCGAGCTGGCGCAGCCGGTTCGAGCGCACGGCTTCCACCACCGAGTCGGACAAGGCATTGGCCACGACGGCACCACGGCTATCGAGGTCGCGCGAGAACCAGCGCAATGTGACACCATCGACCAGCGGCAGCACCAGGTACGCGGTGGCGATCACCACGGCGATGAGCGGCAACAGGAAACGAAGTTGCAGCCGGATCGTCTGCACGATCGGCCAGCGCAGGAATGCGGGCCCGGCGCTTGCCGGCGGAACCAACGTTCCGGAGGTTCTGTCTTTGTTCAACGGACGATCCATACTCTTGAAACCGAAGGCGCCCAGGGCAACATGAGCAATCCTCCCGTCGTTTCGAACGCGCACCCCGCATCGCTGGATCTGGCGATGATCGGCAACTGCGCCGTCAGTGCCCTGGTCGACGCCCGGGCCCGCGTGCTCTGGTGCTGCATGCCGAGGTTCGACAGCACACCGGTATTCGACGCGTTGATGCAATCGGCAAACGGTGTACCCGACTCGGGCGCCATGGCATTGGAGATCGAGGGCCTGGCCCGCAGCGAGCAATCCTACGACCATGGGACGGCCATCCTGCGCACGCGGATGTGGGATGGCCAGGGTCAGTGCGTCGAGATCGTGGACTTCGCCCCGCGCTTCGTCACCCGCGACCGCGTGTTTCGTCCCGCGCAGCTCGTCCGCCGCATCCGCCCGTTAGCGGGCCGGCCGCGCGTGCGCGTCACCGTGCGGCCGCACGGCGCCTGGGGCGCGGAGCCGCCACAGGTCACGCGCGGCAGCCACCATGTGCGCTTCGTGATGCCCGAGATCACCGTGCGCCTGAACACCAGCGTGCCCATCACCTACCTGATGGACGGCACCTGGTTCGCGCTCGACCGCGAGATGAGCCTGTTCCTGGGGCCCGACGAGACGATGGCCGGCGGCATCGACGAGACCGCGCGCGAGTTCGAGGACCAGACCTCGCTGCACTGGCGCCACTGGACGCACCGGCTGGCCGTGCCGCTCGAGTACCAGGACGCCGTCATCCGCGCCGCGATCACGCTCAAGCTGTGCCAGTACGAGGAGACGGGCGCGATCGTCGCCGCGATGACGACGAGCCTGCCCGAGGCGCCGTACAGCGGCCGCAACTGGGACTACCGCTTCTGCTGGCTGCGCGACGCCTTCTTCGTGGTGCGCGCGCTCAACGGCCTGGCCGAGGTCGGCACGATGGAGAAGTACCTGGGCTGGCTCACCAACGTGCTGCACAAGGAGGCCGAAAGCGGCCATGTGCAGCCGCTGTACGGCATCGGCCTGGAGCGCGAGCTCGCCGAGTCGATCGTGCCGCATGCGGCCGGCTATCGCGGCATGGGACCGGTGCGCATCGGCAACCAGGCGCACGAGCACTTCCAGCACGACACCTACGGCAACATCATCCTCGCCTCGGCGCAGTCGTTCCACGACCACCGCCTGTTCCGTCGCGGCGACGCGTCGGATTTCGCAGCGCTCGAGACGATGGGCGAGCAGGCCTGGCGCCTGCACGACCAGCCCGACGCCGGCATCTGGGAGCTGCGCACCCGCGCCCGCATCCACACCTCGTCGTCGCTGATGTGCTGGGCCGCGTGCGACCGCCTCGCGCACATCGCGCGCCGCGTCGGCATGCCCGAGCGCGCGGCGTTCTGGCGCGAGCGCGCCGACGTGATCCGCGGCAAGATCCTGCAGTTCGCGTGGAACGACAAGCGCCAGGCCTATGTCGAGAGCTTCGGCGGCAGCGAGCTGGACGCGAGCGTGCTGCTGATGGGCGAGGTCGGCTTCCTGCCGCCCAACGACCCGCGCTTCATCAGCACCGTCGAGGCGATGGAGTGCACGCTGTGCGACGGCCACTTCATGCGCCGCTACGAGGCCGCCGACGACTTTGGCCGCCCCGAGACGACGTTCAACATCTGCTCGTTCTGGCGCGTCGACGCGCTGGCGCGCATCGGCCGCCGCGACGAGGCGCGCGAGGCCTTCGAGGCGCTGCTCGCACGCCGCAACCCCATGGGCATCCTCAGCGAGGACATGAACCCCGACACCGGCGAGCTGTGGGGCAACTTCCCGCAGACGTACTCGATGGTGGGGATCATCCACGGGGCCTTGCGACTGTCCGCGCCCTGGGATTCAGTGGTCTGAACCGCGCAGCTTTGCACGCCGGCGGCCTGCAGGAGCGTGTTCGACCCCGATGCGGGATTCTCCAGGACATGGGATAGTGCGCCCTGCTCAATCGAACCCAAGGGCCTTCATGCTCTCCCAGGCCCAATGGCAGGCCCACAGGCGCGCCATCGTCGATCGCTACGCCACGCCGAGCGATGTCCGCGGCTTCCTGCAATTGCTGTCGGTCGTCGTACCGATTGCCGCACTCTGGTTCGCGATCGCGATCGCTTCGCCCGACTCGCCCTGGCTGGCCGCCGCGGCGACCTGGTGCCTGAGCCTCTTTCTCCTGCGCGGCTTCGTGCTGATGCACGATTGCGGCCATCACAGCCTGTTCCGCAGCAAGCCGCTGAACCGCGTCGGCGGCTTCCTGCTGGGGGTGCTGGCCGGGATACCGCAACCGGTCTGGGCGGAGAACCATCGCTATCACCACGTCACCAACGGCAACTGGGCGAGGTACCGCGGGCCGCTCAACGTGGCCTGCGTGAGCGACTACCTCGAGATGGACGCCGGCCAGAGGCGCCGCTATCGCCTCACGCGCGACATCCTGATGGCCCCGATCGCGGGCTGCCTCTATTTCCTGGTCAACCCGCGCGTGACCTGGCTGCGCGCCACGTGGCAGCTGCTGCGCCGTCGCGCCGCGCGCACGGACGACGGCCGATCGCCGGCCGACGCCGCGCCGCCGAAGCGCGTGACGTCGACGCACTACCGCCACATGACCTGGAACAACCTGGCCCTGCTTTCAGGCTGGGCCCTGATGGCCTGGGCGGTCGGTCCGGTGCCCTTCTTCCTAGCCTACGTGATCAGCGGAGCCCTGGCCGGCGGCTACGGCCTCATCCTGTTCACGGTGCAGCACAACTTCGAGCACGCCTACGCGAGCGCGGACGAGGGCTGGTGCCGCGACGAGGCCGCGCTCCACGGCACGAGCTTCCTGGTGCTGCCACGCTGGATCAACTGGATCACCGCCGACGCGGCCTATCACCACGTGCACCACCTGTGCGCCGGCGTCCCGAACTATCGGCTGGCAGCCTGCCACGCGGAGCACGCTGCCTTGTTCGCGACTGTCCGCCGCGTGGGGTTGTTCGAGATTCCCGCCGCGCTCAAGCACGTCCTGTGGGACTTCGACGCGCGGCGGCTGGTTTCGGTGGCGGAGGTGATGGCGCGCGGCGCAGCGTAGCCCGACGCGGGCGCGACGCTCGCTCCCCCCGGGGGGAACGTCGCACCGCCACAGGCCCGAACTGCCCATGCGGCCCGTCACCGCATTGATCTGCCGCATCAACGCACCGCGAGGCCGGGGTCAGGTCTTGAATCGTGCGGTCGGCATGGGCTCAAGGGGGCCTTGTGCCTGCGGGCGCCTTGCGCTTAGCGAGGGGCGAAGCGCCCAGCGCCGCAGGCAAACACCTCACGCGTATCAACACTCGCAGCGCACGAGGCAAGGCCCTCCGCCCGTCGTGATGACGACGGTACCGGCTCTCGCGAGGAGCGATTGACACGGCTCGCCAATCCGGTGCCTTGCGCCGACAAGGCCTCGCGCGCGAGCGCGTGACGCGCGTCCGCGGGGCGGCGCTCGCGGTATGGCGGCGTCGTCGGCAGCCAGCAGAAACGGTCGGCCTCGATGACGTGCCGCCGAGTTGGCGAGCGACGGCCGCGGCCAGCGTGGAACTGCCGCTGCCCGCAGCGCCGGTGACCAGGATGCGCGGCGCCCCGCGGTCCGCGGCGCTCACGCCGCACCGGCCAGCGCGTGCGCGGCCGCCGCGTTGATCTGGCGGATCAGCGCGCCGTGGTCCGGCAGGTCCGCGAGTGCGCGATCGCCGAAGCGGCGGATCTTGGCGAACAGGCGTTCGGCCTCGTCGACCTGGGTGAAATCGGCGCGCGCGGCCGCCATGTCGGTGCGATACCCCATGCCGTACAGGATGTACTGGTAGTTGAAGAACGCGAAGGTCTCGGTGTCCAGCAGGAAGTCGTAGCGCCCGGGCGGCCGGTATTTCCACTGCTCGAGGAACTCGGCCAGCGGCCCGGGGATGGACGACGGTTCGGCGTTGTCGCGCCAGAACGGCTCGTCGCGCCGGCTCAGGCAGTAATGGAGCTTCAGGAAGTTGACGATGTTCTCGAAGCGCGCGTTCATCAGTTCGTTGAAGCGGCGCGCCGGCGCCTCGATCGGGCCGCCGTGCGGGAACATCTCCGCGATCATGGCGACCGCCGCCTCGATCAGGACCAGGCCCGTCGCCTCGAGCGGCTCGAGGAAACCTGCCGACAGCCCGACCGCCACGCAGTTGCGCACCCACTGCTTCCGGCGCCAGCCGGCTGCGAACGGGATGCGCCGCGTGGCGAGCTCGGCGTGGCCCGGGCCGACGTACCCGCGCAGCACCTGCGCGGCGCGGTCGTCCGTCATGTGGTCGCTGGAGTAGACGCAGCCGATGCCGCGCGCGCCGTTCAGGCCGATCTCCCAGGTCCATCCGGCCTCGTGCGCGGTGGCGATCGTGCAGCTCTCCAGCGCCGCGCCGGTGGGCTCGCCGGGCAGCTTGCACGTGAGGGCGCGATCGGCGAACAGGAGGTGGCGCACGGCGTGGAAGCCGGCACCCGGCGCGTGGCCGATCATTTCGGCGCGAAAGCCCGTGCAGTCGACGTAGAGGTCGGCCTGGAAGCGGCCGTGCCGCAGCGTGTCGACGTGCTCGATCGCGCCACGCTCGTCGCGCGTGACAGCCGACAGCGTCGCCTCGACGTGCCGCACGCCCAGCTCGCGTGCCCGGTCGGCCAGCAGGCGGGCGAGCTTCAGCGCATCGAAGTGGTAGGCGTAGTTCAGCGGCCCGGCGTAGGCGGCCTCGTGCGCGCGCTTGGGCGCGCGCTGCGCGGCGGCCACGCGCGCCTGCAACGTCACCGCCTGTGCGAACGGCGCGCGCGCGGCCTCGTCCTGCAGCAGCCAGTACGGCACCAGGCTCATGCCCTCGGTATAGAACGGCGCCTCGAACGGATGCAGGAACTCCTGGCCGGGCCGCGCCCAGTCGACGAAGCGGATGCCCTGCTTGAACGTGGCCGCCGTCTCGCGGATGAAGCGTCGCTCGTCGATGCCCAGGAACTGCAGCGTCGCCCGGATGGTCGGGAACGTGCCCTCGCCGACGCCGATCGGCCCCATGTCGGGCGACTCCAGCACCGTGACCTCGAGGTGGCTGTGCTTCGACAGCACGAGGTGGCGGGCGAGGCAGGCCGCGGTCAGCCAGCCGGCGGTGCCGCCGCCCACGATGAGGATGCGGCGCTTGTGGGCCGGTGCCTGGGTGTTCACGCCTCACGCCCTCACGTACAGGTTCTTGAGCCACTGGTGGCCGGCCTGCGTGGCCTGGCCCCAGTCCTCCTCGTCCTCGGCCGCCGGCTGCACGGGCACGCCCGACGGGTTGAGCAGCTTCACGCGCCCCGCGCGGAACGCGGCCACCTTGCGCGTGACCAGCGTCAGCCCGTGTTCCAGCGCCGTGGCGGCCAGGAGGCCGTCGCGCGTGTTGGCGTAGGGCAGCTGCGCGCGCCGCCGCACGATGGCGGCGTCGACGGGCAGGATGCGGCCCTCGAAGGCGGGCATCACGTGGTTGTCGATCCACTGCCGCACGACCAGCCCGGCGGCGCGGTCCTTGCGCCCGAGGCGCGCCGCGGCGCTCTCGATCTCCAGCAGGTTCAGCGCCGAGATGAACAGCTTCTGGCGCGCGATGCCCGCCGCCCACGCGGCCAGCCCCGGGTCGGACTGCCCCGCCCGGGCCTTGCGCAGCTCCAGCACGACGCCGGTGTCGAGCAGGAACATCATTCGATCCTCTCGCGATGGTCCCAGGCGCCGTCCGACAGGTCGCCGGAGTCCAGTTCGACCGGCTCGGGCATCGCGAGGATCTCCAGGATGTTGTCGCTCTCGCCGGACAGGCGGCGGAAGTCCGCGATGCTCATCAGCACGTGCGTGGGCTGGCCACGGTCGGTGATGAGCACCGGCTCGATGCGCGCCGCGCGCTTGGCCTGGCTGACGTCGCGGTTGAACTCGCGGCTCGTGAGAAGCTTCATCGCGGCGCCCCGCTTGTACCTACGTAGCTGCATCCTAGCAGCTCGACGCCCCATGCGCGGCGCCCGCCGTCGGGCGCCCCGCACGCCGCGCGGCCCGTCCCCTGCTCATGGGAGCGCCTCGGCTTGACGCTCTCGCGCAGCCTCAACTAACGTGGCCCGGCGCCGGTGGGCGGCGCACCGAGGAGACCCGCCTTGACCACTCCCCGCGTCGCCGTCATCGCCGTTCACGGCGTGGCCGACCAGCAGCCCGGCGACACTGCGCGCGCCGTCGTCGAATTGCTGGTGTCGTCCGCGCCGGACGGCACGTGCTACACGTCGTCGTCCGGCGAGGAACTGGCGTTGCGGGTGCCGCCGCTGGCGCCGCAGGCCGGCGCCGTGCCGGAGGTCGAACGCGAGTCGCAGGCCACACCCAGCAGCGAGGACCGGACGGTGGCCAAGTCCTTCCGCCAGTCGCTGCGCTCCGACTTCCACCGCCATGGCTGGGCCGAGGACACGCCCGCCGCCGCGCCTCCGCACGCGCCCGGCGCGGCGGCGGCCCAGGCCGAGCTCGGCGTGCCGGTGGTCGACAAGGACCGCGGCATCGCCCTCACCAACTACCTGCTGGCCAAGCACCTGCGCAATGGCGCGACCCCGGAGACCTACGACACCGCCTGCATCGCGCTGCAGCGCCACGGCGTCGGCCCCGACCAGCTGCGCGCCGGCGTCGACACGAAGACCGCCGACGTCGACGTCTACGAGATGTACTGGGCGGACCTGTCGCGCCTGTCCGGCTCGATGCCGCGCATCGTCTCGGAGCTGTTCACGCTCGTGTTCCGCCTGTCCAAGCTCGGCCGCGGCACGGTCGACGAGATGAGCGGACAGTTGCGACGCGCGCGCGACCCGGGCGCGCCCCGCGCACGTGCCTATGCGCGGGCCTGGAGCGTCCTCGCCTGGCTGCAGATCGCGCTCGACTGGCTGTTCGTCAATGGCCTGGCGCTGCTGTTCGCCCAGCTCGCGCTGCTGGGCGTGCTGCTGGTGTTCCTGGGCTTCACCTCGGGCCTCGCGCCCGAGATCACCCACGACGCCGCGGCGCGCGAGGCGGCCAGGACGCACCAGACCTGGCTGCACATGGGCATCGCCGGCGCGCTGATCGTGCTGGCCGGGCTGCGCCTGCTGTATCGCCGCGGCGACGGCCGTTGGACGCAGGCGGCGGCCCCGATCGCGCTGATGCTGCTGGCCGTCGCCGCGATCGTGGCCGGCGCGTTCTCGGGGCCCGGCCTGCTGCAATGGCTCACGGCCAGCACGTTCCTCGCGCTGCTGACGCTGGCCAACCAGACGCTGCTGCGCATCGCCGACGACCGCTTCCCGCTCGTGCATGCCGCGGGCAGCTGGATGTGGGGCGCCTCCGCGCTGCTGATGGTGGCCAGCGCCATCCACGAGATGCCCACGCTCGACTCCGAGCAATGGCGCGAGGTGTGGGTGCACGCCGCCCTGTTCACCACCGAGACGGTGCTGCTGGCCATCAAGTGGTGGTGGATCGTCGCGGGGCCGTTGCTGCTCGCGTGGTTCGTCGCGGGGCAGGTCGCGCGGCTCGAATCGGGCTACGCATCGCGCGCCAGCGTCGCCACGGGACGGCTGGGGATCACGGTGTCGATGGGCATGTTCCTGGTCGTGACGATGACGGTCTGGGCGCTCGGCAACAACGTGCTGAGCCAGTCCGTCGACGGCGTCGCCTACCAGCCTTGCGTGTTCGCCTACGCGCCCGTCGAGAGCGATCCGCTGCCGGCGTCCACGGCCGGCCCCAACGCCTGCATGTGGCAGAGCCGCAATGCCGCGCGCGAGGCCGCCGCGGCGCCGATGCCCACGGCCAGCACCGTGCTGTACGACCGCTACGCGAACTCCACGAGTGCCTTCTCGGTGCTCGCCACCTTGCTGATGCTGCTGGTGGCCTACCTGGTGGTGATGTTCACGCCCAGCGTGCTCGCGGAACTCAAGCTGATCGTCGACGCCCGCCGCGACGCCCATCGCCAGGAGCTCGATCGGCGCCGCGACCGGCAAGGCGCCACCCGGCCGCGCGAGGCCGGGCCCGACCGCCGCGTGCCGCTCGCCGCGCAGGCGCAGCGCGCACGCGAGCTGGGCCGCTGGCTCACGGCCGGCTACCGCCGCCTGGACCTGGTCGTGGCCGTCGTCACCGCGTTCGGCGTCGTCCTCAGCGCCGGCATCACGCTCGTCTTCCTGTCCACCGTCTGGGATCATGACAAGGTCGCGGCCTGGATCGCCGCCGCCCACCTGACCGAGGCCATGGGCTGGATCGGCGGCCTGCAGTCGCGCGCCTCCGGCGCGACGCGGACGCTGTTCGCGCCGCTGCAGGCGCTGGTCTTCAGCGCCGCGGGTATCGGCGCCGCGCTGTCGGTGCTGGGCGGGACGCTGTCGCGGCGCCTGCCCTCCCTGCGCGGGCCGCTGGACGTCGCGATGGACGTCGACAACCACTTCCGCGAGTTCCCGCGCACCGACATCCCGCGCGCCCACATCTTCTCGCGCTATGTCGCGCTGCTGGAGCACGTGCGCTCGCGCGGCTACGACCGCATCGTCGTCGTCTCGCACAGCCAGGGCACGGTCATCAGCTCGGAGCTGCTGCGCTTCCTGTCCAGCCGCGACCAGGCCGCGCCGCGGCCCGGCGACAGGCCCCTGGTGCACGGCAATGCGCTGCCCCCGGTCAACCTGCTGACGCTGGGCTGCCCGCTGCGCCAGCTCTATGCGGCGCGCTTTCCCGGGCTCTACGCCTGGGTGCTGGCGCGCAACGGCGCGATGTTCGGGCCGCGCGCGGCCGACCTCGGCGTGCAGCGCTGGATGAACGCGTTCTGCAGCGGCGACTACGTCGGGCGCTGGCTCTGGAGCCATGCAGGCGACGAGGCCGCGCTGCAGCACCCGATGGTCGACACGCTGGACGCCGACCCGTTCGGCCGCGCCGACGCGTACACCGGCTTCGACCCGATGCCGCCCGTCGACACGGTGCTGGACGCGGCCCGCGAGGTCGAGGTCTGCCTGGGGCTGGGCGCGCACACGCACTACTTCGAGCGGGACCAGGCCACCGTCGCCTGGATGATCGACTACCTGGTGCGCGCGCGTCCCCTCGACGACGCCGACACGCCGGCCGGCGTCGCGCACGTCGTGCCCACCGTCGTCGCGGCCGCGGGCCAGCCGGCCGCGGTGGTGCCGGCCCAGGCTTCGGTGGTGTCGGACGGCACGGCGGCGCCGGCGGCGGCGCCCGATGCCACCACGCCCTCGCCGTCCGCGCCGTGACGGGCCGGAGTCCCGGCTGAACGACCGCCCGGCACCCCGATTGCCGAGGAAACAGCGAAACCGCCACGCCGGCGGTACGGCCTCGGCCCGGTCCGGCGCCGCAACGCACAAGGAACCGACCATGAACTCCGCCCGCCTGTCCTCCCTGGCCGCGCTCGCCTGCGCCGCGGCGCTCGCCGGCTGCAGCACCACCGCCAGCGTCACCAAGCCCGGCGAGGGCGACCATCCGAGCACGGCCGAATCGCGCCATGCGGTCGATGCCAGCTACGAGGAGACGCTGGAACGCCTGTACGCCTCCAACCCCGGCACCCGCGAGCTGGTGGCCAAGGCGCGCGGCGTGCTCGTCTTCCCGCGCGTGATCTCGGCGGGCCTGGTGATCGGCGGCGCGTACGGCGAGGGCGAGCTGCGCGAGCACGGCCGGGTGGACGGCTACTACCGCACCACCACGGGCTCGGTCGGCTGGCAGATCGGCGCGCAGTCGCGCGCGCTGGTGTTCCTGTTCATGACCGAGGACGCGCTGGAGCGCTTCAAGGCGGGCCACGGCTGGTCGGGCGGCGTCGACGCCTCCGTCGCGCTGCTGACCGTCGGCGCCAACGGCCAGATCGACGCCAACGCCGCGCGGGCCCCGACGCTCGCCTTCGTGATGACCAATGCCGGCATCATGGCCGGCGCGACGCTGGAAGGCACCAAGGTCACGCGCATCGACTACTGATGTCCATCCCGGCAGCGCAGGCGCTCGAATCCCGGGGCCTGCGAAGCGCGGCGGCGGGACAGAATCGGGCAGACGCCACCGCCCCGGACACGCCATGACCTACGCCGCCGAAACCCACCGCTACGACGGCCGCATGCCCTACCGGGCCTGCGGGCGCAGCGGCCTGAAGCTGCCCGCGATCTCGCTGGGCCTGTGGCACAACTTCGGCGACACCACGTCGCCGGCCGCCCAGCGCCAGATCCTGCGCACGGCCTTCGACCACGGCATCACGCACTTCGACCTCGCCAACAACTACGGTCCGCCCTACGGCAGCGCCGAGATCAACTTCGGCGAGCACCTGCGACGCGACTTCCGCCCCTACCGCGACGAGCTGCTGATTTCCAGCAAGGCCGGCTGGGACATGTGGCCCGGCCCCTACGGGCAGGGCGGTGGCTCGCGCAAGTACGTGCTCGCCAGCCTCGACCAGAGCCTGAAGCGCCTGGGGCTGGACTACGTCGACATCTTCTACTCGCACCGGTTCGATCCCGACACCCCGCTGGAAGAGACCATGGGCGCGCTCGCCAGCGCGGTGCAGCAGGGCAAGGCGCTGTACGTCGGCATCAGCAGCTACTCCGCCGGCAAGACGCGCGAGGCGGCGGCGATCCTGCAGCGCATGGGCGTGCCGCTGCTAATCCACCAGCCGTCGTACAGCATGCTCAACCGCTGGATCGAGGACGAGCTGCTCGACGCGCTGGACGACACCGGCGCCGGCTGCATCGCGTTCAGCGCGCTGGCGCAGGGCCTGCTGACCGACAAATACCTGGACGGGGTACCCGAGAACTCGCGCATGCGGCGCGAGGGCGGCGGCTCGCTCAAGCCGGAGCACCTCAACGCGCAGAACCTGGCGCACGTGCGGGCGCTGAACGACATCGCCCTCAGCCGCGGCCAGACGCTTGCCCAGATGGCCATCGCCTGGGTGCTGCGCGACGCGCGCGTCACGTCCGCGCTGATCGGCGCCAGCCACGCCGACCAGATCGTCGACCTCGCCGGCGCCATGAAGCGCCTCGACTTCTCGCCCGACGAACTGATCGCGATCGACCAGCACGCGGTCGAGGGCGGCATCAACCTCTGGCAGAAGCCGTCGACGGACCAACGCCCCGGGTAAGACCTGCTCCCCCGCGTTCGATGCTGCATGAGAATCGAACGCCAAAGGGAGAGCGGATGAACGCCTGGAACGAGTTGTCGACCGCGGGCCGTCTGGGACGTCGCGGCTTCTGGCTGCGCAACGCGCTGGTCCTGCCGGCCTGGCTGTTCGTGTGCATCGCCGCCGACGCGCAGCTCGGGCCGGCCGCGGGGCTCGCCGCGGCCGCGCTCACCACCCTGTTCCTCGTCTCCACCTGGGGCCGCCGCCTGCATGACCGGGGCCGCTCCGCCTGGTGGCTGCTGCTGGCGGCCGTGCCCGTGATCGGCGCGCTGGCGCTGATCGTCGACTGCGCCTTCCTCGGCCCGCGCGACGCCGCCGCCCGTTTCGGCGCGCGTCCCGGCATCGTCCTCGACTACCGCACCGTCTCATGACGCACACGACCGACCACCACATCGTCAACGACGTCACGCAGCTCAATCCCGTGCGCGTGATGGCCATCGTCGCGCCGAGTTCGGTGGAGGAGGTGCAGGAAGCGCTGCGCCGCACCAGCGGCCCGGTGTCGATCGGCGGCGGCCGCTTCAGCATGGGCGGCCAGACGGCCAGCCCCGGCAGCCTGCATTTCGACATGCGGTCGATGAACCGCATCCTGTCGTTCTCGCCGGGCGAGCGGACGATCCGCGTGCAGGCCGGCACGCGCTGGTGCGACATCCAGGCGTTCATCGACCCGCACGACCTGTCGGTCAAGATCATGCAGACGTACGCCAACTTCACGGTCGGCGGCGCGCTGAGCGTGAACTGCCACGGCCGTTATGTGGGTCTGGGGCCGCTGGTGCTGTCGGTGCGCAACCTGCGCATCGTCCTGCACGACGGCAGCGTGGTCGACTGCGACCGCCAGCGCCATCCCGAGATCTTCTTCGGCGCCATCGGCGGCTATGGCGCCCTCGGCGTCGTGTGCGAGGTGGAGCTCGACCTCGCGGAGAACCGGCGCGTGAAGCGCACGCATGCCGTGATGCCGCTGTCGCAATACTGGGCACACTTCAAGAACACCGTGCGCAACAACCCGAAGGCCGTGTTCCACAACGCCGACCTGTATGCGCCGCACTTCACCACGCTGCGCTCGGTGACCTGGGTCGAGACCGACGAGCCGGCCACCACCGCCACGCGGCTGCAGCCGCTGCGCAAGTCGTATCCGCTGCACCAGTACTTCATGTGGGCCATCTCCGAGACGCCGTTCGGCAAGGAGCGCCGCGAACGCCTGATCGACCCGCTGCTGTACCTGCGCAAGACCGTGCACTGGCGCAACTACGAGGCCGGCTACGACGTCGCCGAACTCGAGCCGCCGGCACGCGAGCACCGCACCTACGTGCTGCAGGAGTACTTCGTGCCGGTCGACAAGCTCGAGGCGTTCGTGCCGCTGATGGCCGGCATCCTGAGGCGCCACCGGGTGAACGCGATCAACGTGTCGATCCGCCATGCGATGCCCGACGAGCACACCGCGCTCGCCTGGGCGCCGGTCGAGACCTTCGCCTTCGTGCTGTACCACAAGCAGCGCACCCGCGAGAACGCGCGCAACCGCGTCGGCGTGTGGACACGCGAGCTGATCGACGCCGTCACCTCGGTGGGCGGCAGCTACTACCTGCCCTACCAGCCGCACGCGACTGTCGAACAGTTCCACCGCGCGTATCCGCAGGCGGCCGACTTCTTCGCGTTCAAGTGGGAGATGGATCCGCATTTCCGCTTCACCAATTCGCTGTGGGACAAGTACTACCGCGCCTGGCTCGAGCGCGCGCAGCCCGCGCCGGCGCCGCGCTACAGCAGCGAGTTCCACCAGGTGTTCGGCGACGTCCACCTGTCGGACGACTTCTACCGCTTCCTGCAGGCAGTGTTCCGCACGGTGCCGGAGGACCGGCTGCACCACCTGATCCGGCAGGCCTGCCAGCTGCATCGCGACGAGGAGAGCGTCTACCGGCACGTGCAGCGCGAGTTCGGCAGCGTCAAGCCGCTGCTGGCCGATCTCACGCACGCCCTGCCCTCGCTGGTCCGGCAGAAGCAGGAGATGACGCGCCAGACGCTGCAGGTGCTGGGGCCGCGCCGGCAGTTCACGGGCTATGCCGAGATCGGCTCGAAGGGCCGCTACTTCCGCGGCCTGGCGGCGGCGCTGCAGATCAAGGGGCCGACCTGGTTCATCGACGAGCGCCCGCAGTCGTTCTCGCCGCCCGACATCATGGAACGTGGCCAGCTGGCCAGGCTGGGCCGCCAGCTGCCGCTGGACGACTACGCGCCCCTGCCGGAGGCCATCGCCGACCAGAGCCTGGACTTCGTCGGCTGCTACGTCGGCCTGCACCACATGACGGTGGACAAGCTGGGCCCCTTCCTCGCGTCGATCCGGCGCGTGCTGCGCCCCGGCGGCGTGTTCATCGTGCGCGACCACGACGTGCGCGACGAGAACCTGCGCGCCATGGTCTCGCTGGCCCACACCGTCTTCAACGCCGGCCTGGCCGAGACCTGGGAGACCAACGCATCGGAGTTGCGCTTCTTCGAGCCGGTGGCCACGTGGGTACGGCGCCTGGACGAGGCGGGCTTCGACGACTCGGGCCACCGCATCCTGCAGGACAACGACCCGACCGACAACACGCTGCTGTGCTTCGTGCGCCGCGCCGACGGCGTCGCGGGCACCCGCGCGGCCGCGAAGGCGGTGTCCGCGTGACGCGCGCCGGAGCGCTGGCGCGCGCGCTCGCGTCACGCGCGCGAAGGCTTGCCCGCCCGCTCGCGCTCGCGGGGGCCTGCGCGCTCGCGGCCGCGGACGCGGGCGCGACCGGACTCAAGCTCGCGACGGAGCCGGGCGCGGGCGTCGCGGCGGCCGCCGCCGCTTCGGGCCCGCTCACCGCGCCTCCCGAGCATCGCCGCCCGCCCGACCAGACCTTCCTGACCTTCCCGGAATGGTTCCTGGTGCACAGCCCGGCCGAATACGCCCACTACCTGGCCGGCGGCCAGCGCGTCAGTGCGTTCCCGCTGTTCGCGCACATCGGCCAGTTCTGGCAGGCCTATGGCGCCGTCACGCACGAGGTCGCGCGCTTCCCGTTCAACGGCGGCTACCACCTGATGATCTGCGTCATCGGCACGAGCACGACGGTCGAGTATTCGCTCAAGGGCATCTACGAACACACGATCGGCCGGCTGGCCGAGGCCACGGTGTCCGGCCGCGAGCCGGTGCCCGAGGAGCGCTTCGCCGCGGCCTATGCGCAGCGCTACGTCGACTTCATCCGCGTCGACCCGTGGTACCTGTTCGACTTCGGCGCCGAACTGAAGACCCTGTGGTCGGACGTGCCGATCCACGGCGCCAACCTCGTGCGCCGCTGGGAACGCCGCTTCCTGCTGACCACCGAGCTGCTGGTCAAGAGCGGCTACGGCCAGTTGATCAAGCTGGCCACGCACTCCATCTACGACGCGCCCAAGCCGGTGACCGCCGTGGTGCTGACGTCCCCGCCTCCGCACGATCCGGCCGGCCACCCCGACTTCGTCGTGCTCCAGGCCGGCGGCCGCGAGACACTGGCCACTCTCCCCCGCTACGAGGGTTTCACCGCCTATTCCCGCTGGCTCGCCGACAACCACGCCGACTTCCGCGAGATCGCCGGCAACGACGGCGAGGTGCTGGTGAGCCTGCTGGTCCCGACGGACTGGCGCCCCGCGACGCCCGCGCGCGTCCTGTTCGAACAACCCCTCCTGACCATGCCCGGCCGCAAGCGCAGCGTCCTGGCACTTCCGATCGCGCGCCTGGGCCCCCTGCTGCGCGACGTCGACCGCGAACCCGCGCTGCGGGTCGAGCACGTCTACGACTTCTGAGCGCCCCGTCGCGGAAGTCCCGGGTTCCGATCGACCGATCTTTGAGGCGATGTCCCGGGACGCCCTGCCAGTCGGACCGGACAGCCCCGGGCGTTCGCTCGATGCACCGCACCCCCTCGGGTTAGTCCCATGGGCAAGATCCATCGGATTTTGTTGACGCGTATTTTGACTCGTACTATATTTCGCGCACGGATTTTGAAAGCGCTTTCAAACTCAATGGTTTGAACGGGACGCCTGATGCCGCGATCCGGCATTCAGTCTGGCCGCCGCATCCGATCATGAATTAATCGAGACCTCCGCCCGTATTGCCCGGCAGGAATATGTGACGGCCTGGGAATCCCCTTTGAGCGGCGATGCCGTCCAGCACGGTCCGACGCGCGATATGCGCGCAACGGATATCCGTTCCCGCCCACCTTGAATATTTCAAAGGCAGGCTCGACCACACCCATTCGAGACCAACGCAAACAGGTTGGCACGACCCGGCGGCCGGGGAGCCGTCCCGATTGAATAATTCTCGTAGCGAGAAAATACAGGAGACGACGTGTATATCGACCAGTCCTTTGGAAAATCCATCCGGGTACGGCTCGTGGCCGCCGGCCTGCTGGCGGCCTTTGCAGCGCCGGCGGGCGCCAGCGTCACCAACCCGACCATCGGGGCCCTGTTGTGGTCCGAGGAGTTCAACGGCACGACGCTGGATGCCAACGCATGGACGCCATACAACGGCGATGGTTGCCAGATCGGCCTGTGCGGCTACGGCAATGCCGAGCTGGAATCCTACAGCCCGAACAATCTGTCGATCGTCAATGTGCCGTTCGAGCCCGGCACGCGCGCGCTGGCCATCCAGGCGCGCCGGGAGGTCGCCGGCAACAGCCAGTTCACCTCCGGCAAGATCGACTCCTACAACAAGGTGCAGGTGCAGTACGGGATGATCGAGGTCCGCCTGGCCGCGCCGAACGTGCAGACCGGCTTGTGGCCGGCCGCATGGCTCCTGGGCACGAGCGCGCAATCCTGGCCGACGAAGGGCGAGATCGACATGATGGAGCAGGGCCACAAGCAGGTCTCGTGGTCGGCTGCCGGAGCACCCTCGCCGAACAATTTCGTCGGCTCGAACGTGATCACCTACCAGTCGTCGGCCTGCGTGCCGGGCAACGAGTCCTGCGCCGCATCGACCTCCTGGCAGACCAAGAGCTGGTACGTGGCGCCGTCGTCGCTCGCCAACCGCTTCGTCACGTACCGCCTGTACTGGACCGATACGCAGATGCGCTTCACGATCGTCGACAACGGCGTCGAGCACGACATGTACGACGCCCCGCTGCCGGTCAATTCGCCCTCGCTGCAGGCCCCGTTCTACCTGCTGCTGAACCTGGCGGTCGGCGGCAATTTCACCGACGCCGCCGCGCCTTCCCAGGTGACCGCGCCGCTGCCGGGCACGATGTACGTCGACTACGTGCGCGTCTACCAGCTCGATGGCAAGGGCACCGTCAAGCTGGGCAACCAGATCGTTCCCGAGACCGGCAAGTTCGGCGTCTTCACCGACAACACGCCGGTGACCAACAAGCTGGTGGCCGGGACGAGTTCCGACATCTACATGTGGAACACCTCGTCGATGGCCGGCGGCAACATCGCGCCGTACGAAGGCAGCAATGACATCGCGTGGGCCTACACGGCGCCCGGCCAGTGGTTCGGCGGCGGCATCCAGTCGCGCCAGATCCACGACATGACCAACTTCCGCAACGGCAAGATGTCCTTCCGGATCAAGATCCCGGCGAACGTCGCTTTCAAGGTCGGCATCGGCGACACCTACACCAACCAGAACTGGGTGAGCTTCCCGGCCAATGCGACCACCTATGGCCTGGTGCGCAACGGCGACTGGGCGCAGGCGACGATTCCGGTGACCGATCTGGCCGGCCCGAAAGTCGCGCTGCAATCGCTGCACGACATGTTCATGTTCGTGAATGACTCGCCCGTGCCGAGCTCCACCTTCCAGTTCGCGATCGACGATATCGTCTGGGATTCGGGCACGTCCGCACCGACGCAGTCGAACGGCCCGACGTCCATCACGCAGACCTCCGCCACCACGCTGCAGTTCAACACGACGACGGGCAGCTGGGCCGACGTGCACTACACCGTCAACAACGGCACCCCGATGAACGTGCGCATGACCCTCAGCGGCAGCACCAACACCTACTCGATCGGTGGCCTGAAATCGCACGACGTCGTCACGTACAGCTTCACGTACTGGGACACCACGAAGAACTACGCCGTCGACACCGCGCTGCAAAGCTTCACGATGCAGTGACGACGGTCGGCGTGGCCTTCCGTCCGCGCCGCGATCGACGTGTCCAAGCCCGCCTCGCGCGGGCTTTTTTTCGCCGGGCGCAACGACCGCCCGGTCGCCGTCCAGTGCCTGCGACGGAGACGGGCCGCGGCCGTCACAGCAGGCGCGTGTCCTGGGCGATCCAGTTGACTTCCCAGCTCGAACCGCCGTCGACCGAGAACGCCTGCTCGAAACGACAGTGGTCGGCGTCCAGCGCATCGATGACGAAGCGCACGAGGATCGCCCTGCCCTTGAAGGTGTCCGCGCTGTAGAAGACGCCGTGCGGGCCGGCGGCCAAGCCGCCGCTCATCGGCCACTCCAGCGTTCCCGCCGTCGCGTTCGAGTAGTTCAGCGTCCAGCGCTGGCGTTGCGTGTCGAACAGGCGCAGCGAGACGCCGTCGATCCGGCCTTGCGGCCCGGCGACCTCGAGCTCGACCAGGTTCGCGCGCCCACCCAGCAACGCGTGGACGGTGCTGGTGCCACTGTATTCGGCCCACTGCTGCTGCCCACTCAAGGGCTGGAGCAGCCTGCGCAGGGACGTGTGCCAGCGACCGTGCTCGAAGTCGAAATCGTGCGGCGTTCCCCGGGGCGTCGGCGGGAGGTCCGGCGCCGTATCATGGCCCGGACCAGGTGCCGGCAACGACGCGGCACCGGCCGCGGCTCCGGTTCCTGCCGCGAGGCCGATGACTGCCTGCGCGGCGAAACGAGCGAGGTTCGAAGACATGGAAGCGACTGTAGCCAGCATGATCGCGACCACCAAGAAGGCACCTGCAGGTAACCGCTCGCGCGGCGCGCGCGGCAACGCGGTGTCCGGTTGCGCGCTCACGGCCGCGCTGGCCGCCATGGGCGGGCGCTGGAAGTTGTTCATCGTCTACCGCCTCGCCGGTCAGGCGCTGCATTTCGCTGCGCTGCGGCGCAGCCTGCCGCAGATGAGCGCCAAGGTGCTGGCGCAGCAATTGCGCGAGATGCAGGCGGATGGACTCGTCGATCGACAGCCGCGCGGGGCCGTGCCGGCGCCTGTGATGTACGCGCTCACGGCGCACGGGCGGACCCTGTTGCCGGTGGCCGAGGCGATCCGCGAATGGGGCCTCGCACACCAGGAATTCAGCCGTCGCTCGGGCCAGCCCGACCTCGCGGCGGACGATCGCGCGATCTGCGATCTGCCCATCACCGCGGCCTGAAGCGGCCGCCACGAGTCGGCACGCGCCCGGCCGAAATCACCAGGCCTGGGCCGCGGGCGTGCCCTGGTGGTACCGCAGGCGCCAGCCCATCGAGTCTTTCATCCAGACGGACGATCGATGGCTGTGCAGATGCAACGCACCGTCGGCCCCGCGGTGGGCGCTCCGGTAGGTCAGCAACGCGACCTGGGGGGCGAGCAACGCCAGGCCAAAGCGTTCCGACTCGACGTGCTCAGGCGTGCCTCGGGACGCGAGGAAGTCGAGCACAGTCTGTCGGTCGTACGTTCGACCCGACCTGCCAATCTCGGTGAAATCGGGATGAAGCAACTCGGCCAGGCGCGAGGGACTGCAACGCGTGCCGGGATGGTGCAATTCCACTTCGAGCGTCTGCAGCAGGAAAAGCAAGTCTTGCATGGGTCGACGTTAACCGAAGGCGGACCTTCCCGGCCGCCGCGCGACGCCACGTCCGCGCAGCGCCGCCGGCGCCCACGACGTCCGGGCTCGGGCGCCGGCGCGACAGGCATCGGCCGGATTGCATGGCGCGCTCGCGACGCCTTTCAGGAAAACGGCCGCGCCAGCCAGGCCTTGGCAGCCGCGGTCTCTTCGAAGATCTCGATGTCCCAGCCCAGGTCCTTCGCGAGCTCGATGCCGAAGCTCAGGACGCCTCGCGCGCGCGGCTCGGCGACAACCATGGCGTAGCGCAGGCTCCGGTCGAGGCCGAACTCCTCGAGATTCAGGTGCAGGCCGCGAACGTAGGTGCTCGAGATCTCGCCGACCAGTTCATTGAGGACGAGCACTCGCCGGATCCCCTTGCGCCGGCATCGCTCGGTCGCCTGCGGCCAGAACTCCCACTGCTGTTCCAGCTTCTCGAAATCGTGCACGCGACGATCTCCGCTGAAGACGACCGTGAGCGTGTCCTCAGTCTCGAAAGTGGTGAATGATGATCCGGCCGTGGCAGCCTCCATCGACGACCCACCGCATGCGCGATTCCTCGCAAGTCTGGCTCATATCGTCCGCGCTGGAAATCGTTTGCGGCAAAGGCGCCCGGCCGGATGTGGCATGCGACACGCCGAGGCGACGCGCGCCTGCGCCAGGCTCGGGCATCAACGGGCCGCCCGTCGGCGCGACGCCGCCAGGGCCGGCGGCAGCCCGAAGGCCGCGAGGACGGTGTGCTCGAAGCGGGTCACCGCACTGATCCGGCCGCCTTCGATGGCCAGGACGAAGAACCCGACCCCCTGGGTACCGGCCGGCGTGCGCAGGTAGACCCCGAAGGCCGGCTGGCCGTTGGCGCGCGAGGGCAGCAGGCGGACCCCCCCTGCCACGCCGAAGACGAACGCGAAGAAGCGGCCCACGCTGTCGCGGCCGCGGTACTGCAAGGCCAGGGGCGGCATCGACAGGAAGACGTCGTCGGTGAACAGGGCCACCAGCGCGTCGACGTCGGCGGCCTCGTAGGCGCTGACGAACCTGGACACGATCGCGCCGCGCGCCGCCGCATCCATCGCGGGCGGGTGTTCCCGGCTGGTCGTCACCGGCTGCCGGCGCTGCAGGCTCGTACGCGCGCGCTTGAGGGCGCTCTTGACGGATTCGACGGTGGTGTCCAGCATGCCGGCGACTTCGTCGGCGTGGAATCCGAGGACATCGCGCAGGACGAGGATGGCGAGCTGGCGCGGCGGCAGGAACTGCAGCGCGGTCACGAAGGCCAGGGACACCGACTGCGCCTGCTCGTAGCGAGCCTCGGGGCCGGGCGACACGCCGCCGGCGTCGTCCAGCAGCGCATCCGGATAGGGCTCGAGCCAGTGGATCTCGCCGGGCCCGGTGGGTTCCGGCGGGTCGATGCCCGGGATGTCCCACTGCTTGGGCGGGCGCCGGCGAATGGCCCGCAGCGCGTCGAGGCAGCGGTTGGTCGCGATGCGGTAGAGCCACGTGCGCAGCGACGCGCGCCCGTCGAATCCGTCCAGGCCCCGCCAGGCGGCGAGCAGGACCTCCTGCAGCGCGTCCTCCGCGTCCTGCAAGGAGCCGAGCATCCGGTAGCAGTGGACATGGAGCTCGCGGCGGTGCGGCTCGGTCAGCGCCCGGAAGGCGTGGCCGTCCCCGGCCCGCGCCCTCGAGATCAGGTCCGTCCCCGTCATCGCCCTCCCCATTTCGATGCCTGCATGCAGATCCATTGTGTACAGACGTCCGGCCGGTCGCAAAGGGGGCGGCCGGCGGGCGCCCCCTTTTTCGCTGCGGCGGCGTCTACACCAGGGATCGCCGACAAACTGCACAAGGAGCAAGGACATGGGAAGAATCGTCATCAGCACCAACGCCACGCTCGACGGCGTGGTCCAGGACCCGGACGGCCAGGAAGGCTTCGAGCGCGGCGGCTGGTTCCACCAGTACGCGGGCGCCCGGGATTTCGAGGACTGGGTCGCCAACGAGACCGAGGAGGTCCTGGCGGCCGAGGCCCTCCTGCTGGGCAGGCGAAGCTTCGAATGGTTCGCTTCCCGCGCCCCGGCGATGGGCGAGCGCGTCAGCCAGCGATGGGCGGACAGGATGAACCGGCTCCCCAAGTACGTCGTGTCGTCGACGCGTACGCAGCCCGGATGGACCCATGCCACGGTGCTCGACCGCGATCCGGTGGCGGCGATCGCCGCGCTGAAACAGACGCTGGACGGGGACATCCTGGTCTACGGCAGCTACCGGCTCGTGCGCACGCTGGTCGCGCGGAACCTGGCCGACGAGTTGCGGCTGGTCCTCTTTCCGGTGGTGCTGGGAAGCGGCTTGCGCCTGTTCGACGGCATGGCCGACAGCCAGCCGCTTCGACGCGTGGGCCTGCGACAGCTCGGCGACGGCCTGCTGCACTGCACCTACGCGTTCGCGAGCGTCTCCTGACAAGACCCGCCGAAGCTCCGCCATGGACAACGAGGAGTCCACCATGAGGGATGCCGCGAGCGACCGACCGCCCGAAGCGCCCGCGCCGCGGCGCGACTTCCTCTACCAGCGCCGTCTCGTCGCGCTGCGCCCGTTCGTCACCGACGACGGCATCCCGGGCCTGAACCTGAGGTTCGCGTGCGACGAGACGATCGCCGTGCAAATCGATCCCCCGTTGCTCGACCTCGTGCAGCAGGCGATCGAGCGGCTGCGGTGCAGCCCGGCCATCAGGCGCCAGCCGACGCGCCGCGCGCTCACTTCGGCGTGAGCCGGTACAAGCCGCCCTCGCGGTCGTCCTCGATCAGCCACAGCGCGCCGTCCGGCGCCTGGGCGACGTCGCGCACGCGAAAGCCCACCGTCCAGTGCTCGGCCGGGGTCGCGGTCGCGCCGTGGACCTCGATCCGGTGCAGGGCGTGGCTCACGAGGCCGCCCGCGAACGCCGAGCCCTTCCACTCGGGGAACATCGCGCCGCTGTAGAACATGAGGCTGCCGGGCGCGAGCACCGGCGTCCAGTAGATCGCGGGCTTGGCCAGATCGGGCCGCGAGTCGGGGCTCGCGATGAGCACGCCGTCGTAGTTCACCGCATAGGAGACGAGCGGCCAGCCGTAGTTCTTCCCGGGCTCGATCAGGTTGAGCTCGTCGCCGCCGCGCGGTCCGTGCTCGAGTTCCCACAGGCGGCCGTCCGGTGCGAACGCGAGGCCGTAGGGGGTGCGATGGCCCGTGGTCCAGGTCTCGGAGGGCGTCAGGTTGGGGCCGTCGAAGACGAACGTCCGGACGGCCGGCGCGGTCTTCGCAGCCTCCGTGTCCTTCGGCGGGTCGATCACCTCGACCGACTTCGCGCCGACCCGGCCCTCCATCGGATTGCCGGGGGCGGGCTTGCCGTCGAGCGTCAGTCGCAGGATCTTGCCGGCGGGCTGGTTCGGATCCTGCGCGGGCGTGAAGCGCTGCCGGTCGCCGGCCGTGAGGAAGAGGAATTTCTGATCCGGCGAGAAGGCCACGGCCGCGCCGACCTGCCCGCCCCGGCCCTTGATCGGGTCGCGCCAGACGACCTTCAGGTCCTCCAGCGCGGCGGCGCCGGCACCGATCTTCAGCGTCGCGCGTGCGAGCGCCAGGCTGGAGGTGCCCGCGTCCGGCCCGGGCTCCGAGTAGGTCAGGTAGATCGCGCCGTCGCGCGCATGGGATGGCGCCAGATAGACGCCGAGCAGGCCGTTCTGACCCGCATGGTGCACCGCCGGGACGCCCGCGACCTCGAGCTTCTGTCCGGACTCGGTCGCGACGAAGAGCTTGCCGGGCTTCTCGGTGACCAGCATGCGGCCGTCCGGCAGGAACGCGATGCGCCAGGGCTGGTCGAACTGCGCCACCTTCGTGAGCTTGAATGGCGGCGACGGGTTCGGGGGCAGCGTGCCGGCATTGATCTGCGCCATCGCGGGGGCGGCTCCGATGAGCAATGACAGGAGGAGTCCGGATTGCGGAATGGCCATGCGTCGTTCGC
>Ga0209258_100419_pt1 | contig 50513 bp, 46 predicted proteins | sample Araplaol_mTSA_r2_FD_184281 | JGI IMG/M metagenome (GOLD analysis project Ga0209258, IMG submission 184281) | Arabidopsis root microbial communities from North Carolina, USA - plate scrape CL_Col_mTSA_r2 (SPAdes) (version 2) | ecosystem: Host-associated > Plants > Roots > Endosphere | place: USA...
GCCCTTGCGCGAACCAGCCGACGAACACCAGCGTGAAGACGAGGTAGCCGGTGCGAAAGCGCGCGAGGCGGCGCGGGTCGGCGACGAGCCAGCGCGGCCGCGCCAGCGCCGCCGCGAGCAGCGCGAGCCCCAGCGCCAGCACGCCGAGTTCCCAGGCCCGTGAGCGCCAGATGCCTTCCCAGGACTTGTTGTCCGCGCGCGGCGGCACGATCTGGTCGGCGGGCAGCCGGTAGGCCAGCGGGAAGTCGCGCGCGATCTTCTCCGGGTAGATCAGGCCCTTGTTGCGGACGACGTGCAGCGCGACATCCAACGGCTGCGCGGGATCGAACCCGGCGGGCCCGATCACGCGGAAGACCTTCGCGTCGGCGTGCCGCAGCTCGGCCGGCAGCGCGAGCGGATCGTCGAGGTCGAGGTCGCGCAGCTCCAGCGGCAGCCCGCCCTGGTGCAGCGTGATGCGGTCGGGCACGGCACCGCGCACGAAGTCGTCGCCGACGAAGGTCCAGGCACCGCGCCCGATCGCCAGCAGCGCGTGGTCGTCGTCGTCGAGCCGCCCCTGCAGGTGCGCCCAGCCCGCGTCGCCGAGCAGGTTGCGGCCGACGACGGGCGTCGACAGGTAGGCGATCCACAGCTCGGTGAAGGTGTCGTCGCCGCGGCCCGCCGCATCGAGCGGCTCCATGCCGCTGCCCGCGAACGCGCGCGCCGCCTGCGCGCGCGTCACGCGCAGGTGCGCGACCAGGCCCGCGCGCGCGAGGCCGTCCCAGTCCAGCGGACGCCACGTGTCCTGGCGCACGCGGGCGATCAGCTCCGGATCGCGGCCGCCCGCAAAGCCCAGCTTCGCGCGCGCCACGCGCAGCGAGGCCGCGAGCAGGCTCTGGTTGACGATGCGCACGGACGCCGTCGCCTTGGCCACGCCGTCGATGTAGGCGTTGGCGCTGCCGCGCTGCTCGCTGCGGTTGCCGTTGGAGCCGATCTTGATGTTCTGGCGCAGCGACAGCCCGCGGTACTGCTCGACGAAGCGCATCAGCGGCGCGGGGCCCAGCCCGTCGACGAACACGGGCTCGTGCTGCGACAGCACCTGCACGTCCATGAACACGCCCTTGGCGTCGAGTGCCACGAGCAGGTTGGGTGGCGTGCCCGAGAAGCCCGGGATCGGCGCGAGGTCGACCGACTCGTAGACATAGCCCACCAGCGGCACGGCGGTGCCATCCTGCCGGAACAGCGGCCACACCGGCAGCTGGACGTCGCGCTCGCCGACGATCAGCGGCGACGGGAGGCGCTGCTGCAGGTCGGCCTTCGTCAGGGTGCCGGCCGGCGTGCCGCCGACGATCGCGCACGCCCCGGCGAGCGCCAGCGCGGCGCGCCGGGCGCGGCCGCGCCAGTCAGTCGTCGACCAGCACGGCATTGGGTACCTGCCCCACCGTGATCGTCTTGAGCACCCGCTCGCTGCGCGTGTCGATCGCGGTCAGGTCGTTCGACAGGCCGCCCGCCACGAACAGGCGCTGGCCGTCGGCGCTCAGCGCCAGGGCCCAGGCGCGCCGGCCCACCGGCACCAGCGCGCGGATCCGGCGGGCGGCGACATCGACGAACGCGACGCGGTTGGCGCGGCCGAGCGCGACATACATCGTCGCGCCGTCGGCCGCGAGAACCATGCCCACCGGCGTGATGCCGTCGGCCGTGAGCCCGTCGACCGCGACGGGCAGCGTGTCGACCACCTCCAGCGTGGCGGTCGAGATCACGCTGATCGTCGCGCTCTTCTCGTTGGTGACCCACAGTTGCCCGCCGTCGGCGGCGAGCGCCAGGCGGCGCGGGCGCTTGCCGACGGGGATGGTCCGCTCGACCTGCAGCGTGGCGGTGTCGATCGCGTAGACCACGCCCGCGACTTCCGACGTGACGTACACGCGCCGCCCGTCCGGCGAGAGCTTCACGCCCTCGGGCTCGGGCCCCAGGGCGACGCGGCCGACCTCCTTCCTCGCGGCGAGGTCGAAGATCGCCAGCGCGTGGTCGTCTTCGGCGGAGACGTAGGCGAGCCGGCCGTCGGCCGACAGGTCCAGCGCCTCGGGGTCGTGGCCCAGCGGACTCGCGCCGACGACGCGGCGCGTGGCCAGGTCGATCACGTCGGCCTCGCCGGCATCGCCGCAGGCCACCAGCAGGCGCGCGCCGCCGGGCAGCCGCTGGAGGTGGCGCGGACGCGCGCAGGTCGGGATGCTGCCGGTGACCTCGAGCGTCTTCGCGTCGACCAGCGTGAGCGTGTCGTCCTTCTCGTTGGCGACGTAGACGAGCCCGGTGCCGGCGCGCGCGGTGAGCGCGGCGAGCAGCAGGGCGGCGGCGAGCGGGAAACGCAGCGATGCGATCATGACGTGACCCCCAGCAGTTCGGCGGAAGGCGCGGACAGCGCGAGCGAGGCGGCGTCGCCGCGGAAGACGAGCCCGCCGCCCGTGGCCGCGCCCGGCACGAAGCGCAGCGGCGCCTCGCGCCCGCGATCGAGCGTGGCCGCGGCGGCGGCGTCGAGCAGCGCGTCGACGCGCGCGCGGTGCTCGCTCTTGCGGCACACCGGGTCGGTGGCGGCCGCGTCGCCGGCCAGCAGGAAGGCCTGGCAGCGGCAGCCGCCGTGGTCGGCGTGGCGCTCGTCGCAGCTGCCGCAAGTGCTGTTCATCCACGCGTCGCCGCGATAGGCGTTGAACGCGGCGCTGTCGAACCAGGCGTCGCGCACGGACGTCTCGCGCAGGCTCGGGAACTGCAGGCCCGGCAGCATGCGCGCGCTGTGGCAAGGCAGGGCGAGGCCGTCCGGCGCGACGACCAGGAACACCGCGCCCCAGCCGGACATGCAGGGCTTGGGCTTGGCATCGGCATAGTCGGGCGACACCCACAGGATCTTCATCGCATGGCCCACCGACGCGAGGCGCTCGCGGTGCGCGACGACGATCGCCTCGGCGTCGCGCAGCTCGTCGACAGTGGGCATCAGCGCCGCGCGGTTGTGCCAGGCCCAGCCGTAGTACTGCGTGTTCGCGAGCTCGAGGAAGTCGGCGCCCATGCGCTCGGCCATGTCGACGATGCGGCCCACGTGCGGGAGGTTGAAGCGGTGCATCACGCAGTTGAGCACCATCGGGAAGCCGGCGTCCTTGATGATGGCGGCCACGCGCGACTTCATGTCGAAGGTGCGCGTCGAGCTGATGAAGTCGTTGAGCTCGCGCGTCGAATCCTGGAACGACAGCTGCACGTGGTCGAGCCCGGCGTCCCTGAGCGCGCGCGCCCGCGCCGCGGTCAGGCCCACGCCCGAAGTGATGAGATTGGTGTAGAAGCCGAGCGAGCGCGCGTGGGCGACGAGCGCCTCGAGGTCGTCGCGCAGCAGCGGCTCGCCGCCTGAGAAGCCCAGCTGCACCGCACCGAGCGCGCGCGCCTCGCCGAGGACGCGCCTCCAGGCCGCGGTGTCCAGTTCGGCGTCGTGGCGCGCGTAGTCCACCGGGTTGGAGCAGAACACGCAGTGCAGCGGGCAGCGGTACGTGAGTTCGGCCAGCAGCCAGAACGGCGGCTTCCCGGCGGCGGGATTCACGACGGCGTTCCCGGCTGCACCCAGCCGCGCTCGCGCGCCTGGCACAGGAAGGCGTGGACGTCGCCCGACAGCCCGGCGCACGCGAACGCGAGCTCCAGGTCGTCGACGATCGCCTCGACGGAACGCTGGCCGTCGCAGCGGCGCAGGATCTCCGCGGCGGGCGTGTTGAGCCTGACCATGCCCTCGGGGTACAGCAGCACCCATGCGTCCTGCGCGGGCTCGAACTGCAGGCGGTACATCGGGGCGACCGCGGGGCGTGCGCGGGAATCGATCATGGCTGCAGCTCCTTGGCGAGGTCGTCGGGGTAGGCCAGCGCGATCGCGTCGAGCATGGACCAGAGGATGTCGAGCTTGAAGTCGAGGATCGCGATCGCTCGCTCCTGGCGCGCGCGCGTCGTGCACCAGCGGCGCGCGATCTCCAGGCCGTGCTCGACGTCGCGGCTGGCGAGCGGGATGCGGCTGCGAAAGTACGCGAGGCCCTCGGTCGCGATCCAGGGGTAGAGCGACGGCCAGCCGGCGAGGCGGTCGGCGTGGATCCTCGGGGCGAACAGCTCCGTCAGCGACGAGATCGCGGCCTCCTCCCACGGCGCGCTGCGCGCGAAGTTGACGTAGGCGTCGACCGCGAAGCGCACGCCGGGCTGCACGTGGCGCATGGCCTCCAGATCCCTGCGCACGAGGCCGGTGGCGGTGGCCAGCTGGCACCAGGCCTCGATGCCGCCGGCCCGGCCTTCGCGGAAGTCGCCGCGACCGTCGTGGTCGAGGATGCGCTCGATCCAGCGCCGGCGCTCGGCGCGGTCGTCGCAGTTGGCCAGCACCGCCGCGTCCTTCTGCGGGATGCGCGCCTGGTAGTAGAAGCGGTTGGCGACCCAGCCGCGCACCTGGAACGGCGCCAGCTCGCCGCGGTTCAGGCGCAGGTTGAACGGATGGTGGATGTGGTACCGCGACTCGCGCGCGCGCAGCCGCGCCTCGAAGTCGTCGGCGCTCCACGGGGCGTCCGGGGAAAGGCGGTCGTTCATAGCGAGATCTCCATGCCGTCATGCGCCACCTCGATGCCCATCGCGGCCAGGGCGCGCCGCGGCGCGCTGTCCTCGTCGAGGATCGGATTGCTGTTGTTGATGTGGATCAGCACCTTGCGCGGCGCCGCGGCGTCGCGCAGCGCGTCGACCATGCCGGGGCGCCCGGCGGCGCCTTGCTGTGGCAGGTGGCCCATCTCGCTGGCCGGCTTCGTGCCCAGGCCGGCGGCCTGCATCTCGTCTTCCCGCCAGAAGGTGCCGTCGACGAGCACGCAGTCGGCCGCGTCCATCCATGCGAGCTCCTGATCGCCCACGCTGGCAAGGCCCGGGGCATAGAACAGGCTGCTGCCGTCGGCGATGCAGTCGATGCGCAGCGCGATGTTGTCACCCGTCACCTGCTCGCGCCGGTGCGGCGAATACGGCGGCGCCTTGCCGGGAATCGCGAGTGCCGTGAAGCGCAGGCCCGGCGCGGCCTCGATCTCGAAATCGGATCGTGTGCACGAGCCGTCGACCCCGATCATGTGCCAGCGCGTGCCGCAGTAGTGCCGCAGCACCTCCAGCAGCGGCAGGCCGCTGGTGAGGTCCTCGAACACGCAGCGCGTGGCCCACAGGTCGATGCACGGGCCCTCGCGCAGGCCCAGCAGCCCGGTGACGTGGTCGATCTGCGCGTCGATCAGAACGACGGCCTTGATGGGCGTGTCGCGCAGGCCGCGGCGCGGGTGCAGCTGCGGATGGCGGCGGATCTGGCTGCCGATGTCGGGCGACGCGTTGAGCAGCACCCAGGACTCGCCATCCGCCGAGACCGCGATGGAGCTCTGCGTGCGCTCGGACGCGCGGATGCGACCCGCGCGCTGTCCCGCGCAGTTGGCGCAGTTGCAGTTCCACTGCGGAAAGCCGCCGCCGGCGCCGGAGCCGAGCACGAGGATCTTCATGATCGAGGTCGGTTTGAAGTCGAAGGGGGACGACGCGGCGGCGGGCGCAGCCGCGTCGCTCGTTGCCGGCTCAGCGCGCGGCGATGTACATCGTGATCTCGAAGCCGAAGCGCAGGTCTTCGAAGGCGGGTTGCGTCCATTGCATGGGGAGTCTCCTGGTGGGTTGGAACGCCGCCGGTCGGCGGTCGCCGCGCCCGCGTTCGGCGGACACGCGCTCCACTTCGCAAGTCGCGTGCCGCGCGCCTGGACGTCGCGGATCCCGCGCGATTTCGAGGGTTCACCCGTGCCGCGGCGCCGCCTGCGCGTGCGGCCGCGCCCGCGGGCGCGTCACGCGCGCGCGGGGTGTCCCACGATGGGACAGCGGGGGACGCGGCGCGGCACAGGGTTCACCCGTGGCCGCTGCACCGCAGATCGCTCGGCTCGGGCGCCGACGCACGGGATCCGGTCTTTCCGCGCGGAGCGAAGCGTGGTCGCGGAAACCCTCTTCCATGGCGGCCGGCGCGGGCCGCCGCGGTGGATCCTGCGACTTCGCGCAGGAGGACATCGCTCGGCGCCAGCGCAGCTTGCGATGGACGGCGTGGCTCCTGCGACGTCGCGCAGGATGACCTCGCACACTCAGCGCCAGCGCAGCTTGCGGTAGATGGTGTTGCGGCTTATTCCGAGCGCCTTCGAGGCCTCGGAGATGTTGCCGCCCGCCGCGTCGAGCGCGGCCTGGATCAGCGCGATCTCGGACTCGCCGAGCGTGCGCGCGGCCGCGGGCGCCGATGCGCTCGCCGCGGCGGCCGGGGCCTCGCCGGCGACCGGCGGCGCGGCCGGCAGCGGCAGCGACGTCGCGGCCGCCGTCGCCATCGTGGCCGGCGTGGCCGCTGCCGCCGGCTGGCGCCGCACGTCCTCGAGGAAGTCCTCGGACAGGTGTTCCTCGGTGATCTGCGGGTCGTTGCCGGCCATCACCACCGCCGTGCGCAGCACGTTGGCCAGCTGGCGGATGTTGCCGGGCCAGCCGTAGCGCTCGAACAGCGACATCACCGACGCGCTGATCTCGGGCGGCCCGTCGGGCGCCTCGGCCAGCACGATGCGGCGCGCCACCGTGCGCAGGTCGCTGCGGTCGCGCAGCGCCGGCAGGCGCACCACCAGGCCGTTGAGGCGGTAGTACAGGTCCTCGCGGAACGTGGAGGCGGCGCACATCTCGCGCAGGTTGCGGTGCGTCGCGCTGACGACGGCGATGTCGACCGGGATCGACTTGTGGCTGCCCAGCGGCGTCACGCAGCGCTCCTGCAGCACGCGCAGCAGGCGCGCCTGCAGCGACAGCGGCATGTCGCCGATCTCGTCGAGGAACAGCGTGCCGCCGTTGGCCTGCAGGATTCGGCCGGTCGCGCCCTTGCGGCGCGCGCCGGTGAAGGCGCCGTCCTCGTAGCCGAACAGCTCGGCCTCGATCAGCGACTCGGGGATGGATGCGCAGTTCACCGCCACGAAGGCCTGGCGTGCGCGGTTCGAGTCCTGGTGGACGGCGCGCGCGAGCAGTTCCTTGCCGGTGCCCGTCTCGCCCAGGATCAGCAGCGGGATCTCCTTGTTCAGCACGCGTTGCACCTTGGTGACGACCGCCTCGACCTGCGCGTCGCCGGTGCTCAGGTAGTGCAGGCCGGACAGGCAGGCGCGGCGCGCGGACTCGTCTGCGCCGCCGCGGTGCGGCACGGCCGCGGCAGCGGCGGATGGCACGCCGTCGTGGCGTGCTGCCGGCTCGTGGCCGGCGCGCGCGGCGGACGCGCCCTCGAAGCCTGCCATCACCGAGCGCAGCGGCCCGTTGAAGCGCGCGGTGGCGTGGAACTGGCGGCCGTTGGACATCGCCAGCCGCATCGGCAGCGGGATCGGCGCGCGGAAGTGGTCGATCACCGCGCCGATCGTCGTCTCGAACAGGCTCGTGATCGTGTGCATGCGCAGCGCGGCGCCGCTGATGTCCAGCTGGTCGAGCGCGCTGCGGTTGGCACCCAGGATGCGGCCGTCGCCACCCACGACGATGATGCCCTCGAGCAGCGTGCCGATGAATTCGGGACGCAGGTGGAAGTGCAGGCGCAGCCGGTTGCCGTAGTCCTCGGACAGCCAGTGGTTCTCGATCATGCGCGCCGACATGCGCACCAGCCCCATCGTGTGCTGGTGGTACGAGAGCTGGTCGCCGGTGACGTCGAGCACGCCCAGCATGTTGCCGCGCGGATCGACGATGGGCGCCGCGGAGCACGTGAGGAAGCTGTTGGCGTGGATGAAGTGCTCGCCGGCGTGCACGAGCGTGGGCCGTTCCTCGACCAGCGCCGTGCCGATCGCGTTGGTGCCCTTGGACTGCTCGGCCCAGTTCACGCCGGGCGCCAGCGCCACCTTGCCGGCGCGCGCGAGGAACTCGTCGTCGCCGATCGAGTGCAGGATCGTGCCCTGCGCGTCGGTCAGCACGATCATGCTCTCGGTGTTGACGATCTGCTCGAACAGCATCTCCATCACCGGCGCCGCGTGCGTCAGCAGGCGCTGGTTGCGTTCGCGTGCCACGACGAGGTCGCCGCGGATCATCGGCTCGAAGTCGGGCCGTTCGACGCGCGTCAGGCCGAGCGCCGTGCAGCGCAGGTGCGACTGCTCGATGAGCTCGGCACGCGCCGGGGCGTCGGCGGCGGTGGGCGTCGTCCACCCTCCCGGGATGGGAAGGGCGCGGAGGGATGCTGACATGGGTCGCTTCCTCTGTTCCTGCCGCGACGGCAGGTTGTCTCTCGTTGTGCCGTCGAGCAACGGGGCTTCCGGGCCGCCGCCGCGTCGCGGGCTGTTCGATCCTGGTACAGCGCGTGTGTCACAGCGTCGGGGCCAACCCTGACGAACGCCTGACGGCGCGGGCCGCCGGTGCCAATCCAGGATAGCACTCGACCCTGCCGGTTCCCAGTGAGCGAGTCCCCGGGGGGCCGGCGCGCGCGTCCAGTTGCTTGCGAATTCGCAAGAAACATTCCCGCCGCGGCGCAAAGGCGTTTTGGCACGGGCTTTGCAGACCGCCTGCCCGTTCCCGGACCTCATGCAACGACATCGGAGACTGCCCATGCGACGCCCTTCCCACCCCGCCCATCCCCCGTCGTCGCGCCGCGCGCGACGCTCCGCCACGGCCGCCGTGCGCATCGGTTCCTTCCTGCTCACGCTCGGCGCCTGCGTCGTCGTCGGCGCGCACGGCAACGTCACGCCGCAGGCGGTCGATACCACCGGCCTCGCCCCCGTCGGGCAGGACTGGCTGAACGTGAACCCGTACTCGGGCAACCCGAAGGCCGTGGAGATCGGCTCGTCCGGCTTCAACCAGAACTGCGCGCGCTGCCACGGCCTGGAGGCGATCTCCGGCGGCATCGCGCCCGACCTGCGCCGCCTGGACAACGACTGCGCCGGCATGAAGGACAAGGCAGCGCGCGACGGCTGCGTCAAGGACAACGACGACTACATGATCACGACCGTGCGCCACGGCCGCACGCGCAACGGGGCCGTCTACATGCCGCCCTTCGAGGGCGTGCTGAGCCAGGAGGCGATGTGGGCGATCAAGACTTACCTCGAGTCGCGGCGCGAGAAGCCGCTGCCGGACGCGCCATGAGCGCCGCCCTGATCGACCGGCGCGGCGCGCTGCGCGTGCTCGGCGCGACGGCGCTCGTCGCCTCCGGCGGCGTGGCCGCGGCAGAGACTGGACTCGCGGGCGTGAAGGCGCGCGGCACCCTGACGGTGGCCGTCTACCGCGACATGCCGCCGTTCCACGACCAGGGCCGGGGCATCGACGTCGACCTGGCCGCGGCGCTGGCCGAAGCGCTCGGCGTCAGGCTCTCGCTGATGCCCTTCCCGGCCGGCGAGGACATGAACGACGACCTGCGCAACATGGTGTGGAAGGGCCACTACCTCGGCTATGGCCCGGCCGACGTGATGCTGCACGTGCCGGTCGAATCGCCGCTGATGGAGGCCAACCCGCAGGTGCACATCTTCGCGCCCTACTGGCGCGACCGCGTGATGATCGCGCGCAACGTGCAGCAGCTGCCGCACCTGGAGACGCTGGCCCAGCTCGACGGCAAGGCGGTGGCCGTGCCGGGCCAGACGCTGGCGGGCTGGCTGCTGATCGGCGCCGACGGCGGCGCGTACAAGCAGCAGCTCACCACCACGTGGAAGGACGGCGTCGAGGCCGCACGGGCGCTGCAGCGCGGCGAGGTCGCCGCCGCCGCGGGGCTGGAGTCGGAGCTGGAATCGGTGGTCGGCGGCGATCCGCGCTTCGTCATCACGCCGCTGCCCACCGTCAGCAACTCGCGCAAGGGCTGGGCCGTCGGGCTCGCGGTGAAGAAGGACGCCGCCGACCTGGAGGCGGCGTTGCAGGCGGCGGTCGACAGGATGGTCGAGGACCAGCGGATGCGGCAGATCTTCGGCAAGGGCCGCGTGACTTGGCGGCCCGTGTAGCGCGGCTGCACCCGACCCTCATCGGCGCGAGGTGAGGTGGGGCCGCGTGGCCCTGCCGCGAGGCGCACGCGGCACACTGCGACGATGATGCGAATGACCTGCTGCTGTTGTGCTGGCGACGAGGGACGCGGCGCGCAGGCGCTGGGCGACATCGCGGCCAGCGAGGCGCCGGCGGGCTGCGCATTCACCATCGGCCACTCGACGCGGCCTATCGCGGAGTTCATCGGGCTGCTGCTGGCGCACCGCATCACGCAGCTGGTCGACGTGCGCACGGTGCCAAAGTCGCGCCACAACCCGCAGTACGAGACGCAGGCGCTGGAAAAGTCGCTGGCCGGCGCGGGCATCGGCTATGCGCTCGCGCATGGCCTGGGCGGGTTCCGCCGCACCAGTCCAGAATCGCCCAACGGCGCCTGGCGCAACCTGTCCTTCCGCGGCTACGCCGACTACATGCTCACGCCCGAGTTCGACGAGAGCCTGGTCGCGCTGCTGCATCTGCTGGAGACGGACCGTGTCGCGCTGATGTGCGCCGAGGCCGTGCCGTGGCGCTGCCATCGCTCGCTGATCGCCGATGCGCTGTGGGTGCGCGGCCACGTGGCCTGCGAGATCTCGAGCGCCACGCGGCTGCAGCCGCACAGGCTGCCGCCGTTCGCCCGCGTCGAGGGCGCGACGATCACCTATCCGCCGGAACTCGCGTAGGGCGGGTCGTTCGACTCGCCCTAGACGCCGAGCTCCGCGAGGATCGCTTCGCGCAGGTCCTGCGCCTCGACGCTGGCGATGCGGCGCGGGTGCGGCAGGTCGACCTCGAACGTGGCCTGGATGGACGTGGGGCGCGGCGACAGCACGACGATGCGGTCGGCCATGTAGATCGCCTCCTCGACGTCGTGCGTGATCAGCAGCACCGTGTGGCGCTCCTCGGCCAGGATGCGCAGCAGCTCGTTGCGCATGCGCAGGTTCATCAGCGCGTCCAGCGCCGAGAAGGGCTCGTCCAGGTACAGGATCTCGGGCTTGACGATGAAGGCGCGCGCCAGCTCCACGCGCTTGAGCATGCCGCCCGACAGCTCGTGCGGGTAGGCATTCTCGAAGCCCTTGAGGCCCACCATCGCGGCGTAGTGGTCGGCGAGCGCGGCGCGCTCCTGCGGGGTCTCCGCGTGCTCGGTGCCGTTGAGGCCGAACATCAGGTTCTCCTGCACCGTCAGCCACGGGAACACCGAGCCCTGCTGCGAGATCACGATGCCCTTGGGGCTGGGCGCGACGACCGTGCGGCCGTCGATGCGCACGCTGCCCGCGTCGGGCTGCTCGAAGCCGGCCAACATGTTCATCAGCGTCGACTTGCCGCAGCCCGACGGCCCGACGATGGCCAGGAACTCGCCCTCGGCCACCGACAGGCTGATGCCGCCGACCACCGGCAGCGACTTGCCGCGAGCGCCGGTGAAGCTCTTGTGGATCGCCTCGACGACGATCTTGCCCTTGCCGTTCTCAGCGGACATAGCGCCACCGCACCGTCTTGAGTCGCTCGAGCAGGCGGGTGAGGCCGTCGAGCAGGAGGCCGATCAGGCCGATGATCACCATGCTGGCCACGACCAGGTCGTAGCGGTTGCCGGCGTTGCGCGAATCCATGATGAGATAGCCCAGGCCCGAGTGCAGCGCGATCATCTCGGCGGCCACGACCACCAGCCAGGCGACGCCGATGCCGATGCGCATGCCGATGATCACCTCGGGCAGCACGGCCGGGATCACGACCTGGCGGAACAGCACGCCGCGCGGCACGCCGAAGTTGGCGGCGGCGCGCAGGTAGCGGCGCTCGATGGTGTGCACGCCGGAGATCGTCTGCACGATCATCGGGAACACCGAGGAGATGAAGATCAGGAACACCGGCGACAGGTTGCCCACACCGAACCACAGGATGGCCAGCGGGATCCAGGCGATCGGCGAGATCGGCCGCAGCATCTGGAACACCGGGTTGAGCGTGCGGTAGGCCGGCGTCACCCAGCCCATCCACAGCCCCAGCGGGACGGCCACCAGCAGCGCCAGCCCGAACCCGATGCCCACGCGCATGAGCGATGCGCCGATGTGCTCGAACAACGTGCCGTCCTGCACGAGCTCCCACGCGCCGGTGACCACGGCCCACGGCGTGGGGAAGATGGCGCTCTCGTCGCGCGCCACCAGCCACCACCACAGCGCGACGATCGCCGCGATCACCAGCATCGGCGGGATCACCCGCGCGGGCCAGCCGTCCCATTGTGTCGTTCTCGAAGTCATGACCTCGTCATCTTCTTCAATCGGCCCCAGCGCCACGAGAGGCGATCCCACGGCGTGGCCGGCGCCTCGGCCACGACGATGGTCATCTGCCCGCTCGCATGCGCGGTGCAGTCGAAACTGTAGGTGGACGCCTTCTCGAACGGCAGCCGGAAGCTCTGCCCTGGCATCACCAGCACCGGGCCGAACTGCTGCGGCACGTCGTCCAGGTTGCGCAGCAGCAGCTGGTCGTTCAGGCCCAGCGTGAGGTCGATGCGATTGGGCAGGATCTCCACCTTGTCGCCGGCCATGCGGCGCGCCCACGTGCCCTTGGGGATCTCGAACGGCTCGTCGCGCGAGGCGACCGACAGCGGCGCGAATGCGGCCCAGGCGACCGCCGCGAAGGCGACGGCCGCCAGCGTCCCCGCGGCGACACCCACCGCCTTCACTGGAGCGCCATCACTTGCCGGACGTCGTGCGCGAAGTCCTCGGCCGAGTGGCCGAACGGCATCAGCGCGCGCAGCCGGCCCTGGCGGTCGATCAGCCAGATCGTCGTGGAGTGGCTCATGGCGTAGTCGGCGCCGCCGCCCGCGGCCGGGATCTTCTGCGCGGTCGCGCCGTAGCGCTTGCGCAGCTCCGCGAGCACCGGCGGCTGGCCGGTGCCGCCGATGAACGCCGGGTCGAAGCCGGCGAGGTAAGTGCGCACATGGGCCAGGTCGTCGCGCTCGGGGTCGACCGTGACGTAGACGACCTGCATCGCCGACGCGTCGGGCCCGAGCAGCCTGCGCGCCTGGGCCAGCGTCGCCAGCGTCGTGGGACAGACGGCGGGGCAGTGCGTGAAGCCGAAGACGAGCAGCACCACCTTGCCGCGCCAGCGCGCGAGCGTGAGGTCGCCCCGGTCGGTGGCGTGCACGCCGGCGGGAAATTCGGCGGCGGGCTGCGGCGGGTCGAACACGCCGGCCTTCAGGCCGATCCGATTCGGATCGGCGGCGAGCGCGAGGGACCACGCCGCCGCGAGCGACAGTGCGAGCAGGGCGCGTGCGAGGCGGTTCACAGCGTGATGGCGGTCGGCTTGACAGCCTTGAAGAAGCTGTCGTCCACGTACTTCTCGTAGGGCACCGGCGCCTTGAGCGTGCCGGCCTCGATCGACAGCTGCATCAGCTCGTCGAATTCGGCACGGATCATGCGCAGGTCGCCGTAGGTGACGCGGTCGGACGGGTTCTTCATCACGAAGTCGAGGATCTTCGGATCCTGGTTGAAGAACTTGCGGCCGGCCGCGATCTGCACGGCCTTGTCGCGGTTGGCGGGCGTCTGGTCGAGCCACAGGCCGGCGCCGGCGACCATGTTGACCAGGTCCTGCACCAGCGGCCGGTTCTCGCGGATCAGTTCCTCGCGCACGGTGAGCACGCAGCAGATGTAGTTGCGCCACTCGTCGCGCGTCATGCGCAGCACGCGCGCGTAGCCGGCCCGCTGCGCGGAGGCGCCGAAGGGCTCGCCGGTGCAGTACGCGTCGACGGCCTTCGCGTAGAGCGCGGCGGGCATGTCGGCGGGCGCCATCTCCACCAGCACGATGTCCTTGGGCGACATGCCTTCCCTGGCCAGCATCTTGCGCAGGAACAGGAAGTCCACCGCGAAGCGGCTGGGCACGGCGACGCGCTTGCCGGCGAGGTCGCGGAACTTCTGGTACGACGAATCGGTGCGCACCATGATGACTGCGCCGGAGCGGTGGCCCAGCGACACGATCTTGACCGGGATGCGCTTGTCCGCGAGATCCATCACCAGCGGTGCGAGCATGTACGCGGCCTGGATGCGGCCCGACATCAGCGATTCCTTGACCTCCGGCCAGCCGTTGTAGCGGCTGTATTCGTATGCCAGCGCGTTCGAGCCCGACCTCTGGTTGAGCGCATTGCGCGCCGTGCAGGCGACGGGCAGCGTGAGGTTGCAGGTGACGGCCAGGCCGCCGACGACGAGCGGATCCGCGGCGGCCTGGGCGCGCGACGGCAGCAGGGCCGGAAGCACCGCGGCGACGCCGGCGCCGGCGGCGGTGCGCAGCACGCGGCGTCGGCCGGGCTGGTCGCAGGGGATCGGATCAGGACGCATGGGACGGCGGTGGAACTGGTTCCACGAGACTGTGACAGCTCGGCAGCGAGTGTCCATCCGGAATGGCGACATTGAACTGATGTCGCGACATCGACGATGAAAAAAGTAGGTACGTCGCGACAATTCTGCCGCTTCCAGCCCAGCGTCAGGTTGCCGGACCCGCCCAGGTCCAACGCGGGATGTGGCCCAGGTCGGCCGGCACGTCGCGCTTCGACCGCGGGTAGCGCGCCATCGCGCCGCGCGTCGCCCAGGCGAAGTAGTCGTGCAGCGCCCGGAACAACGGGCTGCCGGCGGCCAGGCCGACGTCCGCCAGCGCCTGGTCGAAGCAGGCGATGGCGCGCTCGTCCATCTCGTCGTGGGCGCCGTTGCCGCTGTGCATGCGCACCACCTGCGTCTCGTCGCCATGGACGAAGGAGTACGCCCGCGGGCCGCCGAGCGCCTCGGCCCAGTAGGCCGCCAGCCGCTCGGTGTGGTCGGGGTGGAACCCATGGCTGAAGGCGTGGCTCACGACCTCGTCGGCCATCACCCGTTCGTGCCATGCGTGCGCCAGGCGGCGCATGCCGTCCAGGCCGCCGGCGGCGTCGAAGAGCGTCTGCATCGCCGGATGTTGGCATCGCGCGCGCACGTTGTCGAGGGCGCCGGCGCGAGAACTATTCCCTCAAAGCCCTGTCGGGAGTTGCCGATATCGACGAAGGTCCCTCAGCGGCAGCATCCAATGAACACCTTCCGCCAGCTCTCCATCCAGCGCAAGCTCATCTTCAGCATGGGCTTGTGCCTAGTCGTGTTCCTCCTGATCTCGGGCGGGCTCGGCGCGCGCCTCATCGGCGATGCCGTGCGCGACCGCGCCGTCGGCGAAGAACTGCCCACCGCCGTGCGCGCCGTTCGCGAGGAGGTGCTGCGGCAGGTGACGGGGCCGCTGACCGCGGCGCGCGGCGTGGCCGGCAACAGCTACCTGCAGGCGTGGGAGCAGCAGGGCCTGCCCGAGGACGGGGCCGCGGGCTGGCAGGCCTACGCGACGCAGCTCAAGGCGCAGGAGAACGCGGCGACCGTGTTCTGGGTGTCGAAGGAGACCGGCAAGTACTACACCGACGGCGGCCTGACGCGGCAGATCGGTCCGCAGGACGGCTGGTTCACCGACTTCCTGGCCAGCGGCAAGCCGTACCGACTCGACATCGACCGGGACAACCCGGCCGCGCCGTACATGCTGTTCATCAACGTGCGCACGTCGACGGCCGACGGCAAGCTGGGCGTCGCGGGGCTGGGCCTGGCGATCGACGGCCTGGCCAGGTCGATCGGCGACGTCCACATCGCGCAGACGGGCGCCGCCTTCCTCGTGCGCTCGAACGGCGCGCTGATGATGCATGCCGACGCGTCGCTCGTCGACGGCAAGCACTTCCTGAAGGACCTGCCGGGCCTGGACGACGGCGTCGCGAAGAACCTGCTCGTCCAGAAGCCGTTCACGCTGGCGCACGCGGGCGGCGACGTCGTGGCGTCCTCGTACATCCCCGAGCTCGACGCCTACGTCCTGGCGCGCGTGCCCGAGGCGGAGCTGCTGGGACCCGTCAACCGCGCGATCCGCGTGGCCACGCTCGTGGCCGCCGTCGCTGGCGGGCTCGTCGCGCTGCTGGTGATCGTCGTCGTGAGCCGGGCCATCGCGCGCCCCGTGCGGCGCGCGGCCGACCTGCTGGCCGAGATCGCGGACGGCCGCGGCGACCTGACACGCCGCATGACGGTGGAGTCGAACGACGAGATCGGCCAGCTCGCCTCGGCCTTCAACCGCTTCGTGACGTCGCTGTCGGAGCTGGTGCGACAGCTGCGCGCGAGCAGCGAGTCCATCGCCACCGGCTCGTCGCAGATCGCGGTGGGCAACCTCGACCTGAGCCAGCGCACAGAGGAGCAGGCGAGCAACCTGCAGCAGACGGCCGCGTCGATGGAACAGTTGACCGAGACGGTGCGGCGCAACGCCGACAACGCGGTGAGCGCGTCGGGCATCGTCGCCAGTGCCGCCGACAGCGCCGCGCATGGCGGCGAGGTGGTGCGCGACGTCGTGCGCACGATGGCGCAGATCACCGACAGCTCGCGCCGCATCGCCGACATCGTGGGCGTCGTCGACGGCATCGCGTTCCAGACCAACATCCTCGCGCTCAATGCGGCGGTGGAGGCGGCGCGCGCCGGCGAGCAGGGGCGCGGCTTCGCGGTGGTGGCCGGCGAGGTGCGCAGCCTGGCGCAACGCTCGGCCGAGGCCGCGCGCGAGATCAAGTCGCTGATCGCCACCAGCGTCGAGAACGTCGAGAGCGGCGCCTCGCGCGTGGCCGATGCCGGCCGGGCGATGGACGCCATCGTCGACCAGGTGGCCAAGGCCAAGTCGCTCGTCGGCGAGATCAGCCAGGTCAGCCAGGACCAGTCGCAGGGCATCGGCCAGGTCGGCAGCGCCGTGCAACAGCTCGACCAGGTCACGCAGCAGAACGCCGCGCTGGTGGAGGAGAGCGCCTCGGCGGCCGAGAGCCTGAAGTACCAGGCGGCGCGCTTGCAGGAGCTGATGGCGGCGTTCCACGTGGCGGACTGAACGGCTGCTTCGGGGACGCTCGCCAGGCGCTGGTCGTGCGATGGAGGCCGCCGCTTCAGGGCAAGGTGGATCCTGCGACTCCGCTTCGCTGCGCGCAGGATGACGGCCTGACCGGCGGGAGGCGGGGCGGCGATCGCAAGACCGGGGCCGTCCTGCGATTCCGCTGCAACTCGCGCAGGATGACGGGCACGGCTGCGCGCGACGGTCGCCGTCGCCCCGCACGCATCGAGTGTCATCCTGCGGGCAGTCGCAGGATCCACGGCGGCCAGCCCACGCGCAGGGCGCTCAGGAAATCAACAGCGCCCGGAAGTCGTTGACGTTCGTGCGCGTCGGGCCGGTGACCACCGAGTCCCCGAGCCGCTCGAAGAACGCGTGCGCATCGTTGTCGGCCAGGCAGTCACGCGCGCGCAGCCCGAGCGCGCGGGCGCGGGCGAGCGTGTCGGGACGCAGCACGGCTCCGGCGATCTCCTCCTGCCCGTCGACGCCGTCGGTGTCGCCGGCCAGCGCGAAGACCCCGGGTTGCCGGTCGAGCGCGAGCGCGAGCGACAGCAGGAACTCCACGTTGCGGCCGCCGCGGCCGCGGCCGCGCACGGTGACCGTGGTCTCGCCACCGGACAGCAGCACGCACGGCGGCGCGAACGGCTGGTGCCGCGTCGCGGCCTGCAGCGCGATGCCGCCCATCACCTTGGCGACGTCGCGCGCCTCGCCCTCGATCGCGTCGCCCAGGATGTGCGCCGCATAGCCCGCTTCCGCGGCCACGGCGGCGGCGGCCTCGAGCGCGGCCTGTGGCGTCGCGATCATGCGCAGCTCGGCGCGCGCCAGCCGCGGGTCGCCCGGCTTGATCGATTCGCCCCGGCCGCTCTCCAGCAGTGCCATCGCGGCGGCAGGCAGCGCCAGCGCGTGGCGCCGCACGATGTCGAGCGCGTCGGCGCACGTGGTCGGGTCGGCGACGGTCGGGCCCGAGGCGATGTCCAGCGGCCGGTCGCCCGGGACGTCCGACATCAGCAGCGTCACGACGCGCGCCGGATGGCAGGCCGCCGCGAGCCGCCCGCCCTTGATGGCCGACAGGTGGCGCCGCACGCAGTTCATCTCGCCGATCGTCGCGCCGCTGGCCAGCATCGCGCGGTTGACGGCCTGCTTGTCCGCGAGGGTCAGGCCCGGCAGCGGCAACGGCAGCAGCGCGGAGCCGCCGCCCGAGATCAGGCACAGCACGACGTCCTGCGGCCGCAGGTCGCGCACGAGGTCGAGCATGCGCTGCGCGGCGCGCAGGCCGGCCTCGTCGGGCACGGGGTGCGCGGCCTCGACGATCCCGATGTGCCTGCACGGCACGCCGTAGCCGTGGCGCGTGACGACCAGGCCGGACAGCGGCCCGGACCAGTGTTGCTCGACGGCCTGCGCCATCGCGGCCGAGGCCTTGCCCGCGCCGATGACCACGAGGCGTCCGTCGCCGATCTCCTCGGGCCGCGGCAGGTGCGGCGGCACGCACAGCGCGGGCTGCGCGCTGGCCACCGCGGCGTCGAACATGCGGCGCAGCAGCGCGGTCTGGGCTGTCATCACGCCGCCTGGCCGATCTCGAAGTTCGCGAGCTTCTCGAGCGCCCGCACCATGGCCGAATGATCCCAGCCCCTGCCGCCGTGCGCCGCGCAGGCGTTGAACAGCTCCTGCGCGTTCGCGGTGTTGGGCAGCGCGACGCCGAGCGTGCGCGCGCTGGCCAGCGCGAGGTTCAGGTCCTTCTGGTGCAGCTCGATGCGGAAGCCCGGGTCGAACGTGCGCCTGATCATGCGCTCGCCGTGCACCTCCAGGATGCGGCTGGCCGCGAAGCCGCCCATCAGCGCCTCGCGCACCTTGGCCGGGTCGGCGCCCGCGCGCGCAGCGAACAGCAGCGCCTCGGCGACGGCCTCGATGTTGAGCGCGACGATGATCTGGTTGGCCACCTTGGCCGTCTGCCCGTCGCCATTGCCGCCCACCCGCGTGATGTTCCTGCCCATCCGCTCGAACAGCGGCTTGACGCGCGCGAACACGCCCTCGTCGCCGCCCACCATGATGGACAGCGTCGCGTTGCGCGCGCCCAGCTCTCCGCCCGAGACGGGCGCGTCCAGGTAGTCGCAGCCGATGTCGTTGATGCGGCGCGCGAAGCGCTTGGTGGCGATCGGGGAGATCGAGCTCATGTCGACCACGATCTTGCCCTTGGACAGGCCCGCGGCGACGCCGCCGTCGCCGAACAGCACCGATTCGACGTCGGGGGTGTCGGGCACCATGATGAAGATGATGTCGGCGCGTTCCGCGACGCCGCGCGCGTCGACGCACTGCGTGGCGCGCGTCTCGGTGATGGCCTCGGGCATCCGGCCCTTGGTGTGCACGAACAGCGTGTGGCCGGCGGCGATCAGGTGGCCCGCCATCGGCGCGCCCATGATGCCCAGGCCGATGAAGCCAATCTTCGGGGATGCGTTGGTCATGTCGGTCTCTTTCGTCGGATGAAGGTGTCGTCTCACTTGGCGATGCGCTGGATCCAGCCCAGGCCGATCTCCGTCGCGACGGCCGGCTTGTACTCGCAGCCGATCCAGCCCTGGTAGCCGATGCGGTCGAGATGCCCGAACAGGAACGGGAAGCTGATCTCCCCGGTGCCGGGCTCGTTGCGGCCGGGGTTGTCGGCGACCTGCACGTGCGCGATGCGCGTCAGGTGCTTCTGGAGCGTCGCGGCGAGCTCGCCCTCGGTGCGCTGCGCGTGATAGACGTCGTACTGCAGGAACAGGTTGCCGCCGCCGACCTCGTCGATCAGCGCGAGCGCCTGGTCGGTGCGGTGCAGGTGGAAGCCGGGGATGTCGAAGCGGTTGATCGGCTCGATCAGCAGCTTGATGCCGGCCTCCTTCAGGCGCTGCGACGCGCGATGGAGGTTCTCGACGAGCGTCTCGTGCACCTGCGCGGCCGGCACGTCGGCCGGCGTCCTGCCGACCAGGCAGTTCAGCCGGGTCACGCCCAGCGCGCTCGCGTAGTCGATCGCGCGCTCGACGCCCTCGCGGAATTCCGCGCCGCGATCGGGATGGCACGCGATCCCGCGCTCGCCCGAATCCCAGTCGCCCGCGGGCAGGTTGTGCAGCACGAGCTGCAGGTCGAACTGCTCGAGACGCGCGCGGATGTCCTTGGGCGGGTACGCGTACGGGAACAGGAACTCGACGCCCTTGAAGCCGGCGCGCGCTGCGCGTTCGAAGCGGTCGAGGAACGGGAACTCCGTGAAGAGCATCGTGAGGTTGGCGGCGAAGCGGGGCATGTTCGAGGTTCCGGGATGTCGTGGGGTGATTCAGGCAGCGAGTGCAGCGAATGGGGCCGTCATTCCAGGAGGCCGGCCAATTCGAGGCCCGTGCGTCCCTGCGGATGGCGGCAGTCGATCTCCTCGAACTCCGCGATCGCGTCGATCTCGGTGCCCATCGCGATGTTGGTGACCTTCTCGAGGATGACCTCGACGACCACCGGCACGCGGAACTCGCGCGCCATCGCCTGCGCCTGCGCGAGCGCCGGGCGGATCTGCTCGGGATCGGTCACGCGCAGCGACTTGCAGCCCAGTCCGGCCACGACCTGCTGGTGGTCGACGCCGTAGCCGCGCAGGTCGCCCTCGCCGGCCGGAACGTTCTGGTTCTCGAACGCGAGCTGCACGCAGAAGTCCATGTCGAAGCTGCGCTGCGCCTGGCGGATCAGGCCGAGGTAGCTGTTGTTGACGAGCACCTGCACGTAGGGCAGCCGGAACTGTGCGCCGACCGCGAGCTCCTCGATGAGGAACTGGAAGTCGTAGTCGCCCGACAGGCCGACGACCGTGCGCGACGGATCGGCCGCGACCACGCCCAGCGCGGCGGGGATCGTCCAGCCCAGCGGCCCCGCCTGGCCGCAATTGATCCACTGGCGCGGGCCGTAGACGTTGATGAACTGCGCGCCGGCGATCTGGCTCAGGCCGATCGTGGAGACGTAGATCGTGTCGCGCGGGAACGCGGCGTTCATCTCCTCGTACACGCGCATGGGCTTGATCGGCACCTGCGTGTAGTGGCTCTTGCGGTGCATCAGGCGCTTGCGCTCCTGGCAGCGGAAGGCCCAGTCGCCGTAGTCCCTCAAGCGGCCCGCGGCGGCGCGCTCCCGCGCGATCTCGACGAACAGCTTGAGCGCTGCGCCGGCGTCGCTGGCGATGCCGAAGTCGGGGCTGAAGACGCGGCCGATCTGCGTGGGCTCGATGTCGACGTGCACGAACCTGCGGCCTTTCGTGTAGACGTCGACCGAGCCGGTGTGGCGATTGGCCCAGCGGTTGCCGATGCCCAGCACGAAGTCGCTGGCCAGCATCGTGGCGTTGCCGTAGCGGTGGCTGGTCTGCAGGCCGCACATGCCGGCCATCAGGGGATGGTCGTCGGGGATCGTGCCCCAGCCCATCAGCGTCGGGATGACGGGCACGCCGGTGAGCTCCGCGAACTCCTGAAGCAGTGCGCTGGCATCGGCGTTGATGATGCCGCCGCCGGCGACGATCAGCGGCTTGTCGGCGGCGGCCAGCATGTCCATCGCCTTTTCGACCTGCTTGCGCGTGGCCGCCGGCTTGTAGACGGGCAGCGGCTCGTAGCTGTCGATGTCGAACTCGATTTCGGCCATCTGCACGTCGAACGGCAGGTCGATCAGCACCGGCCCCGGGCGTCCCGAGCGCATCAGGTGGAAGGCCTGCTGGAACACGCGCGGCACCTGGGCCGGCTCGCGCACGGTGACGGCCCACTTGGTGACGGGCTTGGCGATGGACTCGATGTCCACGGCCTGGAAATCCTCCTTGTACAGGCGGGCGCGCGGCGCCTGGCCGGTGATGCACAGGATGGGGATCGAATCGGCGCTGGCCGAGTACAGGCCGGTGATCATGTCGGTGCCCGCGGGGCCGCTGGTACCGATGCACACGCCGATGTTGCCGGCGCGGGCGCGCGTGTAGCCCTCGGCCATGTGCGACGCGCCTTCCACGTGGCGCGCCAGGATGTGCGCGATCGACTGCCGCTCGCGCATCTGCGCATAAAGCGGGTTGATCGCCGCGCCCGGCACGCCGAACGCCTGCGTCACGCCTTCGCGTTCCATCACCAGCACCGCCGCCATCGCGGCCTTCATCCTTGCCATGCTCGTCTCCATCGCTGCTTGGGTTGCTGCGATGGTCGGCGAGCGCGGCGCGTCGAGGAACGCCGTTGACAAGCATGACGTTTATTCCACAATGGAATACCGCATCGGACGCACGCCATGGATCGCCTCTCCGCCGTCAAGCTCTTCATGCGGGTCGTCGAGCTCGGCTCCTTCAGCAAGGCGGCGACGGAGCTGGGCATCGGCCAGCCTGCGGTGACCAAGCAGGTCCAGCGCATGGAGGAGCAGCTCGGCGCGCGCCTGCTGCACCGCTCCACGCACGGCGTCACCGCCACCGAGATCGGCGCGCTGTACTACGAGAAGTGCCGCACCATCGCGCACCACGTCGAGGAGGCCGATTCGGTCGCGGCGCTGCTGCAGTCGCAGGTGCGCGGTGCGATGCGCGTGAGCACGTCGGTGGCGTTCGGCCGCCGCGTGCTGGGACCGCTGCTGATGCAGTTCATGCGCGCCAATCCCGACCTGCAGATCGACCTCGGCGTCGACGACCGCTATGTCGATCTCATCGAACAGGGCGTCGATGTCGCGGTGCGCATGGGCCGCCTGGCCGATTCCACGCTGGGCGCGCGCTACCTCGGCATGAACCCGTGGGTGGTGGTGGCCTCGCCCGCGCTCGTGCGCGAGCGTGACGCGCCTGCGACGCCGCAGGATCTCGCGGCGCGCGATTGCCTGATCTACAGCACGGTGCAGGGCGACGCGCGCTGGCACTTCACCGGCGCGGGCGGGCTGGCGGAGTCGGTGGCCGTCAAGGGACCGCTGCGCTCCAACAGCCTGTCGCTGTTGCTGGAGGCGGCGGTCGAGGGCATGGGCATCGCGGCGCTGCCGCGCTACGTGGCGCAGGAGGCGCTGGTCACCGGAACGGTTGTTCCGTTGCTCGGTGCGTGGTCGCTGCCGGCGCAGGAAGTGCACGCCGTGTTCCCGTCGCCGCGCATGCTGCCGCTGAAGGTCTCGGGCTTCGTGAGCTGGCTGCAGGCGCGGTTCGAGGGCGAGTGGTGGGCGCGGGCGTGGAAGGCCGAACACGAACGCAAGCCGTAGCGTGTCGTCCTGCGCGCAGTCGCAGGATCCACCTCTGCTGACCATGATGCGCATCGGTACGCCGCCGTGGATCCTGCGACTTCGCGCAGGACGACGGCGCAAGGGTCGGCAGCGGACGGCGTTGCGCGCCTACGCCTTGAGAAGGTCGAAGAGCGTGCGCGCGACGACCTTCGTAGCGCGCCGCAGGTCCTCCAGCACGATGTGCTCGTCCGCGCGCTTCGCATTCGACTCCAGCACCGTGCGCGGCCCGGCGCCGTAGATCACCGCCGGGATGCCGCGCTCGCTGAACAGGCGCGCATCGGTGTACAGCGGCGTGCCCATGGCCTGCACCGGTTCGCCGAACAGCGCGCTCGCGTGGGTGCACAGCGCGTCCACGAGGGGCGCGTTGCCGGCCAGCGGCTGCATCGCGTGGGCCAGCAGCAGGCGCCGGATGTCGACCGTGATGTCGGCCTGGCCCGCGGCAGCGCGCTCGATCAGCGCGCGCAGGCCCGCCTCGACGGCCACCGGGTCCTCCTCCGGGATCATGCGGCGGTCGACCTTGAGCACCACCTTGCCCGGCACGACGTTGGTGTTGGTGCCGCCGGCGATCTGGCCGACATTGACGTAGCCGTGGTGGATGCCGCGCACCGCGCTGCGTGTCCTTCTCAGCACCTCGTTCTCGGCGTACAGCGCGGTCAGGATGCGGTTGGCGGCCTGCAGCGCGTCGACGGCGGTCTCGGGCACCGCCGCATGGCCCATCTTGCCGTGCACGGTGATCTCGAGCTGCAGGCAGCCGTTGTGCGCGGTGACGACCTGGTAGCTGAAGCCGGCGGCGATCTCGAGGTCGGGCTTCGTCAGGCCACGCTCCAGCAGCCAGGCGGGGCCCAGCTCGCCGCCGAATTCCTCGTCGTAGGTGAACAGCAGGTCGACGCCGCCGGCCAGCGGCGCGCCGAGCGCCTCGAGCGCGCGCACGGCGAACGTGAAGGTCGTGAAGTCGCACTTGCTGACGGCGGCGGCGCGGCCGTACAGACGGCCGTCGACGACTTCGCCGCCGTACGGGTCGTGCGTCCACCCCTCGCCGGGGGGTACGACGTCGCCATGCGCATTGAGCGCCACGACACGTCCGCCGCTGCCGTAGCGGCGTTGCACGACGAGGTTGGTGATGGACTGCAGGCCGTGCTCGCGCACGGTCGCCGCAGGCACCTCGTGCGCCTGCGCGTCGAAGCCCAGGTCCTTGAGCAGCGCCTGCGTGCGCAGCGCGTGCGGCGTGTTGTTGCCGGGCGGGGTGTCGGTGGGCACGCGCACCAGCTCCTGCAGCAGGCGCACCTGCTCGTCGAAGTGGGCGTCGATCCAGTGGTCGAGCGAGTCGTACGAAGCGGAAGTCATCGGGTCTCCGAAGCGAGTTGGGCGAGCAGGGCCGCGAAGGCCTGCACCGCGAGGTCGATGTCGTGGCTGGTGGTCGATTCCAGCGGGTTGTGGCTGATGCCGGCGTTCTCGCCGCGCACGAACAGCATGGCCTGCGGCAGCAGCGCGTGCATCTTCATCGCATCGTGGCCGGCGCCGCTGGGCAGTCGGTGCACCGGCAGGCCCAGCGATTCGACGGCGCGTTCCCAGCGCTGCTGCCACTCGGGCGCGCTGGGCGCGGCGGCGGCGCGCATCGTCTCGTGCAACTGGTGCGAGAGGCCGCGGCGGTCGCAGATCGCGGCGAGCTCGGCGAGGATGTCGCGCGAGCAGGCGTCGCGTGCGGCGTCGGCCGGTGCGCGCACGTCGAGGCTGAACCTGCAGCGTCCGGGCACGACGTTGATCGAGCCGTCGGGCACCTCCAGGATGCCGACCGTCCCCACCAGGTGCGGCTCGGCCCGCGCGCGGCGCTCGACGAACAGCGCGAGCTCGGCGACACCCGTGGCCGCGTCGCGGCGGCGGTCCATCGGCGTCGTGCCGGCGTGACTCGCGAGGCCGGTGACCTCGCCGACGTGGCGCACGCTGCCGTTGATGGACGTGACGACGCCCAGCGGCAGGTCGAGCTCGTTGAGCACGGGGCCCTGCTCGATGTGGACCTCCACGAAGCCGAGATAACGCCGCGGGTCGCGCTTCAAGGCGGGGATGTCCTCGGGCCGCAGGGCGGCCGCGGCCATCGCGTCGCGCATGCGCACGCCGCTTGCGTCGGCCTGGTCCAGCCATCGCGGGTCGAAGTGGCCAGCGAGGGCGCCCGAGCCGAGGAACACCGCGTCGTAGCGCTGGCCTTCCTCCTCGGCGAAGCCGATCACCTCGAAGCCGAACGGCAGGCGCTCGCCGCGGCGGTGCAGCTCGCGCACGCAGGCCATGGGCACCAGGATGCCGAGGCGGCCGTCGTACTTGCCGCCGTTGCGCACGGTATCGTAGTGGCTCCCGGTGATCAGGCGCGGCGCCGCCCGGTCGCGGCCGTGGTAGACGCCGACGACATTGCCGACTGCGTCGATCGAGACCTCGTCGAAGCCGCAGTCGCTGCGCATCCAGACGGCCAGTTCGGCGGCGACGGCGCGGTGCGCGTCGCTCAGGTAGGTGACCGTCAGTTCGCCGCGCTCGGCGTAGCCGGGCTCGCTGAAGCGCGCCAGCGACTCGGCCCAGTCCCAGACGAGGTTGCCCTGCGCGGGCGAGCTGCCGAACTTGTCGTCGAGGCGGATCTCGGCGATGCGGTCGATGTTGCGCAGCGCCTCGGCGAACTCGAAGTCGGGATGGTTGGCGGCGCGGCGCTCGAAGGCCGAGAGGATCTGCTGGCGCGTCAGGCCGGTGCCGCGCGGGCCGCGCACGGCGAGGATGAACGGAAAGCCGAACTTCGCGTTGTAGGCCGCGTTGAGCGCGCCGATGCGCGCGAACTCCTCCGGCGTGCAGGCCGTCAGGCCGGCCTGGCCCTGCTCGTTGCTGCTCTCGGCGGTGAGCGTCTTCGCGACCATCGCCCTGCCCGCGAGCTCCGGGTGGGCGCGGATCAGCCCGAGCTGCTTCTGGCGCCCGGCCGCGCGCACCGCGCGCACGAGCGCGTGCTTGAGCGCGGCCAGGCTCGCGAACGGGCGCGCGTCGAACGCGGACTCGGCGATCCACGGCGAATGCTCGTAGGTGCCGTCGAGAAGCGCGACGAACGCCGCGCGGGAGGCGGCGTTGAGCCGCTCGAGGGTGAGGGTGGACATGGTCATTCCCAGGCGAAGGCCTGGTCCGGATCGAAGGGATGCACCTGCTTCCAGTGCCGCGCGATGTCGATGCGGCGCGTGATCCACACGCGCTCGTGGCGCTGCACGTGGTCGAGGAAGCGTTGCAGCGCGCGCAGGCGGCCGGGGCGTCCGAGCAGGCGGCAGTGCATGCCGATGCTCATCATCGTGGGGCGCTCGTCGCCTTCGGCCCAGTGCACGTCGAAGGCGTCGCGCAGGTACTGGAAGAACTCGTCGCCGTGGCTGTAGCCCTGCGGCAGCGCGAAGCGCATGTCGTTGGCGTCCAGCGTGTAGGGCACGACGAGGTGAGGCGCGAGGGCGCCGTCGGTCTTGCGCACCTGCAGCCAGAAGGGCAGGTCGTCGCCGTAGTGGTCGCTGTCGTACTCGAAGCCGCCGGCGTCGGCGACCAGGCGGCGCGTGGCCGGGCTGTCGCGGCCGGTGTACCAGCCCGCGGGACGCTGGCCCAGCGTGCGCTGGAACGATTCGAGCGCGGCCTGCAGGTGGGTGCGCTCGGTGGCCTCGTCCATGGCCTGGTACGAGATCCAGCGCCAGCCGTGGCAGGCGATCTCGTGGCCCGCCTCGACGAACGCCGCGGCGACCTCGGGGTTGCGCTCCAGCGCCATGCCCACGCCGAACACCGTCAGCGGCAGGCCGCGGCGCTCGAACTCGCGCAGCAGGCGCCAGACGCCCACGCGCGAGCCGTATTCGTAGATGCTCTCCATGCTCAGGTGGCGCGCCGGGAAGGCCGGCGGATTGAACATCTCGGAGAGGAACTGCTCGCTGCCGGGGTCGCCGTGCAGCACGCTGTTCTCGCCGCCTTCCTCATAGTTGAGGACGAACTGCACGGCCACGCGGGCATTGCCCGGCCAGCGCGGGTGCGGCGGGTTGCGGCCGTAGCCGCGGAGGTCGCGCGGATAGGGGGTGGGGTGTGTCATGGTTCAGCCCTGGGGACGCAGCACGGAGGCGAGGTCCGGCGTGCGGGGATCGAGGCGCAGGTTGCGTTCGACGGCCTCGAGATGGCGTTCCATCAGCCTGGCGGCGGCGCGGCCGTCGCGCTTGGCCAGCGCGTCGACGATGTCCACGTGCTCTTCCTGCGAGTGCTCCGCCGAATGGCTGGACTGGTACATCAGCGCGATCAGCTGCGAGCGCGAGAGCAGGTCGGCGATGAGCTCGGCCAGCACGTCGTTGCCCAGCAGGCGCGCGAGCACCACGTGGAAGTCGGCGAGCAGCCGGGTGCGGCCGGACACGTCCGCGCGCGAGACGGCCTGGCGCTCGTCGCGCAGGTGCAGGCGCAGCTGCTCGACCTGCTTGTCTGTGATCTGCGCCGCGAGCTGGCGCACCATGCCGCCCTCGAGCAGGCGCCGCACCTGGAATACCTGGCGCGCCTCGTCGATGCTGGGCGTGGCCACGCAGGCGCCGCGTGCGGGCTCCAGCGTGACGAGGCGGTCGCGGCTCAGCTGGTTCAGCGCCTGCCGGACGACGGTGCGCGAGACCTCGAAGACGTCGGCGATCTGCTGTTCCACCAGCCGCGTGCCGGGCATCAGCCGGCGTTCGACGATGGCCGTGGTGATCGATTCCACGATGCCGTCGGTGACGCTCGCGGCGGCGCGGCCCGCACGCGCGGCGTCGACGAGTTGCAGGTGGGCGGCGGGCTTCCGGGGCATGGGCTGGCGGATCGGGAACTGGATGCAAAAGTGTATACAGTCAAGTGCACCGAATGCAAGCACATGACGCCATCATGGTGCTGGTGGCGCCCGTGTCTGAACGCTCGCCGGGCGACGGATTCGCCTCGAAGGATGCCGGTGCATCGGCGCAACGATCTCCGGGTTATCCCTTGATCGATCGGGCGGGATAACTGTATACAGTGGTGCTCATGTCGCAGCGGGTGCGGCGCTCCTGGGCGGGTCCGTCGGACGCGCGAACGGGTGGCCGTTGCACGCGACTCTCCAGCCTCACAGGGCCCGCCGTGGTGAGGAAACTGAATGCGGTTCGAGCTCGAGCCCGGGCCCCGCATCCCGTGACCTGGAGAACGGGGATGGACAGCTACTTTCTCGACTGGGCGAACCTGCTGCTGCGCTGGGCCCACGTCATCACCGCGATCGCCTGGATCGGTGCATCGTTCTATTTCGTCCTGCTGGACAACAGCCTGACCCGGCCCGACAGCGACGAGCTCAAGGGCAAGGGCGTCGACGGCGAGCTGTGGGCCGTGCACGGCGGCGGCTTCTACCACTCGAACAAGTACATGGTGGCGCCGCGCTGGCGGCCGCTGCCCGAGAACCTGCACTGGTCGTACTGGGAGAGCTACTCCACCTGGCTGACGGGCTTCGGCCTGCTGACGGTGCTGTACCTGTTCAACGCAAGCAGCTTCCTGGTCGACCGCAGCGTGCACGCCTGGGCGCCGAGCGCGGCGATCGCGTCGGCGCTCACCTTCCTGCTGGTGTTCTGGATCGTCTACGACACGATCTGCCGCACCCTGGGACGCGGCCGCAACGGCGACATGGTGGTGGGCGTGGCGGTGTTCCTGCTGGTGGTCACGTGCGCCTGGTGCGTCTGCCACCTCTTCGCGGGCCGTGCGGCCTTCCTGCTGATGGGCGCCATGATGGCCACGGCCATGACGGCCAACGTGTTCTTCTGGATCATCCCCGGGCAGCGCAAGGTGGTCGCGCAACTGCGCGCGGGGCAGGAGCCGGACAGGATCCACGGCATCCGCGGCAAGCAGCGCAGCGTGCACAACACGTACTTCACGCTGCCCGTCATCTTCGCGATGCTGTCCAACCACTACGGCTTCCTGTACCAGGGCGCGGACAACTGGGTGGCGCTGATCGGCGTGATGCTCGCCGGCGCGCTTGTCCGCCACAGTTTCGTGGCGCGCCACAAGGCCCACGTGCTGGGCACGCGCGCGCCGTGGGAGCACGCCTTCATCGGCGTGGTGATCCTGATGGGCGTGCTGGTCACGCGCATGCCCAGACCACCCGAGGCGGCCGCGGCGGGGCCGCTCGCGAGACCGTCGGCCGACGCGGCCATGCCGGCCGCCAGCGCCGCGGCGTCGCCCGCGTCCAGCGCCTCCGGCACGACGGTCGCTGCCATCCAGCCGGGCAGCTTCGCCTCGATGAAGGCCGTGGTCGACCAGCGCTGCGTGCTGTGCCACAACGCCCAGGTGCAGAACAAGGGCATCGCGCTCGATCGCCCCGACCTGATCAAGCAGCACGCGCAGGAGGTCTTCCAGCAGGCCGTGCTCCTGAAGAACATGCCCCTGAACAACGCCACCGGCATCACCGACCAGGAACGCGAGGTGATCCGGCGGTGGTACGACGCGGGCGCCGCGATCGACTGAACGCGGGTACCCCATCGATCCCGACCGGCCCGCGGGTCGCCCAACGCCGGCGGCGCCGGATTTTCCACCCAAGAAGCAGGACTCCCCGATGACCCGATTCCAACGTCTGTGCGCGCTCGCCCTGGCCGGCACCGCGTTCTCCGCCGCGGCCGCCGACTGGAGCGACACCTCCATCGGCGTGCGCCACGGCACGAAGTTCCGCGAACCCTACAACCCGGACGACATCGCCAAGACCATCGTCGACCTGCAGCACGTGAGCGGCTACGCCTACGGCAGCAACTTCTTCAACGTCGACCTGCTGATGTCCGACAGCAAGGATCCCGCGAGTCCCGGCTCCACCACCGGTGCGCAGGAAGCCTACATCGTCTACCGGCACTTCCTGGACGCCGGCAAGGTGCTCAAGACCGACTTCAAGGCCGGCCCGATCCGCGGCTGGGGCCTGACCGCCGGCTTCGACTGGAACACGAAGAACGACGCCGGCTACAACTCGCGCAAGCGCATGCTGGTGCTCGGGCCCACCGTGTCGTTCGACGTGCCCGGCTTCCTGAACGTGGGCGTGCACGAGCTGTGGGAGAGCAACGCGCCGTTCAACGACTACACGCAGACCGGCGTGTCGCGCTACCACTACAAGGCGCACACGATGCTGGCCGCGTCGTGGGGCATCCCGATCGGCGCGCTGCCGCTGTCGTTCGAGGGCTACTTCGAATTCATCGCCTCCAAGGGCAAGGACGAGTTCGGTGCGCAGACCGCGCCCGAGACGCACTTCGACGGCCAGGTGATGTGGAACGCCGGCGAGCTCGTCGGCGCCAAGCCCAACACCTGGCGCCTGGGCCTGGAATTCGAGTACTGGAAGAACAAGTTCGGCAACCCCTGGCACGGCCCCGCCGGCCATGGCGCGTTCGCCGAGACGCCGATGGTGCGCGCGGAAGTGCATTTCTGACCGGAGAGCCGCATGGGACACCTGAGCACGCACGTCCTCGACACCGCCCACGGTTGCCCGGCCGCGGGCATGAAGGTCACCTTGCAGCGCGTGGACGCGGATGGCCGCGTGGCGACGGTCAAGGCCGTCACGCTCAACGCCGACGGCCGCAACGACGGCGGCCCGCTGCTGGACGCCGCCGCCATGGCGGTCGGCCGCTGGCGGCTCGTGTTCGAGGTGGCGCCGTACTTCCGCGCCCGCGGCGTCGAGCTGCCCGAGCCGCCGTTCGTCGACGCGGTGCAGCTGGATTTCGGCATCGCCGACGCCGCCGGCCACTACCACGTGCCGCTGCTGGTCAGCCCGTGGAGCTACAGCACCTATCGCGGTTCGTGACCGACCGACGCGGCGCATGGCCGTGCCGCATCGGCGGCGGCCGGCGCGAGCGCCGGCAGCTGCAGCAGCTGCGCGACGACGGCCACCGCGATCACCTCGGGCTCCTTGCCCGTGATGCCCGGCACGCCGATCGGGCAGGTCATGCGGCCCAGCACGTCGGCCGGGATGCCGCGTTCCTCGTAGCGGTGCAGGAAGCGCGCGCGCTTGGTCCGCGAGCCGATCAGGCCGAGGTAGCGGAAGTCGTCGCGGCGCAGGATGGCCTCGGCGATGCGCATGTCGAGATCGTGCCGGTGCGTCAGCACGAGATAGCACGCGTTCGCCGGGGCGACATCCACCTCGGCCTCGACCGGCTCGACACACACCTTCTCGACATGCGGCGGCAGGACCTCGCCAGAAGGGAATTCGTCCTCGCGCTCGTCGATCCACTGCACCTGGCAAGGGATGCCGGCCAGCAGCCGCACGATCGCGCGGCCGACATGGCCCGCGCCGTACAGCTGCAGCACGAAGCGCGGCGCGTCCGCCGGCCACGACTGCGCGAGGGCGCGATCCAGGCGCGAGAAGCGCAGCGTGACCGCGCCACCGCAGCACTGGCCGAGGGCGGGGCCCAGCGGATAGTGGCGGCCGACGGGCGCGAAGCCGGGCACGCGTGCCAGCAGCGTGCGCGCGTTCTCGATGGCCAGCAGCTCGAGGTGCCCGCCGCCGATCGTGCCGACCGCGTGCGTGGCCGAGACCAGCATGCGTGTGCCCGCCTCGCGCGGCACCGAGCCCGCGGTCTTCTCGACCTCGATGACGACGCCGGCCTCGCCCGCCGCCAGCCAGCGCGCAGCGGTGGCCCGCAGGTCGGCGCTCATTCGACCGCCCCGCCGGCCAGGCCGCGGCGCACCGCGTCGACCGCGTCCATGATGGCCTCGCCGGTTGCCGGCGCGCGCAGCGGGGGATCGACGCGATGATCGCCCACCGCCGAGACGGCGTCGCGGATCGCCAGGAACACCGAGAACGGCAGCAGCAGCGGCGGCTCGCCGACCGCCTTGCTGCGGTGGATGCTGTCCTCGACGTTGGCGTTGTCGTACAGCGCCACGTTGAAGACTGGCGGGCAGTCGTTGGCGGTCGGGATCTTGTACGTGCTGGGCGCGTGCGTCGTCAGCATCCCGGTCCTGGGATGCCAGACCAGCTCCTCCGTCGTCAGCCAGCCCATGCCCTGGATGAACGCGCCTTCCACCTGGCCGATGTCGACCGCCGGGTTCAGCGAGCGGCCGACGTCGTGCAGGACATCGGCGCGCAGCAGCTTCCACTCGCCCGTGAGTGTGTCCACCACCACCTCGCTCAGGGCGGCGCCGTACGCGAAGTAGAAGAACGGGCGGCCCTGCAGCCTGTCGCGGTCCCAGTGCAGGCCGGGCGTCGCGTAGAAGCCGTCCGCCCAGAGCTGCACGCGGTCCTCGTAGGCCGCGCGCACGAGCTCGCGGAACGGGATGGCCTGGCCGTTGACGTGCGCGACGTCGTTGGCGAAGCGCACGTCCGCGGCGTCGCCGCCATGGCGCCGCGCGGTGAACGCGGCGAGTCGCTCGCGGATCTTGCGCGCCGCGTCCTGGGCGGCCTTGCCGTTCAGGTCGGCACCGGTCGACGCCGCGGTGGCCGAGGTGTTGGCCACCTTGGTCGTGTCGGTGGCCGTGGCGCGCACGGTGTCGAAGCCGACGCCCAGCTCGTGCGCCACCACCTGCGCCACCTTCGTGTTCAGGCCCTGGCCCATCTCGGTGCCGCCGTGGTTGACCAGCATCGTGCCGTCCGCGTACACGTGCACCAGCGCGCCGGCCTGGTTCAGGTGCTTGACGTTGAACGAGATGCCGAACTTGACCGGCGTCAGCGCCAGGCCCTTCTTGAGCACGGGGCTCGTGGCGTTGAACGCGTCGATCTGCACGCGTCGCTGCTCGTAGTCCGCCTTGGCGGCGAGTTCGTCGACCAGCGGGCCGATGACGTTGTCGACGACGCGCTGGCCGTAGGGCGTGACGTCGCGCTCGCCCACGCCGTAGAAGTTGGCGCGACGCACGGCGAGCGCGTCGCGGCCGAGCGCACGCGCGATCGAGTCGAGGATGACCTCGCATGCGAACGCGCCCTGCGGGCCGCCGAAGCCGCGGAACGCGGTGTTGCTCTGCGTGTTGGTGCGGGCGCTGTAGCCGTGGATGGCCACGTCGGGCAGCCAGTAGGCGTTGTCGAAGTGGCACAGTGCGCGCGTCATCACCGGCCCCGACAGGTCCGTCGAGAAGCCGGCGTTGGAGACCATGTCGACCTCGGCGCCAAGCACGCGGCCCTCGTCGTCGAAGCCGACCTCGTACGAATACTCGAAGCCGTGGCGGCGGCCGGTGATCATGAAGTCGTCGTCGCGGTCGGGGCGCATCTTGACGGGGCGATCGAGCCGGCGCGCCGCGATCGCGGCGATGCAGGCGAACAGGCCGGATTGCGACTCCTTGCCGCCGAAGCCGCCGCCCATGCGCCGGCACTCGACGTGCACGTGGTGCGAATCCAGGCGCAGCGCGTGCGCCACCAGGTGTTGCATCTCGCTCGGGTGCTGCGTCGAGCAGTGCACGCGCATGCCGTCGTTCTCGGTCGGGATCGCGTACGAGATCTGGCCCTCGAGGTAGAACTGCTCCTGGCCGCCGAGGCTGAGCGTGCCCTTCAGGCGGCGCGGCGCGGCGGCGATGGCCGCCTTCGCGTTGCCGCGCTCCAGGTGCATCGGCGGCAGCACGTACTGCTGCGTGGCGTGCGCCTCCAGCGCCGTGATGACGGCAGGCAACGGCTCGATGTCGAGCACCTTGGCGGCCTGCGCGGCCGCGCGACGCGCGAGCTCGCGGTCGGTGGCGATCACCGCGAACACGGGCTGGCCGACGTAGTGCACCTCGCCGTCGGCCAGGATCGGGTCGTCGTGGACGATGGCGCCGCAGTCGTTGACGCCGGGGATGTCGGCCGCCGTCAGCACCGCCACGACGCCCGGCAGCGCTCGGATCGCGTCGACCGCGATAGCCCTGATGCGCCCGTGCGCCACCGGCGACAGGCCCAGCGCCGCGTGCAACGTGCCGGCGAGCTCGGGCAGGTCGTCGACATAGGTGGCGCGCCCGGCCACGTGCAGGTGTGCCGACTCGTGCCGGCGGCTGATGCCCACGCGCGCGCCGTCGCGCGCCCGCTCGGCCTCGCCGTCGGCGTCCAGGCGCGACTGCGTGTTGCGCAGGTAGTCGGCATAGGCCAGGCCGGGCTCGACCAGGAACGTGTCCACTTCCTTGTTCATGCAATCTCCTCAGGCGGCCGGCGCCGCGTGCGGCATCACGTCGAAGACGCTGGTGCTGCGTGTGGCCAGCGGCGCGTCGGCGCGTGTCTCCAGCCAGAAGCGGTGCAGCAGGTTGCGCGCGACCCTCAGGCGGTGCGCGGCGCTGGCGCGCATGTCGGTCAGCGGCGTGAAGTCGTGCTCCAGCGCCGCCATCGCGGCCTCGACCGTGGCCTGCGTCCACGGCCGCCCGACGGCCGCCGCCTCGGCGCCGGCGGCGCGCTTGACGATGGCCGCCATGCCGCCGAACGCGAACCGCGCCGCGCGCACGCGGGCGCCGTCGAGCTCGATGGCCAGGCCGGCGGCGACGGCGGAGATGTCGCAGTCGAAGCGCTTGGACAGCTTGTACGCACGCACTGCCGAAGCGCTGGCCGGCAGCGTGACTTCGAGCGCCTCGATGAACTCGCCCGGCTGCAGCGCGTTCTTCATGTAGTCGAGGTAGAAATCCTCCAGCCGCAGGGTCCGCGTGGCTGCGCCGTGGCGCAGCACGACGTCGGTGCCGAGCGCCATCAGCACCGGCGCGCTGTCGCCGATGGGCGAGCCGTTGGCGATGCTGCCGCCCAGCGTGCCGGCGTTGCGCACGGGCAGAGACGCGAAGCGCAGCCACATGTCGTGCAGCGCGGGGAGGTGCGCGGTCAAGGTCGACCAGGCGTCCTCCAGCGATGCGGCGGCGCCGATGCGCAGCACGCCGTCGCGCCGCTCGATGCGCCTGAGGGCGTCGACGTTGCCGATGTAGAGGATGTCGCCGAGGTCGCGGAACTGCTTGTTCACCCACAGGCCGATGTCGGTGCAACCGGCCAGCAGGCGGGCCTGCGGATGCCGCGCGCGCAGCGCCGCGAAGTCGTCGAGCGCGCGGGGGGCCCAGAACCGGTCGCGGCGCGGCCCCGATTCGGTGCGCACGGCCGGATTGCTGCCTTCGTAGGCGAGGCCGTCAGCCGTGTCGAGCTTGCGCAGCGCCTCGACGATGGGGCGCGTGTCCAGCCGCGCGGAGCGCAGGTCGAACATGCGCTGGCCCGCATCCAGGATCGGGCGGTAGCCGGTGCAGCGGCACAGGTTGCCCGAGAGGTCGTCGGCCAGTTGCTGGCGGCTGGGGCGCGTGCCGGCCTCGCAGTGGCGCTCGTAGGTGCTGGCCAGGGTCATCGCGATGCCCGGCGTGCAGAAGCCGCATTGCGAGCCGTGGCACTCGACCAGCGCCTGCTGGGCCGGATGCAGCGCGGTGCCGCCGATGCGCTGGAGGTCTTCCACCGTCAGCAGCGCCTTGCCGTCGAGCGTGGGCAGGAACTGGATGCAGGCATTGACCGTGCGCAGCGACAGGCCGCCCACGACCGTGGCGTCCGCCGAGGGCGTGCCCACCTGGCGCGCCCGATCGGCCAGCTCGGCCACGATCACGGTGCAGGCGCCGCAGTCGCCCTCGTTGCAGCCTTCCTTCGTGCCGGTGCAGCGCGCGTCCTCGCGCAGCCAGTTCAGCACCGTGCGCGTGGGCGCGGCGTCCTTCACCTCGACGATCTCGCCGGGGTGGTGATGGAAGAAGCGGATCGGCCGTGTCTGCATGTTCGGGCGTGGGATTCGTGACGGGAACAGCACCAAAGTTACTCCGATCCGGCCCGGGGGTGTATATGTCCTGCTGGATAGCAACCATGGAGATTCTTGTATGGCAGAGCCGAATTCTTTCGACAAGATCGAGCTGTCTCTCATCAGGCTGTTCCACACGGTGATCACCGAACGAAGCATCTCCCGTGCCGCGCTGCGGCTGCAGACGACGCAGCCCGCGGTCAGCGCCAAGCTCAAGCGCCTGCGCGAGCTGACGGGCGACCCGTTGCTCGTGCGCGCCGGCCACGGCATGGTGCCCACGCCGGCGGCGCTGGCGCTGATGGAGCCGGCAAGCGACCTGCTGCGCAGCGCGCAGCTGATGTTCGGCTCGCGCTCGCGCGGCCTCGACTTCGATCCGGCCACCGCCACGACGCATTTCCGCATCGCCGCCAGCGACTGGCTCGACCCGGTGCTGCTGCCCGAGGTCGTCGGCCGCATCAAGACCCAGGCGCCGGGCGTGACGCTGGAGATCCTGCCGCTGACCGACGAATACGACTACCGGCTGCACCTGTCGCGGGCCGAGGTCGACCTGGTCGTCGGCAACTGGCTGCAGCCGCCCGGCGAGCTGCACATCGGTCAGCTGTTCTCCGACGAGATCGTCTGCCTCGTGGCGGCCGATCACCCCGCCGTGCGCAACCCGCGCTGGTGGACGTCCGAGCGCTACCTCGAGAGCGAGCACGTCGCGCCGCGGCCGCTGCACGCCGGCGCGCCGGGCGTGATCGACGAACACCTCGCCGGCCAGGGCCTGGCGCGCAACATCACCGTGCGCACGCCGCACTTCGCGCTGGCGCCGCTCATGGTGGCGCGCTCGCACCTGGTGCTCACGACGGGCCGCCGCTTCTGCAGCCGCTACGTCGACACGCTGCCGGTGCGTATCGTGCGCTGTCCCATGCGCCTGACCTCGCTGAGCTACTACCAGCTCTGGCACGAGCTCAGCCATCACTCGGGTGCCGGCCGCTGGCTGCGGACGCAGGTCCGCGAGGCCACGCAGTCGCTCGTCTGACCCTCGATGCCTTCCGACACCATGACCACCACATCCCGCATCGCTCTCCGGGGCGACCTGCTCGACTTCACCGACGATCCCGGCTTCGCCGCGCCCGCCGGCGCCGGCGGCGTGCGCTTCCGGCCCGACCACTGGCTGCTGGTGGAGGACGGCCGCATCGTCGGCGCGCAAGCCGACGACCCCGCACCGGGCTGGGAGCGCGTCGACCACCGCGGCTCGCTCGTGATGCCGGGCTTCGTCGACACGCACGTGCACAGCCCGCAGCTGGACGTGATCGCCTCGTACGGCACCGAACTGCTCGAGTGGCTCAACACCTACACCTTCCCGGCCGAGGCCCGCCACGGCGATCCGCAGGTGGCCGTCGCGGGCGCGGAGCGCTTTCTCGACGCGCTGCTGGCCCACGGCACCACGTCGGCCGTCGTCTTCCCCACCGTGCACAAGGCCTCGGCCGACGCGCTGTTCGCCGGCGCGCAGCGACGTGGCATGCGGCTCATCGCCGGCAAGGTGCTGATGGACCGCCACGCGCCCGACTACCTGCGCGACGACGTGAAGAACGCCGAGCGCGATTGCGTCGACCTGATCGGGCGCTGGCACGGCCACGACCGCCTCGCCTACGCGCTGACGGTGCGCTTCGCGCCCACGAGCACGTCCGATCAGATGCAGATGGCCGCGGCGCTGCTGCAGGCGCATCCGGGCACCTACATGCAGACGCACGTGGCGGAGAACCGCGACGAGGTTCGCTGGGTGGCCGAGCTGTTCCCGCAGGCCCGCAGCTATCTGGACGTCTACCACCGCCACGGGCTGCTCAACGAGCGGTCGGTGCTCGCGCACGGCGTGTGGCTCGACGACACCGACCGCGTGCTGCTGCGCGAGACCGGCGCGCACATCGCGCACAGCCCCAGCTCCAACCTGTTCCTCGGCAGCGGCCTGTTCGACTGGCTCGCCGCGGAAGGGCAGGGCGCCCGCGTGTCGGTGGCCAGCGACGTCGGCGGCGGCTCCAGCCTGTCGATGATCCGCACGCTGGCCGACGCCTACAAGGTGGCCGCGATGCGCGGTGTCAAGCTCACCGCGTGGAAGGCCCTGTACGGGGCCACGCGCGGCGCCGCGCGCGCGCTGCACCTGGATCACGAGATCGGCAGCCTCGAGCCCGGTCGCCACGCCGACATCGCGGTGTGGGACTGGGCGTCGACCCCCCTGATGCAGCACCGCGTCGACCTGGCGCAGGACCTGCACGAGAAGCTCTTCGCCTGGATGACCCTGGGCGACGAGCGCTTGCTGGAGTCGGCCTACGTCGCCGGCGTGCGCAGATACCGCCGGGAGTGAAACCAGCCCCGGCTCTTCGACCCGCAGGTCAGCGCACGCCAGATGCGCCCCCGGGCATCCCCATGGAAGCGATGCAGGAGACAACATGCATTCCACGACCCAATCAGCCGCGGTGGCTCCAGAGTCCGCCGCCCCGCCCGTCGCGAGACCTGCGCCCGCGTGGATCGAACGGCTGTTCGAGCTCACGCGCCACGGCACCACGGTCAACACCGAGCTGCTCGCCGGCCTGACGACCTTCCTGACGATGGCCTACATCGTCTTCGTCAACCCCTCGATCCTGGGCGACGCGGGGATGCCCAAGGGCGCCGTCTTCGTCGCCACCTGCCTGATCGCGGCACTCGGCTCGCTGATCATGGGCCTGTACGCGAACTACCCGATCGCGCTCGCCCCGGGCATGGGCCTGAACGCCTACTTCGCCTACGTCGTTGTGCTGGGCATGGGGATGAAGTGGCAGGTCGCGCTCGGCGCGGTCTTCATCTCGGGCTGCCTGTTCCTGCTCGCCACGGTGTTCAGGCTGCGCGAGCTGATCATCCAGGGCATCCCGCAGTCGCTGCGCATCGGCATCACGGTGGGCATCGGCATGTTCCTGGCGATCATCGCGCTCAAGAGCGCCGGCATCGTCGCGCCGTCCAAGGCCACCTACGTGACGCTGGGCGACCTGCACGCGCCCGCCGCCATCCTGGCGGTGATCGGCTTCTTCGCGGTCGTGGTGCTGGACCGGCTGCGCGTGCGCGGCGCGATCCTGATCGGCATCCTGGCCGTCACGGCGCTGTCGTTCTTCTTTGCCGGCAACAAGTTCGACGGCGTCGTCTCGATGCCGCCGTCGATCGCGCCGACCTTCCTGCAGCTGGACGTCAAGGGCGCGCTGGGCGTGGGCGTGTTCAACGTCATCCTCGTGTTCTTCCTGGTGGAGGTGTTCGACGCCACCGGCACGCTGATGGCCGTCGCCCGTCGCGCCGGGCTGGTGACCGATGGCAAGATGCACCGCATGAACAAGGCCCTGCTGGCCGACAGCAGCGCCATCTTCGCGGGCTCGCTGCTGGGCACCTCCAGCACCACGGCCTACATCGAGAGCGCCGCGGGCGTGCAGGCCGGCGGCCGCACCGGCCTGACGGCGGTGGCGGTGGCGGTGCTGTTCCTCGCCTGCCTGTTCTTCGCGCCGCTGGCCGGCGTGGTGCCGGCCTACGCGACCGCGCCCGCGCTGCTGTACGTGGCCAGCCTGATGCTGCGCGACCTGATCGACCTCGACTGGAACGAGACCACCGAGTCCGTGCCCGCGGTGGTGACCGCGCTCGCGATGCCGCTGACCTATTCGATCGCCAACGGTCTCGCCTTCGGCTTCATCACGTATGCCGCGCTGAAGCTGTTCACCGGCAAGTGGCGCGAGGCGCATCCGATGTCGTGGATCATCTGCGCGGTGTTCCTGGTGCGGTTCATCTACGTCGGCGGGCACTGATCGGCGCGTGAGCGCGCACGCCGCGCCGGGTTCCTCGCGGGCCGGCGCGGCGTTTCCGTTCCTGGTCGGTGCCGGGGGTTGACGTCCGATTGATGCCTGACTAAAGTCAGATACATGGATGCCGAAGCGATCGCCCGCGTGCGCCGATTCAACCGCGCCGTCACCGTCGAGGTCGGCGCGCTCGACACGTCCTTCCTCGGCCGCGGGCGGCCGCTTGGCGCCGCGCGGGTCCTCAATTCCATCGGGCGCGGCATCTCCGACGTGGCGCGACTGCGCGAATCGCTGGGCCTGGATTCGGGCCTGGCCAGCCGGCTGCTGCGCGGTCTGGAGGACGAGGGGTTGGTCGAGACCATCCCCCATCCCGACGACGCCCGTCGACGCGTCGCGCGCCTCACGCGCGCGGGCCGGCGGGAATTCAAGGCCTACGAGAGGCTGTCGGAGGCGCAGGCCGGCGCCATCCTCGAACGCCATCCGCGTCCCGAGTCGCTGCTGGCGGCGATGGATCTCATCGCCGCCGCGCTGCAGCGCGAACGCACCGTCGTCGAGGTGGCCGATCCACGCAGCGAGCCGGCGGTCGCCTGTCTGCGCGCCTACTACGGCGAGCTCGCGCGCCGCTTCGCGTCCGGCTTCGACGTCTCGCGCTCGCGCGATCCGGAGGCCGCCGACATGGTCCCGCCGCGAGGCACGTTCCTGCTCGCGTGGTCGGACTGCCTGCCCGTCGGGTGCGTCGCCCTCAAGGGCGGCGGCAGCGGGGCGGCCGAGGTCAAGCGCCTGTGGGTCGCTCCGGCCGAGCGCGGACTAGGCCTGGCACGCCGCCTCATGGAAGCCGCCGAGGACGCGGCACGCGAACTCCGCATCCGCGTGCTGCGCCTGGACACCAACAGCGCGCTGCCCGAGGCGATCGCGCTCTATCGCAAGACGGGCTGGGTCGAGATCCCGCGCTTCAACGACGATCCGTATCCCGACGTGTTCTTCGAGAAGCGGGTGGCCTGAGGGCTGGTGCGTCCGGGTGGATTCGAACCACCGCCCACGACCTTCGGACAGTCGTGCTCTCGCCGCTGAGTTACGGACGCGAGAGGAGGGCGGGGCGGCAAGGTTCGAACCTGCGTGCGCCGTGTCAAGGTCAGCTGTCCGGTCCACTCGACGACACCCCACCCGACGTGATTGGTCCCCTCGGTCCGAGTCGAACGGACACGTCTTGCGACCCCGGCTTCTGAGACCGGTGCGTCTGCCAATTCCGCCACGAGGGGACGGTGAAACTTGGTCTCGGCGGCAGGGCTCGAACCTGCGACCCTCTGCTCCCAAAGCAGATGCGCTACCCACTGCGCCACGCCGAGATGACTGGCTCCCCGACGTGGCCTCGAACCACGGACATCCCGGGCAACGACCGGGTGCTCTGCCAACTGAGCTATCGGGGAAGCGACTGGCGCCTCGTGCACGATTCGAACGTGCGACCTCCGGCTTCGTAGGCCGGCGCTCTGGATCCAACTGAGCTAACGAGGCGAAAAAGGAAGGGCCCGGATTCCTGCGAATCCGGGCCCTCGAAAAAGGTCGGCGAAGGCGCGCCGTCAGGTGCGGGCTTCTCCCGGAAGGTGTCGTCGTTGCCGGCACTGCAGGGCCGGCAGTCGCGTCACGCGCGCGAGTGCGGGCGCGAGCGGTCGCCGGGCGGCGAGGGCTTTGCGTTGCGATAGGCGGTGGTTCACGATGAGTCCTGGCGGAATGGGGGCTGCGAATCAGCGAATGACCGAACTGTAAAGATTCTTTACTTCCTTGGCAAGCGAAGCGCGGGCGACCGTTGTGCGTGCCTCACGATCGGGCTGGCGATGGACCATGTGACCGAGTCAGCGCGACCCGGCGCGTGGATCCTGCGACCGCGCGCAGGATGACACTTCGGCGGCTCACGCCTCACGCCTCACGCCTCGCGGCTCGCGGCTCACGGCTCACGGCTCACGGCTGCGGCGTCAGGTCGCAGATCCAGTTCACCTCCCACGTGCGGCCCCAGTCCGGCGAGAACGACTGCTCCATGTGCGCGGTGGTCGGCGTCGGGCGCGTCCACACGTAGCGCACGACGATGGGCCGGCCGTTGAAGTCCTCGGCATCGAGGAACTCGCCGCGGCCGTCGTGGAACGAGCCCACCGTCGGCGGCCCCGCCAGCTTGCCGTGGGCGGCGTCGGCCAGCCAGATGCTCCACAGGCCGGTGGCGGGGTCGTACAGGCGCAGCGTCTGCGCATCGATGCTCGGGCGCTTGGCGGCGGCCTGCGCGTCGCGCGGCAGGACCGCGACCTTGAACTCCTCGGTGTTGGCGCGGCCGTCCCAGATCTTGCCCATCACCGACGTGCCCTCGTACTCGATCCATTGCGTCGAGCCGGTCAGCGGGTTCAGCAGCTTGCGCAGGCGGGCATGCCAGCGCCCCATCAGGAAGTCGAAGTCATGCAGGCCGTCGTGCGCCGGCGCCTCCTGCGCGCGCACGGGGGCGGGCGCGAGGCCGGTCGCGGCGCAGACGGCGGCGCAGGCGAGGGCGGTGGCAGTGTTGTTCATGTCGGGCTCCGATCATTGGCAAGACCCGATGCTGCGCGGTGAAACCGGCCACCGCGTGTCATGTTTCGCGCCGTCCGTTTTCAGCCCTCGTACGCCGCCAGCCGCCTTTGCTCGTCGGGCGTGAACAGCCTGTTGCGCAGTTCCGCCATCGCGGCGGCATGCGCCGCCTCGTCGCCGGGCGAGGCGAGCACCGCGCCGCGCTGGCTCCGGTAGTCGGCGATGCGCGCCTTCCACGCGGCATCCTCGCGGTCGACCTCGGCCAGCCGGTTCGCGGCCTCGGGCGATGTCGCGGCCGCGCGCATGCGGTAGACGTCGTCCTCGCTGCCGCCGGCGGCGCGGATCCTCTGCGCGGCTTGCTCGAGACGGACGACCGCCATCGAGGCCTCGCGGGCCTCGCGCACGCCCGCCGGCAACTGCGCGTCGAGCTCGGCCAGGCGCTGCTGGCGCTGCGCCGCGGGCAGCGACGGGTCCTGTTCGACGGCCATGCGCGCCAGCGCAGCCGAGGCCTCGACATCCTGCGGGCCGAACAAGGCCTGCGACTCGGCCTGGCTGAAGTACGAGGCGCGCAGCGCCTGCATCCGGCGCAGGCCCTCGCGCAGGATGTCGACGCTGCGGCCGACGGGCTTGGCCGGCCGCTGCGACTTCAGCGCCTCCTTGAACTGCACGTAGCGCGCGAACAGGTCCTTGGCCTGGCGCGCCGCGCGCGGCCCGAGGCGCCCGTCCAGGTCGTGCTCGACCTGCGAGCGGATCGCCGCGATCGGCTGTTCGCCGACCGTGGTGAGCCAGTAGTCGAACAGGCGGATCAGCGACGGGTCGAGGACGAGCGCGTCGTCGGCCGTGGCGTACGCCGCGCCGTCCGGCGTGGTGCCGGCCAGTGATGCCGGGACGACCGGCGCCGCCTCGCGCGCGACGGGCGCGGGTGCGTCCCCGCGGGGCGCCGCGGGAGGCAGGCCGGTCCAGGCGATCGCGGCCAGCGCCGCTGCGGCGGCGCCCCCCGCCAGCCACGTCATGCGCAGGCGCATGTCACAGGCCCAGGTTCTTCAGCCGGTTGGCCTGGTTGCGGAACACGCTCCTGGGATCGACCTCGAACCAGTTGACGATGCCCGCGGTCTGGTTCACCTCGTCGAGGTGGTTCATGCCGTAGTCGTCGCGCAGCACGGTGCCCAGGTGGCTGCTGCACGAGCCGACGAGCCCGTCGTTCTTCGCGCCTCCATAGACCACGGACACCACCGCCAGGCCGGCGTCGAGCGGGTCGAGCGCGTTGGTGAACGGCTGCGCGCCGCTCCACGAGTAGTAGCGCACGCCGTTGGCCGCCACCGCCGGGCCCTGTCCGCACGCCGTCGTGGGCAGGCCTTCCGGGTGGGCGGCATTGAACCTGGCCATGCCGGCCGTCGACAGCGAGTCCAGCGCGGCCGACGAGTTCTGCGACGCGTTGTTGCCCGAGATGAGCCCGATCAGCGACGCGAAGCCATTGACGACCGTGGCGACGACGGTGCGCGACAGCGAGCCCGCCGGCAGCGTGCCGTTGAGCGCGTCCGCCAGCGCGGCGCCCTGGTTCGGGCCCGCGACGCTGGTGACCGAGGCGACCAGGTTGGGCGCCACCGAGGCGACGTAGCGCACCGTGGGTCCGCCATGGCTGTGGCCGATCAGGTTGACCTTGGACGCGCCGGTCACGGCCAGCACCTGCTTGACGTAGGTGAGCAGCTGCTCGCCGCGCACCTCGGTGGAGTTGGCAGCCGATACCTGGGCCACGTACACCTTGGCGCCATTGGCGCGCAGGTCCTCGGGGATGCCGTAGAAGTACTCCAGCGGCCCGATGTTGTCGAAGCCGAACAGGCCGTGCACCAGGATGATCGGGTACCGGGTCTGCGCGTAGCCCGAGGCCCACGAGGGCAGGGCGGACAGGGCGAGCATGGCTACGGCGAGCCACTTCAGAAGCGTCTTGTTCATGTCGATGTCTCCGTCATTCGTTGAGTGGCGGGAGCCCGTGCAAGACTCCCGGGCAGGCGGCAGGAACGTGTGCGGGCGCACGCATCCATGCCGAACCCCTCCAGGTTCGATCTGTGTCGAAACGGTCTCGACTGAGGCCTCGCGAGATGCCGGGCCCGCGCGGCGGTGGCGCGGGCGAAGGGCGTCGTGGCATGGGTAGCACTGCGGATAGGCAGCGGGCGCAGACGAGTCGAACATCGCGTTCGAACCCCGCAACCTCAGTACGAACGATCGTACTTTTTGCTGCGGCGGGTCGTCTGTCTCTGATTTGCATTTCGAAAAGGGAAGACCCTATGGCCCGACTGACAGCCGCGCAGCGGCAGACGATGCTCGACAGCCCCTGGTTCGGCACGCTGCCGCCAGGTCCGCGCGACGAGGTGCTGGACGTCGCGACGCTGCGCCATCTCAACGAGGGCGAGGTCGTCTACGCTAAGGACCGCCCCGGCGACGCCTGGTACGGCATCCTGGCCGGCGCGGTCCGCCTCGGCGCCAGCGGCCCCGACGGCCGCCAGGGCCTGCTGACCTTCCTGCAGCCTGGTACATGGTTCGGCGACACCTCGCTGTTGGACCGCCTGCCACGCCCGCACGACGCCGTCGCGCATTGCCCGACGACGCTGCTGGCCGTGTCGGCCGCGCAGTTCGAGGCCCTGCTCGATCGATACCCCATGCTGTATCGGAACTTCGTCGAGCTGTACTGCCAGCGTTCGCGGATGATGTTCCTGGCGCTCGAATCGTGGACGGCGTTCTCGCTCGACGAGCGCCTCGCGATGCACCTGGTGCACCTGGCCAACGGCCATGGCCTGCGCGACGGGGCCGACGTCGCCATCAACCTGCACCTGCCGCAGGAGCAGCTCGCGCAGCTGCTGGGCGTCACGCGCCAGCGCATCAGCCAGATCCTGCACGAATGGGAGCGACTGGGTCGCGTGCATGTGCGCTACGGCCGCGTCGTCCTCGACGGCCAGTGGTTCGCGAGCAATCCGACGGCGCCGCACCTGCAGGCGGTGCCGATGGCGAGCCTGCCGCTCGCGCACTAGCCGCGATGGCCTCGGCCGGCGCGCGACAATCGGGCGAATGCGATTCGAAGTCGAGAACAAGCCCCCGATCGAAGGGCCCTCCGCCAGGCGCGTGCGCGCCGGCATCCTGTCACTGCGGAACCACGGCCGGCATTCCTTCGCCACGCTCGCCGACGACCGCGGCAACTACCTCCTGGTGGCCGGCGGCGGCGTCACCTGCATGCTCGAACGGCGCGACGTCGATGCCGGACGCATGCTCCGCGCGTTCGTCGACAGGCCCGCCAAGACCGTCCCCGACGGCACCATCCTGGCGTTCGGCGCCGGGCAGCTGCGCCTGCTGGCCGACGAGTGGCTGACCGCGCCGCAGGTCGCCGAGGCCTTCGACGCGTTCCTGCTCGGCAAGCCGTGGCCCGTCCAGCTGCACTGGCGCGACCAGGGCGACGTGCTGCCGCGGATCTAGCGCCCCGTCGACGGAGGCGGGGCCGCGGGCGCGACCGCTAGAACGCCGCCAGCGGCGGCAGCGTCATGTGCTCCAGCTGCTCGCGCAGCTGCGTGGTCTGCTGGTCCCAGTAGGCCGGCGTGCCGAACCAGGGGAACGCGGCGGGAAAGGCCGGGTCGTCCCAGCGCTCGGCCAGCCAGGCGCTGTGGTGGATCATGCGCAGCGCGCGCAGCGGCTCGATCAGCGCGAGCTCGGCCGGGTTGAAGTCGCTGAACGCGCGGTAGCCTTCCAGCACGTGCGACAGCTGGCCCTGCATGGCCTCGCGATCGCCGGACAGCAGCATCCACAGGTCCTGCACCGCCGGGCCCATGCAGGCGTCGTCGAGGTCGACGAACAGCGGGCCGAGGTGCTCGCCCTCGTCGCGCCAGAGGATGTTGCCGGGATGGCAGTCGCCATGCAGCCGGATGGCGCGCAGCGGGCCGGCTTGCGCGAAGGCCTGGCGCGCCGCCGCCACGGCATGGCCGGCCACGGACAGCCACGTCGCCGACTGTGCCGCCGTCAGCAGTCCGCTGGCCTGCACGCGCGCGATCGCGTCGGTGCCATGGCTGTCGCAGTCCAGCGTGCGCCGGTGCGCGAACGCACGCCGCGCGCCCACCACGTGCAGCCGGCCGAGCAGCCGGCCCAGCCAGGCGAGCGTGTGCGGGCTCTCGAGCTCGGGCGCGCGTCCCGCGCGGCGCGGGGCGACGCCGAATCGGTAGACGGGCGACGGCGTGCGGTCGTCGTCATCGGCATCGACCTCGGGCTGCCAGTGGCCGAGCGTCGCGGGCTCGCCGAGCAGGCTCAGGGAAGGGTTCGCGTACGGCGACGCGAGCACCAGCGGCGCGGCGATCGGCAGGTCGTCGGCCTCCAGCTCGCGGGCGAACGCGTGTTCCTCGAGGATCTGCGCGTCGCTCCAGCGCCGCGGCCGGTAGAACTTGGCGACGACGGCCCCGCCGCCTTCCAGCGCGGCCTGCACCACCCGGTTCTCGTACGAGTTGAGCTGGATCAGCCCGCCCGTGACGGGAAAGCCGGCCGCCGCCAGCGCGTCGAGCATCTGGTGCGGGGTCAGGCGGGCGTAGGGCGCACGGAAGGCGTTGGCGGTCATGGGGCCATGGTACGTCCGACCGACCGGGCGCTCGGGGAAGCGAGGGGCGCCACCCTGGCCGAACCGCGCTCGCCCTCGGGGGGCGGCGACCGTCAGGCGGCGTGGGGGTCGTCGGTCTTGGCGCCCTGCTTGAAACGGTAGTCGAGCTCGCCGAGCTGCTGCTCCAGCGCGCCCGCGCGCCGCGACTCGTGATCCTCCGGCGGCAACCGCAGGTGCGCCTCGGCGTCGACGCCGGTGCGTTCGATGACGGCGCCGGCGTTGCGCACGATGCGCAGCATGGCCGCGTTCTCGGACAGGGCGTGGATGACGACGGTGTCCACGCCGCGGTTGCGCGCGCGCAGCACCGCGTGGTCGAACAGTCGCGCGCCCAGGCCGCGACCGCGGCCGTGCACGTTGACGGACACGCCGAACTCGGCCGCGCTGGCGCGCTGCGGCTCGACGTCGACCGACGGGTCGTAGGCCAGGTGGGCCAGCGCGATCAAGTCGAGGCGGCGGTTGAAGACGCCGAAGATCTCGTCGCGCTCGAAGGCGATGCGCTCGACGTAGCGGCGGATCTGGTCGTCGGCCGCGGCGTAGCCGAAGCGCAGGTAGCGGTCGTTCGTGTCCAGCGCCAGCAGGTGCGCCAGGATGCGCGGGCGATGGCGTTCGGACAGCGAGCGGATGGGCACCCAGGCGAACACGCGCGGGCGCGGCAGCGGCGCCGGGAGCGTGTCCAGGGTGCTGTCGGCGAACGGCGGGTGTTTCGGTATCTCGGACTGGGGTCCGCGGGGGAGGCCCATGACGATTTCCTGAGTGTTTACCCTGAGGGACTGTACACGGATCGCGCCGGCCCCGGCGGCGGCAATGCTGCCCTGCAACATGCCAGTTCGGGGTTTCGGGCACGCGACCCGCCGGGCGTCATGAGCCGGGCACGCGCCGTTCCAGGCAGGCCAGTCTAGTCCTGTCCGGCTGCCGCCGACCCGGGGTTTGCGCGGCGCGGAGCCATTTTCGAGCCGGGCGAGGACGGCGGGCCAGGTCCGCAGCCGGCCCACCCTACCAAATATCCCGGAGTTGTGCGATACTCGTGGGCTTCCCGTTTTGCGGCGGGGTGAATGCCCCTGGGCTCCCCAGGGAACGGCTCGACTTCGTCGGGCCGCAGAAGACGTCGGATCCGTCCCGGTTCGAGAGGTTGCCACACGAGCAGCGCCGAGAGCCACCAGGACGTGTCCGGAGCATTCGAATGGCCGTGCCTACTCTCAGAAGAGAACACTCATGAAGACCTTCAGCGCCAAGCCGGCCGAAGTGGTGCACGAGTGGTTTGTGATCGACGCCACCGACAAGGTGCTCGGACGTGTTGCCAGTGAAGTGGCACTCCGACTGCGCGGCAAGCACAAGCCCATCTACACGCCCCACGTCGACACCGGCGATTTCATCGTCATCGTCAACGCCGACAAGATCCGCGTCACCGGCAACAAGGCCGAGGACAAGGTGTACTACCGTCATTCGGGCTACCCCGGCGGCATCTACGCGACCAAGTTCAAGGACATGCAGGCCAAGCACCCCGGCCGCGCCATCGAGAAGGCCGTCAAGGGCATGCTTCCGAAGGGTCCCCTGGGCTACGCGATGATCAAGAAGCTGAAGGTCTATGCAGGTGCCACGCATCCGCACGCCGCCCAGCAGCCCAAGGCGCTGGAAATCTAAGGAGCCGCGATGATCGGTAATTGGAACTACGGCACGGGCCGTCGCAAGTCGTCCGTCGCGCGCGTCTTCATCAAGAAGGGCGAAGGCCGGATCATGGTCAACGGCAAGACCGTCGAAGAGTACTTCGGCCGTCAGACGTCCATCATGATCGTCAAGCAGCCGCTGATGCTGACGAACAACGAACTGACGTTCGACGTCAAGGTGAACGTGCACGGTGGCGGCGAGTCCGGCCAGGCCGGCGCCGTCCGCCACGGCATCACCCGCGCGCTGATCGACTACGACACCGCGCTGAAGGGCGACCTCAGCCGTGCCGGCTTCGTCACGCGTGACGCGCGCGAAGTCGAGCGCAAGAAGGTCGGCCTGCACGGCGCCCGTCGCCGCAAGCAGTTCAGCAAGCGCTAAACTGCGCACTACCCGGGGCGCGCTGGTCGCGTTCCAGGTCTTGCCTCCACAAGGGCCGCTCTCCAGCGGCCCTTGGCGTTTTTGGCTCGCACTTGCAACCCCTTACCCCGGGTAAGTTTCATGCGCTGGAAGCTGCTTCGACGTCGTCTGACCACGCCCCGCGTCACGGTGCGCAGCCACGTGCCGTGGCCGCTGCGCTGGCTCAGTGGCGCGCTGGTGCTGGGCTTCTCGGCGGCGATCGCGCTGTGGGCCTTCGAGACGGGCAAGGATCTCGCGGGTCTGGATCGCAGCGCCAAGGCCGAGCTGGCTCGGCTGCGCGAAGAGCAGGCGGGCCTCAAGGAAGAGCGCGACAAGGCGCAGGAAGTGGCCAACACGGCCGAAAGCCTGCTCAAGACGGAGAAGGCTGCGGAGGAACGCCTGGCCGCCCAGCTGCGCCAGAGCGAGGCCGACAAGCTCGCGCTCAAGGCCGACCTGGGCTTCTTCCAGCAGTTGATCCCGCAGGGCGGCGGCATTCCCGAAGGCCTGGCCGTGCGCGGCTTCAAGGTCGAGGTGGCCGCACCTGGTCACGTCCGTTACCAGCTCCTGGTGATGCAGGGTGGCCGCAACGCCGTACAGTTCAATGGCCGTTACGAGCTCACGCTCAGCGGCACGCTCGACGGCCAACCCTGGACGTCGCCCCCGTCCGCCACGATCCAGCCGCTTCAAGTGAAGCAATACGCACGGGTCGAGGGCATGGTCGATTGCCCGCCCGGCGCCGTGGTAAAAAGCGCCCAGGTCAAGGTCACCGACGCGGGAGGCGCCGTGCGCGCCCTGCAGACGCTCAAGCTGTAGGCCACGGGCGGGCCGTTCGAACCTCACAACAACGATCGTTTGGGCCGCGGGCGCTGCGAGGGCGCCGCGGAAGCTACAGGTGAAGCCGCGCGTGCGGGTTCCATAGGAGTTCGACCATGTGGTTCAACCGCAAGAAACAGCCCGCCATCCGCAGTCTCATCGGCGAAGGCACCCAGGTCCACGGCGAGCTGCGCTTCGACGCCGGCCTGCGCATCGACGGCGAGGTGCTGGGCGACGTCGTCGCCACCGACCCTTCCAGCCTGCTGGTCATCAGCGAGAACGCGCGCGTCCAGGGCAAGGTCATGGCCGGGCACGTGATCATCAACGGCCAGATCCAGGGGCCCGTGGTCGCCACGACCCTGCTCGAGCTGCAGCCCAAGGCCCGCATCGTCGGCGACGTGCACTACGAGGCCCTTGAAATGCACCAGGGCGCCACCATCGATGGTGTGATGAAGCACGTGTCGGGTGGGGAGGCCGAAGCCGAGCGCCCTTTGCTGAAGCTGGCGGCGGCCAACGAGGTCTGATCGATCCCTGACCGCCCCCGGGTGCGTCTTTTTCGCTCCGGCCGAGCTTCGAATAGCCACAGCGGCGCCACGCGTGCCCCGTTTGTGGCCCAATAGAGCCTGTAACGAACCGCACCCGCAAGGATTCCCATGAGCGCCGTCGCCGCCGAACTCAACACCGCCACCGCCGAGATGCCCGGCCCGCTGGTCTTCACCGACAGCGCCGCCGCCAAGGTCAAGGAACTGGTCGACGAGGAAGGCAACCCCGAACTGAAGCTGCGCGTCTTCGTGCAGGGCGGTGGCTGCTCCGGCTTCCAGTACGGCTTCACCTTCGACGAGGCCGTGGCCGAGGACGACACGCAGATGACCAAGAACGGCGTCACGCTGCTGATCGACGCCATGAGCCTGCAGTACCTGGCCGGCGCCGAGATCGACTACAAGGAAGACCTGCAGGGCGCCCAGTTCGTCATCAA
>Ga0209258_100424_pt1 | contig 49640 bp, 50 predicted proteins | sample Araplaol_mTSA_r2_FD_184281 | JGI IMG/M metagenome (GOLD analysis project Ga0209258, IMG submission 184281) | Arabidopsis root microbial communities from North Carolina, USA - plate scrape CL_Col_mTSA_r2 (SPAdes) (version 2) | ecosystem: Host-associated > Plants > Roots > Endosphere | place: USA...
CCGGCTTCCAGCACGCGCAGCTGCTCGGGGCGGAACAGCTCCGGCACGGTGGAGCCGTGGAAGCTGTCGTTGAAGCCGCCCGCCTTGTGGCCGGTCGAGACCTTCACGTAGACCATGTTGTCCTTGGTGATGTCGTACTCGGTGCCCAGGCGCCAGTCGGTGTAGTGGAACTTGCTGCTGCCCACCTGCTGCTCGGGCACGGTCAGGTTGGCGTAGCTGAAGCCGCCGTTCGTGTTGGTCGGGCAGGTGACGAAGCCGTTGTCGATGTCCGAGCGCACGAAGCAATTGCCCATCGGATTCGTGCCATCGGCGATCGGGCCGACCTGCGCGTTGAGCGTGTCGCGCGCGCCGGGCACGAGGGTCGTCTGCATCAGGAACTGCGCCATCTGCTGCGGCGTGGTCACCTTGCTCATGTCGAAGTTCGGGCGGGCCAGCAGCGCGGGCACGAAGCCCTCGGTGCCCAGGCGCGTGGCCATGCAGCAGGCGAAATCGGCACCGCCGAGGGTCAGCGCGATGTTGCCGCCGATGCCGTAGCGCGACTTGGCTTCCTCGGTCTCGCGCAGGCCGCCGATCAGGCGCAGGTTCTGCGCCACCGACAGCGTGCCGTCGCCGAACAGCGCGGCCGACTTGCCGATCACCTTGGGCATCGTGAACTCGGTGCCGGAGTAGCAGCAGTAGCCGGCGTCGGCCAGTGAGAGGTAGCCCACCTTCTGGTTCTCGTTGAAGGTGAAGGCGCCCACGTTCCACTGCAGCAGCCGGGCATCCTCGCCCGAGTACAGGCGCAGCTCGGCGACCTTGCTGTCGGACTTGGTCTGCCAGTACTGCGTCGAGAAGTTGTCCCATGGCACGCCCGCATAGTCGCGGCCCGGCCAGGCGATGCCTTCGGATTGCGCATTGCGCTGGTAGAAATCGACCTTGCGCTGGCTCAGCGACAGTTCGGCGCCGAAGCTGTCGAAGTCGTACGAGGCCTTGCCCTGTACGCCCGACAGGTCGTTGTGCATCGTGCCCTGCGGCCCGCGATAGACGATGTCGCGCAGCGGCAGCTGCTCGGCGCGCAGGCCGGTGGCCTTGACGGCGGTGTAGATGTTGGCGCCAGGGTAGCCGGTGCCGCCTTCGTGGCCATAGTCGGCCATCATCGAGACCTGCATCCGGTCCGTCGGCACCAGCAGCGCGGACAGGCGGGCGCCCTGGTTGTGCTCCTCGCCCGCCGGCGTGAGCGCGTGCGACTTCGGATCGGGCGACGCGTTGTGGAAGCCCGAGGTCTTGTCCGTCATGAAGGCCGCTGCCCGCAACGCGAGCGTCGGCGACAACGGCATGTTCAGCGCCGCCTCGGCGCCGCTGCTGCGGTTGCCGCCCTCGAACTGCATGTAGCCGCCGAAGCGGTCCAGGCGCGGCTTGGCGGTGATGATGTTGAGCGTGCCGGCCATCGCGTTGCGGCCGTACAGCGTGCCTTGCGGGCCCTTGTTCACCTCGACGCGCTCGAGGTCGTAGAACATCGTGCCCAGGCCGCGCGGGCGCGGGATGTAGATGCCGTTGATGTGCGGCGCCGCGGCCGGGTCGCCCAGCTCGGTGTTGTTGGACGAGCCCACGCCGCGGATGTAGATCTCGACGTTGCCCTCCTGGTTGGCGATGTTCATCCCCGGGATGGCGTTCTGCAGCGAGCGGATCTCGGTGATGCCGTCCTTGCGCAGCGTGTCCGCGTCGATCGTCTGCACCACGCCCGAGACGGTCTGCAGCGTCTCGATGCGGCGGTTGGCGGTGACGATCACCTTGTCGACGGCGGGCTCCTCGGCCTTGCCTTGGGCGGCGGACGCGGCCTTCGCGGGCGCGGCCGGGGGACTCGTGGCGGACTGCGCCGCGGCGAGCAGGGGCCACTGGCTCAACAGCGCCAGGGCCAGGATGGAATGGATGGTCTTGTGCATGGTCTCCTCACCAAAGTGGATACGGTGGGCGGTTTGTTGTCATCACCGGGAAAACGCTGGAGGGGCGTCCGGTTTCAGTTTCGAGGCACGAGCCCGCCGGACTCCTCGTGCCCTGGAAAGGCGTTTCAGGCGCAGGGTGTCGCGGCGGCCTCCATGGCGGACGCCGCAGCGGCGGGCAGCGGCCGGGCGAGCCCGTCCGCATCGAAGGCATGCACATGGCCTGCGAACGGGCGCAGGCCGACGCGCGCGTCGAGCTCGGGCAGTGCGTCGCCGGGCGACAGCCGCACCGCGAGCGTGGCGCCGCCCGTCGCAGGACGGATCCACGCGAGGATGGCGTCGCCGACATGCTCCAGGCGCTCGACGCAGCCGGGCAGGCCCGCGTCCTCCGCGTGCAGGCGCAGGTGGTCGGGGCGGACGCCCAGCGTCCAGTCGTCGGGCAGCGGGTTCGCGCTGTCGGTGAACAGCGCGCGGGCCGCGGCGTCGAGCTGTGCTGCCGGCAGGAAGTTCATGCGGGGCTGGCCGAGGAAGCCGGCGACGAAGCGCGAGCCCGGGCGTTCGTACAGGTCGAGCGGCGGCCCGACCTGCTCGATGCGGCCGCGGTCGAACAGCGCGATGCGGTCGCCCAGCGTCATCGCCTCGACCTGGTCGTGCGTGACGTAGACCATCGTCGTGCCCAGCTCGCGGTGCAGCCGCGCCAGCTCCAGCCGCATCTGCACGCGCAGCGCGGCATCGAGGTTGGACAGCGGCTCGTCGAACAGGAACACGCGCGGCTCGCGCACGATCGCCCGGCCGATGGCCACGCGCTGGCGCTGACCGCCCGACAGCGCCTTGGGCTTGCGATCGAGCAGCGGCGTGATCTGCAGGATCTCCGCGGCGCGGCCCACCGCGGCCGCGACCTCGGCCTTGGGCCGGCCGGCCATCTTCAGCGCGAAGCCCAGGTTCTGCGCCACCGTCATGTGCGGGTACAGCGCGTAGCTCTGGAACACCATCGCCACGCCGCGGTCGGCCGGCGGCACGCCGTCCATGCGTTCGCCGCCGATGCGGATCTCGCCGCAGGTGGCCTCCTCGAGGCCGGCGATCAGGCGCAGCAGCGTGGACTTGCCGCAGCCCGACGGCCCGACGAACACCATGAATTCGCCGTCGGCGATGTCGAGGTCGATGCCGCGCAGCACCTCGGTCGTGCCGCCGAAGATCTTGCGCACGCCGCGCAGCCGCAGCTCAGCCACGGGACGGCTCCTTGCGCAGGGCGGCCACCGTCTCGCGGTACCAGAGCGCGCTGTCCTTGAGCGTGCGCGCCTGCGTCGCGTAGTCGACGTGCACGAGGCCGAAGCGCTTGTCGTAGCCCGAGTCCCACTCGTAGTTGTCCATCAGGCTCCAGTAGAAGAAGCCGCGGATGTCGACGCCCGCCTCGCGCGCGCGGGCCAGCGCCTCGAGGTGGCGCCGCATGTAGTCGATGCGCGCGCTGTCGGCGACGCGGCCGTCCACCACCACGTCGCCCGCGTTGGCCATGCCGTTCTCCATCACGCTGATCGGCGGCAGGCCGGGGTAGCGGCGGTGCAGGTCGACGAGCAGCTCGGTCAGTCCCTCGGGATGGATCTCCCAGCCCATGTCGCTGACGCCGAGCGCGCGCGGCGCGGGCAGCGGCGGCGTGGCCGCGCTGGCCCAGATGCGCGTGTAGTAGTTGACGCCGAGGAAGTCCAGCGTCTGGCCGATGATCTCGAGGTCGCCCGGCTCGATGTTGCGCGGGTAGTGCGCGAGGCCCGGGTCCTGCGGATAGCCGCCCGCGAAGATCGGCTCCATGTACCAGCGCACGAAGCGCGCGTACTCGGTGTCGGCGAGCGCGCGGTCGGCGGCGCTGTCGGTGGCCGGGCTGGCGGAGGACTGGTTCAGCACGATGCCCATCGGCGTGCGGCAGCCCGCGGCGCGCATGGCCTGCACCGCGAGGCCGTGCGACAGCAGCAGGTGGTGCGACACGTCGGCCGCCAGCGCCGCGTCCTGCAAGCCTGGCGCGAACTGGCCGCGCTCGTGGCCCAGCACCGCGGTGCACCAGGGCTCGTTGTGCGTGGAGATCGAGGCGAGGCGGTCTCCCAGCCGCCGCGCGATGCGCTCGGCGTAGTCGGCAAAGCGCAGCGTCGTGTCCCGCGCGGCCCAGCCGCCCAGGTCCTGCAGTCCCTGCGGCAGATCCCAGTGGTACAGCGTGGCGTGCGGCTGCAGGCCCGCGGCCAGCAGTGCGTCGACCAGGCGGTCGTAGAACGCCAGGCCCTGCTCGTTCCACGCGCCGTGGCCCAGCGGCTGGACGCGCGGCCACGAGATCGAGAAGCGGTAGGCGTCCAGGCCCAGCGACGCCATCAGCGCAACGTCGGCAGGCCAGCGGTGGTAGTGGTCGCACGCGACGTCGCCCGTCTCGCCGCGCACCGTCTTGCCGGGCGTGTGCGAGAAGGTGTCCCAGATCGACGGGCCGCGGCCGCCGGCGGTCGCGCCGCCCTCGATCTGGTAGGCGCTGGTGGCCACGCCCCAGGTGAAGTCGTGCGACAGTGTCGCGCGGGTCTGCGGCGACAGGGTGATGGGATCGTTCAGGTCGGACATCGGAATCGTCGTTTTCCAGGCGTTGAAATCGTTATCAGGGCAAATCTCGGAAAGGCCGCGAAGAGCTGGGCGCGGCTGGCAAAGGCGGCGGATCAGTGCTTGACGGCTCCCGCGGTGAGGCCGTCGATCAGCCGACGCGAGGCGAGGGCGAACATCACGAGCAGCGGCAGCACCGCGATGGCCGCGCCGGCGCACAGCGCGCCCCACGGCGTCTGGCCCGAGCCCTGCAGCGAGCGCAGCGCCAGCGGCAGCGTGTAGCGGTCCATGTCGCGCATCACCACCAGCGGGCTGATGAAGTTGTTCCACGACCCGATGAAGGTGATCAACGCCAGCGTGCCGAGTGCCGGTCCCAGCAGCGGGAGCACCACGCGCCACCAGAGGGCGAACTCGCTGCAGCCGTCCAGGCGCGCGGCTTCGACGAGCTCGCGCGGGATCGCGGCCTCGATGTACTGGCGCATCAGGAAGATGCCGAGTGCGCTGCACGCGGCAGGCACGATCAGCGCGCGCTCCTCGTTGGTCCAGCCCAGCCAGCTCATGGTCAGCGCGGAGGGCACCATGAACAGGAACGCCGGCAGCAGCATCGTCATCATCACCGCGGCGTAGAAGCGCTCCTTGCCAGCGAACTCCAGCAGCGCGAACGCATGGCCGGCAAGGCTGCAGAAGACGAGGTTGAGCAGCGTGGTGGCGAGCGCGACGTAGAAGCTCCAGCCCAGGTTCTGCCAGAACGTGGGCAGGCGCTCGAGCAGTTCGCGCAGGTTGTCGCCCAGCGAGGTCCCGAACCACAGCGGCGGCGGCATCGACAGGATCTCGCCGTTGCTGTGCGTGGCGAACACGAACATGAACCAGAACGGCAGCAGCATCACCAGCGCGCCGGCCAGCACGATGGCGCGGCCGGCGACGAGCGCGGCACGGCCCTCGCGGGCGCGCGAGCGCGGGCGGGCGGGGACGGCGCCGCGCGGGGCGGCACCGGGCAGGCTGGCGACGGGCATGAGGGAACTCGAGGTCATGCGCGTGCTCCCAGCAGGCGCTTGTTGATCGCGGTGGCGCCCGCGATGAGCAGGAACAGCAGCCAGGCGATGGCCGAGGCGGTGCCGAAGTCGCCGTCCATGAAGGCCACGGCGTACATGTGCATGGCCGCTGTCTTGCCGGCCTGGTCGATGCCGCCGGTGCCGCCGGTCAGGATGAAGGGCTCCTCGAACAGCTGCAGGTTGCCGATCAGCGACAGCGTCACCGCGAGGAAGACCATCGGCTTGAGCAGCGGCAGCACGATGTGCAGGAAGCGCTGGCGCGCGCTCGCGCCGTCGATCTGCGCGGCCTCCAGCAGCTCGGGCGGGATCGTCTGGATCGCCGACAGGTACAGCACGGTGTTCCAGCCGACGTAGCGCCAGAAGACGACCGCCGAGATCATCCACTTCGTGTAGCCCGGCTGGCTCCAGTCGATCGCCTGGCCCGGCATCAGCCAGCCGAGCACGGGCACCTGGCGCAGCGTGGCGAAGGCGGCATTGACGAGGCCGAAGTCCTTCGAGAAGAGCGACGAGAACACGAGCGAGATCGCCACCGTCGATGTGATGAACGGCAGGAAGTACGCACCGACCACCGCATTGCGCCAGCGCCCGAACGCGCGGTGCAGGAACCAGGCGAGCGGCAGCGCGACGAGATGCTGCGGCAGGCCCGAGACCAGCGCGATCCACCCGGTGTTGAACAGCGCCTTGCGCAGCCAGTCGTCGCGCGCGATCGCGTAAGTGAAGTTGTCCAGGCCCACCCAGCGCATGCTCCAGACGCCACCGACCGGGTCCCACTGATGGAACGACAGCGCGATCGAGAACAGCAGCGGGAACAGGCCGAAGGCCGCGAACAGCAGGAAGAACGGGCTGATGAAGACGTAGGGGGCCCAGCGCGCCGGGATCAGCGGGCGGCGGCGGCGCGAAGGCGTGACGGCGGCGTGCATGTCGGCAGTCTCAATAGCGGCGCACGCGGCGCTCGAGGGCGGCGCGGGCGTCGGCCAGCGCCTGCGGGATGGGCTTGTCGTGCTGCAGCACCTGGTCGAGTTCGGCCTCGACGATGGCCTTGGCGACCTGGTCGTAGCGGTCGACGTGCAGCGCCGGCACGCGCTCGCTCGCGGTGCGCCATTGCAGCCGCGCGGCCTGGCCGCCGAGGTAGGCGATGGGCTGCGCGAGATAGTCGTCCTGCTGCGCGGCAAGCAGCGCGGGGAAGGCGTCGAGCCGGCGGAAGGCCTCGAGCTGCTGCCCGCGATCGAGGCACAGCGTGCGGATGAAGTCCCAGGCCAGCGGCTTGTGCGTGGCGCGCACGGGAATCGCCCAGAACGAGCCGCCCCACGAGGCGGCGGCGCCGCCGGGCAGCGGCGCGGAACGCCACCGGCCCGACTGCGCGGGCGCGATCCAGTTCTTCAAGTGGCCCGCGAACCACGAGCCCATCATCTGCGTCGCGACGCGGTCGCGCCGGAAGCCCTCGCTCCATTCACTGCTCCACGCGGCGATGCGCGCGTCGATGCCTGCGCGGCGCGCGGCGCGTGCGAACGTGAAGGCCTGGACGAAGCGCTGCGACTGCACCTGGGGGCGGCCGGCCTCGTCGAAGTAGATTCCCTGGCCGTCCGACAGGCCCGCGCGGATCAGGATGTCCTTCAGGTCGATCGCGCTGGCGAGCAGGTAGATGCCCGCGACCTGCTTGAGCCGGACGCCGGCGGCGATGTACGAGTCCCAGTCGCGTGTCAGGTCGTCCTCGGCAAGGCCGGCGCGCGTGAGCAGGTCGGCACGATAGAAGAGGGCGCCGGGTCCGATGTCGGCCGGCAGCGCGCGCAGGTGGCCACCCAGGCCGGTGGCCGGCCCGAGCGTGAAGCGCGCGAGCCGGGGCGCCAGGGCGCGGGCGTCGTACGGGGACGCGTCGAGATCCTCCAGGCCGCCCGCCTGCGTGAACTTGCCGAGGTAGTCCATGTCGACGGCCATCACGTCAGGCAGGTTCGCCCCGGTGGCGATGGCCGTCGTCATCGCGGTGTGGTGGTCGTCGAACGCCCGCGTCGTCAGGCGCACGTCGACCTGCGGATGCGATGCGGCCCACGCCTCGATGGCGATCTTCGCGCTGCGGTCGAGGTCGGGAAACGCGGCCACGGTCAGCGTGGCGCGCCCCGTCGCGGCGAGCGCGGGGCGCGCGGCCAGGCAGGCGAGCGGCAGTGAAAGCAGGGCGCGGCGGCGCATGGGCGGGCGTGTCTCCGGATCGTTTTGATATCGTTTTCAGAATCCAGTGTGAGACAACGTTGTCATGTGGTCAATGGTTTGATAGTCGAGTTGGTGAATACCCTGATCGAGGGGGAAACTGCCTATGTGGAGGATTTCGCCGGCCATGGCCAGCCAATCGGGCCCATGTTTTCCCTCCTGCCGTGATAACGATTTCATGAGATAGACTCCGCCGCACTCCGGGGCCGCTCCGGCATCGCGTCGCGCCATCGTTAACATGACTGCCCCGTGCGACCGCCGCCGCGGCCACCACGGTCGCCCACTCCCGCCCATGCCGCCCAAGGAAAAGCCGCTCGCCGAACCTGCCACGCTGCTCGACGTCGCGCGCCTCGCGGGCGTGTCGGCGTCCACGGTGTCGCGCATCCTCAATGGCACGGCGCGTGTCACGCAGGACAAGCGAGCCGCGGTCGAGACCGCGATCGAGCGCCTGCAGTTCCGGCCCAACTTTGCCGCGCAAAGCCTGCGCAGCGGCTCCACGCGCACGATCGGCGTGCTGACGCAGGAGCTCGAGTCGCCGTACTTCACGCGCGGCGCCCGCGGCATCGAGGACGGCCTGCAAGGCAGCGACTACGCCCCCATCGTCGTGCCGGGCCACTGGAATCCGGCCGAGGAACTCGACCGCGCCCGGCTGCTGATCGCGCGCCGCGTCGACGCCATGGTGATCCTGGGCGGCAACCTGCAGGACGAGCAGGTGGCCGAGATGGCGCGCAAGCTGCCGATCGCCATCACGGGCCGCGAGCTGCACGCGCCCAACGTGTTCTCGCTGCACTGCGACCAGGTCGAGGGCGCATGCCGCGCGGTGCGCCACCTGATCGACCTGGGCCACACCCGCATCGCGCACATCAGCGGCCCGGTCGCCTATCCCGACGCCGTCGATCGCCGCGAGGGCTACATGCGCGCGCACAGCGAGGCGGGCCTCGCGGTCGACCCGCGCCTGCTGCGCGTGGGCACCTACATGGAGACGGGCGGCAGCGAGGCGATGAAGCAACTGCTCGACGACGGCCACCCGCTCACGGCGGTGTTCTGCGCGAACGACCAGACGTTGTGGGGCGCGCGCCAGGTGCTCTACGAGCGCGGGCTGCGCGTGCCCGAGGACATCTCGCTGGTCGGCTTCGACGACCTGCCGCAATCGGCCTACATGACTCCGGCCGTGACCACCGTCCACCAGCCGATCTACGAGATGGGGCGCGCCGCCGCGCACCAGCTGCTCGCGGCACTCGGCGCGAAGCCGCCGCGCAGCGAGCCGGTGCCCGGCCTGCGCCTGGTCGTGCGCGGCACCACCGGCCAGCGTTGAAGCCGTGCGCGCCGCCTTGCCGTCGACCGCTGCGCGCCCGGCGCTCGCGCTCCAGAGCCACCATGTGCGCCGGCTCGAGGCGGTGGTCGACTTCGTCGACGCGCACCTCGACGACGAGCTGTCGCTCGAGCGCCTGGCCACCGTCGCCGCGATCTCGCCGTTCCATTTCCATCGCCTGTTCCACCTGTGGAGCGGCGAGACGCTCAACGAATTCGTGCGGCGCCGGCGCCTGGACGTCGCAGCCGGCCGCCTGCGGCATTGCCCGGACGAGAAGATCACGGCCGTGTCGATGAGCTGCGGCTTCGCGTCGCCCGAGGGCTTCGCGCGCGCGTTCCGCGAGCGCTTCGGCATGACGCCATCCGCCTGGCGCGGCCGCGCGCAGGACGACGAACGCTGGCGGCGCTGCATGCCGCGGGTGACGGTCGCGCACGAGCCCGCGATGGACGTGCTGTTCATGCGTGGCCGCGGCGACTTCGGCCTGGTCGCGCCGGCGCTGTGGGATCGCTTCATGAGCGCCGTGCGCGCGCTGGGCCTGGTCGGCCAGCCGCTGCTGTTCATGGGCCTGGACGATCCCGCCATCGTCGGGCCGGAGCGCTGCCGCATGGACGCCTGCGTGCAGCTGCCGCCCGGTTTCGGCCTCGTGGGGGCCTGCCCGCCACCGCTGCTGCACAAGCGCATCCCGCCACGCTGGATGGCCACGTTGCGCTACGAGGGCTCGGCGGCCGACATCGCCGACGGCTGGCACGCGCTGCTGGGACAGTGGCTGCCGCAGGCCGCGTACCAGCTCGCGATCGGGCCGTTCCGCGAGCGCTACGACCCCGGGCAGGGCACGCCCGGCGCGCGCGATGTGCGCTGCGAGCTGGGCATGCCCGTAGAGCCGCGCAGGCCCTGAGCAGCCTCGCGCGCAGGTTCGCAAGATCCATCAAGTCCTGCGCAAGCGCGCACCGGTGCACCTGAGGCCGCGTCGGCACGATGACGACGCCGCCGACCCATGGATGCTGGCCGGCCTCCGCGCGATCCGCGTCGTCGACGCCCCGCGGGCGCCGGCAACCAGGACGTCGCGGTCGGCGACATCCCGCTCTCCCCGAGCCTTCCATCCCCAACGACAAGACAGGAGACACCATGCGACAAGTCATCGCCGCGTTCGCGCTGGCCGCCACCCTCGCGCCCGCCGCGCATGCGACCAACTTCTTCGACGGCTTCGACGGCAGCGGCGGCCCGAACGGCGGCAACTGGCAGACGTCCAACTGGAGCAACGGGTCGCCATTCGGCTGCACGTTCGCCTACAGCGAGGTCTGGCTGTCGGGCAGCGGCAACCTGATCCTCAACGTCAACAGTTCGGTGCCGGCGGCCATCAAGTGCTCGGAGATCCGCACGTGGCAGAGCTTCACGTACGGCAAGTTCGTCGTGCGCATGCAGCCCGGCACCATCCAGGGCGCCGACAGCTCGTTCTTCCTCTACACCGGCACCGCCGGCACGCCCAGCCACAACGAGATCGACATCGAGTTCATCAACGGCGGCCGCACGCTGCATACCAACGTGTGGACGGCCGACAGGCAGAACTATCAGCAGTACGCGGTGTCCACGGGCTGGCGCACCCTCGGCTTCGAGTGGCGGCCGACCTACGTGCGCTGGTTCAGCGTCTCCGACAGCGGCGTGGAGACGGAGTTCCGCCGCGTCAACACGACGATCTCCGCGCCGATGCAGCTGATGCTCAACCACTGGGTCGGCGACAACTCTGCCGGCGCGAAGAACTTCCTCGGCCAGTACAGCGGCGGGGGCGGGTCGGCGTACTACGACTGGGTCAAGGTCAGCGACTGAACCTGACGCGCGTCCGTCCGTCGGCACGGGCCGTCGTCCTGCCCGCATCCAAGCGGAGTCGCAACCCGCTGCATCGGCCGCCGCGCCGGCTTGCAGCGGGCATGCCGCCAGGATGGACGACAATCGTCGGCGCGGCCGCCGTCGCGCCGGCGACCGGGCGGCACGCACACGCCGCACACCGCCCGACCGATGCCGATTTCCTCCCCGCCAGCCGCTCCCGTCCCTGCTCAAATGCCCCGCACGCTGCGGGCGCGCCTCGCCGATCTGCTGGCGCTGTTGTGGGTGCTGTTGCTGATCCTGCCGGCGGCCACGTCCACGTCGTCGACCGCGCCGTGGGACATCGATCCCTGGATGCTGTTCGGCGTGTCGTGCTGGCTCATCGTCGCGGCGCGCCTCGTGCTGCCCGCGCGCTGGTTCTTCCCGTTGTCGCTGCCCGTCGCGCTGCTGGGCGTGGCGTGCATGGGCGCCGACTTCCTGCGCCATGCCGACCTGCTGGATCTCGGGACGCAGTGGCGCACGTTCTCGGCGCGGGAGGTGCGCACGGCGCTGGCCCCGTATGCGCTCGCGATCGCGCTCACGCTGGCGGTGCTGGCCGCATGGTGCGCCGCGTGCGCCCGCGTGCCTGATCCGCGAGGCGGTGGGCGTGGACGGCTGGCGGTCGTCGTACTCGTCACCGCCGGCCTGGCCGTCGTGCTGCCGCGCGTGGCCTGGGTGCGAGCCTGGCCGCTGGACGGCGTGCTGGTCACCGCGTCCGCGCTCGCGCAGTCCGACCGCCTGCTGGCGGCGCTGCAGCCCGCGCTGTCGCGCGACGACCCGCGGGACCCGCACGCCACCTGGCACGGCCGCGCGACGAGCACGGCGGCGCGCCAGACCCTCGTCTTCATCGTGGGCGAGAGCGTGCGCGCCGACTACCTGCGCGAATGCGGCGGCCCGGCCAAGGTTCGTGCGGTCGCCTCCGACGCGCTCGTCGCCTGCGACGTCACCTCCGGGTCCGATGCGACGCACACCTCGGTGCCGCTGCTGATCTCGCGCGACATGCCGGGCCGGCCCTGGCGCGTGTCGCCCGACGCCACCTTCCTGCGCGCCTTCGAGGAGGCCGGCTTCGAGACGCACTGGATCGGCGACCAGGGAAAGAGCCTCGCGTGGCCCGATGCGCAGTTCCAGGACTACCCCGAGTACCGCACGTCGGACGCGGCAGCGCTCGACCCGCTGCTGGCCCGGGCTCTCGCGCGCCCGGCCCCGCGCAAGGCCCTCGTGCTGCACGCATACAACGCGCACGACGGCTACTGCGACCGCTTCGACCACGCCACGGCGCCGTACCCGGTCGACTGTGCGCGGCTGAACGCGTTGACCGGCCCGGGCGACGCCGAGGCGCTGCGGCTGGGCTACGCCGACGCGATCGACGCGTCTATCGGGTGGGTCGACGGTGTCATCGAGACGCTTCGCCGCGAACCGGGCGAAGTGTTCCTGCTGTTCACGCCCGACCATGGCGAGAACCTGTACGACGATTCGCGCCAGCTGTACGAGCACGCGCTGCGCACGCCCACGCGTTGGGACACCCATGTGCCCGCGATCTTCTGGGCCAACGCGGCATGGCGCGCGGCGCATCCGCAGGCCTGGGCCAACCTGCAGGCCCAGGCCCGCGAGCCGCTGATGCACGCCGACATGGTGCCCACCTTCCTCGCCGCCGGCGGCGTCAGGTACGACGACGCGCGCAAGCTGGCCATCGACCTCCTGGACGCGCGGGTGCCCCGGCGCGAGCGCACCATCGAGCGCGGTCTCGGCCGCGTCGTCGACTGGGAAACGCTGGTGCGCGAGGCGCACTGACGTCGCCGGCGGCGTCCTGGGAATGGCGCTTGCCCGCGCGGCGCGTCACTTCCAAAGGAGACACGTATGGCAACGTATGGCAAGAAGTCCGGCGACAAGGTCGAAAAGGCGATGCACGAACGCAAGGAAGGCACGCTCAAGAGCGGCCGTTCGGGCAAGAAGGTGACGAGCCGCAAGCAGGCGATCGCGATCGGATTGTCGGAGGCGCGCGCCGAGGGGGGCAAGGTGCCGGCCGCCAAGAAGGCGCCGGCCAAGAAGACCACGGCGGCCAAGAAGGCGTCGGCCAAGAAGACCACGGCGGCCAGGAAGGCGCCGGCCGCGAAGAAAGCGCCAGCCAAGAAGACGGCCGCGAGGAAGGCCCCGGCGAAGAAGGCCGCGGCCAGGAAGTCGCCGGCGCGCAAGTCCACGGCAGCCAAGAAGGCGCCCGCGCGCAAGGCCGCGGCGAAGAAGGCGCCCGCGAAGAAGTCGACGTCCCGCAAGACGGCAGCGAAGAAGGCCCCCGCCAGGAAGGCCGCGCGCAAGACGACGAAGTCCTCCTGAGCCGGCGGTGGGCCCGGCCTCAGCTGCGGCCCACCAGGTCCGCCACCAGCAGCACCAGCTCCGCCACGTCGAACGGCTTGGCCAGGTGCGCCTGGAAACCCGCGACGAGCGCGCGCTTGCGATCCTCCGCGCGTGCGAACGCCGTCAGCGCCAGCGCGGGGATGCGCGAGTCGCGGGTCTCGTTCGCGCGCAGCGTGCGCATCATCTGGTACCCGTCCATGCCCGGCATGCCGACGTCGCTGACGATGACGGTGGGCCGCGACGCGGCGACCGCGGCCAGCACCGCGTCGGCCGATTCGAAGGCGGTCACCGTGGCGCCCTGGTCCTGGAGCACCCGCTGCAGCAGGTCGCGCGCATCGGGCTCGTCGTCGAGGATGAAGGCATGCACGCCATCGAGTCGCGGCATCGACGTCGCTTCCCCGTCATGCACCTCGGCGGTCGGATGGGTGCGCTGGCGCTCGGATTCGACCTGCATGATGGACACCGGCAGGTCGACGGAGAACGTCGCCCCCAGGCCCTCGCCGGGACTGGCCGCGCGGATGGTGCCGCCGTGCAGTTCCACCAGCTGCTTGCAGATCGCCAGGCCCAGGCCGAGGCCGCCGTGGGCGCGCGTGCTGGAGCCATCGCGCTGCGAGAAGCGCTCGAACACATGGGGCAGGAAACTGGCGGGGATGCCGATGCCCGTATCCGACACGCTCAGCTCGATGTGCGAATTCACGCGCTGCAGCAGCACCTGCACCTGGCCGCCGCGCGGCGTGAACTTGATCGCGTTGGTGAGCAGGTTCCACACCACCTGCTGCAGGCGGCTGGCGTCGCCGTTGACCACCGCCCGCCCCGGATCTAGCAGGCTGATCAGGCGGATCTCCTTGGTGGCAGCCGCCGGCGCCGCGGAGTCGATGGCGGCCCGCACGACATCGAGGATGGCGACCTGGCGCAGGTCCAGCCGCAGCTTGCCGGTCATGATGCGGCTCAGGTCGAGCAGGTCGTCGATCAGCTGCACCTGCGCGCGGGCGTTGCGGTCGATGACCTCGATCGCGCGGCGCTGGTCGACGGCGTTGCCGGCATGGCCCTTGAGCAGCACCTGCGTCCACCCGAGGATCGCGCTGAGCGGCGTGCGCAGCTCGTGCGACAGCGTGGCCAGGAACTCGTCCTTCAGCTGGGTTGCGCGCTGCGCGGTCATCCGGGCGGTGCGTTCGGCGTCCAGGATCTCCTCGCGCTGCTGGCTGGCCACCTCCATCGCCTCGGCGCGCCTGCGCTCGGTGAGGTCGCGCGTGAGCTTGGCAAAGCCCAGCAACGTGCCCGCCTCGTCGCGCATCGCGGTGATGGTGACGTTGGCCCAGAACGTCGATCCGTCCTTGCGCACACGCCACCCCGTGTCGACGAAGCGCCCCGTCTTGGCGGCTTCGCGCAGCTCGTGCTCGGGCCAGCCGCTCTCGACCACCTCGCGCGGGTAGAACACGGAGAAATGCTGGCCGATGATCTCGTCGGCCGCGTAGCCCTTGATGCGCTGCGCGCCGACGTTCCAGCTGGCGACGCGGCCGTTGACGTCCAGCATGAAGATCGCATAGTCGGATACGCCCTCGACAAGCAGGCGGAAGCGCTCCTCGCTCAGGCGCAGCGCCTCCTCGTGATTGCGACGCTGCGTCTGGTCGCGCGTGAGCTTGGCATAGCCGATCAGCTCGCCGCGATCGCCGCGCATCGCGGTGATGACGACGTTGGCCCAGAACATCGAGCCGTCCTTGCGCACGCGCCAGCCCTCGTCCTCCAGGGAACCGTCCTCGGCGGCGCGCCGCAGGTCGTCGTCCGGAACACCCTTCGCGGCGGCTTCGGGCGGGTAGAAGCGGGAGAAATGGCTGCCGATGATCTCGTCGGCCCGGTAACCCTGGAAACGCTCGGCGCCGAAGTTCCAGGTCAGCACGTTCCCCTTGGGGTCGAGCATGAAGATCGCGTAGTCACGCGCGCTCTCGACCAGGAGGCGGAATCGCTCCTCGCCGTCGCGGGGATGGGAATCGGGGGGGCTTGGAGGTGGAGGTGGCGCGTCGTTGGTCATCGTTGCCCTGGGCGGCGATCCGCGGCGTGCGAGCCGCGGTGCCTGCCGCGCAGGCAGGCGGCGTGCCAGCCCGGGCCGGCACGGCCTGGTCCGGCCGGGCCATCATGGTACGGCAGCCGCGGCCGGGCGCGCATCCACCCGGGGCCGCCCGGGGCTCAGGAGGTCCCGGCGCCCTCCTTCCAGCACCCCTCGAGGCCGTCGATCAGGAAGGCCACCGTGCGGCGGCGCTCCGGGGTCGACGTGGTGACGCCCTCGGGCGGCGTGCCTTCGTCCGCGCGGACGATGGCCGCATACAGGGCCGCGCTGGCGAGGAACCAGCCCGCCTCGCGCGCACCGTGGTCGAGTTCGGGCCGCGCCCGCTCGAAGGCCTTGAGCACCAGCACCTGCGCGCAGTCCAGGTCGCGCCGGCGCTGCGCCTCGACCTCGGACTCCATCGACAGCCGCATCATCAGCTGCAGGTACAGCCGGCCTTGCGGCGTCGTGTACAGGTCGAACTCGTAGTTGGCCCAGCGCTCGACGAAGTCCTCGAGGCGGATCTGGGGCGCCGACTCGATGCTGGCCCGCAGGCCGTCGAGCCGCTTCTCGCAGTTCTGGTGCTGCTGCTGCAGGACCGCGTCGAGCAGCTGGCCCTTGCCGCCGAAATGATGGTCCAGCAGCGTCAGGGAGCAGCCGGCGTCGCGCGCGATGTCGCGCAGGCTGCTGCCGCGGTAGCCATGGGTGGCGAAGGCGCGTGCGGCCGATTCGAGGATGCGGTCGCGGCGCGAGGGGGTGCCGTCGGCGGCCGGCGCGGGAGCCGGTGCCGGCGCGGTGTCGGTGAGGTGGACGTCTGTCATCGCGTGTCAGTGGCGTGCCGAGCCCGGCTCCGCCATCTTCCTGTGTTGTTCGGCCAGCATGCTGTCGGGCACGACGTTGGTCATCGCGGCCGACACCTTGTTCTTCCAGCCCGCCACCACGTGGTCCTGGCCCTTGTTCATCGCGTGCCAGCCTTCCTCGGCCACCTCGGCGGGCGAGGCCTTCTCCTCGGTGCCGACCTGGGTGTCGAGCATGTCGGCGCGCTCGAAGAAGTGCGTCTCGGTGGCGCCGGGCATCAGGCAGGTGACGCTGATGCCGGTGTCCTTGAGTTCGTTGCGCAGCGCGAACGAGAACGAGTCGATGAACGCCTTCGTGCCGTTGTAGACGGCCTGGAACGAGCCGGGCATCAGGCCGGCGATCGAGCCGGTGATCAGGATGCGTCCCCGTCCGCGCTGGCGCATGCCGGTGGCCACGCGGTGCAGCAGGTCCAGCGTGCCTGTGATGTTGGTGTCGACCACATGCCTGGCCTCGCTGAAGGGCTTGTCGAGGAAGGCGTGGCCGAGACCATGACCGGCATTGGCCACCAGCACGTCGACGGGCCGGCCGCCGATGGCCAGCATCAGCTTGTCGATGCCGAAGGACGTGGACAGGTCGGCCTCGACGGCCTCGACGTTGGCGCCCAGGGCGCGGAAGTCGCGGGCCGCGTCGTCGAGCGGTCCCTGGTCGGCGGCGATCACGAGGTCGTGGCCGTCCTGGGCCGCGAGCCGTGCGAGCTCGCGGCCGATGCCGGAGGACGCGCCGGTCACGACGGCAAGAGGGCGTTCGGGATTGAGCGATGCCATGGCGTTCTCCTGTGGCGGGTCAGTGGGCGGTCGTGAGGACGACCTTGCGGCAGTCCTGCTGCTTCTTCTCGAAGATCTCGTAGCCGTGCGCGGCCTGCTCCAGCGGCATCGTGTGGCTGATGATGGCCTCGGGGTGGAGGTCGCCCCTGGCGATGTGCTCCAGCAACCGGGGCATGTAGTTCTGCGCATGCGTCTGGCCGCCCTTGATCGACAGGCCCTTCTCGAACAAGTCGCCGAACAGGAAGCCATGGATCCAGCCGGCATACACGCCCGGCACGCTGATCGCACCGCCGCGCCGCGTCGCCGCGATCGCCTGGCGGATGGACGCGCCACTGGAGGCCTCGAGCTTGACGGCGGTGAGCGCCGTCTCGACCGCGCTGCCCTTGGCCTCGAAGCCGACCGCGTCGATCGAGGCGTCCACGCCGCGACCATCCATGCGGTCGATGATCTCGTCGGCCGCGTCGTCCACCTCGTCGAAGTTCAGCGGCTCGACGCCGTATGCGCGACGCGCGAACTCGAGGCGGTACTGGTGGTGGTCCACCATGAAGATGCGCTCGGCGCCCAGCAGCCGCGCGGAGGCGGCCGCCATCAGGCCGACCGGGCCGGCGCCGAAGATCGCCACGGACGACCCCTTGCCGATCGCCGCGTTGATCGCGGCCATGTAGCCGGTGGGCAGGATGTCGGAGAGGAACAGCACCTGCCTGTCCTCCAGGCCGGCGTCGGGGATGACGAGCGGGCCGACGTTGGCCTTGGGCACGCGCACGTACTCGGCCTGGCCGCCGGGGATGCCGCCATACAGGTGGCTGTATCCGAACAGCGCCGCGCCGGGCCGCGTGGCCTTCTTGTTGACGATGGCGCCGCGGTCGGGATTGGTCGTCTCGCACGCCGCGAACAGCTTGCGGTTGCAGAAGAAGCACTGGCCGCACGAGATGGTGAAGGGCACGACGACGCGATCGCCCTTCCGCACCCTGGTCACGGCGGCCCCGGTCTCCTCGACGATGCCCATGAACTCATGGCCGAGGATGTCGCCGCTCTCCATCATCGGGATCTTGCCGCGATAGATGTGCAGGTCGGAGCCACAGATCGCGGTGGCGGTCACGCGCAGCAGGATGTCGTCGGGCTCGACGAGCCGCGGGTCGGGAACCGTCTCGACCCGGACATCCTTGGCGCCGTGGTAGGTGAGGGCTTTCATGGAGTCTCCGTCTTGGGGGAACCGAGGCGCGGGACGCCTGGACCGGACCTTCGGCAATGGCCGTTCCCCGTCCGTGGCGACCGGGCGGCTCCGGCACAACGGTTGCTCGGCCACGTCAACTTCCGCAAGCCATCCCCGCCATGCCCATGTCCCCATCGCCGCGCCCGCGCCCCCAGCGCGCGGGCCTGACCGAGCACGACCGCACGAACGACACCGCGCTCGTCATCCTGGACATGATCAGCTGCTGGTCGTTCCCCGACGCGCAGACGCTGGTGCGCGCGGCGCTCGGCGTGACACCGGCCATCGCGCGGCTCAAGCGGCGCTGCGTCTCCGCGGGCGTGCCGGTGATCTACGCCAACGACAACAGCGGCCAGTGGCGCTCGGACTTCAAGTTCCTGGTCCGCTCGTCGCTGGAGTCCGCCGGCCCCGGCGCCGAAATCACGCGCCAGCTGGAGCCGGGGCCGGACGACTTCTTCGTCCTCAAGCCCAAGCATTCCGCATTCTTTGCGACGCCGCTGGAGATCCTGCTCGACCACCTGAGGACCAAGCGCCTGGTGGTCGCCGGCGTCGCGGCCGACCAGTGCGTGCTCAATACCGCGGCCGACGCGCGCATGCGCGACTTCGAGGTCGTCGTCCCCGCCGACTGCATCGCCGCGCTGAGCCCCGCACGCAGCCGCCGCGCGGTCGACCAGCTGCGCGACGCGCTGGAGATCAGGACGCCGCCCGCGAGCGCACTGCGTCTCGCACGCGCGCCGCGGGCGCGCGCGTGACGCGCTCACGTGCGCGCAGCGCGCCGGCCGGCATCGATCAACCGCCGCGCCGCCGCCTTGCCTGCGCGTCCGATCGGCTCGAACCGCACGCCCTTCTGGTCGTTGTAGAAGACGAAGAAGCGCTCGATCTCGGCGAGCATGCCGTCGCCCAGATCGGCGAGCGAGCGCACGTCGCCGTGGCGATGCGACTTGTCCGCGACCGCGATCAGGCGGTCGTTGCGCGCGGCCCTGGCACGGGCCTCGTCCTTGGGGCGCTGCCGCGCCTCGATCACGCCGATCAGCCGGCAGGGCACGACGACGCCCGGGAACACGGGCTCGTCCATCAGCACGAGCACGTCCAGTGGATCGCCGTCCTCGCCCAGCGTGCCCGGCACGAAACCGAAGTCGAACGGGAAGGCGACGCCCAGCGGCAGCACGTTGTGCAGCGTGAAGATGCCGTGCTCGGGATCGAACTTGAGCTTGTTCGCGCTGCCGCGCGGCGCCTCGATGACGGCCTGCAGCCGCCCCTCGCCGTCCCAGGCGGCGAGGCCGGCGATGCCGCTGGCGGCGGAGTCGGGCACGGCGCGCGGTCAGCGGCTCTTGAGGTGCTCGCGCACGCGGTCGGCACTGCTGCCGACCGCCTTCACGGCCGCGGCCAGGCGCTCCTTGTCGATGCCGAGCGCCTGCGTCCAGTAGCGCACTTCGTGCTCTTCCGAAAGATTGATGCGGGCCCGATCCTGCGGGCCGCGGTTCTTCATGTCGTCGGACATGGCGTCTCCAAGGGAATGTGCGATGCCCCGGCCCGGCAATTGCGATGCCGGGCGGCTGTCGAAAACGACAGCCTTCTCGTGCGGCCTCGCCCGGCTCAGCGCTCGCGCGACGACAGGATGCTGTGCAGCGCCAGGCCGACCAGCACCGCGCCGCCGAGCGCGGCCAGCGGGTGCTGGCGCACGGCCTCGCGCGCCGACTCCATCCATTCGTCGCGGGTGTCGCCCACGCTGGAGACCCCGCCTTGCAGGCCATCGAGCGTGGACGAGATGCGGCTGGACACGCCGTCGACCGCCTCGTGCGCGCGCTGCGTCACGCGGTCGAGCAGGCTGTGCACGGCCGGCGCGGCGGCGGCGCCCGCGCTGGGGTCGTGGCGGCGCGCTTCGTCGGCGGCGCCGCCGGCCGTGGCGCTCGCGGCCTGGCCGCTGACCGGGAAGGGCGTCGTCTCGCCGGACGCGGCCTCGTTGGTGGTGTACGACGTGTTGGCGGTGGTCTGTTCCATGGTCGTTCGAAGGTTCGTGAATCGGGATGGGCGCGGCGGCCGTGTCTGCATGGCGGCCCGATGCGGTCCTCGGCAAGGTGCGGGCCCGGGCGCGTCGCGCCGCCTCGAAAGGGGCCGCCGGCTCACGCCTCGGGCTCGGTGCCGTCCTTTGAGTGGCTCGCCTTGATGAAGCCGCGGATGTTCATCGCGGCCAGGCAGGCCTGGAGCAGGACCAGGGCGGTCGCCGAGGTGTGCCACCCCCAGGCGGACCACAGCGCATTGCTCAGCAGGTAGGCCCAGAAGCCCCACGCGCGCTTGCGGCGCTGCGTGGAGGCGACCCACCAGGAGGCGAGCACCGTCACTACCATCGCGGGCCATTGCAGGAGGTCCGGAACGTCGTCCATCGCATCCGCAGGCAAACGTCCGACCCGGGCGCGCGACCGGCGTGAACGTCCGACCAGGGGGCGGGGTGGGGCACCGGCATCGTCCTTGCCGAAGGCCGATGACCACGGACTGGATCGGAGTGGATCATGTTGATGAGGCTGGCGATGTTGTGTCTGGCCCTGGCAGTCGTCATCGCCGTCTTCGGATTGCTGGACTTGTCGGCTGGGGTCGGGACCGCGATGCGCATGGCCCTGCTGTCTCTGCTCGGCCTGGGCCTCGCGCTCCTCGGACTGGAAGGCGTGCGGCGCGATCGCTAGGCAGTGCGCACCCACCACGATGAAGATCGCCACGTTCAACGTCAACGGCGTCAAGGGACGGATGCCGCGCCTGCTCGAATGGCTCGTGGAGGCGCAGCCGGACATCGCCTGCCTGCAGGAGACCAAGACGGGCGACGCCACGTTCCCTGCCGAGCCGTTGCGCGCCGCGGGCTACCGGCTGGCGTGGCACGGCCAGCCGCGCCATCACGGGGTGGCGATCCTCTCGCGCGGCGACGCACCGCGCGAACGCCGCCGCGGCCTGCCGGGCGACGACGCGGACGGCCAGGCGCGCTATCTCGAAGCCGACGTCGGCGACCTGCGCATCGCCTCGGTCTACCTGCCGAACGGCAACCCGGTGCCGAGCTCCAACTTCGACTACAAGCTCGCGTGGATGGCGCGCTTCGAGACGTACGCGGCGACGGTCCTCGCGCAGCGAAGGGACGTCGTGCTGGCCGGCGACTTCAACGTCGTGCCCACCAACGCCGACATCTACAACGCCGGCACCTGGCGCTTCGACGCAGTGCTGCAGCCCGAGACGCGCGCGATCTGGGAACGCCTGATGGCGCAGGGCTGGATCGATGCGGCCCGCCATCTCCACCCGAAGCAGCGCGACCTGTACACGTTCTGGGTCAACGAGGCGGCGTACCACCGCAACGCGGGCTTCCGCATGGACTTGCTCCTGCTGAGCCCCGGCCTGCTGCCGCGGCTGCGCCGGTCCGGCGTCGACACCGCGCACCGTATCCGCGACAAGCCCAGCGACCATGCCCCGACGTGGATCGAGCTGGACGAAGGAGCGCCGCGATGACCAAGGGCGACGAGGCGGTCATGCTGGAAGTCGGCGGCCGCGCGGTGGCGGTCACGCATCCGGACAAGCTGCTTTTTCCGGCGGCGCGGGTGCGCAAGATCGACCTCGTGCAGTACTACGTCACCCTGGCCGACGGCGCGCTGCGCGGTGCAGGCGGCCGGCCCTGCGTGCTGGTGCGCCACCCCAACGGCCTGGGCCGCCCCTACTTCTTCCAGAAGCGGGCACCGGAAGGCCGGCCCGATGGGGTCGATGTCGTGGAACTGCGCTATCCGTCCGGCCGCGCCGCGCAGGAAGTGGTGCCGCGCCATGCCGCCGACCTCGCCTGGATGGCCAACCTGGCCTGCCTGGAACTGCATCCGCATCCGGTGCGGGCGGACGACCTGGAGCATCCCGACGAGCTGCGCATCGACCTCGATCCGGTCCCGGGTGTCGAGTGGCCGCAGATCGTGCAGGTGGCCGGCGTGACACACGCCGTGCTGAAGGACGCGGGCCTCACCGGCTGGCCGAAGACGTCCGGCTCGCGTGGCATCCACGTGCTGGTGCGCATCGAGCGGCGCTGGACCTTCGACCAGGTGCGGCGCGCCGCGCTGGCGCTCGCCCGCGAGGTGGAGCGCCGCGCGCCCGGCCTGGCCACCAGCGCCTGGCACAAGGAACAGCGCGAGGGCGTGTTCGTCGACTACAACCAGAACGCACGCGACCGCACCGTCTGCTCGGCGTGGTCGGTGCGCGCGCGCCCGGACGCGCGGGTGTCGACGCCCGTGGACTGGCGCGAGCTGAGGCGTTGCGATCCGGCGGCGTTCACGCTGTGGACGGTGCCGGCGCGCTGGCGCAAGCGGGGCGATCCGCATGCGGCGATCGACGAGCATGCGGGCACGCTGGACCCCCTGCTTGAATGGGCAGCCCGCGACGAGGCGGCCGTCGACGGCGATGCGGCCGGCGGCAACGCGCGGCGCCCGGCGGAAGGTCCGCTGATCGAGGCCGCGCGCGTCGCCGACGAGGCCGCGGTGCAGCCCGCGATCGATGCCTGGAAGAAGGCGCATCCCGACGTCGCCGCCCGCCTGGCGCCGCGCGACGTGCTGGTCGACCGGCTGCGCGGCCGCTCGTCGCTGTCCTACCGCGTGCGCATCAACCTGGCGCGCGTGCCCGAGCGCCTGCGTCCCGCGTCCGCGCGCAAGTCTCACGCGCCGAAGACGCGCGCGAGCTCGTAGGGCGTGGTGACCTCCAGCTGGTCGTAGCGGCAGTCGGCCGGCGGCTTGTCGGGGCGCCAGCGAAGAAAGGTCGTCGCATGGCGGAAGCGCGCGCCCTGCAGGTGGTCGTAGCGCACCTCGCAGACGCACTCGGGGCGCAGCGGCTCCCAGGACAGGTCCTTGTCGCGGCTCCAGCGGCTCTGCGCGCCCGGCCCCTGGCCCTCGGCCTCGAGCGACGCACGCCACGGATGCGACGCGGCCGCGCCCACGCGCAGCGGCGCCAGTTCCTGCAGCAAGGCCTGCCGCATCGCCATCGTGAAGGACGACGTCACGCCCACGTGGCGCAGCGTGCCCGCGTCGTCGTACAGCCCCAGCAGCAGCGAGCCGACGGCGTCGGTGCGATCCTTGTACCAGCGAAAGCCGCCGACCACGCAGTCGGCCGTCCGCGCGTGCTTGATCTTGAGCATCGCGCGCCTGCCCGGCTCGTAGGCGGCCGACTCCAGCTTGGCGACGACGCCGTCCAGCCCCGCGCCCTCGAACTGCGCGAGCCAGCGCTCGGCTTGCGCGCGCTCGTGCGTGACCGGCGTCAGGTGCAGCGGGGGCGCCGCATCGACCAGCAGGCCCTCCAGCAGCACGCGGCGCTCGGCCTGCGACAGCGCCAGGGTGGACTGGCCGTCGACGCCCAGCAGGTCGAAGGCGACGAAGCTGGCCGGTGTCTCCCGCGCCAGGCGCTGCACGCGCGAGGCCGCCGGATGCAGGCGTTGCTGCAGCGCGTCGAAGTCCAGGCCGCGCGGCGTCGCGATCACGATCTCGCCGTCGAGGATGCAACCTGGCGGCAGCTGCGCGAGCAACGCCTGCTCGAGCTCCGGAAAGTAGCGGTTGAGCGGCTTCAGGTCGCGGCTCTGCAGCGTCAGGCCGCCGGCAGCGCGGAAGGCCAGCGCGCGAAATCCGTCCCACTTGGGCTCGAACTGGAAGCCGGGTTCGTCGGGCAGCGTCTCGGCGATCTTGGCGAGCATCGGCTCGATGGGTTGCCGGGGCAGCGCGGTGGAAGTCATGCCCGCACCGCGGCAGGAAGCGTGCGCGGCGCCGGGCCGGGGAGGGCGCCGTGGCGCCCATTGCCGACGGACTTGCTGCTGGACGTTCGCTCACCGGCAAGAAGGTGGTCGACCGGAACACCCCTTGCCCGGCTTGGGAAAACGCAACGACGGAGTCGACATGAACCAGCAGCCAGCAGCGCCCGCCGACAAGGGCTCGCCCGATGACCGTTCGCGCGGCCAGACGCGCACCACCCACGACCAGAGCGTCGACCCCGATGCCCTGCGCGCCGCTGGCGGTCGCGCGGGCCCGCGCGTCGAGCCGTCGCTGCCGCACGAGCACGACGAATCGGCGCGCAGCCAGGCCAGCGCGACCCCGCGCCACGCCGAGATCGGCAGGCAGGCGATGGAAGACGAGTTGGGCCCGTCCCAGGATACCGACCGCGGACCGGTGATGGACAAGGTCTATCACGAGAAGGTGGCCACCGACCGCGGCCACCACACGCCGCCGCGTCGCTAGGACGCCCTCAGGCCCGGCCCGGCGCGAGGAGCGCGCGCAGGGCCGCGTGCGCGCGTGACGCGCGCTCGGCCGCGCGGGCGCGCCGTGCGTCCGCATCGCCGGCGAGCGTGGCGCGCAGGCTGGCCCCGATGTCCTCGAGGTGGCGCACGACCGGCGCGTCGAGCGCATGCCAGGTCGAACCGTAGGCCGCCAGCTTGCGCCCCTGCGCCGGCCGTGGCGGCTCCAGGCCGAGCGCCGGCACGCCGAACGCGCGGGCGACGATCCCGCCGTGCAGGCTGCTGCACAGGCAGGCGTGCGCATGCGCCAGCAGCGCGCACAGGTCCCAGATGTCGAGCGACTCGAACACGCGCACATGCCGCAGCGGGATGCGGCGCGCGAGCCGCGCCAGTAGCGCCGGGTCGTCATGCCAGGGCGCGGCGCCGGCGCGAAAGAGGACGATGCCCAGCCCGGTGTCGTCGGTCACGGTCTGCAGCTGAGCGGTGATCGCGGCCAGCGTCGCATCGTCGGCGAATTCGGTCGACAGCTGGACGGCCAGCCAGCCGGCGGGAAAGGCCTGCCGCAGGTCAGCGATCGCCGGCTGGGTGACGCGGCGGCGGATCGCGTCGCCGAACAGCGTCGCCACCAGCTCGGCCGGGTCGGGCACCAGCGGCGCGGTGATGCCGGCCGCGTGCAGATGCGCCTGCGTGACGGCGTCGCGCACGGTGAGCGCGTCGGCGTTCGCCAGTCGTTGGAGCAGGTCCGCGCGTGCTTCGCCAGGCAACGTGTCGAAGGCGACGCCGCCGACGCCGGCGAAGGACACCGAGGCGAGCCAGCGGAACGCGTCGCGGCCGATGACATAGGGCAGTTCCTCGGCCGTGCCCAGCATGGCATGGCGCCACGCAGGCTCGTCGCCGGGATGGGCCGCCAGGAACGCCAGCGTCGCGTCGACCTGCGCCGGATCGAGCAGCATCACGGCGGCGTCGCGGGCGCGGCAGGTCAGGATCTCGCCGCCGACATGCACGAGGCGCGCCCCGCGCAGGCGCACGTCGTCGCGCAATGCGTGCAGCGCCTCGACGCGATGGCCGCCGAACGGGCGCAGGTCGCGTGCCGCCAGGCCGGCGAGGACGATGGTCTCGTCGCGTGGCAGCAGCGCCGACGCGACGTGCGCGAACAGCAGGTCGCCGAGGTTGTGGCGGTCGAAGGCACCGAACAGGATCGTGGTGGGCATGGCGTGCGGGCAGCGTAGCGCAAATCCCCTGCGATCGCAGGGCATCGGCCTTGCCGAGGCCAGGCATGAGCAAACGTCCCGGCGCGCTGCGCATCGGCATCTCCGGCTGGCGCTATCCCGCCTGGCGCGGCGTCTTCTACCCGAAGGGCCTGCCGCAACGGGCCGAGCTCGAGTACGCGGCGAGCCGGATGAACAGCGCCGAGATCAACGGCTCGTTCTACTCGCTTCAGCATGCGACGTCCTGGCAGGCCTGGCACGCGCAGACGCCTGGTGACTTCGTCTTCGCCGTCAAGGGGCCGCGCTACATCACCCACATGCTCAAGCTGAGGAACGCCCGCACCGCGCTGGCCAACTTCATCGCCTCGGGCGTGCTCGCGCTGCATGACAAGCTGGGCCCGATGCTGTGGCAGTTGCCGCCGCAGCTCGCGTTCCACGCCGAGCGGCTCGAGGAGTTCCTGGCGCTGCTGCCGCGCGACACCGATGCCGCGCGTGCGCTCGGCCGCGAGCACGACGCCCGCCTCGACGGCCGCGCGTGGCTGCCGGAGGGGCCGCGGCGAGCGCTGCGGCACGCCTTCGAGATCCGGCACCCGAGCTTCGCCGACCCGGCGTTCGTCGCGCTGCTGCGGCGCCATGGCGCGGCGCTGGTCGTGGCCGACACCGCCTCGCGCTGGCCGCTGCTCGAGGACGTGACCGCGGATTTCGTCTACGTGCGCCTGCACGGCGACGAGGCGCTATACACCAGCGGCTATGGCGAGGCCGCGCTGGCGCAGTGGGCGCGCCGCATCGCCGCGTGGCGCCACGGCGGCCAGGTCGACGACGCGCGGACGACCTCGGCGCCCCCGCCACGCGCCGCGGCGCGGCGCGACGTCTACTGCTACTTCGACAACGACGTGAAGGTGCACGCGCCGTTCGACGCGATGCGGCTGGCCGAGCTGGCCGCCCGGCAGGAGGCGTCTGCCAGGCCGGCCTCCGCGCCGCGCGCGCGAACGGTGCTGGCGACCCGCTGATGGTCTAAGCGGAGCGAACCCCACGCAGCCCACGCCCCCGACGCTCGCCCGAAGGAAGCTGTCGGCCGCGGGACGCAGCTGCCCCGGGCATGCAGACGACGGGAAGACGCTTCGACGTGCATCCGTGGACCTTGGGCGCGCGAAGCGACGCGCGGGGATGCCGCGCGTCCGCTGCAGCTGGTCGTTCGTTCAGCGGAGCGCGGAGGTGCTTGGGTACAGCCGTTGCCGTGACAGGGGCGTCGACACGATGCGGCGCGCGCCATCCTCGCGTCGACGGATCAATCATCAACTCTCCAGGAGCCGACATGAACTCGAACCAGCAAGGTCAGGACAAGAGCAGCTCGCAATCGCCCGGTCAGGGCGGCGGCCAGCAGCAGCAATCGGGCTCGCAAGACCAGCAAGGCAGCCAGTCCAGCCCGCAGGGCCGTGACAACCTCGCCTCCGGCGGCATGGGTCAGCAAGGCCAGTCGGGCGGCCTGGGTGGCCAGCAGAGCCAGTCGGGCAGCAGCAGCCAGCAGGGCCAGACCGGTGGCCTGGGCGGGCAGCAGCGCCCCTCCGGCGGGTCGGGCGGGCAGCAAGGCAGCGGTTCGCAGGGCAGCGCGGGCCAGTCGCAGCAGGACATGGGCCGCGGCGGCCAGCAGGGCTCGGGCGGCAGCCTGGGCCAGTCCTCGCAGTCCGAGGGCTCGCAGCGTGACGCTTCCCTGCAGCAAGGCAGCGACAACACGAACCGCAGCCGCGGCGAGCAGAACCGCTGACATCCAAGGGGCGGTCCGCGAGCCGCCCGTCCCGAAAGCCGCGGCGTGCCGCGGCTTCGATCGTTTCGAAGCAGGAAATCGGGCCGTCTGGCCGGCGCGGATTGCGCAAATCCGCCGCCGCGCGAGGCGGCGCCCGTCACCGGGGCTCGTGCCCAAGGAGTCATCCCATGTCCGTACTCGACAAGGTCATCGCCGCGATCACCCCCGCCGAATCCGAGGACGAGCGCCGCGGCGCCCGCGGCAAGGCCGACGCCATGGCCATCAACCGCGACTGGCTGCGCCTGATCCTCGCGCATCACCGCGCGATCGAGGACGCGTTCGCGCAGCTGGCTGTCGCATCCGACGCAAACGGGCGGCGGCGTGCGCAGAAGTGGCTCGCCACGCTGCTCAACGGCCACTCGATGGCCGAGGAGGCCGTGATCTACCCGGCGATGGCGCTCGGCGACCAGAAGACCCATGCCACCACGGCCTTCACGGAGCAGAGCGGCGCCAAGGTCAACCTGGCGGCGCTGGAGGGTCTCGATCCGATGAGCCAGGACTACGTCGACAAGTTCGAGCACGTGCGCGGCGCCGTGCTGCACCACATGTACTCGGAAGAGAGCGACTGGCTGGTCGAGCTCGCCAGGACCGAGGACGCATTGCTGCATGCGCGCCTGAGCGCCCGCTACGCCGAGGAGTTCAACCGCTACATGGGGCCCGACGCGGCGATGCCCTGAGCGCCACTGCGGCGCCGCATCGCGATCCCGACGACGGCAGGCGCGATGCGCGGCGGGGCTGCGCGGAGCCCTCAGGCAAAGGTCTCGACCGACTCCTTGGCAGGCGATCCCTCGAGCTGCGACGGATCGTCCATCAGCTCCTGCTTGCGCGCGGCCAGCTGCTCGCCGAGCTGCTGCAGGTCCAGGCGTGTCTTCTTCGCGCGCACGAACATCTCGTTCTGCTCTTCCTTGACGTGGTGCTTGACGTACTCGGACATCACCTTGATCTTCGCGTCGAACATCTCGCCGTCCGGCTCTTTGTCCTTGACCTGCGCGATCAGGTCCTTGAGGCTCTGGTGCTCGACCTGCGCCTCGGGCACGAGTTCCTTGTCCTTGAGCGCGGCCTTGACGGCAGGGTAGAAGATCTCCTCCTCGATCCGCGCATGGACGGTCAGTTCCTGGCAGATGGTGGCCGCCAGCGTCTTCTTCTTGGCGGCCGAGCGTGTCGTCTCGTACTGCTCGAACAGCTCACTGACGCGCTGGTGATCGGCACGCAGCAGCGCGATGGCGTCCGGGCGCGAGGCGCTGCGCGCGGTCTTGGCGGCGGGCTTGCGGGCGGTCGGGGAAGTCTTGCGGGGTGCAGTTGCCATGGCTCGAGTCTCCTGTCGATGGATGGGTTGGACGCGCGGCACAGCGCGCGGCTCAACCGTGGCAAGCAGCGCGCCACGCGCGAACGATGGCGACCTGCCGGCCGCGTGGATGGCTGCGGCCGCCGCGGCGACGATGAGGATCGCCGCGTCGACGAACGGGGCGGCGCCGGGCGCCGGCGCAGAGTCGATCGTCGTCGGATCGATGGCCGGGCATCGACGAGCAGGCGCTGCAGCTGGTCGTTGGTCCAGCGGCAATCGTTGCCGCAGTGCCCGGGCGACGCAGGCATTGGTTAGATGGCCTTGCCGTCGCGGCAGGTGGCACGGACCCGGCATGGCGCGCCGGCACGGCCGGCGCGCACCGGCAGTTCGCCCGCGCCAGGCGGCGCGCCCGGCGCACACGACTTGCAGGGGTATGCGCGTTGCCGTACAACACGTTGCGGCGTGCGCGGCCAGTCCGTGCGGCGCCGGACCCGTGGCCACCAAGGAGTCCGCATGAGTCCCCCCGCAGCGCGCACCCCCACCGCCCAGGACGCCCTGGAGCTGCTCTCCGACGAGCAGGACCAGATCCTCGAACTCTTCGACCGCTACGACGCCCTCGTGGCAGAGGCCGCCGAGGCCGACGAACGGCGCGAGCTGGCGCAGCAGATCTGCTCGCTGCTGCTCGTGCACGTGCAGGCCAAGCGCGAGATCCTCTACCCGGCCGCGCGCGCCGCGCTCGACGACGACGCCACCGTCGAGGACGCGCTGGAATCGCACGCCGCGCTCGAGGAGTCGATCGCCGACGTGCAGGCCGGCGACGCCACCGAGCCGCGCTACGACGCCGGCGTGCGCGTGCTGCAGGAACAGTTCGTCGATTCGATGGAGCAGGAGCGCGCAGGCCTGTTCCCGGCGCTGCGCGCGAGTTCGGTCGATCTCGAGGAACTCGGCGGCGAACTGGGTGCGCTCGAGGAGCGGCTGCTCGACGCCGACGACGAGCTCGGCTCGGCGTGACGGCGTCCGCCGTGCTCATCCGGCGACGCGGCGTGGCGGCGAGACGGCCCGGCGCGTGCGCCGGATCGTCGCCGCCCCCTCAGGCCTGGACCAGCCCCGCCCGCGCGAACGGCAGCCGCAGCACGTCCGGCCCGCCGGCGCGCACGACCGCGTTGGCCACGGCGGGCGCGAGCGGCGGCACGCCGGGCTCGCCGACGCCCGTCGGCGCCGCGTTGCTGTCGGCGATGAACACCTCGATGGCTGGCATCTCGTAGATCCGCAGCGAGCGGTACTGGTCGAAGTTGCGCTGCTGCGGCCGGCCGGCCTTCAGGTCGATCTCGCCGTAGTAGAGCGCACCCAGGGCGAAGCCGATGCCGCCCTCCATCTGCGCGCGGATCACGTCCGGGTTGACGGCCACGCCGCAGTCGACCGCGCACCACACCTTGTCGACGCGCACCTTGCCGTCCTTGAGCGTGACCTCGGCCACCTGGGCGACGGCCGTGCCGAAGCTCTCGTGCAGCGCGATGCCCTGCGCTGAGCCGGGCGGCATCGCCTTGCCCCAGCCGGCCTTGTCGGCCACCAGCCTGAGCGTACGCGTGGCGCGTTCGTTCTTCTGCAGCAGGGCCAGGCGGAACGCCAGCGGATCCTGGTTCGTGGCGCGCGCGAGCCGGTCCATCATCGTCTCCATCACGTAGGCCGTGTGGGTATTGCCGACCGAGCGCCACCACAGCGGGCGCACCGGCAGCGCGACGTCATGCACCTGGCCGTCCATCATCGGCAGGTCGTAGGACGTGGGGTGCACGCCCTCGACCGAAGTCGGGTCGACGCCGTCCTTGACCATCATCGCCGCCATGGGCGTGCCCGCCACGATGGACTGGCCCACCACCACGTGCTGCCACGACGCCACCTTGCCCGCGCCGTCCAGGCCCACCTTCAGCGAGTGCAGCATCATCGGCCGGTACAGCCCGGCGCCCATGTCGTCCTCGCGCGTGTACTGCAGGCGCACCGGCGCGCGGCCCTTGATCGCGACCGCCACGTTGACGGCGGCCACGGTGAAGTCGCTCCACACGTTGGCGCGGCGGCCGAAGCTCCCGCCGGAGACGAGCGAGTGCAGCTTGACCTTGTCCATGGGCAGCCCGGCCGCCTTGGCCGCGAGCATGTGGTCGAAAGTGGGGAACTGGTGGCCGGCCCAGGTCTCCAGCTGGCCGTCGTGCAGCCACGCCACGCAGCCCTGCGGCTCCATCGGCGCGTGGGCAAGGAACGGGAATTCGTAGATCGCCTCGACGGTGCGCGCGGCGGCCCCCGGCGGCGCGGCAGGCTTCGCGAAGGGCGTGCCGGGCTGGCCCGCCAATTCGCGGTAGTGCGCGAGCAGCGCCTCCGAATCGAGCGCCGCGCCGGCCGATTCGTCCCAGGTCACCTTCAGCGCGCGCCGACCCTGCATCGCGGCCCATGTGCTCCTGGCGACGACGGCAATGCCCTCGGGCACGGCGACGACGTCGGTCACGCCCTTGACCTTCTTGGCGGCGGTGGCATCGAACGAGACCATCTTCGCGCCGAACGACGGCGGGAACGCGATCACCGCGGTGAGCAGGCCGGGCAGCCTGACGTCGCCGGTGTAGACGGCGGTTCCCGTGCACTTGGACGGCGAGTCGACGCGCGGCGTCGCCCGCTCGTGGCCCATCAGCGTGAACTGCGCCGGCGTCTTGAGCACCGGCTTGGCGGGCGCCGTCTGCTTCGCGGCGGCGGCGGCCATCTCGCCGTAGGTGGCGCGCTTGCCCGACGCATGGGTCAGCACGCTGGCGCGGGCCTGGATCTCGCTGGCGGGCACCTTCCACGCATCGGCCGCCGCGGACACCAGCATCGCGCGCGCCGTGGCGCCGGCCTCGCGGTACTGCATGTAGGAGTTGGCGATCGCCGTCGACCCGCCCGTGCCCTGCATGGTGCCGAACGCGAGGTTGGCATAGCGCTTCGCGTCCGCCGGGGCGTACTCGGTGCGCACCAGCGACCAGTCCGCGTCGAGTTCGTCGGCCACCAGCGTGGCGAGGCCGGTGGTGTTGCCTTCGCCCATCTCGTGGTGCTTGCAGACGATGGTCACCAGGTTGTCGGTGCCGACGCTGACGAACTGGTTGGGCGCGAGGGCGGCCTTGGCCGCGCGGCCCTCGGCGCCCTGGCCCGCGGTGGCCTGCGCCGTGGCGGGCAGCCAGCCGACGGCCACGACGAGGCCGCCGGCCGCGAGCACGCTGCGTCGCGTGACGCCCGCGGTCGCGGCGGGCACCTGGGCCTGGAGTTCCTCGAGCATCTGCTCGCGCATGGCGTGCATCAACGGGTGCATGGCGGTCTCCTCAGGCCGAGAGCTGGCCGGCCGCGGCGTGGATCGCGGCGCGGATGCGGACGTAGGTGGCACAGCGGCAGATGTTGCCGGCCATGGCGTGGTCGATGTCGTCGTCGCTGGGCCTGGGGTTCTGTTCCAGCAGCGCCGTGGCCGACATGATCTGGCCGGACTGGCAGTAGCCGCATTGCACGACGTCGTGCTCGATCCAGGCCTTCTGCACGGCCTTGGCGGCCCGGGACTGCAGGCCCTCGATGGTGGTGACCTTGCGGCCGCCGACCGCCGTGGCCGGCGTGACGCAGGAGCGCGCGGGCTGGCCGTCCAGGTGCACGGTGCAGGCGCCGCATTGCGCGACACCGCAGCCGAACTTGGTGCCGGTCAGGCCGATGTCGTCACGGAGCACCCATAGCAGCGGGGTGTCCGCATCGGCATCCACCTTGTGGGCATGGCCATTGACGTTGAGCGAAACGGTCGTCATCACGCGGCTCCCGTGAAGGAAATCGGAGGCCGCAGTATGCTCGCCGCTTGGATTTTTTCCAGGGGACTCGAATGCGACCGACAACACTGGTTGGGTTTCTCCTCTCGGGCTGCCTGGCGGTGCCCGCCGCCTGGTCCCAGGCCCTGAAGTCCCCGGCCGATTTCGCCGGCATCAGCGATCCCGCCGAGCGATCGCGCGCGCTGTTCGCCGAGGCCGGCAAGGTCATCGAAAGCCCTCGTTGCCAGAACTGCCATCCGGTCGGCGAACGCCCGACTCAGGGCGACGACATGCACCCGCACCTGCCGCTGGTGGTGCGCGGCCGGGACGACCAGGGCGCCATCGCGATGCGTTGCGCCACCTGCCACCAGGTCGCCAACTTCCAGCCCGCGGGCGTGCCCGGCGCGCCGAAGTGGCATGTCGCGCCGGTGGAGATGGCCTGGCAGGGCAAGTCGCTGGGCGCGATCTGCGAGCAGATCAAGGATCCGGCGCGCAACGGCAGGCGCACGCTGGCGCAGATCCACGACCACATGGCGCACGACGCGCTGGTCGGCTGGGGCTGGCACCCGGGCGGCGCGCGCTCGCCCGCGCCCGGCACGCAGGCGCAGTTCGGCGCGCTGATCGACGCCTGGATCAAGACGGGCGCGGCCTGCCCGGCGTCCTGAGTCCCCGCGGCGCGCAAAAGAGAAGGCCCGGCATGCCGGGCCTTCGAGCCGTCGAGCGGATCGTCGCTAACGTCCGCCGAAGATGCCTGCCCCGAGGAGCAGGAACACGACGACCAGCACGACGAAGATGAAGAACAGGATGCGCGCGATGTCCGCGGCGCCGGCCGCGATGCCGGTGAAACCGAACAGGCCGGCCACGAGCGCGATCACGGCGAAGATCAGGGCCCATCTGAGCATGGTGATTCCGATCAGGAGTGGTGGTGGTGTCGCCGGGAGGGCAAGCGCCATGCCGGGAGGAAATACCGCTCGATTTCCCCCCCGGAAGGCCGCTGATCGGGCGTTCCGTACCCGACAGCAACACCCCGGGTTGACACTTCTCACTCGACCGTGTTCTTTGTCAGAATGGACGCCTGACACATTTCCGGAAAGCGCGTCCATGAAGCTGTCGTTCCTCGACGTGCACCTGTCGCAGGTCGTCCAGGGCGTCGCCGCGACCGCCAGCGAAGGCGTCCTGGTCTATCACGTGTTCGTCTCGCCCGAGGCGCTGCTCGAGCTGGGTGCCACCGAGGACACGTCCACCTGGGTGCCCGCGTTCCACCGCAACGAGACGCTGGTCGCCGCCCACGTCAAGGCGATGCGGCGCGCGGCGCCCGATGCGCCGGCCATCATCGAGTCGCTGACGGTCGGCTGATCGAACGCGCCGGCATCCCGGTTGCCTGTCGTCTCCCATGGCGCCATTCCGGCGCGAATCAAAATGGAGACCGACATGGGCAAGTACGTACTCGGATGGTTCCTGGGCATTCCGCTCGGCGTCCTCGTGATCCTGTACCTGATCTTCCATTGATGCGCCGGCGCGGATGCGCGGTCGTCCTACACCGCGCGCTGCTCCGGAGGGCTAAATTGGAATCGTCCCGACGACGCCTCGCGCGCCGAAGGGGCAACGGAAGGCCCGCTCCAGGAATGGACTGCGGGCTTTCTTCTTTTTTGCACGCGAGGCGGACACGCGCCCCCGCCGGCAATGCCGGCAGGCGCCGCGTGGGGAACGGAAGTCCGGGCCATGCCATCTCTCCCGCAGGGGCTCGACGCGCGACCTATCATCGTCGCGGCGCTGCGCCGGTTCCCGAGGAGACTGCGATGGACGAGCACCAGGATGAACGTCTCGACTTCACCGCCGGCGTGCCGCTCGCCGACCTGCCTGACGGCCGGCCGGTGGCCGGACGCGTCGGCGGCGACGATGCGCTGCTCCTGCGGCGCGGCGACCGCGTCCACGCATTCGGCGCGCAATGCAGCCACTACCACGGGCCGCTCGCCGACGGGCTGGTGGTCGGCGACAGCGTACGCTGTCCCTGGCACCACGCCAGCTTCGACATCACCACCGGCGAGGCCGTGCGCGCGCCCGCGCTCGACCCGATCGCCTGCTGGCGCGTCGACCAGCGCGACGGCCGCGCGTTCGTCGGCGAGCGCATCGTTGCCGGGCCACGCGAACGGCCGCCGGTCGCCGGGCATCCGCAGTCCATCGTGATCATCGGCGGGGGCGTCGCAGGACTCGCGACCGCGCAGATGCTGCGGCGCTCCGGCTTCACGCGCAAGCTGACGATGGTGAGCGCCGACGAGGCGCCTCCCTGCGACCGGCCCAACCTGTCCAAGGACTTTCTCGCCGGTACCGCCGAGCCCGACTGGATCCCGCTGCGACCGCCCGAGTTCTACGAGGCCAACGCGATCGAGCTGCTGCTGTCCACGCGCGTCACCGCCATCGATCCGGCGCGCCGCGTCGTGACGCTGGACAGCGGCCGCGAGCTCGCCTGGGGCGCGCTGCTGCTGGCCACCGGCGCCGATCCGATCCGCCTGGACATCCCCGGCGCCGACCCGGCGCGCGTGCATGTGCTGCGCAGCTTTGCCGACAGCAAGGCGCTCGTCGCGCGCTGTGCCGGCGCGCAGCGCGCCCTGGTCATCGGCTCGAGCTTCATCGGCCTGGAGGTGGCCGCGTCGCTGCGCGCCCGGGGCCTGGCGGTGCACGTGGTCGGACGTGATGCGGTGCCCATGGCCAACGTGCTGGGCGACGAGCTCGGCCGCCGCATCCAGGCCCTGCACGAGTCGCGCGGCGTCGTGTTCCATCTCGGCAGCACAGTCGATCGCGTCGACGGCTCGACCGTTCACCTGGCCGGCGGATCGCGCGTGGACGGCTGCGACTTCATCGTGGCGGGCGTGGGCGTGCGGCCGTCGCTGGCGCTGGCCGAGCAGGCGATGCTGGCCGTCGACCGCGGCGTGGTGGTCGACGCGACGCTGCGCACCAGCGCCGACGGCATCTGGGCCGCGGGCGACATCGCGCGCTGGCCCGATGCGCGCACCGGCGAGTCGATGCGTGTCGAGCACTTCGCACTCGCCGAGGCGCAGGGTCAGTGCGCGGCGCTGAACATGCTCGGCCTGCACCGCCCGTTCGACACCGTGCCGTTCTTCTGGAGCCAGCATTACGACACCGCCATCAACATGGTGGGCCACGCAGCGAGCTGGGACCGCGTCGAGGTCGACGGCTCGGTGCAGGCGCTGGATGCCGCCGTGCGCTATTTCCGCGGCGGCAGGCTGCTCGCGATGGCGACCGTCGGGCGCGATCTCGAGAGCCTGCGCTGCGAGGCGATGATGGAAGGCGTGCCGGCGGCCTGAAGCGCAAGTCGCCTCACAGGCATGACGGTCATCCTGCGCGGAGCGAAGCGCAGTCGCAGGATCCACGCCTGAACAAACGCCTCGGCCGGGGTGGATCCTGCGACTGCGCGCAGGATGACGGTCCCAGGTTGATCGGCATTCGCGCCCTGTCGCGGCGGCCGGCGCAGAATCGGCGCTCCACCTCATGAAGGAGTCGACGATGCGGACTGTCGAGATGCGGGGAGGCGCGCTGCCCCGGGCGATGCCCGTGCTCGGCCTGGGCACCTGGCGCTTCGGCGAATCGCTCGCGGCGCGAGCCGCCGAGGTGGCCTCGGTGCGCCGTGCGCTCGAACTCGGCTACCGCCTGATCGATACCGCCGAGATGTACGGCGAAGGCGGCGCCGAGGAGGTGGTGGGGGCCGCGCTGGCCGACGCGATCCGGGCCGGCGACGTCCGGCGCGAGGAGGTCGTGGTGGTCAGCAAGGTCTATCCTCACAACGCGAGCCGGGCCGGCACGCGCGCGGCCTGCGACCGCAGCCGCCGGCGCCTCGGGCTGGACTCGATCGACGTCTACCTGCTGCACTGGCGCGGCGAACATCCGCTCGCGGAGACGGTCGACGCGCTGCGCGGGCTGGCGCGCGACGGCCGAATCGGCCGCTGGGGCGTCAGCAACCTCGACGTGGACGACATGGAGGAGGTGGCGGCGCTCGGCGACGATTGCGCTCTGGACCAGGTCTGGTACTCGCTCGGCGAACGCCAGCCCGAGTTCGCGCTGCTGCCATGGTTGCGCGCGCGCGGCATGCCCTTGATGGCCTACAGCCCGATCGACCAGGGCCGCGCCGCCGACGACGCCGCGCTGCGCCGCATCGGCGCCGCGCGCGGCGTCACGGCCGCGCAGGTCGCCCTCGCGGCCGTCCTCGCGCAGCCCGGCGTGGTCGCCATTCCCAAGGCCACCGGCGAGGCGCACCTGCGCGAGAACCTGGCGGCGGCCGAACTCGCGTTGAGCCCCGGGGAGTTGCTGGCGATCGACGCACGCTTCCCGCGGCCGACGCGCGCGGGGCCGCTGGCGATGAATTGAGGTCGCGGATGCCTGGGGCATGTTGGATCGAGTGCGGCGCGCGAAGAGGGGGCCGGCATCTCGTCCTTCCGCGCTCGAACGCCGACAGCCGCCATGCTGCTCGTCGCGGATGGAGGCGATGCCAGGCCCCTCACGCCGCGCTCATCGGACGGTGCCGCGCGCGGCGTCCAGCGCCTCGAGCAGCACGCGCTGCGAACCGATGTGGTTGGCCAGCAGCAGCACGAGCCGCGCGTTGAGCGCCTCGCTGGCCTGCGTCGACAGCTCGCGGTGCGCGTCGATGAGCGCCTCGTAGAAGTCGTCGGGCGACTCGAGGTTCGGGGCGGTGTTCAGGTGCATGGCGAGTCCTTGTCAGTGCAGGGCGAGCGCGCGGCGGATGGCGCCGTTCACGCGCGCCGCATCGGCCGCGCGCCAGCGTGCGCACACATGCTGGTCGGGACGCAGCAGCACGGTGCTTCCCGGGCGCAGGTCGTAGCGCTGCGCGAGCAGGCCGGACGGGTCGCCGATGTCGGTGCCCACGCCCAGGAGGCGCACGTCCAGGCCGTGGCCATCGACGTCCTTCAACACGTCCGGCACCACGCCCGCGACGAGCACGGTGAAGCCCGCGCCGAGCTGCGAGAGCAGCCATGACGGCGTGCCGTCCGGCAGCGTGACCGGCGCGTCGGCGGCCGGAGCGCCCGGTGCCATTGCGCCGCGGAAGGCGTCGACGTCGGGCGAGTTCAGCGAGGAGCCGTGCAGCGTCGCCGGCGTCGACAGGCGGCCGCTGTTGACGAGGGTGCGCGCGAACGGATGCGACTTCGCGAGCTCGAGCACCGCGTCGCGGAACACGCGGCTGATGCTGCTCTTGGGCGTGATGAAGTCGGTGGCGCGGGTGGAGTGGCGGATGTTCTCGTCGGCGGCGAACTCGCGCTCGCGGGCGTAGGTTTCCAGCAGCGCATCCGGCGCGTGGCCGTGCAGCACGGCGGCGAGCTTCCAGGCGAGATTGTCGGCGTCCTGCACGCCCGAATTCGCGCCGCGCGCGCCGAACGGCGACACGCCGTGCGCGGCGTCGCCGGCGAACAGCACGCGGCCGTGGCGGAAACTGTCCATGCGCAGGCACGAGAACGTGTAGACGCTGGCCCACTCGAGTTCGAAGTCGACGTCCTTCATCGCCGAATGCGCGAGCAGCGCCCTGACGCGCGGCAGGATCCTCTCGGGCCTTTTTTCTTCCTCCGGGTCGGCGTCCCAGCCCAGCTGGAAGTCGATGCGCCACACGCCATCGGGCTGGCGGTGCAGCAGCACGCTCTGGTTGCGATGGAATTCCGGGTCGAACCAGAACCAGCGCTCGGCGGGCGCCTCGTGCCTCATGCGCACGTCGGCGATCAGGAAGCGATCCTTGAAGGTACGGCCCCGGGACTCCAGGCCCAGCAGCCGGCGCAGCGTCGATCGCGCACCGTCGCAGGCCGCGACGTAGTCGGCGGCCAGGCGATAGGGGCCGTCCGGCGTATCGATCGTGAGCATCACGTGGTCGTCGTGCTGCTCGGCGCCGCTGACGGTGTTCCTCCAGCGCACGTCCACCAGCGGCAGCGCCGCGGCGCGTTCGGCCAGGTAGCCCTCGACGTAGTACTGCTGCAGGTTCACGAACGCCGGGCGCGCGTGGCCCGTTTCCGGCAGCAGGTCGAAGCTGTAGACCTGCTGATCGCGGAAGAACACCTTGCCGGTGTTCCACGACACGCCCTTGCCGGCCACGCGATCGCCGCAACCCAGGCGGTCGAAGATCTCCAGCGTGCGCTTGGCAAAGCAGATGGCGCGCGAACCGGCCGACAGCGTGCTGTCGTTGTCCAGCACCACGACCGGCACGCCGCGCTGCGCGAGGTCGATGGCCAGCGCGAGGCCCACGGGGCCGGCGCCGACGATGGCCACCGGCCGGCGCGCGGGAGTGGCGGCATCCTGGTCGGCGCGGCGTTCGTAGTCGAAGACCACCTTCTGGTAGTCGACCGCGTCCGCGCCCGGACGCGCGAGTTCGTTCCAATGCATGCCTGTCTCCACGCGTCGCTGCCGGACGCCTTCGTCGTGCGCGTCGGCGCCCCTTCAGCCCTCCAGCGTCTCCCACATCTGGCGGTCGCGTTCGGCCGTCCAGACGCGCGGATCGGCGTGCTGCGTGACCTCGTCGAAGCAGCGCGTGACGTCGAACGGCATGCAGTGGTCGAAGATCACCCAGTGGCCGTATTTGGGCTTGAGCCGGGCGAAGGTGTCCTTGTAGACCGCGTTCAGGTCCTTGCCCGCGGCGACGCCGGCCTCGACGCTGGCGCGCACGTCGGCGATGAAGCCGGCGGTCGAGCGCAGTCCGTCCGCGACCTGGGCCTCGCCCCGCAGCGCAGGGCCGCGGCCCGGGACCAGCGCCAGCGGCTTGAGCGCCGCCACGTTCTCGAGCGTCTGCGGCCAGTCCTTGAAGTAGGCGTCGCCGGCGTAGGGCGTGGCGTCGAACTCGACCAGGTCGCCGCTGAGCAGCGTGCGCTCCTGCGGCAGCCAGACGACGGTATCGCCCTTGGTGTGACCGCGGCCGAGCTGCAGCAATTGCACCTCCAGCCTGCCCAGCCACAGCGTCATCTTCTTCTGGAACGTGATCGTGGGCCAGGTGAGGCCCGCCGGCACGGTCTCGACGTTGCGGAACAGGCGCGGGAAGCGGCCGATCTCGCTGGCCTTGTCGGCCTCGCCGCGCTCGACGATCAGGTCGTAGGTGTCCTGGCTGGCGATGACCTGCTGCGGCCGGTACGCGCTGGCGCCGAGCACGCGCACCGCGTGGTAGTGCGTGAGGACGACGTACTTGATCGGCTTGTCGGTCACCTCGCGGATGCGGCGGATGACATCGGCGGCCATCGCGGGCGTGGCCTGGGTGTCGGCCACCAGCACGGCGTCGTCGCCGATGACGATGCCGGTGTTCGGATCGCCCTCGGCGGTGTACGCCCAGGCGTGCTCGCTGAGCTGGCTGAAGGTGACCTTCTTCTCCTCCAGGTCGGCCTGGGAGGCGAATTTCTTGGGTTCGGACATCGCGGTCTCCGGATGAGAAAATTTGTCTTTGGTAAATGCGTTCGTCAATGTTGGTCTCTTTCTTGATCTCCGTCAATAGATTTGGATTGGGTAAACTGATCGCATGAGCCCCGCCGATGAAAGCAGCGACAGCGCCGAAGGCCGCCAGCAGCGCGGCATCCAGAGCATCGAGGTCGGGGGGCAGCTGCTGCACGCGATGGCCCACATGGGCCGGCCGATGGCGCTCAAGGAGCTGGCGCGCGAGGTCGACATGCCGGCGGCCAAGATCCACGCCTACGTGGTGAGCTTCACGCGCATCGGGCTGATGAAGCAGGACAGCGAGAGCGGTCGCTACTTCCTCGGCCCGCTCGCGCTGCAGCTCGGGCTCATCGGCCTGAAGCAGGCCAACCCGATCCAGGCCGCCGCCACCGAGCTGTCGTCGCTGACGCAGCGTATCGGGCACACGGCCGCGGTGTCGGTGTGGGGCTCGCGCGGCGCGACGATCGTGCGGCTCGAGGAATCGCCGGCGCCGATCCACGTCAACATGCGCCACGGCACCGTGTTCTCGCTGACCGGCACCGCCACCGGGCGCCTGTTCGCCGCCTGGCAGACCGACGAGGCCGCCAAGCGCATGCTCGAGGCCGAGCGCGCGCGGCTGAAGGCGCATCCCGAGCCCGCCATTCCCAACGTGCCGCCGCCCGCGGCCGTGCCGTCGTGGACGGCCTTCCTGCCGCAGCTTCGCGAGGTGCGCCAGCACGGCCTGAGCCGCTCCGAGGGCGAGACGCTGCCGGGCGTCAACGCGATGGCCGTGCCGATCTTCGACCATGGCGGCGAGCTGGCCGCGGCGATCACGGCCATCGGGCCGGCCGGCATCTTCGACATCGGCTGGCACGGGCCGATCGCGCGCGAGCTGCGCGCCTGCGCCCAGCGCGTCGCGCGGTCGCTGGGCGCGCCAGCCGCGGGGTGACACGCGCCTGAGGCCGCGGCCGGTCGAGCCATCGTCCTGCGCCGCGCGCGAAGCCGTCATCCTGCGCCAGGCGCGCCAGGCGCGCCAGGCGCGCCAAGCGGTCATCTTGCGCCCGGCGCGCCAAGCCGTCTCCTGCGTGCGCCGGCCAAGCCGTCATCCTGCGCGGAGCGCAGCGGAGTCGCAGGCTCCGCGCGTGACAAGCGCCTCGGCGCGGGTGGATCCTGCGACTGCGCGCAGGATGACGGGGCTGCCGCTCCGCGGCGTGCGTCCTTGCTGCCGGGGCTGCCGCTGCGCGGGATGCGTCCTTGCCGACGGAATTGGCTCCGCGGGGTGTGTCCTTGCCGACGGGGCTGACGCTCGGCGGTGTGCGTCCTCGCTGACGGGTTGGCGCTCCGTGGCGTGCGTCCTTGCAAGTTCGCCGGAGCGCCGGAGCGCCCCGCGGCTCGCTGACAAGCGTCCTGCGCGCAGCGAAGCGGACTCGAAGGATCAGACCTTTACCGCAACGAAGACAAATGCGTTTGACATGGATCAGTGAAGATCTGATACTGCAAACGCATTTGGAAATGGCGAATCGTGCCGAGGCAGCGGATTCGAGTTCCAGGCGTCCCGCGCCAGGAGGGTTCGAACGGTCGCGGAGCCGGACGCCCGGCGCCCTGTCCACGACTCCGCAGGAGACATCGCATGACCGCCCGCACTGGCGCGCCCGAGGATCGCAAGGTCCTCGCCGCTACCCTCGTCGGCACCGCCATCGAGTGGTACGACTACTTCATCTACGCGCAGGCTGCCGGCCTCGTGCTCGGCCCGTTGTTCTTCGGGCCGATCGCCAGGGACAACCCGGGCCTCGCGCAACTGCTGTCGTTCGCGACGATCGGCATCTCGTTCCTGTTCCGTCCGCTGGGCGCGGCCGTGTGCGGCCATCTCGGCGACCGCATCGGCCGCAAGTCGATGCTCGTGCTCACGCTACTGCTGATGGGCGCCAGCACCGCGGCCATCGGACTGCTGCCCACGTATGCGCAGGCCGGCGCCGTCGCGCCGGTGCTGTTGATCGCGCTGCGCGTGCTGCAAGGGTTCTCGGCCGGCGGCGAGTGGGGCGGCGCGGCGCTGATGGCCGTCGAGCACGCGCCGGTCGCGCGCCGCGGCTTCTTCGGCGCGTTCCCGCAGGTCGGCGTGCCGCTGGGCATGATCCTGGCCACGCTGGTGCTGCTGCTGCTCAACGCCGCCCTCGGCAAGGAGCAGTTCGCGGCATGGGGCTGGCGCGTGCCGTTCCTGCTGTCGGTCGTGCTGATCGTCGTCGGCGCGGTCATCCGCCGCAGCGTGGAGGAGTCGCCCGTGTTCCTGCGCATGCACGAGCGCCGGCGCGACTCGTCGGCGCCGCTGGGCCGCCTGTTCCGCCATCATTCGGGCGCGGTGCTGCGCGCGGCGCTGATCTTCGTGGCCAACAACGCCGCGGGCTACCTGCTCATCGCGTTCTTCATCAGCTATGGCCAGAAGGCGCTGCACCTGCCCGCGCCGCAGGTGCTCGCGGCGTGCACGCTGGCCGCCGCGAGCTGGCTGGCGTGCACGCTGGTGGGCGGCCTGCTGGCCGACCGCATCGGACGCGTGCGCACCTTCCAGCTCGGCTACCTGCTGCTCGCGCTGTGGGCGGTGCCGATGTGGTTCCTGATCGACAGCGGCAGCATCGCGCTGTTCCTCGTCGCGGCTGTTGTGCTCGCGCTGCCGCTGGGCCTGAGCTACGGGCCGCAAGCCGCGCTGTACGCCGAGATGTTCCCGGCCAAGGTGCGCTACTCGGGCGTCTCGGTGGGCTACGCGATCGGCTCGATCCTTGGCGGCGCGTTCGCGGCCACCATCGCGCAGTGGATCATCGGCAGCACCGGCAGGTCGTGGCTGATCGGCGTGTACCTCATCGGTCTGTGCGTCGTCTCGATCACCGCCGTCTCGCGCGGCAGCGACCCGATGGGCATCGATCTGGCGGTGGCGGAAGACGATCCGCCGTCGCAGGCGTGGACGGGCGCCGGCGTCGCCCGTACGGCGGCGGCCGCAGGAACGCGCTGAACGCGGGCGGGCCGGCTCAGCGTCGGGCCAGGTTCATCACCGCCATGCCCACGACGGCGAGCACGCCGCCCACCGCGATCGAGGCATCGACCGGCTCGCCCAGCCACAGGGTGGCGAACAGCACGCCGAACACCGGGACGAGGCTGATGTAGCCCGCGGCGGCTCCGGCGCCGAGCGCGGCCACGCCCTCGAAGTACCAGGCGTAGGCGAGCACCGTGGCGCCGGCGGCCGGGAAGGCGAGGGCCACCCAGGTCGTCGTGCCCGCGGCCAGCGGGGCGGCCATGGCGGCGGGGCCCTCGAACGCCAGCGCGGCCGCGGCCAGCATCGGGAGCCCGAAGCCCGCGGTGACGGTCGTCGTCGTGAGGGCGTCGATGCCGGCGAGCAGGCGGCGCCCGATCAGCGTGTAGGCCACCCACGTGGCCACGCAGCCGAGCAGCAGCGCTTCGCCCCTGCCCACGCTGCCGGCCAACAGCGTCCACGGCGCGCCGTGCGTCATGACGATGAGGGCCCCTGACGCCGCCAGCGCCATGCCGGCGCCGATGCGCCAGTTCAGGCGTTCGCCGAACCACCACGCGGCGATGAGGGTCGTGACGACCGGGTTGGTCGTGACCACCAGCGCCGCGCGGCCCGCCGCGACGTGGGTCAGCCCGAGCATGAAGAACATCGCGTAGCCGAACACGCCCACGGCGCCGCCCACGGCCAGCCCGGCCCATTGGCGCTTCGTCAGGCGGCGCAGGCGGTCGAAGCCGCCGTCCAGCTGCATCCACGCCAGCAGCAGCGCCAGGGCGATGGCGAAGCGCCAGGTGGCCGCCGCCAGCGGCGGCAGCGCCTGGGCCAGCACGCGCCCGCACGGCCAGGAGCCTCCCCACAGCGCGGCCATCCCGACCAGCTTGAGATGGACGGCCCAGGGCGAGCGGCGGCGGCCGAGAGCGGCGGCGGTGGAGGAAGTCGTGGTCATCGCGGAGGGTGGAGCAGCCACCCCGGAACATGGCGGTACGTTACTATCCGATCATTCGCCTTCATCTGCAAATGAGCGATCGCTCATGGCCTGCACATGACGTTCACGCAGCTCGAAGTCTTCGCCGCGCTGGCCCGGGCGGGCAGCTTCTCGCGCGCCGCGGCGCTGCTGGGAATCACCCAGAGCGCCGTGAGCCACGCGATGCGCGCGCTGGAAACCGAACTCGGCGTGGCGCTGGTGCGTCGCGACGCGCCGGAGGCGACGCTGTCCGAGGCGGGCGGCCGGCTGCTCGTGCGTGCCAACGACATCCTGCAGCAGCGCGAGGCCCTGCGGCAGGAAGCCGCGGGTGCGCGAGGCGTGGCCAGCGGCACGCTGCGCATCGGCTCGTTCGGCTCCACGGTGTCGCTGCGGCTGCTGCCCGGGCTGCTCGCCGCCTACCGGCACCTGCATCCGCACGTGGAGGTGCAGGTGGAGGAGCAGGCGGACGACACGGTGATCGACTGGCTGCTCGAGCGCCGCATCGAGATCGGCTTCGTCACCCTCCCGGACGAGCGCTTCGAGACGCTGCCCCTGGCGGAAGACGAGTTCGTCGCCGTCATCCCGCAAGGCCATCGCCTCGCGCACAAGCGCAGCATCCACCCGCGCGATCTCGACGGCGAACCCTTCATCCGCAGCGGCGCAGGCAGCGGCTCCGTCATCGACCGCATCCTCACGGACGCCGGCGCGTCGCCCAAGGTGCTGTACCGATTCGGGCAGCTGAACTCGATCCTGGGCTTCGTGGCGCAAGGGCACGCGCTGGCCATCGCGGCCCGGCTCGCGCTGCCCGACGAGGTCCCGGGCGTGGTCTATCGCAGCCTGTCGCCACAGCAGCGACGCATCACGGGGCTGGCCGTGCGCAGCATGAAGCGGCTGTCGCCCGCGGCGGCGGCCTTCGTCGAGGTGGCCAGGCGCCAGGCCCGCAAGTCGGGGCGGTCGCCACGATCCGGTGCCGCCTGAGGAACGGGTTCCCCACCGTCGCGCGCTGGGCGCGACTGCTGCAAGGTCCGGTGCCCGAGGACGAGCAGGTCTTGCCGGCCGGCGGGATGTCGCGCCGCCGCGCGGCGACCTCCGCTCGCTCCTGCCGAGCGGGCACGCGTGGCCCCCGTGCCGGCAGCCCGCCAGGCCGGCCCCGCGAGGCAAGTCGGCGGTCCAAGGCACGCCCTTTGCTCCGGCGTTGGCTTCACCCCGAATTTCCGCCGTGGACTGCAGCGCTCTCCTCACCCGCCAGCTGGCCGAGCTCACGGCACTGATCTCGCGCCTGCGCTCCAACCGGCGCGGCGACGATGCCGTCCGCCTGTTCGGCGATCTCGCGAATCGGGCGGTGCTGCATGTCCTGTCGCGCGAGCGCGTCCTGCTGCCCGCCTGGCGCCACGTCCGCTGGAAAGACCTTCCGCTCGACGCGATGACGGGGCACGTGCGGTTCAAGCAGGCGCTGGCCGATCTCCTCGTTCGACCACCGACCGCCGACGGGCACGCGCAGGCCTTGAGCGCGTTCGCGGAGCACGTCGAGCAGCAGCGCCACCTCGACCAGCACCGCCTCGTCCCCGTGATGCGCGACGCGATGGACATCGAACTGCGCCGGCAGCTGTGCAACGACGTCGAGCTGCTGTTCGAGACCGGAAGCCCGCCGACGCGCGAGCCGGTCATCGGCGACGCCTCGCCCCGGGATCTCATCGCCGAGGCGGAGATCGTCCTGAGCTCGCTGGCGGGGACACGGCCTGACGGCCAGCCGCCGCGGGCGTGACGTCCTGCAGGCCCGCCGCGGCCGTCGCCGGCCCGGCGCCTGCCGCCTGCTCGGGGCGCCGCGCGTTCATGGAATCTCGCGGCGCCGGATGATCACGAACGCGCGCAGCGAATCGAGGCAGGGCAGCACCTGCACGTGCGAACACCAGGCCGAGAACTTGCGGACATCGATCTGCAGCGGCGCCGGGTAGTGTCCGCGCCGGTGGGCCTCGAGCGTGGCCTCGGAGATCATGGCTCTCCAGGCCTCCATGGTGGGAGGGAAATCCTGGTCGAGCTTGCAGAGAGCCGCCATCGCGCCGAAGTCCTCGGGCGGCAGCGACACATCACCTAGATCACGCATTGAATCCCCTTGCTGAACGAGCGTACAGTCGTTCGCCGCACGCCTGCCATTTTCCTCGAACGCCGGACCGCCGGCGAAACGATGGCTGCAATGGCTCGGCGCACGCCGAGCCGCGGCGCCCGCATGGGCGCTGCGCAGCGACTGCACGGGGGAACGTCCGATCATCGTGATTTCCTGATGGCGATGCGCGCAGGACAGCGCCCGCCGGCCTTCAGAAAGGAGCCGGCAGGTCGATGAAACCGGGTTGTCGCGGTACCCGTTGCATGTCCAAGAAGTCGCACCTCGTCTCCTGCCTGTCGCTCAGCCTGGGCCTCGCCTCCGGCGCTGCGCTCGCGGCCAACCCGAGCGTCCCCGATCTGGCGTCGCTGCCGCTCGACCAGCTGCTCGACATGGAAGTCACGGGCACCTCGAAGTTCTCGTCGACGCTCGCGGACACGGCGGCCGCGGTCACCGTCGTCGGCGCGGCCGAGATCCGCGCGCTCGGCTGCCGGACGCTGGCCGACGTGCTGGCGACGGTCAAGGGCGTCATGGTCACGACGGATCGCTCCTACAGCTACGTCGGCGTGCGGGGGTTCTACGCGCCCGGTGACTACAACACGCGGGTCCTCTTGCTCATCGACGGCGTCCGCGCCAATGACGCGCTCTACGACCAGGCCTACCTGGGCAGCGAGTTCCCGGTCGACATGGCCCTCGTCGAGCGCGTGGAGTTCATCCCCGGGCAGGCATCGGCCGTCTATGGCGCGAACGCGCTGTTCGGCGTCGTCAACGTCGTCACGCGACGTCCCGAGGCGGGCGCGCCCGCCATGGCGGAGGCGACCGTCGGCACGTTCGGGGAGCGCCGCCTGCGCCTGGAGGACACGCTGTCGACGTCCGGCGGCGCGATCGTGCGCGTGTCCGCGTCGTCGGGCGGGATGCGCGGCGAAAACGTGCCGGCCGACGGCGCCGTGACTCCGCGCGGCGACTTCGAACAACGCACGAGCGTGGCGCTCAACGCGCGCTATGAGGGACTCGCGCTCTCGCTGATCCAGTCGCATCGCACGCGCGGCAACCCGGCCATCGTGGACACCGTGGCGGGCGACTGGCGCACGCGCAACATCGACAACCAGGGCCTCTACGACCTCACCTGGACCGGCTCGAACGAGGCGGGCGACCAGTCGACGCTGCGCCTGTACGGCGGCAGCTACCACTTCGTCGGCCGCTACGCCATCGACGGCGCCCCGGTGACGATCAACGAGGACACGGACACCGCCCACTGGGTCGGCGCCGAGGCGCATGTCACCACCGAGCGCATCGACGGCCACCGGTTGACTGCCGGCGCCGAGTTCCAGGCTTCGCCGATGCTGCGCTCGTTCAACGCGGACGTCGCGCCGCCGAGCGAGCCCTACCTGGACCGCAACGACCCCTCGCGGCGCATCTCCGTCTTCGCCGAGGATGTCTGGCGCGCAACGAGTGCCGTGTCGCTCGACGGCAGCCTGCGGCTGGACGCGACGCGCGGCTATCGGGCGCAGGCGAGCGGGCGCGCAGCGCTCGTGTGGCGAGTCACGGACACGCTGGTGGCCAAGGCCATCTACGGCACCGCTTTCCGGCCGCCCAACGACTACGAGGCGCACTACCAGATCGCCGGCCCCGGTGGCTACGAGGTCAATCCGCGCCTGCGGCCGGAGGCCGTGCGCGGCGCCGAGCTCAACGTCGAGTGGCACGCGGGTGCGAACGACAGCCTGAGCGGATCGATCTTCGAGAACCGCGCCGAACGCCTCATCGTGCAGGCGCGCGACGACGATGCCGACTCCTACACCTTCGTCAACCAGGGTGCCGTCGTGGCACGCGGCGCGGAAGTGCAATGGCAGCACGCCTGGGCGCAGGGGCCACGCGTGCGCGCCAACATCAGCACGTCCTTCACGCGCGACCGGGCCACCGGCACGCCGATCGCCGTCTATGCGCCGCACTACATCGCCAACCTCACCGCGATGCTGCCCGCGGGCGCGCGCATGCAGGCGGGGTTGCAGTGGCGCGCGGTCGCCCGGCGCGGCGGCGCGGGCGCGTACGCGCTGGCCAACGTCTCGCTGTCGTCGACGACGGCCGCCGCCGGCTGGTCGTGGGCGGCCAACGTGCAGAACCTGTTCGCACGCCGCTACAGCGACCCGGGCACCGACCTGGAGGCGCAGCCGTCTATCCGGCAGGCCGGACGCAGCATCGAGCTGACGGTCTCGAAGGCGTTCTGACGATGAGCGGACGTTCTCCGTGGCAATGGGCCTGGCCCGTGTGGCTGGCCGGCGTCGCGCTCGCGCTGCTGCCGGTCGGCGACGTGCTGGCCGTGGAGCGCGGTGCGCTCGAGGCCGCCATCGTGTTCAACGTGCTGCAGTTCGTCGAATGGCCCAACGAGACCGCGCTGCCCGACGGGTCGCCGCTGACGCTGTGCCTGAGGAGCGACAGCCCGCTGATGGCGCCGGCGCGGCTGCTGGAAGGCCGCGCCGTGCGGCGCATGGCCCTGCGCGTGGCCAGGCTCGACGGACCGGAGCACGCGTGCCAGGCGGTCTACATCGACTCCGCGGCGGCCGAGCAGGATGCGCGCAGCGCCGCGCACGAGCCGGCGCTCGTGATCGGGGCGAGCGACTATCGTCCCGCGCCCCGGCCATCCATCCAGCTCGTCTTCGCCGAGGGCCGGCTCGCGTTCGACATCGACCAGCGCAAGGCGCAGCAATCCGGCCTGTCCATCAGCTCGCGCCTGCTTCGCCTGGCGAGGACGGTCGCCGAATGACGTCGCCCGTCGCCCTCCAGGCCGGCCGCGGCGCCGCACGGCCCCGTTCGCTGGCCAGGCGCCTGACCAGCGCGGCGCTGCAATCGACGGCGCTGGCGCTGCTGGTCGCGGGACTGGCCGTCAACGTGCTGGTCTATGGCTGGTCGCATGCGACGCTGCGCGGCCAGGCCGAACTGCAGGCGGCCATCGCATCGGACGGCATCGCGCCGGCGCTGCTGTTCCGGGATGCGCGCGCCGCCAGCGAGGTCCTGCAGCTGCTCAAGAGTTCGCCCGATGTCCGCCGCGCGACGGTGTTCGATGCCACGGGCCAGGTGTTCGCGCGCTATGACGCGACGGCGCCGCTGCCACCCGGTGCCGCCACGCCGGCGGGGCGGGCGGAGTCCGGACTGATCGAGGTGCGCCAGCCGGTGGTGCAGGGCCGCGAACGCCTCGGCGAGCTGCGTCTGGCCGTCTCCCAGCGCGCCCTGCAACGCCAGACGCTGATGCTTTGCGGCGCGACCGTGCTGTCGGCCCTGCTGGGCCTGGTGGTGTCCTGGCTGCGCGTGCGGCGCGTGCGGCGAGCCGTCGGCCGGGCGGAGAACGAGCTGAACCAGCTCGCGTATTTCGACCCGGTGACCGGCCTGCAGAACCGGCATGCCGCGATGGAACTCCTGGCGGGACTCGCCGGCGAGCCGTCGGCGCGCTTCTCGGTGCTGCTGCTGGATCTCGACGACTTCAAGCTCGTCAACGACACGATGGGCCATGCGGCCGGCGATGCGCTGCTCGGCCAGCTGGGCGGCGCGCTGCAAGACGCGTTCGGCGCCACGGGCCAGGTCTTCCGTCTGGGCGGCGACGAGTTCGTGGCCGTGATCCGGTCGCGCCGCGCCGGCGAGTCGGCCGAGCACCTGGGTCGCCACGCGATCGCCTGCTTCAACCAGCCGATGCGGTTCCGGGGCAAGCTGATGC
>Ga0209258_100426_pt1 | contig 49240 bp, 41 predicted proteins | sample Araplaol_mTSA_r2_FD_184281 | JGI IMG/M metagenome (GOLD analysis project Ga0209258, IMG submission 184281) | Arabidopsis root microbial communities from North Carolina, USA - plate scrape CL_Col_mTSA_r2 (SPAdes) (version 2) | ecosystem: Host-associated > Plants > Roots > Endosphere | place: USA...
CGCGCCCGTTCGTCACGCACCACAACGCGCTGGACATGGACCTCTACCTGCGCGTGGCGCCGGAGCTGTACCTCAAGCGCCTGGTGGTCGGCGGTTTCGATCGCGTCTACGAGATCAACCGCAACTTCCGCAACGAAGGCGTGTCCACGCGTCACAACCCCGAATTCACCATGCTCGAGCTGTACCAGGCGTATGCCACGTACACCGAGATCATGGACCTCACCGAGGAAGTGATCCGCGACACCGCGAAGCACGTGATCGGCAGCACCAAGCTCCACTGGGAAGGCAATGAGATCGACGTCGGCCCGGCGTTCCGTCGCTGGAGCATGGAAGACGCCGTGCTCGAATTGAACCCGGACATCAAGCGCGAAGAGCTGCGCGATCGCGAGGCGATGGCCGCGCATGCCAAGCGCCTGGGTTGCCAGGTGAAGGATGGTTTCGGCTGGGGCCGCCTGCTGCTGGAAATCTTCGAGAAGACGGTGGAGCACACGCTGATCCAGCCGACCTTCATCACCGATCATCCGGTGGAAGTCTCGCCGCTGGCGCGCGAGAGCGACACCAATCCCGGCATCACCGACCGCTTCGAGCTGTTCATCAACGCGAAGGAACTCGCCAACGGCTTCTCCGAGTTGAATGACCCGGAAGACCAGGCCGCGCGCTTCATGGCGCAGGTGGAAGCGAAGGCATCCGGCGACGACGAGGCCATGCACTTCGACGCGGACTACATCCGCGCGCTGGAAGTGGGCCTGCCGCCGACAGGCGGGCTGGGCATCGGCATCGACCGCCTGGTGATGCTGCTGACCGGCTCGGTATCGATTCGCGATGTGCTGCTGTTCCCCTATATGCGCCCGGAGGCCTGATCATGTGGTTCGCCATCATTGGCACGGATGTGCCCGATTCGCTCGAAGGCCGTAAGGGAGCCCGACCCGCCCACCTCGCGCGCTTGCAGAAGCTTCAGGACGAGGGTCGCATGTTGCTGGCCGGCCCGTTTCCCGCGATCGAGGCGGAAGATCCGGGCCCGGCGGGATTCACCGGCAGCCTGATCGTGGCCGAGTTCCCGACGCAGGCCGATGCGGAAGCCTGGGCCCAGGCCGACCCCTATGTCGCTGCGGGCGTCTATGCCAGCGTGGCCATCCAGCCGTTCCGCAAGGTGCTGCCGTAAGCATGGCTACGCCCATGGTCGAGCAGATCCGCGAGCGCCTGCAGCAGGCGCTCGATCCCGTGGCCCTCGAGGTGCTGGACGAGGGCTACAAGCACGCGGGCCATGCCAATGACGGCAAGGGGCATTTCCATGTGCGCGTCGTCAGCGCGGCCTTCGCCGGGCAGCTGTCGATCAAGCGCCACCGGCTGGTGTACGCGGCCCTGCAGGGCCTGATGGACAACGGCATCCACGCGCTTTCCATCGACGCGAAGGCGCCGGGCGAATAAGCCCGCGCGCCTCGTTACGCGCCAAGGCCCTGGCGACGGGTAGTGCTGGTGATTTTTTCGCCAGTCGGACCGCTTGCCGTCCCGCGGCTCTGCCGATCCGCGAACCAGTGAGACAGGTGCGGCACAGAAATTCTTTTGCAACATCGACTTACGGTTCGGTGTTAAAGTGAAACATCGAGCCAAAACGCATTGCGGCTGGGGCCTGCGTTTGGCACAGTGACCCATCGCCCGACCGCGTCGGGCTTCACCTATTTGGCTGCCGACGCCCGCATGCGCCTGACCACGATCAAACTCGCCGGTTTCAAGTCCTTCGTGGACCCGACCACCCTGCACCTGCCGACCAACATGACTGGCGTGGTGGGGCCCAATGGCTGCGGCAAGTCCAACATCATCGACGCCATCCGTTGGGTGATGGGCGAGAGCGCGGCCAGCCGCCTGCGCGGCGACTCGCTCACCGACGTGATCTTCTCCGGCTCCAACGCGCGCAAGCCGGTGGGCCAGGCCACGGTCGAGCTGATCTTCGACAACGGCGACGGCACCATCCAGGGCGAGTACGGCCAGTACGCCGAGATCTCGGTGAAGCGCCAGGTAACGCGCGATGGGCAGTCGGCGTATTTCCTCAACGGCGCGCGTTGCCGCCGTCGCGACATCACCGATCTGTTCCTCGGCACCGGCCTTGGTCCGCGCAGCTACTCGATCATCGAGCAGGGCATGATCAGTCAGATCGTCGAGGCCGCGCCCGACGAACTGCGCACGCATCTGGAAGAGGCGGCCGGCATCTCCAAGTACAAGGAGCGCCGCAAGGAAACCGAGAGCCGCATCAAGTCCACCCGCGAGAACCTCGACCGCGTGCGCGATGTGCGCGACGAGGTGGACAAGCAGCTGGAGCACTTGAATCGCCAGGCTCGCGCCGCCGAACGCTGGAAGGCGCTGAAGGAAGAGCAGGTGCGCAAGGAAGCCGAGCTGCGCGCGCTCGAATACCGCGGCTTGAAGAGCCAGCACGACAACGAAGGCTCGGGCCTCAACGCGGCCGAGGTCGAGATCGAGAAGTTCGTCGCCATGCAGCGCCATCAGGAAGCGCAGATGGAGACGGTGCGCGAGCGCCACACCGAAGCTACCGAACACCTGAACACGGTGCAGGCCGAGGTGTACAAGGTTGGCGCCGAGATCGCCCGCGTCGAGCAGCAGGTGCGCTTCAACCGCGAGACCGCCGACCGGCTGCAGCGCGCGCAGGGCGAAGCCGATCGCGAACACGGGGAGCTGGCCGAGCACATCGCCAACGATCGCACGCAGGTGGAATCGCTGCGCATGGCGCTGGCCGAAGGCGAGCCGAAGCTGGAGTCGCTGCAGCAGATGCAGGACGACACCGCCGAATCGCTGCGCGAGACCGAAACCAAGCTGGCGGATTGGCAGCAGCGTTGGGATGCGCACACTCGCACCGCCGGCGAATCCAGCCGCGCCGCCGAAGTGGAACGCACCAAGCTCAACTACCTCGATCGCCAGGCCATCGACCTGTCGCGTCGTCGCGAAGTGCTGGAAGCCGAGCAGAAGGCGACCGACATCGCCTCACTCGATGCCGCCGCCGAGCAGTTGAACGAAGAACACGACACGCAGCGCGAGCGCGTGGAATCGCTGGGCCAGCTGCTCGATCAGCACAAGCTGGCCTACGAAAAAGTCATCGACGAAGAGCGCCAGGTACAGTCCTCGCTCAACGAAGCGCGCCAGCAGCTGCAGACCGCACGCGGTCGCCAGGCCTCGCTGGAAGCGCTGCAGCACGCTGCGCTGGGTCAGGAAGAGAGCGCAGCCAGCGGCTGGCTGGCGCGGCTTGGGCTCGACAAATCGCGACGCCTCGGCGAATCGCTGCAGGTGGAAGCCGGCTGGGAAACCGCGGTGGAGACCGTGCTCGCCGGCTATCTCGACGCCGTGCTGGTGGATGACGCCCATCGCCTCGCAGGTGAATTCGCATCGCTGGAAAACGCCGACGTCGCGCTGGTCGATGGGGTCGAAGGTGGTGCCAACACGGCCGGCACGCTGGCCGCGCATGTGCGTGGCCCTGCGGCGGCGATTTCGATTCTCAGCCATGTACTGACGGCCGAGTCGATCGAGCATGCGCACCAGGTCGTGGCGGGCCTGTCCGCGCTGGCGCCGTATCAGTCGGTGATGACGCGCGCCGGCGAATGGATCGGCCCGGGCTGGGCACGCGTGCGTCGCGCGCAGGGCAACCAGGTGGGCGTGCTGGCGCGCGAGCGCGAGATGCGCACGCTGGGCGAGCAGATCCTTGCGCTGGAAGAGCGCATCGAAGAAGCCACGAACACGCTGGACGACCTGCGCACGCGCAAGTTCGAAGCCGAGCGCGCGCGCGACGACGCGCAGCGCGAGCTGTACAACGCACACCGCCGCCAGTCCGAACTGGCCGGCCAACTGCAGAGTCATCGCGGCAAAATGGAAACCGCGCGTGCCCGTGCGGAAAAGGTCGCCGGCGAAATCAGCGACCTGATCACCCAGCTGGACGAGCTGCAGACGCAGACGCGCGATGCGCGTGCGCGCCTGGACGAATCCGTCGGCCACATGGGTGATCTGGAAGACGAGCGCCGCGAACTGGAGAACGAGCGCCGCGCCTTGCTTGAGGCACGCGAAGAAGCGCGCATGAACGCGCGCGAGGCCGCGGACCAGGCGCATGCGCTGGCGCTGTCGATGGAGTCGAAGCGTTCCTCGCTCACCTCGCTGGAGCAGGCGCTGGCGCGCATGGAAACCCAGCTGCGCCAGATCGAGGCGCGGCGCAGCGAAATCGCGGAGCAGCTTGCCGCCGGTTCCGACCCCATCGCCGAGCTGGAAGCCGAGCGCCAGACCTATCTCGACCAGCGCCTGCTGGTGGACAAGCAACTGGTCGATGCGCGTCGTGGCCTGGAAGATTGCGACAGCGAATTCCGTCGCCTGGAGCAGGAGCGCCAGCGCATCGAGCAGGTGCTAAACGGCCTGCGCGAAAACCTCTCGCAGAAGCGGCTCGCGGCGCAGGCATTGCAGTTGCGTGCCGAGCAGCTGGCCGAAGCCATCACGGCCTCGGGCCTCGAACTCGAACCGCTGCTGGCGGAACTTGCGGAAGACGCGGACGCCAGCCAGTGGCGCACGCAGCTGACCGACATCGGCCAGAAGATCACGCGCCTGGAACCGGTGAATCTTGCCGCGATCCAGGAGCATGCCGAGCAGAGCGAGCGCAAGACCTACCTCGACAACCAGCTTGCCGACCTGACCAGCGCGATGGAAACGCTGGAGGCGGCCATCAAGAAGATCGACCGCGAGACGCGCCAGCGCTTCAAGGAAACCTTCGATCGCGTGAACGCCGGCGTGCAGGAGCTGTTCCCGCGCCTGTTCGGCGGTGGCCACGCGTACCTCGAACTCACCGGCGACGACCTGCTCGACACCGGCGTGGCGATCATGGCGCGCCCGCCGGGCAAGCGCGTATCCAACATCACGCTGCTTTCCGGTGGCGAAAAGGCGCTGACCGCGGTGTCGCTGGTGTTCGCCATCTTCGGCTTGAATCCCGCGCCGTTCTGCCTGCTGGACGAGGTGGACGCGCCGCTCGACGAAGCGAACGTGGGCCGCTTCTCCAACATGGTGAAGGAGATGAGCGAGAAGGTGCAGTTCATCTTCGTCAGCCACAACAAGGCGACGATGGAGGCCGCGTCGCAGTTGTGCGGCGTGACCATGCGTGAGGCGGGCGTGTCGCGACTGGTGCAGGTGGATCTGGCAGAAGCCGCTAAACTTGCGGGCGCAGCCTGAGGAATTCGACATGACCGTACAACCCGTGCTCGCCTTCGCTTGGAATCCCGCCGTGGGCATTCCGATGCTGATCGTCGGCCTGATCGTGCTCGCCCTGATCTGGTTGTTCGGCCAGCCGAAGAAGGAGCAGGGCAGGCGGCGCTTCGTGCCGGGCACGTCGGGTGAGCGCCGCGAGCCGATCTTCGGCGATGAAGGCGAAGCGGTGGAAGAACCTTCCTTCAGCGCGCGCGATGATTTCCATCTGGACGCGGGCGATCACTCGCCGATGCAGGGCGAACTGGACATGGGCCTGCGCGAGGAACTCGAGCGTCTCGGCGCCACGCTGGCGGGTGGCAAGGACAGGATGGACCCGGCGCCAATCGCCAAGCCGCAGGGCATCGCGGCATCGATCATCGACGCGCTGCGCGCGCCGCCGGAACAATTCGAGCAGAACCTCGCCCACGGCCACCCCGAGCCGGCACCGCTGCCGCACGCGGCAGTTCCGGAACAACCGGCCGCGTCCGTTCCTGCCGCAGCTCCCGCGTCAGCGCCGGCCGCGGCTCGTGTGCCGCCACGTTCCGACCTGGGGCGTCGCCCGGAGCGCCTGCCGGTCGAACGCATCGTCACGCTGTTCGTGGTGGCACGCGAAGGCAACGTGTTCCATGGTGCCGACCTGATCGTCGCGGCCGAAAAGGCCGGGCTGGAATTCGGTGACATGGGCATCTACCACCGCCTGGTGGATGGCAAGCGGGAACAGGGGCCGATCTTCAGCGTCGCGAACATGCTCAAGCCGGGCAATTTCGACCTGACCCGTCTGGATGCATTGCGCACGCCAGGCCTGAGTTTCTTCATGACGCTGCCCGCGCCGATTCCCGCCCTGGACGCCTGGGACACCATGCTGCCCACCGCGCAGCGGTTGGCCGAGCTTTTGGACGGCCAGGTGCTGGACGAGGAGCGCAATGCGCTCGGCCGCCAACGCATCGCGCATATTCGCGACGAGCTGCGTGGCTGGGATCGCGATCACGAGGGCAAGGAAATCACCTTCGGACGGTAAGCCGATCGTAGTCAGCTTTTTTGTGGGAGCGCACCCTGTGCGCGATTCAATCCCGACGCAACGCTGAGATGAGTCGTCAGCCAGGGACGCCTCTTCAGCCGACGAGGACTCGCACCTTCCTGTGGGAGCGCACCCTGTGTGCGACTGTCCGCCGAGGTCAGACCTCAAGGTGCGGCGTAACAGGCCGTCGCGCACAGGGTGCACTCCCACAGAAGGGCGATGCGGCCCACGGCATGCCCTGCGGCGCCCCAATGCGCCCCTCCGCAGGTTAGAGTGATATCCAAGGAGGGGAGCATGGCCTGGACATCGCTGCGTCACCTTGCCTGGTTGGGACTCGTGGCGCTGGCCGCCTGTACCCATTCGGACCTGCGTCCCGACTATCCACGTACGCCCAGCACGGTACTGCCCGTGCAGACCGATGCGCCGCTGGTGGCGTATGCGGCCCGCATGACCGCGCAGCACGGCGCCGATTCGGGCGTCCGTCTGATCAGCGACTCGGGCGACGCATTGCTTGCGCGTATCGCGTTGGCTGATCGCGCCAAGCATTCGCTAGACATCCAGTACTACATGTTCCACAGCGATGCGACCGGCGAGCTGCTGGCGCAACGCCTGCTCGCCGCTGCCGATCGTGGCGTGCGCGTGCGCCTGCTGCTCGACGACCTGCATGTGGCCGGCAATGATGACGTGCTGCGGGCGCTGGACGGCCATCGCAACATCGAGATCCGGCTGTTCAATCCCTTTCTCGAGCGCAACGCTTCGATGTGGGGCATGGGCAAGCAGTTCGCCGGGGATTTCTCTCGACTCAATCGCCGCATGCACAACAAGGCCTATATCGCCGACGGCGCCATGGCGATCGTGGGTGGACGCAATATCGGCGACGAGTACTTCGATGCCAATGACAACGTGAACTTCCGTGACCTCGACGTGCTGGTCGTCGGGCCGGTAGTGGCCGAGGTCGGGCAGGCTTTCGATCGTTATTGGAACAGTCCGCAGTCGTTCCCCATCGGCGCCTTTCATCGCCACGAGCCGGCGCCGGGAGAATTGCAGGAGTTGCGCAAGTCCATGACCGCGCACGCACGAACCTTCAGCCAGGGCAGTTATGCGCAGAACCTCGTTGCGCGCGTGGGTGACCTCGCCCGCGAAACGCCCTCGAAGGAATGGGCGTGGGGGCAGGCGAGCTACCTGGCGGACGATCCTGAGAAGGGCGACCCCGCGGCGAACAGCCAGGATCTGCACATGGCGCCAGCCATCCGTGCCTGGCTGGATGGCGCAAGGGATCGCCTGACCCTGATTTCGCCGTACTTCGTGCCCGGCAAGAAGGGCGTGGCCTATCTGCAGGGCATGCGCGAGCGTGGCGTGAACGTCGAGGTGCTCACCAACTCGCTGGCGTCCACCGACGCCGGCAATGTGTACGTGGCTTATGCCTCGTACCGTCCGCCCTTGCTGAAGGCCGGCGTGAAGCTCTATGAGCTCAAGCCCGACGCGCGACGCACCGGCGGTGGCAGCCATTTCTTCGGGTCATCCAGCGGCGCCAACAGCTTGCACGCCAAGGCGTTCGTGGTGGACGAGCAACACGCCTTCGTGGGTTCGATGAACCTGGACCCGCGCTCCATCGACATCAACACCGAGGATGGCGTGATCGTCCATTCGCCCGCCTTGGCCAAGGCGCTGCTATCAATCTTCGCCGATGCCACCAAGCCGGAGCACAGCTACCAGGTGCTGCTCGATGCGAACGGCAATGTGTATTGGGAAGGCAAGCAAGCGAACGGCGAAATGATCCGCTACGAGCATTCACCGGAAACCAGCTGGTGGCGACGCTTCAAGGTGAATGTCGGCGGTTTGCTGCCGATCGAGGGGCTGCTCTAGCCGTCGAGATGGAACGATCGACGACGGGGATGTTCCGTCGCCGACCTGTTTATCGCGTTTCGCCCGCGTGACGATCCAGGAATTGGCCTACCAGCCGCGCCACTTCGTCCGGCTGGTCGAGCGTGGCGAAATGAGTCGAGTCGAGAATGTGCACCTCCGCCTGCGGCGCGTCGCGTCGATAGGCCTCCGCGCCGGGCGTGGTGAAGAACTGGTCCCGCTTGCCCCATAGCACCAGCACCGGTATGTGGAGGCTACGCAGTAGCGCCTGCCATTGCGGATAGCGTTTCACGTTGGAACCGTAGTCGAACCATAGGTCGTTGCGCGCGTCGATCACGCCAGGGCGCTGTTCCGCCGCGATCATCTGCAGCATGGCATCGGGGCCCATATGATCCTCGTCTTCCCAGCGGTCGGCCTGCGGGTAGCCGAGCGAGCGCGCATACGCCGCACGGCGCGCGTCCACCGCCTCGTTGCGTGAATCCCAATGGCGACGCAGTTCGCCCTGTGGATCTCGTGCGTATGGAAAGCCGTCCAGATGAATGACGCCGTTCTGCACGATGATCGAGGTGACCGCCGAGGGCTGCCGGTCGATCAGGCGGAAACCGATCGGTACGCCGTAGTCCTGCATGTACAGACCGTAGCGATGGATGCCGCGCGCGGCCAGGAATGCGGAGACGGTATCGGCGAGATGATCGAACGTGTAGCGATAGGCATCCCGGCCGGGCGTATCGGAGTAGCCGAACGAGGGATAGTCGACCGCGATCACGTGAACATGCCGCGTCGCGACAAGGTCTTCCATGACCTTCACGTACATCAGCGATGACAGCGGATTGCCATGCAGGAAGACCAGCGTGGGGTCCGAGCGGTTGCCTCCCTCACGGTAGAAAAGATGCAGGCCACCCACCTCTTGCCAGCCCTCATGCAGTCCATCGGCGCGCGCCGTAGACGTGGCCATGGCGAGTAGCAGTGAGGCAAGCAGGATTAAGGCAGATTTCATGGATGCTCCGGTGGCAAGGCTGTTCATCGGCGTGACGTCGCGCCCTTTTCCGGTGCGACGGAATGAATGAAGATCGCGCAGGCGGCGCGGCTGGTCGTTTTCGAGCCGGAGTATTCGCGCACGATCCTGGCGAGTGAAGCGATCGTTTCTCACGCCGGCATGAATCTCTTTCATCCAGGTCCGAATCGATGCGCTACGTACTACCGCCCATGCATACCTTGAGGACGTTCGAGGCGGTGAGCAGGCTGCGGGGGTTCGCGCTCGCGGCCGACGAGCTGCACCTCACCGCCAGCGCCGTGAGTCACCAGATACGCGCCCTCGAATCGTTCTACGGAGCGAAATTGCTGCAGCGAAATCGCCTTGATGTCTCGCTGACGCCGGCCGGCGTGCAAGTGCTGGGCGTAGTGCAGGAGCTATTGCTGAAGTTGTCGTCGGTCGGTGAGTCGCTGCGCCATAAGGACACGCGGCGTCTCTCGATAACAGCGCCACCGTCGTTCGTCAGCCGATGGCTGATGTCGCGACTGGGCGGATTCCTGGGCCAGCATCCTGACATCGACTTTCGGCTCCATGCCACCACCCAGGTACTCGACCTGGGCGCCGAACAGGCCGACTTCGCCATACGCTATGGCCAGGGAAGTTGGCCCGACATGCGCAGCGAACGGTTTTTGGACGAGCGGGTGTTCCCGGTCGCGTCACCACGCTACGTCTCGCGCTTGCGGCAACGCGGCAAGGTCGGCCTGGCAGGACACACGCTGCTGCGCGACGACTTCCATGGGTGGGAGCAATGGTGCGAACACACGGGTGAGACGCTGGACGGGGCGCGGTCCGGTGCGGCGTTCAGCGATTCGGCACTGTTGCTGCAAGCGGCGGAACAGGGGCAGGGCGTTGCCCTTGGACGCAGCGTATTGGTCGCAGATGCACTGGCTGGTGGGGCCCTGGTGCGCATAGGAAAGAAGAACGCAGCCTCGCCCGGCGCCTACTATCTCGTTGCACGCTCCGGCCGCACGGATTCTCCCCCGGCCGCTGCATTCCGCCAATGGATCATGGCGTTGGCGGAGCGGTGATCAGTCGCCCCGACGCAAGTCCTCCGCATCCGCGCTATGAAAGTGGCGCTTGAAAGGCACTTCGCCGGCGGAAGGTTCCTCCAGCTCGCGTGCATGGCGATGGCCGGCGTAGATTGCGTGAGCGATCAAGCCGGGCGCTTCGGCGTCGCCGATGCAGCGCAGCGAGCGAATGCCGGCAAGGTTCCACTCGGCCTCGCGTAGCAACAACGCCTGGTACAGCGCGTCGTCAGGGAGACGGGAGGTGACCATGACGATGGCGTCGCAGGCTTGCTCGGAAATCGTGCCGTCCCAGGCGTTTTCCAGCGTCAGGGTCGCACCGTCGAACCCGACGATGCCATGCGACACGTGGACCTCGATACCCTGTTTGGCCATCCGTTTGCGGATGTGGCGATAGTCCAGCGTATTCACGCTCCAGGGAGCCACGCTGTCTTCAGGAGTTACATAAGAGACCTTGCATCCTTGTTGATGCAGCAGGTCGGCAGCGACGCTCGCATAGTAGAAGCCATCGTCATCGAAGACGGCCACGCGGCCCGACGGAAGGCGACCGTCCATCAGGTCGTCGAGCGTGAAGACGCAGGGGTGGTCGGCAAGGCCGGGGATGCCCAGCCCGTTGCTACGCCCGAATCCATCGCGACGCCAATGGCAGCCTGTCGCCAGCACGACATGCTCCGCGCCGAAGTCCAGCACGTCCTGCGCGGACAACACCGAATCGAGATAGATCGAGACGTTCGACAGCTTGCCGATCTGGCCAACACGCCAGTCACGCACGCGGGCCCATTCGGCCAGGCCGGGCAGGCGCGCTTCGCGTGTGACCCGGCCGCCGAGCTCGCGTCGCGCTTCCGCCAGGCTGACCTCATAGCCCCGCTGGCCAAGCGCACGCGCGGCCTCCAGCCCGGCGGGACCACCGCCCACCACGAGCACACGGCTGGCTTCGCGCTTCGGCGGCAGGCGCTCGGGATGCCAGCCCTTTCGCCATTCCTCGCCCATGGTCGGGTTTTGCGTGCAGCGGATCGGCGAGATGGTCATGTCTCCGGACACGCAGATATTGCAGCCGATGCATTCGCGGATATCGTCGATGCGGCCTTGCTCGATCTTGCGCGGGAGGAACGGATCGGCAATGGAGGGACGCGCAGCGCCAATCAGGTCGATCACGCCACGACGAATCTGCGACACCATGGTGTCGGGCGAGGTGAATCGACCGACGCCGACCACGGGCTTGGTGGTCATTTTCTTGACGAAGGAAACGAACGGTTCCTGCGCACCTTCGGCAGCGAAGCGTGACGGCACCGAATCGTTGTACCAGGCGGCGACATTCACGTCCCACAGATCGGGCAGTTCGGCGATCAACCCGACGATGTCCTGCGCTTCGGACAGTTCGATGCCCTCGGGGCCGAGCAGTTCCTCGGTGGCGAAGCGCAGGGCCACCGCGCAGCGGTCGCCTACGGCTTCTCGCGTGTCTTCCAGCACTTCGCGTAGCAGGCGCACGCGGTTTTCCAGCGAGCCGCCGTAGGCATCACTGCGATGGTTGCGCCTGCGCTGCAGGAAGTGCATGGGCAGCGACAGGTCGTGGGCGGCATAGACATAGATGATGTCCATGCCGGCGCGCTTGGCACGCAAGGCAGCCTCGCGATGCCAGCGCCGGTACTCGCGAATGTCCTTCAGCGTCATCGCGCGCGCTTGCGACGGGTAGCCGTATTTGGACGGCTGATGCGATGGGCCGATCAATACTTCGCGCGAATAGAGGTTCGATGCGGTGGGGCCGTTGTGCGACAGCTCCACCGCAGCCAGCGCTCCGTGCACATGCAGCTTGTCGCACATGAGTGCGAGCGCGGGGATGTCATGGTCGTCCCAGAGGCGCGCTTCCACGTAGGGGGTAAGGTCGCTGCTAGGATGGATTTCGCACTCTTCGGTGGATACGACCGCCCAGCCGCCTTCGGCTTTCATCTCACGCATCGCCGCGTGCGCGAGCGGCATCGCGTGGCCCATGCCGTTGCAGTGCGGGACCTGGAAGAAACGATTCTTGGTGACGACGGGGCCGATCTGCACCGGCGTGAACAGGATGTCGTAGCGTGGATCGCGCATGGCAGTCACACCTTGAGCGGCGCGGCCGCCGGACGGCGCAGGCGCATGAGTCCATACAACGGCAGGCCGACGGCCATCAGGCCCAGGGCAAGCAGGAATGGTTCGTGCCCGCTGCCGACGAACGCGAAGATCACGTAGCACACGCCAGCGAAACCGAAGAACAATGCTTCACGGCCGGCTTCCGGCGCGGCGCCACGTCGCCACAGCACCAGCAATGCCAGCGAGCAGCACAGGTAGAGCGGCAGATTGGCGGCGGTTACCACGCGCGTGATGAAGGTGAAGGCTGCGACCAGCGATTTGCTGTAACTCATCCACACCATGGCCGAAGCGAGTGCTCCCGTGACCAGCAAGGCCACGACAGGCGCGCCACGACGATTCTCGCGGCCAAGCATGGCCGGCAACGCGCCGTTGTTGGCCATGGTCCGGGTAATCTCGCCCATCAGCAGCGTCCAGCCATTGAGGCAGCCGAGCCCGCTCACCACCACGAACAAGGCCAGCCAGCGGCCGACGCCGGCACCGAGGTGGCGCTCCATCAGCAGCGCGAACGGCGCGTTCGCGTTGGCCAGCTCCGCCTGCGGTATGAGCAGCATCGGCACGGTCGAGACGATGATGTAGACCACCGCGGCAAGCAGTGTTCCCGTCATGGTGGCTCGCGGGATCGTGCGTCCGGGATTGATCACTCGGGAGGCGGGGATGCTTGCCGACTCAAGGCCGAGCATGGCGAACAAGGCGATGGTGGAAGCCGCCGTCACGTTGCCCAGCGTCAGCGGCGTGGTCGGCGGGTGAGCCGTATAGGCGGCCGGCGTGGTGAACAGCACCCAGGCTCCCAGCAGCGCGATACCGGCCATGGGGAGCAGCTTGAGTGCGCTGGTCACCACCTGCACGCGTCCGCCCATGCGCACGCCAAACAGGTTGACGGCGATGAACGACCACAGCAGCACGAGCGCGAACAGCGCCGGTTGGATCCGCCCCAGTTCGGGCACGATCACCGTGAGGTAACCCACGGCGCCGGTGGCGAGCGCCGCATTGGTCAGCCATATCGAAACCCAGTAGGCCCATAGCGCCATGTAGGCCGGCAGCTCACCCAACGTGTTGCGCACATAGCCATAGGGGCCATCGGCATCGGGCAGTGCATGCGAGAGGTGGGCGAATACACGCGCCAGCGCCAGGCAGCCGGCAAGCGTCACCAGCCACCCGATCACGGCATTGAAGCCATACGGCGCCAGGGATGCGGGCAGGATGAAGATGCCCAGGCCGATGACATTGCCCACGACCAGCGCGGTACAGGTCCAGAAACCGATCTTGTTGCCGTCACGCATGCTGGGCCTGTTCCGTTCAGTCGAGGGAAACCGTTTCGCCTGCCTTCATTACGCTCCGCACCTGGCGCAGGCATTCCACATCCTTCAGCGGATCACACGCCACGGCGACCATGTCGGCGGCTTTGCCCGGTGCGATGGAGCCCAGTTCCTTCTCCTTGCCCAGTAGCCGTGCAGCGTCGATGGTCGCGGCGCGGATCGCCTGCAAAGGCGTCATGCCATAGCGCACCATGTAGGCGAACTGGCGTGCGTTGTCGCCATGCGGATAGACGCCGGCATCGGTGCCGAAGGCGATGTGCACGCCGGCTTTGACGGCTTTGCGGAAACCGTCGCGCTGCGCTTGGGTGGTCTCGACGTTCTTGCGGATTTTCTCCGCCGACCATCCTTCGCTGCGACCGACGCTGTCGATGTAGTCGCCGTTGTAGATGTCCGCCACCAGCCAGGTGCCGTGCTGCTTCATCAGGGCGATGCCTTCGTCGTCGATCAGCGAGCCATGTTCGATGGAACGCACGCCCGCACGTACCGCACGCTTGATGCCTTCGGCGCCATGCGCATGCGCCGCGACGAACTTGCCGCGCTTGGCGGCTTCGGTGACCGCGGCATGGATTTCTTCTTCGGTGTATTCGGACTGGCCAGGCTCGGTGCCATCGGTCAGCACGGCGCCCGTGGCGATCACCTTGATCAGGTCGGCGCCGTGGTCGAGGATGACATCCACATGCTTGCGCACGTCGTCCGGACCCTTGGAAACGCCGCGACGGAATTCTTCCGGCACCACGGTGCCCGCAGGGAGTCCGGTGATTTCGCCACCACCACCGGGGATCGTGATGTACGCACCGGCGACGAACATGCGCGGCCCCGGCACGTAGCCGGCGTTGATGGCATCGCGCAAGGCGATGTCGGCAAAGCCGCGATAGACGCCCACGTCGCGCACGGTGGTGAAACCGGCGCGCAAGGTATCGCGGGCGTTCTTGGCGCCGATGAAGGCGTCGCGGGCCGGCGTGCTCCTCAGCGCGGCGCCCGGGTCCGCGCTTTCGGGCTCGTCGGCGATGTGCGTGTGCATGTCCATCAGGCCGGGTACGACGGTGTAGCCGGACCAGTCCACGAGTTTCGATGCCGTCGAAGCGGCCGCGGACCAGGGTTTCACGCTGGTCACGCGGCCATGCTCGATGATCACGGCCTGGTCCGCCAGCATGGCGCCGCTGTCGACATCCAGCAGGTGGCCGACGTGCACCACGGTGCTGCCTCCGGATTCCGCCGCGATGGCGGGCACCGACGAGATGACGGCGACCGCACAGAACAGGCTGCAAAGCTTCAGCGTCATGCGGATGCTCCGGCATCGTCGGCATAGGCCGCGCGCAACAGGTTGTGGAAATGCCACACGCCGCTTTCGCGGCGCGGACAAAGGCGACCGGGTTCGTAGTGGCCCGAGGCGAGGCCCTTCTGTACGGCGACGCAGATCTCGATGTCCTCGTGCTGCACTTCGTCGCTGAAGGACTGATCCGCGGCGATGCGCGCCTGCGCGGCCTCGTCCTGCGCATAGTAGTAATCGAACTCCACGCGACAGCGTCCCGGGCCCAAGGGAAGAATGCGGTTGGTCTGCATGCGTCCCGGCATGATGTTGAGCATCACGTTCGGATAAACGAAGTAATAGAACGCCCGACCGTCGCCGTAGATGTCCGCGCTGTTGCGCAGCGGCGAAGACTGCAGCGAATACCAGGGAAACAGTTCCGTGTCGTAGGCGCGGTAGTCGAGCACCTTGGACAGGCCCGGATGCACGTGGGGCAGGTGATAACCCTCCAGGAAGTTGTCGATGTAGACCTTCCAGTTGCAGTCGATGTCATAGCTGTCCCTGCGCAGGTAGCGCATGGCGGACAGGTCGATGGGAGCGATGTTTTCCACGATGCCGCCGTAGACGTCCTCGAACGGCGGCACCTCCTTGTCGATGGCGACAAACACCAGGCCCTGCCATTCGTGCACGCGCAGTGGCGGCAGGCGGATGTCTTCCACACGGAAATCGGCGGCGCTCTGCATTTCGGGCGCGCTGCGCAGCTGGCCTTCCAGCGTGTAGGTCCAGCCGTGGTATTTGCAGTGCAGCGATCGGATGCCCTTGCCGTTGCATAGCGCGAGTGGCCCGGCCCGGTGGCGGCATACGTTCACAAATGCGCGCAGCACGCCGTCCTGGCCGCGCACCAGCAGCACGGGCACGCCGCCGATCTGCTCGACCACGTGGTCGCCGGGTTCGGCCAGCTGCCCCTGGTGTGCCACGAGCTGCCAGCTTCGAGTGAACACCGCGCGAAGCTCCATCGCCAGCATGTCGTCGCCGAAGTAGTAGCGCGGAGAAAGGGCACGGGCGTGATCGAGCTCGAGGATGGTCGTATCGACTTGCATGCGTGGCTCCGGTTCCGGGATAGTCTGGCTCGACGAAGGTTGCCTCACGGAGACGTCATGCCCCGTTTTCGCCCCGTGCCCGCGTCGTGCCCGTTGTGCAGTATTGCCTTGGCGACCGAGCCGCGCGCAAGAGGGCAGAAAGGGCAGCTCGACGATGGCGCGGGACTCGCTACGTGGGTGTGACCATGGCCCCGTTGCAGGCGGCGCGCAAGCTTCCAGAAGGCTTGCGGCTGAACGCGGAGGCCTTTGTTCAACGCACCATGCGCGACGCGCCAGCGATGGCGCCGTTGTTTGCGCTGCGACGCAACCATCCGTGCCGCGCATTCGGTAGTCTTCGTCCAGGCGTCGGTCGGGGAGGCGCCCTGACCGTGGAGCGACCATGAACACTGCGATGCCCCATACCGATGGTGCCGGCACGCTCGACCAGGCGTTGGCGCATGCCGAGCGCCTGCTTGAGCGCGATCCTTCGCTCGCCGGCGAACAGGCCGCAGAGATCCTCAAGGTCGTGCCGGAGCATCCCGCGGCGCTGCGCGTGCTCGCGATCGCTCGAGCCATGCGGGGCGATGCCGATGCCGCGCTGGCCATCCTCGAACCGCTGGCGCGTGCGCAGCCTTCGTGGGCGCAGGTGCATTTCGACCTGGGCGTGGTGCTCGGCCAGCGCGGGCGAGGCGAGGAAGCCACGGCGGCCTTGCGCAGGGCTGTCGCTCTGAAGCCTGGTTTGCCGCAGGCCTGGCGCCTGCTGGGCGACCACTTGCTGGCCGCCGGCGATCATGACGCCGCGGATGTCGCGTATGCGCAGCATGTCCGCCACTCCGTGCGTGATCCGCGCCTGCTCGCCGCTGCCACCGCGCTGACCGAAAACCGTATTCCTCAGGCAGAGGCGCTGCTGCGTGAACATCTTCGCGAAGCGCCTACCGACGTCGCGGCGATCCGCATGTTCGCGGAAGTCGCCCTGCGGCTCGGGCGCAACGAGGACGCCCTGAATCTGCTGGCACGCTGCCTTGAGCTCGCGCCCACGTTTCATGCCGCCCGCCAGAACTATGCACTGGCATTGCATCGTAGCAATCAGCCGGAACAGGCCCTGGCCGAGATCGAGCGCCTGCTCGCGGTCGCGCCGGAGCACCCCGGCTATCGCAATCTCAAGGCGGTGGTGCTGTGTCGCATCGGCGACGTCGAGCCGGCCATTGCGCTTTATGCGGATCTGCTCGGCACTTACCCAGGCAACCCCAAGGTATGGATGAGTTACGGCCACGCGTTGAAGACCGCGGGCCAGCAGGAGCAGGCCATTGCCGCCTATCGGCGCAGCCTGGCGCTCGAACCCTCGTTTGGCGAAGTGTGGTGGAGTCTCGCCAATCTGAAGACGTTCCGCTTCAGCGCCGACGATCTGATGACCATGCGCGAGCAGCTCGCCCGCGACGACCTCGCCGAGGACGATCGCCTGCACCTGGAATTCGCCGTCGGCAAGGCGCTGGAAGATGCGGGCGACTATGCGTCCTCGTTCGCGCATTACGCCCAGGGCAATGCGATCCGTCGCGGCCAGCTTCGCTACAGCGCCGACGAAACGTCGGCGCGTGTGCGCCATATCCGCGAGCGCTACACGCGCGAATTCTTTGCCTCGCGCGATGGCTCGGGTTGCCAGGTCGGCGACCCGATCTTCATCGTGGGTTTGCCCCGTGCGGGCTCTACCCTCATCGAACAGATCCTTTCCAGCCACAGCCAGGTGGAAGGAACGATGGAGCTGCCCGAGGTCACCTCGATCACACGCCTGCTGCGGGAGCAGGGCGATGCAGACAGCGCCATGCCGTACCACGACGTGCTCGCCACGCTCGATCGCGACGCGCTGCGTGAACTGGGTGAGCGCTATCTCGCGCACACGCGCATCCATCGCAAGACCTCGGCACCGCTGTTCATCGACAAGATGCCGAACAACTTCATGCATATCGGCCTCATCCAGCTGATGCTGCCGAACGCCAGGATCATCGATGCGCGCCGCCATCCGCTGGCGTGCTGCTTTTCCGGTTTCAAGCAGCATTTCGCGCGCGGACAGAGCTTCAGCTACAGCCTCGACGACCTGGGTCGCTACTACCGCGATTACGTGGCCTTGATGGCGCACTTCGACGCGGTGCTGCCGGGGCGCATCCATCGCGTGATCTACGAGCGCATGGTCGAGGACACCGAAGGCGAAGTGCGCCGCCTGCTCGACTACTGCGGCCTGCCGTTCGAATCGTCATGCCTGCGCTTCTTCGAGAACGCGCGGCCGGTGCGCACGGCAAGCTCCGAACAGGTGCGCCGGCCGATCTACCGGGAGGGGGTGGATCACTGGCAGCACTACGGGCCGTGGCTGGTGCCATTGGAAAACGCTTTGGGGACGGTACTCGGGAGTTATCCCGACGTGCCAATCGGGGAGGCGGGCTAGTTAAAGACGCCTTGTTTGGTCGTTACACCGGGGAGGGGTAGTCGATGCAGAAGGGCAGGCCAACATGGCCAACACGTAGGGAGCGATTGAAGCTCGTCAGAGTGCCATTGGCCGCGGCGATTTGCCTGGCGATGGCACAGCCAGTGTTTGCGCAGGACACCGATCAAGGGCAGGCCACCAGCCCGCCATCCACCAAGAAGGCCACGACGCTCGGGGCGGTTACCGTCACGGCGCAGAAGCGCGAGGAAAACCTGCAGAAGGTTCCGGTCAGCATCAACGTGCTGGGCCAGGACAAGCTGGAAGAACTTCATGTCAAGAATTTCGATGACTACGTGAAGTATCTGCCCAGCGTGTCCTACCAGACGTTCGGGCCGGGTTTCGCATCGATCTTCATGCGCGGCGTCGCCAGCGGCGCCAACGTCAACCACTCCGGTTCACAGCCCAGCGTGGGCGTGTATCTGGATGAAGAGCCGGTCACCACCATCCAGGGCCCGCTCGATATCCATATGTACGATATCGCGCGCGTCGAGGCCCTGGCCGGTCCCCAGGGCACGCTGTACGGCGCCAGTGCGGAGTCGGGTGCACTGCGCATCATCACCAATAAGCCCGATCCCAGCGGGTTTGCCGCCAACTACAGTCTGGGTGTCGATTCGGTCGATCACGGCGGCGTCGGCTACACGGCCGAGGGCATGATCAACATTCCCATGTCCAGCAACGCGGCCATTCGCCTGGTCGGCTGGCACGAGCACGATGCCGGCTACATCGACAACGTGGTGGGTTCGCGAACCTATCCGACGTCGGGCATCACGGTCAGCAACGCGAAAGGCTGTCCTTCCACGCCCAACCTGGTCTGCACGGGCGCGGCGAAGAACAACTACAACGATGTCGATACCAGCGGCGCGCGTGCGGCACTGAAGGTCAACCTCAACGACGACTGGTCGATCAGCCCGACCTTGATGGGGCAGCAGACCATCGCGCATGGCACGCCGTTCTCCGATCCGCAGGTGGGCTCGCTCGCGCTCACGCACTTCTATCCAGAGTACACCAACGACCGCTGGATCCAGGCAGCGCTGACGGTGCAGGGCAAGATCGGCAACTTCGACCTGACCTATGCGTACAGCCATCTCAAGCGCAATCAGGAAGAAGACAGCGACTACAGCGATTATTCGTTCTGGTACGACACGCTGGCGGGCTATGGCGCGTACATCTACGACAACAGCGGCCACCTGATCAATCCGTCGCAGTACATCCAGGGCAAGGACCGCTACACGATGAACAGCCACGAGCTGCGCATCGCCTCGCCGAAGGAGGATCGCCTGCGCGTGGTCGGTGGCCTGTTCTGGGAGAAGCAGCTGCACGACATCGAACAGCGCTACATGATCAACGGACTGGCGGATCAGCTTTCCGTCACCGGTTGGCCCAATACGCTTTGGCTGACCGAGCAGCGGCGCATCGACATGGACAAGGCGGTGTTCGGCGAGCTGTCGTACGACTTCATCCCCGAGACGCTCACCGGCACGATCGGTGGACGCTATTTCCGCAGCGACAACAGCCTCGGCGGCTTCTACGGCTTCAGCAAGGGCTACTCGCCCAGCTCCAGCTACGGCGAGGCAGGCTGTATCAACGCGGAGTCGTACTACGGCGCGCCATGTATGGACTTTGCCAAGGACACCAAGGAGTCTGGCTCGCTCGGCAAGGCCAACCTTACCTGGCAGATCACGCCGAGCAAGATGATCTACGGCACCTGGTCGGAAGGCTATCGCCCCGGCGGCATCAACCGCCGCGGCAGCCTGCCGCCGTACAAGTCGGACTACCTGACCAACTACGAGTTCGGCTGGAAAACGACGTGGTTCGGCAACCGCCTGTCGTTCAACGGTGCAGTGTTCCGCGAGAAATGGAAGGACTTCCAGTTCAGCATCCTCGGTGCGAACGGCCTCACCGAGATCAAGAACGCCGGCCAGGCGCAGATCGATGGCCTGGAGACCGACGTCAACTGGGCGGCGACCTACAACCTCACGATCGGTGCGGGCTTCGCCCTGTACCACTCGAAGCTGACGGAAAACTATTGCGGCTTCACGGACACCGGCGGCACACCGATCACCAACTGTCCCGCGGGCACGGTCAATCCGCTCACCGGCGACATCGTGGATGGACCGCAGGCGCCCAAGGGCACGCAGTTGCCGCTCACGCCACGCTTCAAGGGCAACCTCACCGCGCGCTACTCGTGGGACATCAGTGACATGGAGGCCTTCGTGCAGGGTGCGGTGGTTTACGTCGGCGACCGCAAGTCAGATCTGCGACTGGTCGAACGCAGCCTATTGGGCGACATGCCTTCGTACACGACGGTGGACTTCTCCGCGGGCGTCAAGCGGCATGGCCTCGCGCTGGATTTCTACGTCAACAACGTGTTCGACAAGCACGGACAGCTTTATCGCTTTGCCGAATGTGCCGAACAGGTGTGTGCCGCGCACAACGTGGTGCCGGCGTATCCGAACGGGCAGGTGTACACGGTGATGACGCCGCCGCGGACCATCGGCGTTCGATTCACGCAGGACTTCTGAGGCCGCCACGCTTCGACCGTCGTCACGGTACTCGCCGGGATGACCGTATGTGTCTCCGAAGCATCTGCAGGATGCGTGCTCGACCGTCAACCAGCCCCGGCATATGCCGGGGCTTTTTTTCATGACGGCGGCGCCGCGTGATGCCAGCCGTACGGGGGACTTGCCGCCGGTCGCTTCAGGGTGACGAAATCGATGGCAGTCCGGCGTCGCTCGACGATGCAGGAGGCAGCGGCAGCTTGATGGGTTCCTTGTCGCCGACGATGGCCCACACCAGCAGGCGAGCGGGTCTCGTGGTGCTCGCGTTGCGGGTCACCAGGTGATGCACGCGCGGCGCCTCGTACCAGCTTTCGCCCTGCGTGTAGGTGTGCGGTGGATCGCCTTCCAGCTGCGATACCACGCTGCCCTCGAGTACGTAGGCGAAGATGGATCCGGGGTGAAGATGCGGTGCCGCGCTCTGGCCGGGCGCGAGGATGACGGTGGCCATCATGACGTTCTTGCCGGGGGCGTCGCTGATGGCCTGTTTCATCAGGGGCTGCACCTTTTCCTCGCCGCCGTCGTGTGCCGGAGCATCGTTGGCGAAGCCAAGGGTGGCCGCGCAAACGAACAACAACGTCGAGAGACGCGAAGCATTCGTGGTCATGGCGATGGGCTCAGGTGGGCAGCTTGCGGAAGGCGATCGCGAACCGGTTCCAGCCATTGATGGTGACGATCAGCAGGGTGAGGTCGGTCAGGTCCTCCGGCGAGAAATGCGGCTGCACGGCTTCCCATACATGGTCGGGCACGTGGTTGTCGGCGATCAGGGTGAGCGATTCGGTCCATTCCAGCGCCGCGCGCTCGCGGTCGGTGAAGAACGGCGTTTCGCGCCATACGCTGAGCGTCGCCAGGCGGCGTTCGTTTTCACCGGCCTTGCGGGCATCGGCCGAATGCGTGTCCACGCAGTAGGCGCAGCCGTTGATCTGCGAGGCGCGCAGGCGCACCAGTTCGACCAGGGATTTTTCCAGGCCGCTTTTGGCGATGCGCTGCTCCAGGCCGACCATGGCCTTGATGGCTTCGGGGCTGGCCTTGTAGAAGTCCAGACGCTGGCTCATGACGTGATCTCCGAATGGATGTGGTGGAAAAGTGGGATCAGGCTAGACTTCCCATTGGCCTGCATAAATGTCCATTTTCGAGAGATTTGGGGTAGCCATTGCATGGACATCCAACTGAGCATTGCCGGACGTCGCGACCTTTCCGCGCAGATCTACCAGCAGCTGCGTGCCGCGATCGTGGAAGGGCGGCTGCCACCCGGTTCGCGATTGCCGTCGACGCGCGATCTCGCATGGCAGCTCGGCGTGTCTCGCAAGACCACGCTCGAGGTCTACGACCGCCTGGTGGCCGAGGGCTTCCTCGATGGCCGTACGGGCAATGGCACCTTCGTGGCTCAAGGGCTGGCCAGTGCTCCTCCACGCAAGTCGACGCGTGGAGTGGTGGCGTTGAAGCCGGCGCGGATCTGGCGACGCGTCCCCGAAGCCTTGTCCCTTCCCAAGCCCGGCGAACGGTTGCCCTACGACTACCTGGGCGGCGTCACCGACAAGGCCTTGTTCCAGCCGGCGCCCTGGCGCAAAAGCGTGGCGCATGCCCTTCGCGTGCAGGCGCGGGGGCGGGGTATCTACCGCGATCCGGCCGGCGAGCAGGAACTGCGCCTGGCGATCGCCCGCTACATCGGCTTCAGTCGTGGCGTGGCGTGCAACTGGCAGGACGTGATCGCCACGCAGGGCGCGCAGCAGGCCATCGACCTGGCGGCTCGGGTGATGGTGAGCCCGGGCGATACGGTCGTGGTGGAGGAGCCGGGGTATCCACCGGTACGCTCAAGCCTGCTGGCGCAGGGCGCGCGCGTGGTGTCGGTACCGGTGGATGAAGAGGGGCTGCGCGTCGACCGGCTCCCCGAGCACGCGAGATTGGTCTACGTGACGCCGTCGCACCAGTTTCCCCTGGGCATACCGATGAGCCTGGAGCGCCGATGGGCGTTGCTGGCCTGGGCGCGCCGTCGAGGCGCGCTGATCGTGGAGGACGACTACGACGGCGAGTTCCGCTTCGAAGGGCGGCCCGTCGAGTCGCTCAAAAGCCTGGATCGCGACGGCGTTGTGGCCTACGTCGGCACGTTCTCCAAGACGTTGTTCCCGGAGCTGCGCATTGGCTATGTGGTACCGCCGGCATCGCTGGCGGAGGATTTCCTCAAGGCCAAGCAGATCAACGACTGGCACGGCTGCAGCCTGACCCAGGCAGCGCTGGGGCATTACATGCTGGACGGCGAATTCGGTCGCCACCTTCGTCGCGTACAGAAGCACTACGCGCAGCGCCGCGAGGTGCTGCTGGAACATCTGCGCGGCCCCTTGTCGCCCTGGTTGGAGCCGATCGCCCCGGTGGCGGGGATCCACATGGCAGCGTTTCTTCGGGACGGCCTCAAGGAAACGATGGTCATCGCGAAGGCGCGTCGCGCCTCCATCGGTCTGTACGGCATCGCGGGCTTCTATGCGGGTCGTCGCGTCCGGCAGGGGTTGCTGTTCGGCTATGGCGACATGCCTGTGGAAGCCATCGAAACCTCGCTCTCCGCGTTGCGCGCATTGCTTGAGAAATAAGGCGCAAGACCAGCATTTTTTCGCCATCGACGTCCTCCGAATGGCCTAGTCGACCGGCGTCCGGAATTCACGCGAATTCGCCATTTGCTTGCGCATGATCGCGCCGAAGGATCCGCTGTTGCTGCGCGGCGATTCCGGCCCGACCGATGATCGACAGTCCAGGAAGGGCGCATGCAGACCTTGCCCGCCTCCGGTTCAGAAGGAGGCGACAGAAGACGACGTGAGCTGACGGCGTGGGGGAAAAGGGAGCAAACGTATGCGCAAGATGACCATCAGGTTTCAGGACGTCGGCACCGAGCTTGCCCAGATCAACGCTTTGCGGGACGACGTCATGGAGCGGGCGTTCGTGTCGCTGGAACAACGCCATGGCACGTTGGCGGCCATGCTGGTGCAGAGCCTGGGCGATCGCCAGCGCGCGGTGCGCTGGATGTGCCGGCATCAGAACGCGTTCGGTGGCCGCACCGCTTACGAGCTGATTTCCGACGGCGAGGAAGACGCCGTGTGGGACGAGATCGCCCTGATGGGAGACGCCCCCATCGCGGCACGGCTCAATTCGGTCCGGATGGCTTACTGAGCCCCGTCTGGCGGCGCACTGCAGGTCAGCCCTGCGCTGCCTGAAGCGACCACACGCTATGGGCGTCGCCACGCCGTGCGCGTCGTGCGGCCGCGCGCGCAAAACCGGCAAAGACAAGCCCCAGTGCGATGCCGACGAGATCCACGCCGAGCACGCTCCAGGCCAGCGGCGCCCATGCGCGGATCATGTTGGCGGTGTTGGTCGCGAGATCGACCAGCGCGACAGCTGCGGTGAGCAGCGCCGTGGCCCACAGCAGTTCCACCGTGGCGCGCGCGATCGGCCGCAGGCAGGCATAAGCACAAGCGGCAAGGAACAAGCCATAGCAGGCGATGCGTTGGGGCAGGCCGACTTCCACGCCCAGCCGCACCGCGACCCACGTGGCCGCGAACGCACCGGAAATCGCCAGGCAGCTGCCGATGCACACGCCGATGGTGGCGCGGGCCATCACCTGCGTGCGCCGCGGTTGATCGAGGTGCCGGCGCTTGCGACGCGATTCGATCCACAGCAGGTTGCCCGAATAGAACAGGAAGGCGCCGGCCAGCCCGAGGATGAAGTACAGCCACTGCACGGTGCGCCCGCCGAAAGTGCCGAAGTGCAGGCCGAACAGCGCGGCGTAGCTGATGCCGTTGAGGCTGTAGCGCTGGCCCACGAAGGTGGCCTGGACGCCGCCGTCGTGCGCCGACATCGCCACGGTGCCGTAGGTACCCAGCGTGTGCTGCGACAGCCCTCGCACCTCGGCCACCGCATTACGGTCGCCGTAGTGCACGAAATGCAGATAGTCGGGTTCGAAGCTGCTGACGCCGCTGGCCAATGCCTGGCTGCGCGCGCGCGCGATCAGCACGTCGGTGGAAAGCATGCTGGCCGGCGTTCCGCTGAACACCACGGTCGGCGTCGTCTGCGTCGCCTTGGCGAAAGCATCGAACAGCTTGCCGTCGAAGGCGATCGTGTTGAGCGCGGCCAGTGTGAGGGTGAACAGGCAGAACAGGGCGCCGGTGACCGCGAAAATCACATGGAAAGGCAGGCTCAGCACGCCGATCGCGTTGTGCGCGTCCTGCCAGAGACGCTTGAGGTTGCGGCCCACGCGCATGGCGAAGAAGTCGCTGGCCAGCTGTGGCAGGTGGATCAGGATGCCCGACACCAGCGCCAACCCGTAGAGCACGCTGACGATGCCCATGAAGTAAAGCCCGACCACCGGCAGGCCCAGCGAATCGTGCAGTGCATAGACGAAGTCGGCGAGCTCGTCCCACGCGGCCTCGTCGGTAGGCGCATCCATCTGGCTGGCGGTGGCGAAGCGTGTCTCGCCCTTGTCCATCCAGTACGCATACGCGGCGTGCGCGCTGTCGGTGGGCAGCACGATGCCGAAATCCTCGCGTGCGTCGGGATGCTTCTCCAGCAGCCGGTCGATCAGTGCATCGACCGGCACGCCCGCGTCGGCGGCGCCGCGCCATGGCGGGTTTTGCCACGCGGCGATGTCGTCATGGAATACGGTGAGCGCACCGGCATAGAACGCGATGAACAGCGCAAAGCCCGCGAGCAGTCCCGTCCAGGTGTGCACGGTCTGGTAGGTGCGAAGGGTGGCGGCTTTCATGGGACGTCCATGTGTCAGGCGCCGCCGAGGCGGCCAACCCAAAGGGCAAGAAAGACCAGCGCGTTGGCGCCGGCCATCACCAGCCATGCGCGCCCGCCGCTGCGGAACAGGTAGGCGCCGGCCATGAAGCCGGTCCACAGCGGGAAGAACAGGATCAGCGCAGGAATCACGAAGGCCGCGCCGTGATCCGGCAGCAGCTGCAGCACGAGCGCCAACAGCGCCGCGGCGAGGGGAAAGCCGAGCAGGGTGCCGGCAAGGCAGCGGGCGATCATGAATCGCCGGCCGGCGCACGGGTCGTGCGCCACCAGGCGGCATACGGCAAGGCGACCCAGGTCAGCATCACGGCCGTGAGCGCGCCAGCGATGCCCGCGCCGATGCCTGCCGCAGTCAGCCAGGTGGATGTTCCCGCCAGCACCAGCAGCCAACCCACGAAACGGGCTGGCCTTGGCAGCGGCGCGGCGCACAATCCCTGGCGCGCGCTGGCCAGATAGACGAGTGCGGCGCCTGCCAGCGTCAGCAGCAGGGCACAAAGAACAGTCACGCGGAGCTTCCTTGTCGGACTCGAATGCCCGGAATGGATGAGAACAATTCTTATTTCCGAAATGGCGCCTGTCAACCCGGCTGGGAAAAAAGCCCGGGGCTCTTGCGCGTCAGAACTGGTACTGAAGGCGTCCGACCAGGGCCGACGGATGCTTGCCGTCGTAGCTGCCGCCCGGCTTGTCGAGCTCAAGCGCGTGGACGAGGTTGGCCGAGAGGCGCACCGACTTGTCCAGGTACCAGTTGATGCCGAGGGTAAGGTTGGTTTCCCTGCCGCCCGCGATGTCGCCATCGTTGAGGTCGGTACGGCTCAGGCGCATCGCCAGCTCCAGCGCACCGCCGCCGCGTCCGTTCCAGGGCACATGAGGAATCACTTGCCCGAACGTTGCGTTGCTTTCGCGGTATTCACGGCTTTCGCCGGTAAGCATCCAGCTGGCGTATGCATACCACCCGCGGAAGTTCAGCGAGGGCAGGCCGCCGTCGCGCTGGAGATGGGCGGCCACGAATTCCGCCTGCCAGGAAAACGGCCCGCTGACGTGGGCCGCTTCCAACCCGTAGCGTTGCACGCCATCGGAGTGCGGGATGCTGTGGGTATCGAGGAAATAGGCGCTCGAGGAGAGGGCGACTTCGGGCGCGGAATTGAAGCGTTGATTGTTGTCGGCGCCGAGCCGGCGCGTGGAGTAATCGACGGCAAGGTGATAAGGCCCGTGATCCGTGTGCAGCATGTAGGCCAGCCGGCCGGTCAGCGCCAGGCCGCGCTGCTGTCGTCCCTCGTCCTTGGTGCCGGCGGTGAAGAAGCCGTAGCTCCAGATCCATGGGCCGCGGAAATCACTGGAGGTCACGCCTACGCTGCGGCTGGGCGCGAGCGCACTGCTGGTGGAGCGTTCCAGGAAGGTGGTGTTGCGAAAGCTGCCGTACTGCTCCAGCCCGAAGGGTTCCTGCTGGTTGCCAATGGTGACGACGCCGAAGCGTTGCGTCTCCTTGCGTATATAGATGTCCTTGAATTCCAGGTGCCAGTTCACCAGCTCGCTGTCGGCATAGAACAGCCAGTCGCGCCAAAGCATGCGTTGGAAGTTGATGTCGGCGCGGCGGACACTCAACTGCGTGTCGCCCAGGCCTTTGTCGGAGTAGGCGGCAGCATCGACCATCAGGTACCCGTGGATCTGGTAGTGCACCACGGGCGTATTGATGCCGCCTTCGAGCGGCCGCATCAGCGAGAGCCGGCGCAAGGCGTCGAGCGCGGGTTTGTCCGACGGGGGCGCGCCTTCCGGCGTTGCGGGCGTTTCGCTCGCCGGCGACTTCGACGGCTGGCTTACGCAGCCCGATGCGGCGGCACAACCCATGACGACGGCAAGGAGCAGGGGCGCGCGCCTCGATGTTGTGTGTTCGGCCTCACCCATCTTCGCGATCATCCTCGATCGTGCGCGCCAGCAGCGATGTCATCCGGGTACGGCTCCCGCATTCGGGCGCCGTCGACGCCATAGTGCTAGTGGGGCCTTCGTGAAGTTTCCGTCACCGTAGCGGTGCGAAGGGGCTGGGCAGCCTTCATCGGCGCGTGGACCCTACGGCAGCGCATGGCTGGGGCCACGGGTTACTATGGCGGTTTGCACTGTCTTGCCAGGAGCGCTCGCGTGATCATCAACCCCAAGGTGCGTGGTTTTATCTGTGTGACGGCCCATCCGGTCGGCTGCGAGCGCAACGTGCTCGAGCAGATCGAGATCACCAAGGCGCAGGGTGACCTGGGTGAAGGTCCCAAGCGTGTGCTGGTGATCGGCGCTTCGACCGGCTACGGCCTGGCCTCGCGTATCACGGCGGCCTTTGGTTATGGCGCCGCGACCCTCGGCGTGTTCTTCGAAAAGCCCAGCAGCGACACCAAGACCGGCACGGCCGGCTGGTACAACTCCGCCGCCTTCGACAAGTTCGCCAAGCAGGCGGGCCTGTACAGCCGTTCGATCAATGGCGATGCCTTTGCCAACGAAACCCGCGAGCGCGCCATCGAGGTCATCAAGAACGAGATGGGCGGCAAGATCGACCTGATCATCTACTCGCTCGCCTCGCCGGTGCGCAAGCTGCCGGACACCGGCGAAGTGGTGCGTTCCTCGCTCAAGACCATCGGCGAGACATTTACCGCAAACTCCATCGACACCAACCGCGACACCGTGGTGCAGGCTTCGGTGGAGCCGGCGACGGAGCAGGAAATCAAGGACACCGTCACCGTCATGGGCGGCGAAGACTGGAAGCTCTGGATCGACGCCCTGAGCAAGGCCGGCGTACTGGCCGACCACGCCAAGACCATCGCCTACAGCTACATCGGCACGGAAATCACCTGGCCGATGTACTGGCACGGCACGCTGGGCCAGGCCAAGCAACACCTGGACAACACCGCCAGGCAGCTGGTCGCCGAGCACAAGGCCGAGCATCTCGATGCCTACGTCGGCGTGATGAAGTCGGTGGTGACGCAGGCGAGCGCGGCGATCCCCGTGCTGCCGCTCTACATCGCCATTTCCTTCCGCGTGATGAAGGAGAAGGGCGTCCACGAAGGCACCATCGAGCAGATCAACCGCCTGTTCCGCGATCGCATGTATCGCAAGGACCACCAGCCGATCGCGCTCGATGACGAAGGCCGCGTGCGCCTGGACGATTGGGAGCTGCGCGAGGACGTGCAGAGCGAATGCAAGGCGCTGTGGCCCACCATCACCACCGAAAACCTCAACCAGCTCACCGACTACGCAGGCTACAAGCACGACTTCCTGCGCCTGTTCGGCTTCGGTCGCGAGGACGTGAACTACGAGGAAGAGGTCGATTCCGACCGTCGTTTCGACGTGATCGAGCTCTGATCGATTTCCGGCACGCCGTAGCGCCGCTGCGGCGTGCCGGCTGAAAGGGGCGGACACGGCCGCCCTTGCTGGCTAAGCTGGCGGCATGAGCATCGCCATTGTCTGGTTTCGCCGTGATCTTCGCCTTGCCGACCAACCCGCGCTGAGCGCCGCGTGCGCGGCTCACGAACGCGTGTTGCCCGTCTATATCCATTCGCCGCACGAAGAGGGCGCATGGGCACCTGGCGCCGCAAGTCGCTGGTGGCTGCATCACGCGCTCGCGGCGCTGCAGTCCCAGCTTCTGCCATGGGGCGTCACCTTGCACCTGCGTGAAGGCGACAGTCTCCATGTGCTGCGCCAGCTGATCGAGGCGACCGGCGCGTCGGCGGTGTACTGGAATCGTTGCTACGAGCCCGCCGCCATCGAACGCGATAGCGCCATCAAGGCTGCGTTGCGGGAGGCCGGCGTGGAAGCGCACAGCTTCAACGCCGCGCTGTGGTGCGAACCCTGGCAGATCGAAACCAAGCAGCAGTCGCCGTATCGCGTATTCACGCCGTTCTGGCGCAACCTGCGACCGCAGCTGGCGGTGTCGCCACCACTGCCCGTGCCCGCGTTGCGCGGCGTGGAGGCGGCGGAAAGCGTGCCGCTGGCGTCGTTCCGCTTGTTGCCCTCCATCCCGTGGGATGCAGGCTTGCGCGAGACCTGGACGCCTGGCGAGCAGGGTGCGCACGAAGCGCTTGAAATCTTTGCCGACGACGCCGTGGCCGACTATGCACAGGCGCGCGACCTGCCGGCGCGACACGGCACCTCGCGCCTGTCTCCGCACCTGCATTTCGGCGAGATATCGCCGCGCCAGATCCATCGCGCGCTGACCGAACGCCTTGCCCAACGCGATGCCCGCCGCCGCCCCGACATCGAGCCGTTCCTGCGCGAACTGGGCTGGCGCGAATTCGCGCACCATCTGCTCTACCACTTTCCCGCCACGCCCACGGAAAATTTCAATGCCGAGTTCGACCGCTTCACCTGGGCGAACGCGGACGATGCCTGCCTCGAACGCTGGCAGCGCGGCCGCACCGGTATCCCCCTGGTCGACGCCGGCATGCGCGAGCTGTGGCACACCGGTTGGATGCACAACCGCGTGCGCATGGTCGTGGCGAGTTTTCTGTGCAAGAACCTAAGACAACACTGGCACCACGGTGCGCGCTGGTTCTGGGACACGCTGGTCGATGCCGACCTCGCCAACAACACGCTGGGCTGGCAATGGGTCGCCGGCAGCGGTGCGGATGCAGCGCCTTATTTTCGCGTGTTCAATCCGATCGCGCAGGCGCAGAAGTTCGATGCGAAAGGCGAATACCTGCGGCGGTGGCTGCCTGAATTGCGCGACGCTTCATTGCCGCTGTTGCATGAGCCATGGAAGGATGCAGCATTGCTGAAGCGCTCGGGTTATCCCGCGCCGATGATCGATCTGGGCGAAAGCCGCGCGGCGGCGCTCAGCGCTTATCAAGCCATGCGTGGGAGATAGTTTCTTTGTGGGAGCGCACCCTGTGCGCGACGGCAGAGATTCGACGTACCTCTTTGCAGCGTTGCTGCGGACCAGTCGCGCACACGGTGCGCTCCCACAAGGAGCCGATAAGGTCAGGCCTCAACGCAGCTCCGGCGCCTGCACTTTCTCGCCGCCTGCACCGCTACGCCGCAGCATCCATGCCAGCACCGGCGGCGTGACCATGGCCGTGAGCAACGACATCGCCACGATGATCGCGTAGATCTGCGCGGTGAACACACCCGCCGAGAGGCCGAGGCTGGCGATCACCACACCCACTTCGCCACGCGGCACCATGCCGAAACCGACTACCGTGGCGCTGCGTGGTCCCAGTGAAAGCGCGCCGAGGAAGCCGCCGATCAGCTTGGACACGATGGCGATCAGCGTCACCACCAGCAGCATTACATTCGCTTCGGTGCTGGCCAGCTGCGTGAGGTCGATCTTGCTGCCGGTCACCACGAAGAAGAACGGCGTCAGCAGTGCCAGCAGTGGCTGCGTCTGTTTTTCCAGCGCATGCTGCTGGCGCGTTTCGGACGCGATCATGCCAGCCAGGAAAGCGCCGATGATGGCCGCCAATCCGAACAGCGTGGACACATAGGCCAGGCCAAGACACAGCGCCAGCACGATGGCCAGTGCCGAATGCGGACTGCGCGGCTTGTCCAGCCAGCTGGAATTCCATCGCATCACGCGCGCCCCGCCCACGCCGATGACCGCGATGAAGCCGATGGCGCCTGCGAGCACGGCGACCAGATGCACGAGGTCGATGCCTTCGCCGCCCTGGATCGATACCACCACGCCCAGCAACAGCATGGCGAGGATGTCGTCGATCACCGCCGCGCCAAGGATCACCTTGCTTTCGGTGCGCTGCAGGGCACCCAGTTCCTGCAACACGCGCGCGGTGATGCCCGCCGACGTGGCGACGAATGCCGCCGCGATGAACAGCGAGCGGCTCCAGTCGAAGCCGTTGCCGTGCGCCCACACGCCACCCATGCCGAACGGCACCAGCACGCCCAACACGCCGACGAGGAAGGCCACCTTGCCGACCCTCTTCAGGTCCTCCAGTCGCGTCTCCAGGCCCACGGAGAACAGCAGCAGCACCACGCCGATTTCCGCGAGCACATCCAGCGGCGTACCCGAAGCGATCTGCTCGGGTGTGATCCAGCCGAGCAGGGAGGGGCCGACCACGCAACCGGCGGCGATCTCGCCGACCACGCCGGGCAGTTTCAGGCGTTGCGCGATCTCACCACCGACCTGCGCGGCGATGAAGACGATGAAGAGCGTGAGCAGAATGTCACTGGCGTGATGCATGCGGCGCTGCTTGGCGAAGGAAACGATGCCATGCATGCTACCTGCTCGCGCCCGCGAGTGCCGCTCACTCGGCGGCGGCAGAAGGGCGTTTGCTACTGTCAGGTTGCAGGCGGCTGAAGACCCAGCTGGCCGTGGCGGTCACCACGCCCAGCAGCAGCACCGTCCAGCGAAATGCGGGCACATAGTCGTCGTGCGCATGTCCCTGCAGCAGCGCCTCCATCAGCAACGAGGCCAACGCAATGCCGAAACTCATCGAGAGGTATTGGGCCGTCGACGCCATCGACGACGCCTGCGAGGCGTACTTCACGTCGAGATCGTTATAGATCAGCGTATTCATGGCCGTGTACTGCATGCCCATGAAACCGCCGTAGATGAACACCATCAGGGCGATCAGCCACATCGGCGAACCCTTGCCCAGCAACGCGAACGATGCGAGCAGGGCCGCGACGACCAAGGTGTTGGTAAACAGCAGGCGGCGATAACCGAACAGGTTGAGCAGCCGGTTGATGCCCCATTTGGCGGTGATGGAACCCAAGGCCTGCGGCACCATCATCAGGCCGGCCATCAGCGGCGACCAACCGCAACCCACCTGCAGGAACAGCACCAGCAGCAGGAACATGCCCGACACGCCCAGGCGGGTGAACAGGTTGCCCGCCAGCGACACCCAGACGCTGCGCACGCGTAGCAGGCTCAGGTCGGCGACCGGATGATCCGTGCGTCGGCTGTGCCATACGTAGATGCAGCCGAAAATGATGGCCAGCACGCCATAGGCGCCGATGCGCGGCCATTGCACGCTTCCGCCGCTGGCCACTTCAGAGGCGGTGAGCAGCATGGCCGATGCGGCGGCGAACAGCAGGAAGCCGACGATGTCGAACTTGTGCGGCTCATCGAGTCGATAGTCGGGCATGTCGCGACGATTCATCCACATGCCGACGATGCCGACCGGCACGTTGATCAGGAAGATCAGCCGCCATGAGGTGTACTGCGCCAATGCGCCGCCCAGCAACGGGCCGAGCACCGAGCCCAGCAGGCCCACGGTGGCGACCGTGCTCATCGATTTCACGAAGTCGCGTTTGTCGATACTACGCACGAGTACGTAGCGGCCCACGGGCATCAGCGCGGCGCCACCGAGGCCTTGCAGCACACGCGCCGCAACCAGCTGGGGCAATGTCTGCGCGATGCCACACAGCAACGAGCCTATGGTGAACGTGCCGATGGCAGCGGCGAAGATCAGCCGTGTACCGAATCGATCGCAAAGCCATGGACTGGCGGGAATGAAGATCGCCAGCGTGAGCACATAACTGGTCAGCGCCGTGCGCATGCCCAGCGGCGTGACGTTGAGGGCATCCGCCATCGCGGGCACAGCGGTGTTGACGATGGTGGAATCCAAAGCCTGCATGAAGAACGCCGCGGCGACGAGCCATATCAGGCCTCGGTAGCGTTCTTGCGACGAGGCGGGAGGCGTGGCGGGTAGCGACGCCTCTTCACCAGGAGGCGGAACAGGGAGGTTGGCCTCCGTGGCGGGGATCGGCTCAGGCATGGACCTCTATGATACCTGCTATGACAGCTTGCTTTCGGTAGCTGCCGCGTCCAAAGTCAGTGCCGTTTCATCTTAGGGCTCGCGTGTGCGCGTGACGTCAAGCGCGGCACCCGTGCGGGCTACGGCAGGTTTCGACCATGAGAGGTTGAACATCGCCCAGACGCGTCGGAGCGGTCTCGTTCCGGCGCGTCGCTTTTTTCAGGTCACCAGCAAGCGGACGCCACGGCGTCCACGACAGGAGTCATCATGAGCACCAAGCCACCCATCGTCATTTCCCGCCTCGATCTGGAACGTATCGAGGCACTGCTCGAGCGCATGTCTCTCGCGCAGCAGTCCGAATACGACGCGCTGCGCGCGGAGCTGGACCGGGCCGAGGTGGTCGAGCCTTCGCAGGTGCCGGCCGACGTGGTGACCATGAATTCCGTCGTCACCTTCGAAGACGAAAACAGCAGCGACGAGTTGACCGTGAGCCTGGTCTATCCCTCGGGCGCCGGCGCGCCCGGCACCGTATCGATTTTCGCGCCGGTCGGCAGTGCCTTGCTCGGCATGGCTGTCGGCCAGCACATCGAATGGCCCATGCCCGACGGTCGGACACGGCGCTTGCGCGTGCTCGAGATCGAATACCAGCCCGAGTCCGCCGGCGATCTGCATCGCTGAGCGCAGCAGGCCCCGGACGTGCGTGCCCGGGGCCGCTCATGTTCGTTGCCCGGGCGTACACGGCACGTCAGGGCCGCGTCTTTCGATGCAAAACCAGCATCAATCGAAGTGCTTGCTATAGCCGACCTGGAAGCCGCCCGGCAGCAGCGAGATGATCCACGGTGAATCGCGGTGGGTGGCCCAATAGCCGACGCCTGCGCCGATCGCTGCGCCGAACAGCACGTCGCTTTGCCAGTGGCCATGGGTCTTCACGCGCGCTACGGCATCGTAGGCGGGAATCAGCGCCAGCAGGTAGACCGAGGGGTGATCGTGACCGTAGTTGATCATGAAGGGCGTCACGGCCGCCGTAACGGAAGCCACTTCGCCACTGGGGAAACTCTGCGCGTGCCAGCCCTGGAACCATTGGTTCGGGGAGTCGGTCTGCGAGGGGCGCTCGCGCTGGAACGTCCACTTCAGCACCTGGGTGCTGGCCGCCGTGACCACCATGGAATCAACCGAGCGCCAGAAGGTGTCGCCGAGCTTGTCCTGATCACCGAGCCAGATGGCGCCGCCAGCAATCGTGACGATGGTTCCGTAGACGAGAATCTGCTGGTTGCTGCGCTTCCAGATGCCGCTGTCGTCATAGGCCACCTTGTGGTCGAGGCCCAGGATGCCGCTGCCGGCCCAGGCTGGGCTGCAGGCGAATGCGAGCATGCACATCATCCATCGAAGAGCGCGCATGGTGAGCCTCCTGTGAACAGTGGCATCGAATCGGCGCTTGCGACGGTACTCCGCCGGACTTTCGCGGGGCTTAGCAAAGCTGAAAATGGCGCCAGTCCCGGTAAACTCCGGCCCATGAGGACACCCGCATGAGCAAGAGCCCGGCACATGACTGGCGCGAGCGCGCCGCCGAACTGCGCGAGAAGATCGAGCGCGCCAATCACCAGTACCACGTGCTGGACGACCCCGAGATCACCGACGCGGAGTACGACCAGGCCATCCGGGAGCTGGAGTCGCTGGAAGAAGCGTATCCGGAGCTCGCCACGCCCGATTCGCCCACCCGTCGTGTCGGCGCTCGCGCGAGCGGAGGGTTTGCCGAAGTTCGCCACGTGATCCCGATGCTCTCGCTCAGCAATGCCTTCGAACAGGAAGGCGATACCGACCGCGAGCGTTTTCGTGAGGTGGCAGAGTTCGAGCGTCGTATCGAGCAGTCGCTTGATAGGCGCAGCCCGGTGTTCTCTGTCGAGCCCAAGCTTGACGGCCTCGCCATCAGCCTGCGCTACGAGAATGGCGTGTTCGTGCAGGGCGCGACGCGCGGCGACGGCGAAACCGGCGAGGACGTCACCGCCAACCTGCGCACCGTGCGCGCCATCCCGCTGCGCCTGCGCGGCAAGGATTGGCCGAGGGTGCTCGAGGTGCGCGGCGAAGTCATCATGCTGCGCAAGGATTTCGAAGCCTTCAACGAGTACGCGCGCACCCACGGCGAAAAGCCGCTGGCCAATCCACGCAACGGCGCGGCCGGCTCGCTGCGCCAGCTGGACCCGGCCATTACGGCAAGGCGCAAGCTGAGCTTCTTCGCCTACGCCGTAGGCGACGTTCAGGGCGGTGAATTGCCGCCCACGCATTCCAGGACACTGGCCAAATTGCGCGAGTGGGGTTTCCCGGTATCGCCGGAAGTGGCCACGGCCAAGGGTTTTGAGGGACTCATCACCTATTTCCGGCGCATCGGCGAGAAGCGCGACCGTTTGCCGTATGACATCGACGGCGTGGTCTACAAGCTCGACGACTACGAAGGCCAGCGCGAGATGGGGTTCGTCTCGCGCGCCCCGCGCTGGGCGATTGCGCACAAATTCCCGGCGCAGGAGCAGACCACTACGGTCGAGTCGATCGAGATCAACATCGGCCGTACCGGCGCCGCCACGCCACTGGCGCGCCTGACGCCGGTACAGGTCGGTGGCGTCACGGTGAGCAACGCCACGCTGCACAACGCCGATCAGGTGGCTCGACTGGACGTGCGCGTCGGCGACACCGTGATCGTGCGCCGTGCGGGTGACGTTATTCCGGAAGTGGTGCGCGTGATGCCGGAGCTGCGGCCGCCGCATACCAAGCCCTGGCACATGCCGTCACATTGCCCGGTATGTGGCTCTGCACTGCTGCGCGAAGAGGGGGAGGCGGTGTGGCGTTGTTCGGGCGGCCTGATCTGCGCCGCGCAACGCAAGGAGGCCTTGATCCACTTTGCGGCGCGTCGCGCCATGGACATCGAAGGCATCGGCGAGCGCTTTGTCGACGCGCTGGTCGATTTCGGTTACGTGCACACGCCGGCCGACCTGTACAAGCTCACGCTCGACGACTTCCTGGAAATGAAGCGCCGCGCGGATGATCGTGACGGCACGACGCCGGAAACCGTGAAGCAGGGCAAGGTCGCTACGAAGTGGGCCGAAAACCTGATCGAAGCGATCGAGGCGAGCAAGCAGACCACGCTGCCACGCTTCCTGTTCGGCCTGGGCATCATGCACATCGGCGAAAGCACGGCGAAGACGCTGGTTGCGTGGTTGGGCAGCTTGGCCGTGATCCGTCGCATGCCGGCAGCCGTGCTGCGCGTGTTGCCCGACATCGGCAACGAAGTGGCGACGTCGATCGCCGGCTTCTTCGCGCAGAAGGGCAACCAGAAGGTGGTCGACGACCTGCTGGCGTCGGGCATTCGTTTTTCCGACGAAACACACCCGTCGCCGAAGCTGCGCCAGCGGCTGAACCTCGCGGTGTTGCTCGACACGGCAGGCATCAACAAGCTCGGCCCGAAGAGCACGAAATTGCTGGCCGAGCATTTCCCCACGGTCGATAAGCTGATAGCCGCCGGGCCGACGCACTGGGTAACGGCCGGGCTGCCGTCCGCCGCGGCAACCAACCTGCAAGCGTTTCTCGCGCATGCGAAACACGTGGCGCCGTTGCGCGATGCCGATGCGGCCATGCATGAGCTGCTCGAAGCCATCCCCAAATCATCCAGCGCGGGCGAAGCACCGCTCGAAGGCCAGACCGTGGTGCTCACCGGCACCTTGTCTTCGCTGAGCCGCGATGAAGCGAAGGAGCGACTCGAAGCGCTGGGTGCAAAGGTGGCCGGTTCCGTGTCGAAGAAGACTGATTTCGTGGTGGCCGGCGAAGCGGCGGGCTCGAAATTGGACAAGGCGCAGGAACTCGGCGTCGCTGTATGGGACGAAGCCCAGTTGCTGGCCTTGCTGGCGAAGCACGAGGGCGGGGCATGAGCTTGCATCTGGCCGGCCGCTTGCACCTGCGGGCGCGCCTGTATGCGCTGATCCGGCAGTTCTTCACGCAGCGCAACGTGCTTGAAGTGGAGACGCCGATCCTCTCCGCCGCAGGCAACACCGACCCGAATATCCAGAGCTTCAGCACGCGCTTCACCGGCCATGTCGATGCAGGTCCGCGCGAACGCTGGATGCGCACCTCGCCGGAATACCCGCTCAAGCGCCTGTTGGCCAGCGGCGTCGGCGATTGCTACGAACTGGGTCGCGTGTTCCGCGATGGCGAAGCAGGCGGGCGCCACAATCCCGAGTTCACCATGTTGGAGTGGTACCGCGTCGGCTGGGATCACCATCGCCTGATGGAAGAAACCATCGCGCTGGTGGAAGCCGCGCTGGCGATGGTGGGGCGTCGTGCGGAAGTGTGGGTGGAAGGTTATCGCCAGCTGTTCATCGACGAACTCGGCCTTGATCCCATGCATGCGTCGATCGACGCATTACGCGAGCCGCTGTCCGAATTCGGCGTCGATCCTGATGGGCTGACGCGCGACGACTGGCTGGATCTGCTCATCACGCATCGCCTGCAGCCGACGTTCCCGAGCCATCGCATCACCGTCATCCACGATTACCCCGCGTCGCAGTGTGCGCTGGCCAAGGTGAGGCCTGGCGATCCACCGCTGGCCGAGCGATTCGAGCTCTACCTCGGGCGCTATGAACTGGCCAATGGCTACCACGAGCTCAACGACGCTGCCGAACAGCGACGCCGTTTCGAGCGGGATAACGCGGTGCGACGCGAACGCGGTCAGCGCGACATTCCCATCGACCAGAGGTTGCTCGACGTGCTCGACGCCATGCCCGACTGCGCCGGCGTGGCGATGGGTATCGAGCGGCTGCTGATGTGCCTGGTGGGCACCGACGCGATCGCCGACGTGCTCACTTTTCCATTTGCGGAGGCTTGACCCGGTGTCGCTGTTGCCTGCCATCCATCATGTGGCGCTGATCTGCTCGGATGTCGCGCGTTCCAAGAAGTTCTACAGCGAGACGCTGGGTTTTCGCATCATTCGCGAGGTGTACCGCGCCGAGCGCGATTCATGGAAAGTCGACCTGGAAGTCAGCCCGGGCGTCAGCCTGGAGCTGTTCTCCTTTCCCTCGCCGCCACCGCGGCCATCTCGGCCTGAGGCACAGGGGCTCCGGCACCTGGCCTTTGCGGTTCCCGACATCGACAAGGTGATCGCCACCTTGCTCGAGCGCGGCGTCGCGTGCGAGCCGGTCCGTGTCGATGAGTACACGGACCGGCGATTCACGTTCCTTGCCGACCCTGACGGATTGCCGATCGAGCTGTACGAGCAGTAGGCGCGATCAGTCGTGCCAGTCGAGCAGGTGCCGGTAGATCAAGCCGCCCACGACACCGCCAATCAGCGGAACCAGCCAGAACATCCATAGCTGTCCCATCGCCCAGCTTCCCTGGAAGACGGCAACCGCCGTGCTGCGCGCCGGATTGACCGAGGTGTTGGTGATCGGAATGGAGATGAGGTGGATGAGCGTCAGCGCGAGGCCGATGGCCAGTGGCGCAAATCCGGTCGGCGCCAGCTTGTGGGTGCTGCCGTTGATCACGATGAGGAAAAACGCCGTCAGCACGAATTCGGCAGCGATGCAGGCCTGCAGCGAATACTGCCCTGGCGAATGCTCGCCATAGCCGTTGGAGGCAAAACCCCCGGCCACAGGGTCGAACACGGGGCGACCGCTGGCGATCAGGTAGATGGTGCCGCCGGCCGCGATGCCGCCGATGACCTGGGCGATCCAGTACGGAATGACGTCCTTGGCCGGAAAACGGCCGCTGGCCCACATGCCCGCGGTTACGGCCGGGTTGAAGTGCGCGCCGGAAATATGACCCACGGCGTACGCCATGGTTACCACGGTAAGACCGAAAGCGAGTGCGACACCGGCGAAACCGATGCCCAGCTCGGGAAAGGTCGCAGCGAACACCGCGCTGCCGCAACCGCCAAAGACCAGCCAGAACGTACCGAAGAACTCCGCTCCCAAACGCTTGCCCATGCTCATGGGGACTCTCCTTGCAGGTTTCAGGGAAAAGCTCTGGCGCCTCCGTGCGTCACGTCCATAACGCTCCTGATTCGGTGCTGCCCGGGACGGCACCCGGTGGCGGGCGCAAGCGTAGCAAACCCCGATATCGCGATTGGATGAAGGCCGACCGGGTTTCAAGGCAGCGCCTTTGTGTATGCTGCCGCGTCGCTTACACCAAGAGTGCGAGATCGCCGATGGCGCAAGTCGTTTCGTCCAGCTCCCCGATGGCCACTTCCAGCCGCACGCTGGCCGGTCGCGATATCCAGACCCTGCTGCTCGCCTCCCTGGGCGGTGCGCTGGAGTTCTACGACTTCGTGGTGTTCGTGTTCTTCGCGCTGCCGCTGAGCCACCTGTTCTTTCCGCCCAACACCGCGCCCTGGCTGGCCCAGTTGCAGGTGTACGGCATCTTCGCAGCGGGCTACCTCGCTCGCCCGCTGGGCGGCATCGTGATGGCCCACTTCGGCGACCGGCAGGGCCGCAAGCGCATGTTTACCCTCAGCGTGTTCCTGATGGCGCTGCCCACGCTGGCGATCGGCCTGCTGCCTGTCTACGCACAGGCGGGGCTGCTGGCTCCTTTGCTGCTGCTGCTCATGCGCATCGTGCAAGGCGTGGCGATCGGTGGCGAGGTGCCGGGCGCCTGGGTGTTCGTGGCCGAGCACGCGCCCCCGGGCCGCGTGGGCTTCGCCTGTGCCTGCCTGACCTCGGGGCTCACCGCCGGCATCCTGATCGGCTCGCTGACGGCGGCCTGGATCAACCATCATCTGGCGCCGGAACAGGTCCTCGCCTGGGGATGGCGCCTGCCGTTCCTGCTGGGTGGCGTGTTCGGCTTCATCGCCGTGTGGCTGCGCCGCTGGCTCAGCGAGACGCCGGTGTTCGCGCAGTTGCGCGAGCGCAAGGAGCTCAGTCGCGAGCTGCCGCTGCGCACAGTGCTGGCCGGTCACGGTGGTAGCGTGCTGCTGTCGATGGCGGTGACGTGGACGCTGACCGCGGCCATCCTGGTGCTGATCCTGATGCTGCCGAATCTCGCGCAGAAGCCGTTCGGCATTGCGCCCGACGTGGCCTTCCTCGGCAACAGCGTGGCTGCTTTCTGCCTGGGCCTGGGGTGCCTCGCCTATGGCTGGCTTACCGACCGCATCGGCGCGGCGCGCGCGCTGCTGGTGGGGTCGCTGGCGCTGATTGCCGCGACTTACGCGTTGTTCGCCGACCTCGAAGCCGGCGGTACGCATTTCCTGCCGCTCTATGCGTTGACCGGTTTCCTCGTGGGCAGCGTCGGCGTGGTGCCGACCGTGATGGTGATGGCGTTTCCCGCACCCATCCGCTATTCGGGCATTTCGTTCGCCTACAACGTGGCCTACGCGGCATTCGGCGCGCTTACGGCCACGCTGATCAGCTACCTCGGCGAGCGCGTAGGCCGCATGGCACCCGCGCATTACGTGGCGATGACGGCCGTGGTCAGCGTGGTGGCAGCGCTATGGCTGATGTTGTCCAAGCGCAACAAGGACAAACAGTTTTTGTAGGAGCGCACCCAGTGCGCGACAAGCCTACGGAGAGGAAACGCTAAGCTCCGCGGTCGCACACAGCGCGTGTTCCTACGCGGTAAGCCCAGGAGCGGAAACGCCGGGTTCCGCGGTCGCGCACAAGGCGCGCGCACGCACGTTTGACAAGGCGACGCCGGCTCTTCCGCAGAAGCGCACTGCTGCGCGGTCAGCGCGCACAGCGTTGCATCAGGAATTGCTGATCGTCGACCCCGTCAGCAACCCGCGCGCCAGCATGCCGCACTGCTTGCGATACAGCAGCATCTGCCACTGGCGCCCGCCCAGCTGGCGCCACAGCACTGCCGAGCGCACCGCCGCCAGCAGGCTCGCGCGCACCTTTTCCACCACGGGGGGCTGTTGGAGCTGCTGCGGATTGCCGGTGACCATCACACGCGGCTTGAGCGTGGACAGGGTGGTCGCGTAAAGCTCCGCCAGGCGCTTGATGACCTGCGGGGATTCCTGACCGAAATGCTCGACCTGGCGCTGCGCCGAGACTATGCCCTGCTGCAGCTGGTCGAGCAGGTCGCTGCGGCGCGCCAGGCTGCGCTCCAGGCGCATCACCGTGAAGGCCATGCGGGTGATCGCCACGTCGCGGTTACTCTCGTCCAGCAGCGTGATCAGCTGGCGCAGACCCAGCCGCACCGCCGATACATCGCCGTAAACGCCGACCACCGACGGTGCATCGATGCGAAACACGCTGGCGACGCTGCCGGCCATCGCGACCTCGTCGCAGCGACCGTCATTGGCCAGTTGCTGGGCGAGCGTGGTGGCCTGGAACAGCCCGGCCAGGGCGAGCACGCGCTCTTCGTTCATGGCGAAAGCTTCAAACACCGGTAAGGGACTCGATAATGGCGGGGGAGGGCGGCGCATCATTCCAGCCGCCATAGGGAGCATCGGTGCGGTCGATCACGGCGCCGCCCAGGCAAGCGTCGCCGTCGTAGAACACCACGGACTGGCCCGGTGTCACCGCGCGCTGCGGCTCGTCGAAGACCACCTCCAGCCCATCGTCTCGGACGAACACCTCGCAGGCCTGGTCGGCCTGGCGATAGCGCGTCTTGGCGGTGCAACGAAAATGCCGGGCTGGCGGCTCGCCGGCCACCCAGGTCGGCGGCTCGGCATGCAAGCGGCGCGAGTAAAGCCAGTGGTTCTCGCCGCCCTGGGCCACGTATAGCACGTTGTTGGCCACGTCCTTGCCGACCACGTACCAGGCCTCGCCGCTGGCGCCGTGGCGGCCGCCTATGCCCAGGCCATTGCGCTGGCCCAGCGTGTAATACATGGCGCCCTGGTGCTGGCCGACGGTTTCGCCTTCCGGCGTACGCATCGGGCCAGGCTGCGCGGGAATGTACTGTGCCAGGAAGCTGCGGAAATCACGCTCGCCGATGAAGCAGATGCCGGTGGAGTCCTTCTTGGCGTGAGTGGGCAGGGCGGCGTCCTGCGCCATGCGGCGGACGTCCGACTTCTCGATCTCGCCGACCGGAAACAGCGTGGCCGCCAATTGCTGCTGCCCCAGGGCGTGCAGGAAGTAGGTCTGATCCTTCGACGCGTCGAAGGCGCGCAGCAGGCGGTACTTGCCTTCGTGGAAATCCACGCGGGCATAGTGACCGGTCGCGATCTTGTCGGCGCCCAGCGCACGCGCCTCGTCGAGAAAGGTCTTGAACTTGATTTCGCGGTTGCACAGCACGTCCGGATTCGGCGTGCGGCCGGCGCGGTACTCGGCGAGGAAATGCTCGAACACGCCGCCCCAGTATGCCGCCGCGAAGTTGCGTGCATGAAACGGAATGCCCAGCCGGCCGCACACGGCCACGGCATCCTTGCGGTCGGCATCGGTGGTGCAAGGGCCGTCGCGGTCGTCCTCTTCCCAGTTCTGCATGAACAGGCCTTCGACCTCATAGCCAGCCTGTTGCAGCAGCAGCGCCGCCACGGACGAGTCCACGCCGCCTGAAATGCCGAGCATCACCCTCACGGGAACCGATCCTCGTCCAGCAGGCTGTGCAGCAAGCCCAGCGGATAACGCTGCCCGGCCAGCCAGGCGTCGATGCTCATCAGCACCAGCGGGCTGCGCAGCCGCTCACCGAGGCTTGCGATTTCATCGCGGGTCAACCACAGGGCGCGGCGGATCCCGTCGTCCAGCGGACGGTGAGGGTCGTGGCTCAGCGCGCGTGCGGCAAAGGTGAAGCGCACCACGCCATCGCCGTGTTCGGTGCTGCGCCACTGGTTGACGGAAACCAGGTGTTCGAGCGCCACGGTCCAGCCGGTTTCCTCCAGCGTCTCGCGCACGGCAGCGGTGACGAGGCTCTCCCTGTCATCCAGATGGCCAGCCGGCTGGTTATAGGCAACGCGACCGTTCACCTCCTCTTCGACCATGAGGAAGCGATCGCCGTCGGCCACCACGCACGCGACGGTCACATGCGGGCACCAGACGGAATGGCGGGAAAGAGCAGGGGAATCAGCCATGGAAGCCATATGGCGGCAAAGACGGCACTGGAAAAGCCGTCATTGTGCCATTACCTGAAGACAACCACGCCTTTACGAGGCTCCGCGCCCATCGGCACAGGCCGATGCCGGATGGCGGCGCTATACTTTTTCCCAAGGAATCTCACGTAGAACCCATGGCTCACGAACCCGAACACGAACAAGGCAGTGGTCACGGCCTGGCGCTTGAAACCTCGCGACCGGAGGTGGCTCGCCCCCCTCTCTTCCAGGTGGTGCTGCTGAATGATGATTTCACCCCGATGGATTTCGTGGTCGAGGTGCTGCGCAGCTTCTTCAACCTCGACCAGGAGCGCGCCGTGCAGGTGATGCTCCACGTCCATACGCGCGGGAAGGGCGTATGCGGGGTCTTCACGCGGGAGGTGGCTGAAACCAAGGTCACCCAGGTAAACGAATATTCACGTGCCCATCAGCATCCTTTGTTGTGCACTATGGAAAAGCTTTAGCGCCTGTCAAAACGGGGTTGTTCGGAGATATTGAACAAGTAGCCGCCACCCCCATTTTGTAGCCATCGCGGCGTTGCCGCCCTGCCACACAGCGGAGAAGGTCCGGATGTTCAGCAAGGATCTCGAAGTCACCATCGGCCAGTGCTACAAACAGGCCCGTGAGCAGCGTCATGAATTCATGACGGTGGAACACCTGCTGCTCGCGCTTACCGAAAACCAATCGGCCCTCGGCGCGCTGCGCGCCTGTGGCGTCGACCTGCCGCGCCTCACGCGCGAGCTGGAAAAAATCATTGCAGAGACCGTTCCCGTGCTGCCGCATGGCGACGAACGCGATACGCAACCCACGCTGGGCTTCCAGCGCGTGCTGCAGCGCGCGGTGTACCACGTGCAGTCTTCCGGTCGTAAGGAAGTTACCGGCGCCAACGTGTTGGTGGCGATCTTCGGCGAAAAGGATTCGCATGCGGTCTATTTCCTGCATCAGCAGGAGATCACCCGCCTCGACGTGGTCAACTACATCTCGCACGGCATCGCCAAGATCGGCGACGAGCCGTCGAGCAGCATGCCCGGCGGCGAGCGTGAGAGCGAAGACGGCGAGCCCAAGGGCAACCCGCTCAGCGAATACGCCAGCAACCTCAACGAGCTCGCGCTGGAAGGCAAGATCGATCCGCTGATCGGCCGCCAGGACGAAATCGAGCGCACCATCCAGGTGCTGTGCCGTCGCCGCAAGAACAACCCGCTCTACGTGGGTGAGGCCGGCGTCGGCAAGACCGCGCTCGCCGAAGGCCTGGCCAAGCGCATCGTCGATGGCGATGTGCCCGAGGTGCTGGAAAACGCCACCATCTGGTCGCTCGATCTCGGCGCACTCGTGGCTGGCACCAAGTACCGCGGCGACTTCGAGAAGCGCCTGAAGGCGGTGATCGGCCAGCTGAAGAAGCAGCCGGGCGCGATCCTCTTCATCGATGAGATCCACACCATCATCGGTGCCGGTTCTGCCTCCGGCGGTACCATGGACGCGAGCAACTTGATCAAGCCCATGCTGGCCTCGGGCGAGCTGCGTTGCATCGGTTCCACCACGTTCCAGGAATTCCGCGGCATCTTCGAGAAGGATCGCGCGCTGGCGCGTCGCTTCCAGAAGATCGACGTGGTCGAGCCGACCGTGGCCGACAGTTTCGAGATCCTGAAGGGTTTGCGTTCCCGTTTCGAGGAGCACCACAACGTCGCCTACACCAACGAAGCCCTGAAGGCCGCGGTGGACCTGTCGGTGAAGCACATTCCCGACCGCCTTCTGCCGGACAAGGCCATCGACGTGATCGACGAGGCCGGCGCCCGCCAGCGCCTGCTGCCGCTCGACCAGCGCTCGGGCAAGGTGGACGTGCCCGAGGTCGAATACATCGTCGCCAAGATGGCGCGCATCCCGGCCAAGCAGGTTTCGGCCTCCGATCGCGACGTGCTGAAGAACCTCGAGCGCAACCTGAAGATGGTGGTGTTCGGCCAGGATCCGGCCATCGAGGCATTGGCCGCGTCGATCAAGATGGCGCGCTCGGGTCTCGCCGACCCGTCCAAGCCGATCGGCTGCTTCCTGCTGGCCGGCCCCACCGGTGTGGGCAAGACCGAGGTGACCAAGCAGCTCGCCATGCAGCTGGGCATCGAGATGATCCGCTTCGACATGTCCGAGTACATGGAAGCGCATTCGGTCTCGCGCCTGGTCGGCGCACCTCCGGGCTACGTCGGCTTCGACCAGGGCGGCCTGCTCACCGAGGCGGTGACCAAGCATCCGCACGCGGTGCTGCTGCTCGACGAAATCGAGAAGGCGCACCCGGACGTCTACAACATCCTGCTGCAGGTGATGGATCGCGGCGTGCTGACGGACACGAACGGCCGTGAGGCCAACTTCAAGAACGTCATCGTGGTGATGACCACGAATGCCGGCGCCCAGCAGGCCTCGCGCCGTGGCATCGGCTTCGTGAAGCAGAACCATTCGATGGACGCGATGGAAGTGATCCGCCGCACTTTCACGCCGGAGTTCCGCAACCGCCTGGACGCGGTGATCCAGTTCACCCCGCTGGACTTCGACCACATCCTGCGCGTGGTGGACAAGTTCGTGATCGAGCTGGAAGCCCAGTTGTCGGAGAAGCACGTGTCACTGGACGTGGATGCCGACGCCCGTCGCTGGTTGGCCGAGCATGGCTTCGACCCGCAGATGGGCGCCCGCCCGATGGCTCGCGTCATCCAGGAGAAGGTGAAGCGCCCGCTGGCCGACGAACTGCTGTTCGGCAAACTGGCCGATGGCGGCAAGGTCAGCCTGAGCGTCAAGGACGGCGAGCTGGTAGTGGGCACCGAGGCGGCGGAGAAGTTGCCGGCGCCGGTAGTCTGAGCCGGGTTTGAAGCAAACGAAAAGGCCGCGCACTGCGCGGCCTTTTTTGTGGCTTTTCCCCTGTGGGAGCGCACCCTGTGCGCGACAACCGGGATGGTGACGCCGCAACTCTGCGGTCGCGCACAAGGTGCGCTCCCACAGAACGATGTGGCGATTACTTCATGCGGTAGGTGATACGACCCTTGGTCAGGTCGTATGGGGTCATCTCCACCTTCACCTTGTCGCCGGTGAGGATGCGGATGTAGTGCTTGCGCATGCGGCCGGAGATATGGGCCGTGATGACGTGGCCGTTTTCCAGCTGCACGCGGAACATGGTATTGGGCAGGGTCTCCTGGACCGTACCTTCCATTTCGATGACGTCGTCTTTGGCCATGCGTTCCGGTGGGGGCAAGAGCAGCCGTCATGGCCGCGTAAGCGGTCGATTATGCCACGGAAGTTCTTATGGTTAAAGAAATATCAGCCAAAGTGCTCATCCAGCTTGCGACGGATCTCTTGTTCCACCATTCCTTTGAGGGGCGCCAGCATCATGCCGAGCTCGGCCGTGACCTGGATGGCGTCGCTGCCTACGGCAATGCTCCCGGCGACGCCGGGACGGGAAAACCGCAGGGTGTCGCCCTCCCAGGTTCCGTCCATGCCGAATTTTTCGCGCATGCGCGCGGCGACTTGGTCGACGACGGCACGGGCTTCCGGAATGGATAGCCCGTGGGGGCGGCGAATGTCGATCTTGGGCACGGGAAGCTCCTTCAAAACGTAAACCTACATCGTATGCCAGATGTGCTCGGAGAGTGCGTATGCATCTGCTAGAGTCCCCGGCGACTAGTCAGCGGTTCACCGATGCGTATCGAGTTTCCCAATTCGGCCCGAGAGGATTTCCACTGGGACGCCCCTGCCTTGCGGATCGGCAGCGCACCGGACAATGACCTGATCCTGGCAGCCCATCAGGCGGGCTCGCATCATCTCAAGATCCTGCTCGATCGCCGCGGCTGGGTGCTGCAGGTGCTGCCGCAAGGCAATCGGGTGTACGTCAATGCGCGGCCGGTGCGCGAGAAGGCTTTGCTGCGTGCCGGCGACATCCTCAGCGTGGGCGACTGCCGCATGCTGCTGCGTTCCGACGAAGAACCCGCCCACAGTTCTCCGGTCACGGTGCCGGCCGAAGGCCGCTGCACGGTGGCGTTGCGCGCGGTCGCCGGGCCGCTTTCGGGGCGTGTGCTATCGCTGCAGGACAAGCTCGAACTGGGGCCGACGGGCCGCATTCCGCTGGAGCTGCCGCAGGGCGAAGCGGCGTCGATGTCAGTGCTCTGGCGCGACGGCCAGTTGTGGCTGGAAACCGGACAGCAATCCAAGCGCTACCCGCTGCGCGTGAACGGAACGCCGGTCGAACAGGCCACGTTGCGTCCCGGTGACCAGATCGGCCTGGGCATGCACCGCTTCGTGGTCGACGCACCGGGGCTGGAGCCCGAACCCGAAATTACCCTGCCGCCCCCTGGCCCCGAGCATCTTCCCGAGGAAGACGCCGGTCCGCGCGGCGAGGTGTGGTGGCTGATCGCCACCGCGGCCGTGTTGGCCCTGGGCATTGCGGTGGCGTTGCTGGTGCGGTTCTGAGTCATCAAAGAGGCGTTTTCCGGGTGCTGGCACGACCGTTGACGACGGGTTGCTGCGACGCGGCATAATGCGGCGACCCGTACCGTCAAGGCGTCTTTCGTGAGCAGACTCTGGAATTTCAGCGCAGGCCCCGCCGCGCTGCCGCAGGCCGTACTCGAACGTGCACAACGCGAACTGCTGGACTGGCAGGGCTGCGGCGCCTCGGTCATGGAGCTCTCTCATCGCGGCAAGTTGTTCATGGGCCTGGCGCAGCAGGCCGAGGCCGACCTGCGCGAACTGCTCGCCATTCCCGAGAACTACGCCGTGCTGTTCCTGCAGGGCGGCGCGACCCAGCACTTCGCCCAGATCCCGATGAACCTGGCCGCCGAGGGCGCCAGCGCCGACTATGTGGTCACTGGCCATTGGGGCGAGAAGGCAGCCAGCGAGGCGGCGCCGTATGTGAAGGTAAACATCGCCGGCAGCAGCAAGGCCGAGCACTACCTGCGGCTGCCGCCGCGCGAGACATGGCAGCTCGATCCGCGCGCCGCCTATGTGCATTACACGCCGAACGAGACGATTCATGGCGTGGAGTTCCACGATATTCCGGACGTGGGTGATGTGCCGCTCGTCGCCGACATGTCCTCGGACATCCTTTCCGGCCCCATCGACGTGTCGAAGTTCGGCGTGATCTACGCCGGTGCGCAAAAGAACATCGGCCCATCGGGTCTGGTCGTGCTGATCATTCGCCGTGACCTGTTGGAACGCAGCACGCGCCCGATGGCCCGCATCTTCCGCTATGCCGATCATGCCGCCAACGATTCCATGCTCAACACGCCCAACACCTGGGGCTGGTATCTCGCCGGGCTTACGTTCCAGTGGCTGAAGGAGCAGGGCGGCCTGAAGGCCATGGGCGAGCGCAACACAGCCAAGGCGACGCTGCTTTACGACGCGATCGACCACTCCGGCGGCTACTACCGCAGCCCGGTCGAAGTGCCGGCGCGCTCGCGCATGAACGTGCCGTTCACCCTGCACGATAGCGCGCTGGACGCGGATTTCCTCAAGGAATCGGAAGCGGCAGGCCTGCTTGCGCTCAAGGGACACAAGGCCGTGGGCGGTATGCGCGCCTCGCTCTACAACGCCGTGCCGCTGGAAGCGACGCAGGCCTTGGTGGCTTTCATGAAGGACTTCGCCGAACGTCACGGATGAAACCGTTGCGCGCAAGTCGGTAGATCGGGGACTATCCCCGGTTCCCCATTTGGACTGCTTTACCTCCAGATCACGACATGACCGACAAGAAATCCTCGCTCACCGACGTGCGCCAGCGCATCGACAGCATCGATCAGCAGATCCAGCAGCTGATCTCCGAGCGCGCCGGCTGGGCGCAGGAAGTGGC
>Ga0209258_100427_pt1 | contig 49218 bp, 34 predicted proteins | sample Araplaol_mTSA_r2_FD_184281 | JGI IMG/M metagenome (GOLD analysis project Ga0209258, IMG submission 184281) | Arabidopsis root microbial communities from North Carolina, USA - plate scrape CL_Col_mTSA_r2 (SPAdes) (version 2) | ecosystem: Host-associated > Plants > Roots > Endosphere | place: USA...
CAGTACCGTCACCGTCGCCCTCACCGGCACCGGCACCGGCACCGGCACCTGTGCCCACGCCTGCACCAACGCCCCCTCCCGCGCAAGCGCCGACGATTACCTGGACGGCTCCGGCCTCGATCGACTGGGGTACCACTCTCGGGACGGCGCAGCTGAATGCAACGTCCAACGTCCCGGGAACGTTCACGTATTCACCGGCCGCAGGATCCAAACTCGAAGTGGGTGTCCAGTCGCTGTCGGTCAGGTTCACCCCGCAGGACACACAGAGATATCTGACCACCACCGCCGTCCGCACGCTCACCGTCAACAAGGCTTATCCGCCGGCCCGATGGGACATTCCCGCCGCCGTGCTCCAGGGTTCGGCGCTGACGCCTGCCCAGATCACGACGGCGCCCTACGCACTTTATGGAATCCAGGGCACCACCGCAGCGAACAGCTATATGACAGTGGATGGAAAGCCGTTGAGTTCCGCCACGACGGCGCAGGCTGGAACGGCAATCGTTCAGGCCACATTCGTTCCCAACGACAGTGCGCACTACCGCCAGGCGATCATCAGCACTGCGCTGACGGTCAGGCCAGTGGACACGACGGCTGCGGTGGACTTCGGAAATGCGAAGCAGACAATCCGGGGATTTGGTGGTGCGGCCGCCTGGTACTACGACAGGATGTCCGACGATCGGCTCAATGTCCTGTTCGGCACCAGCGTTGCCGACAGCCTTGGATTGGACATCCTGCGGCTGCGCATCGCGCCGGCCGCCTGGAACGCGTCGACGCAGACCGCCGATACCACTCAGTGGACGGCGGAACTGGCCAATGGAGCGGCGGTGCAGGCCCGTGGCGGCCTCGTCTTCGCATCGCCGTGGTCGCCTCCGGCGAGCATGAAGATCGTCAACACGGATCGCACCAATCCACTCTACAGCGGGCGACTCGACCCGGCGAAGTATGCGGATTACGCGCACTACCTGAACGCCTACATCAGGTACGCCGCCACCCAGAAGGTGAACCTGTACGCGGTCTCGCTGCAGAACGAGCCTGACTGGGACCCGCAGACCTACGAGTCATGCCTCTGGAGCGCAGACGAAATGCGGGCCTGGGCCGGCGGGTACGGAGCGGCGGCAGTCTCCGGCACTCCGACCAGGCTCATCGCGCCGGAGTCCTTCTATTCTTCGCAGGCCACCACGGACACGCTGCTTGCTGATCCCGCGGCCGCCGCCAACATCTCCGTCATCGGTGGCCACCTCTACGGCGGCACGCCGAACTATCCCGTGTCGGTGGAGAAGCTAGGCAAGGACGCCTGGATGACCGAGCACTTTCTGGACTCCGTCAACAAGACCTCCTCGAGCGCTTCGTGGCAAACCAGCATCGATGACGCTGTCGCCATTGCCAAGGAGATCCACGACGGCTTGACGCTGTCGCAATACAACGCCTACGTGTATTGGTGGCTCGTCAACAACAACGACCCGACGCCCACGGGCCTGATCAGCACCGACAACAAGCCCACCTATTTCGGAATCGGCATGAAGCACTTCTCGTACTTCATTCGCCCCGGGTACGTCCGCTACGAAACGACGTCGCTCCCGCAGGCGGGCGTCCACGTCTCGGCGTTCGGGACTCCGTCCGCGTCCGGCAGCGGGAAGGTTGTGATCGTGTTCGTGAACGAGAACGGCAGCAGCGTCAACCTCACGACATCGATCAATCCCGGCGGTCGCACGCTGACCAGCTTGACGCCATACCTCACGACCGCAACTGTCACCTTCGCGCAGCAGTCGGCAATCGGCCTGAATTCGAATGCGTTTTCCATCTTGCTGCCGGCGAAGAGCATCACGACGCTGGTGAACTGACGGGGAGCGTGACTGCGTGATTCGTCCGACACTCGTGCTGAATCAGCCGATGATCTTCAGTCGGAAACAACCTGCCGAACGCGAGGCCCATGGGCGGATCGCCGAGTTCCAGCGCGGAGTGCCCGACCAGGGTGTCGCCCGCGAAAACTGCAAATCTCATTTCTGAACCGGCGAGCTTGAATGTGCGCACATTCACGCCGCATCTTCGCCAATCCGTCCCCATGGCGGACGCTTTGCCTCGTACGCTTGCGAGATCCGCGACGAGATGATGCCATCGGGGGCGTCGATGGTGCCGGCAGCTACCTCGACGATCTCCGGCTCGTCTCGTTCAAACAGCAGCAGTGTCGTTCCACACGCGACGCAGAAGTGTCTTGTCGCGTGATCGGAGGACGCCCACCTTGCGGTCGACCCGCTGGTGGACAGGGACGAGCGGGCCCCATTGACCCAGGCCTGGAAAGCCGATCCGGAGCTTCGGCGGCAGATATCGCAAGAGCACAGGGCAACCTCGGTCTCGATGGAGCAAGCGTACGTCACGGTACCGCACGCACATCGACCAGTTACTGGATGAAGCTGCTCAAGCGCGGTCATGGGTTTTCGCCTTTGAAACGCTGGACCGGCTGCCGGTGATGACCAACACCTTCCTTGCCCTCGGCAGGCTCTCATTGGGCGTCAGCTCGATCATGTGCATATCGTATCCAATGGGCGGACGCTCGCGAACGACTACGGTTGGCCGGACCCAGCGATGGTTGTCAGCGGCAGGTGTCGAAGCCTGTCCACTTGCGAGGACGGCTGTACCCACCCCAGCGTCGCTATCCCACAAACCTCTTCCGTTCCCCAGCCGCTCGCCACGCGTCGACACCCGGATCGACCAGTCAGGCCGACATGCGAGCCGGCCTTGCTCGGGAGGTCGCTATGATCGGCCAGAGCTTTCGACCTCACAAGTCGCCGTTCGCTGGGATTTCGCGGCTGATGGCATCCAACTTCTCCACCGTTCTCCAAATGACGCTGCGAGATTCGACAATGGAGCCTCTGAGCGCTACGCCGTGCCGGTCATGGCGCAAGAGAGTGGTCCTGGCGCTCGGTGCGGCCGTGACGGCGCTTGCACAGGCCGCGTCCGACCCCGCGGCCGATGCCAGGGCGGGGCACTCGATCAGAGTTGTCCTGGACAACAACTATCCGCCCTATATCTTTCGCACCGCCAGCGGGTCGGTTGACGGCTACCTGGTTGACGCCTGGAGACTTTGGGAACGCAAGACCGGCGTCAAGGTGGAGCTGGTGGCCACAGATTGGGCGGCTGCCAAAGCCGCCATGGCGGCTGGGCAGGCCGATGTCATAGACACGATATTCGTGACGCCCGAGCGCGAGAAGGCGATGGACTTCACGGCGCCGTACGCGGACCTCCAGGTTCCGATCTACGTCCAACGCGACATCGGTGGCATCACCGGCCCGTCCTCACTCCAGGGCTTCGTCGTGGCAGCAAAGGCAGGCGACGCCTGCATCGACAGGCTGCAATCGGACGGAGTGACGAGCTTGCGCGAATTCCCCAGCTACGCCGCCATCGTCGATGCGGCCGTCGCGGACAAGATTCGCATCTTCTGCATGGATGCGCCGCCTGCCAACTACCTGTTGTACAAGGCCCAGGCGTATACACGGTTCAGGCCGGCTTTCGTCCTTTACACCGGACAGTTCCATCGCGCCGTGCACAAGGGCGATGGCGCCACCCTCAGGCTCGTCGAAAGTGGCTTCGCCAGGTTCACCCCGGAAGAACAGGAGCAGTTGCGCAAAAAGTGGTTTGGTGCGGAGATGGCTCGGCCGGCCTGGCCGATCGCGTTGGTGTACACGTTGGTCGGGACGGGGGTCTTTGCTTCCGTGGCCTTGGCATGGGCCGTACTCTTGCGAAGGACCGTGCGGGCCAGGACGCTTCAACTGAATAGCCAGCAGGCGAGGCTGCGCACCCTGCTCGACACGCTGCCGGACCTTATCTGGCTAAAGGGCCTGGATGGTCGCTACATGTTCTGCAACCAGCGGTTCGCACGCTACTTCGGAGTTCCGGAAACACGGATCATCGGCGGCAGGGACGCGGACTTCGTCAGGGCGGAGCTTGCCGAAGATTTCGCTCGGACAGACCACCAGGCTCTCGCGGTGAACGGGCCAACCATCAACGAGGCGTGGCTGACTTTCACGTCCGGAGGCTATCGCGGCCTGTTCGAGACCATCAAGACGCCGATGCGCGAGGCGGACGGCACCGTCACGGGGGTGCTTGGCATCGCCCGGGACGTGACAAGCCACCGACGCGCCCAGGAGCGGCTCGAGCGCCTGAATCGGTTGTATCGGGTACTGAACCTGGCCACCGACGTGTTTCTCTCTCGCAAGGCGCCGTCATCCATGTACCAGGATATCTGCGAGCTTCTGGTGGGAGACGGCCAGATGCGGATGGCCTGGCTAGGCGAGGTCGATCCATCGAACGTGGGCTTGCGTCCGGTCGCCATGGCAGGCGCGTCCGTCGCGTCAGTCGGAGGGATCGGGGTTCGCGTTCAAGCCGGCGACACCACCGGGCATCCAGCGGTGACTGCGTTGCTCGAAAACCGCTCCGTCGTCGAACGCGACCTCCGCCTTGCGGGAGGGCAGCAGGCATGGGCCTCAGCCGCCCTGGCGAACGGTCTCGTCTCCGCGGCGGCCTTTCCGCTCTGCATCGATGGAAGGCGGCCGACCGCCGTCCTGGCGGTCTTCTCGGGTGACGTTGGCTTCTTCGACGAGGAGGAGGTCGCGCTGCTTCAGCGGCTTTCGGCCCAGTTGGGGCTGACGCTCAGCGGCATCGAAGCGGATGCCGAACGCCTGAAGGTACAGGAGGAACTGCGGGCGAGCGAGCTGCGCTTCTCGTTGATGTTCCGGACCAGCCCGATAGGCATGCTGCTGACCAACCTGAGCACCGGACGGGTCTACGATGTCAACGACGCCTGGCTGGCGCTCTTCGGCCAGGAGCGGACGGCGATCCTCGGGCAACCGGAGGGGGAGATCGCTGCCTGGGTCGATCCAGAACAGCGCCATCGCTTTTTTGCCGCGCTTTCGCAAGGTGCCGCTGTCCCGCCTTCCGACGCGGGCATGCGTTGTCATGACGGGCGCCTGGTCGAGGTGTCCGTGGCTGCCACTCGGTTCGAGATCGCAGGCACGCCCTACAGCCTCAGCAGCTACGTGGACGTCTCGGCGCGTCGGCAGATGGCCGCCTTGCTCGAACAGCAGGCGCATGAGCTCGAGGTGCGGGTCGCTCTGAAATCCGCAGAGCTCAACAGCATATTCCAGGCCTTGCCGGACTTGTACTTCAGGCTGGACTCGACCGGCACGATTCTCGACTTCCGTGCCGGCAACGCCGACTCGTTGTACATGCAGTCGGCCGAATTTCTGAACAAGCGCATGCAGGTCGTGCTGCCGCCCGAGATCGGCGCCCTGTGGGACAACGGCATTCGCGAAGTCTTTGCCACCGGCCGTCTGGTCACCTTCGAGTACGACCTGACCGTCTCCGGACGGGCGGCCCGCTTCGAGGCCCGGATCAACCCGCTTCGCGAAGACCAGGCCGTCGCAGTCGTGCGAGATATCTCCGAGCGCAGCGCCTACGAGCAGGCACGCGAGGCGGCTCTCGAGGAATCCGCTCGGTTGTCCAGCGTGCGAAGCGATTTCATCGCCAACATGAGCCATGAAGTACGCACGCCATTGAACGGCATCATGGGGACCGCGCTGCTTGCCCAGACCGATACGAAGGACGGGGCGGCGCGCGAGGCATTTGCGCGCATCTTGCGGTCGTGCAGGCAACTGCTTTCTGTCGTCAACGACGTGCTGGACTTCTCCAAGATCGATGCGAACCAGGTTTCACTCGAGTCCATACCGTACTCCCCCGCCGAAGTGGCCCGGGTCGCTGCCGAGAGTGTCCGCTCTCTGGCGTCATCCAAGGGTCTGCGATTGACCGTGGAGACCAGGCCCGACGTGCCGGCTGCCTGCCTGGGCGACCCGGGTCGTCTGAACCAGATCCTGCTCAATCTGCTCGCCAACGCCGTGAAGTTCACTCGCGTGGGCGAGGTCGGCGTGGTTGTCGCCAAGCGCGACGACCTGCTCGTGTTTCGGATCACGGACACGGGAATCGGCATCGCTGCCGAGCACATGGCCGAGCTGTTCCAGCCCTTTCGTCAGGCGGAGGCCTCCACCACCCGACATTTCGGGGGCACAGGCCTGGGGTTGTCGATATCACGTAGCCTTGCCAAGCTTATGGGCGGCGACATCACGGTCAATTCGGTCGCCGGACAAGGCAGCGCCTTCGAGCTGACCGTTCAAGTCAACGAGATCAGCGATGCCGCGAGCGCACCGCCGCCCGATACCACCTTCGAGTTCCGAGGAGACCGCTTGCAGGGGCTCACGATCCTGGTCGTCGAGGACAATGAAGTGAACCAGCTCGTCCTGCAGGGCATGCTCGAACGTGAGGGGGCATGTGTGGTGACCGCCGGAAGCGGTCAGCAGGCCCTGTCACAAGTCAGAAGCGCTGGATGTGGATTCGATGCGGTGTTGATGGACGTGGAGATGCCTGGCATGGACGGCTACGCCGCGACGCGCGAAATCCATGTCTTGTGTCCGGGTCTTCCCGTGATCGGCCAAACGGCTCATGCGATGCCGTCTGACAGCGCATTGTGCTTCGCTGCCGGCATGGTGGCCCACTTGACCAAGCCAATTGACGTCAGGACGTTGGTCGAAACCGTCCGTGCGCATGCGCTCGGCTTCGATCGCGGAAGCTGACGGAGCGCCGGGGCGTTGTGCTCGCATACGGGTGTCAGCGTACAGGCTGTGGCGCCTGGAAGCCGACATTCGTCTTGTCGAGCAGCGGCAGGCGGGTCTTGGCCCAGGGAGCATGTGTCGGCGCTACTCCCAACGCCATGGATTGGCAGCTTGGGTCTTCTCGTCCAAGTCGGCGCGCTGCTCGTCGAATCCAAAGTGCGCGCGGTAGGCGACGATTCGATGCGGCTGACTACGAGAGGGGGCCTCCAGCTGTCATCGAGGGCAGTGCGGATCGCCGTATCCTTGGCGCGGCGGCACATAGAGATAGGGAGCATCCGACCTGAAGACAGTCTCGGCGATCTTGAGCGCGTCCCGACACTCTTGCGGTGTCGAGGTCGTGCTCAGGCGAGGAAAATCGCTGGCATTGGCAGCTCTCGTCGAGAGCAGTATGACGGCGACCAGCACAGGCGAAACTCCGAATTTCATCGCTGATGACGGGTGCCATGCTTTTCCTGCGTGACATGTCAGATGACGAACGAGCGCCTCGACTGGGCAACGTCCTGCTTGGTCGCTTCGCTGCAACCGCACGTCGCTTACCTCCGAGAAGTGCGCAGCATGCAATGTCAAGGAGATCGTTTCTCTGACGTGACGCCGCACTTCGCGAGCGGCAGCTCATGGTCGATTGCCAGCGATGTGCGGCCGTCGATGTCATGGGCTTGTCCGGCCCTCACTCCAGAATGCAGAGTAGCGGATGTCCCTCCGCTCGCGCTGCGGCTCTTACGAGTGCGACTTTCTCCGCGGCAATACCGGCGGCAAATCGGCCGCAGACCGCACGGCCTTCGCTATGGATCGTGAGCATGATCCGTACGGCCGCGTCGAGGGTCAAGTCGAAATGTTCCCTCAGTACCGTCACGACAAACTCCATCGGAGTGAAATCGTCGTTGATCAAGACAACCTCCGCATCTCCGGTTGATCGTTCCGGAATCGAAGGTGATTTGGGCGTACTGACGCCATGGGCGAGGTAGCTGGTGATTTCGAAACGCGTGACGCCACGCCTCTGCAGCTCTCGCACCGCCAGGCTCTCCTTCTCGCCAAGAACTGCAACGAGCGCGTCTGCGCCGTCCACGGTGCCTCGTCCGACGAAGACCTTGAAAGCAGCAAGAATGCGAGCAATTGCCCTCCACACCGCACGCCGGACTCCCGTTGAAGTCGCGATTCGGCCGCGAGTCGCATCGACAAGCATGATCGCTCGCTGGATGACGCGCTGAAACTCCATTGATGCCTTTGGCTCGACCTGGCTGGCGCCCGCGGCGACGAGCGTATTGTCTCGAATGATTGCAGAGAGACTGCCGTGCGCCTCCTCAACATCCATGGAACATGCTCGAAGTACCTCGACCGCTCGCGGATTGCGCAACAGCGCAAGAAGAAGGTGCTCGACCGACAGAGTCTCATGGCGAGACTCGCGTGCATCAACGAAGGCGAGATGGAGACTAGCTTGGAGGTCGGCTGAAATCACGGTCTGATTGATTTTCGTGCGAATCCGAATGCCCGCTAGCTGACGTTCTTGGTTGCCCGCTTCGGGCCGGCTTGCGACCTGGCCGCCGGCGGCCGCGTTGCTCGGAGTGCCGCCGGCGTTCGACCGCTGAGGGAAGCATAGCCGACGGCGCCGACCCGACCATCCGCACCTGGCACTGGCAGCCCACGAGTTGCCGACGCCTGCGGAGCCTCACTTCTTGCGAAGTTTCCCGGGCGCCAGCGCGCCCGGCCCGCCGTAGCTCGCAGCGGTCAGCCTCGACAGGAAGTGGAAATGGCCATAGACCCAGCGCCGGCAGTTCTCGCACGGCGGGCTGTAGACCAGTTCGCCGTCCTGCTTCGCGAAGGGGATCAAGATCCAGTTGCGGGTGCTCAGCTTGCGATCGGTCAAGTAGAACCAGACCTTGGGTTCGGCGCAGTTCACGGCACCGCGGTCGTGCTGGGCGTAGGCGATCTTGTTGATCTGCTCTTCCGTGAACGCGCCGCCCGCGGGCGATTTCAGGAACGTCGTGATCGCGCTGGTGACGTCGCCCTTTCTGCCTCCCCCGATGTTTGGCTGCTGCAGCAGTTGCTTGAAACCGAAGTTACCGGAGAACAGCGCGACGGAATCGTTGGAGGTGAGGTCGAGCGCAACCGCGCAGACCTTGTAGGCGCTCCGGCTTGAGGTGTCGCCCTGTTCGCTCTTGGCGAATTCGCATTCGCCAGGGCCCGGGCTCGTTTGACCAGCGGCCCGGCACCGGGATTGGGGTTCAGGTTGTCGAGCAAGCGGGACTCCCTTCGTTTCGTCGAATGGCGTGAGCCGGCAAGTTGACCCGCAAAAGAATGGTGAATGCGTATACCCCTGCGGGTAAAATAGCATTGGTGCCGATGAGCGCGACAACGGGCGCCGGCTCCCGCCCCGAAGGCGCAACCGCATTCGCGCTGTCAGAGCGCGATTTCCACACGCACCGGATCTGTCACGAGCAGGTGGAAGAACTGCTCAACAGATTCGGCGACCTGACGTGCAGGTGCGTCCGGGTAACAGACCACCACTGACGATCGCTCCGATGACTCGCGCTTGAGGCAGTACTCACAAGACGAAATCAGGAAGTCTGCGAAAGGGATGAGCTCGACGCCGTAGCGGCCACATTCATTGACGCACTGATCGATACCCCACAGCGAGAACATGCGGGTGTCGGATTCGCCGGCTGTCATGCCGTTGACAATGGCGAAGAGCTGCAAGACGTCGGAGGAGGTCTGCCGGCCCACACTAGCCAACTTCGCCGTGACTTCGTCGGCCGGAACACCAGGGTGAAACGGTGCAGGCTCGGCTAGCCACGGCGCCATGGTCGAATAAAGCGAACTGGCCAAGCATTTCCCTTTGCGGACGTTGGACTTCGACTGCTCCTGGCCGTCAGCCGCAATGCCCGCAGCCATTGTTCAGCATGAGCGTGATGAGCGCGAGAATGCCGCCTCGAAGTTCTTCGTGCGCGGAGAGCTCGAGCCGAGCGCCTTGAGCGCCCCATGAGAATGGTGCACTTCTTCGAGATTGATCAGCCTCGTCGATCGCGACTATGGACCATCTGGGGCGCGGCAAATCGAATGAGCCCTTCCTCAACGTCGGCGATTGCAAGGATCACGACCCCACCTTCGTCGGCTTCTCGCGAGACGACTCGTGCATGCATGCGCGCGATAGCCTACCCGAAACCGGACAGTCCCTACCGACCGCCAGTGCCCGCGGCCAGCCCGGCGGCAGGTGAGTGGCGCCTTGCGCAGTCAGTGGATTACCGTAGCGACGAGATGCAAGCCGCCCCGGGCGGTGCTGCGGGGGCAGCGCGGCGCTACGAGTGCCAACAATTGGCGCCACCACAGCCCCTGAGAGAGTTACGCGTTTGGCTCGCGCAGAAACATCTCGACGCGTCGGTTTTGCGCTCGACCCTTCTCGGTGCCGTTGTCCGCGATTGGCTCGCGTTCGCCTCGGCCCTCGATCGAGATGCGGGACGGCGAAACGCCGCGGTCAGCGAGATAGTCACGCACGCTTCTGGCACGAGCAAGAGAAAGCGGGTCATTCACCGCGGGTGAGCCGACGCTGTCCGTGTGGCCGACTATGGTGAGGCGCGCGTTTGAGTCGCCGCGCAGGCTGTTGGCGAATGTGTCGAGCACCCCGCGCATGTCGGGCTTAATCGCATCGCTGCCGAAGTCGAAGGACAGGTCGCTGGGGATGTTGATCTTCAACTGATTATCCTGGGTGCGGGTCACGTCGACGCCCGTGCCACGCGTGGCCTGTTCCATCGCAACGCGCCTATCCTCTTGACGCTTCGACCAAAGGTTGCCGGCGATGGCTCCAAGGGCTCCGCCGATTACCGCACCGGTGCCTGCCTTGCCGCCGGTGGCTGAGCCCACTATGGCACCGGCAGCGGCGCCGATGCCGGCACCGGCGGCAGTGCCACGTTCGCGTTCGCCCATGTCCGCACATCCTGTGGCTAGCAACGCGGCAGTTAGGAGACTCGCGACTGTGGCGCGAGAGGTCGAGATCTGATTCATGAGATATGCCCAGAGGGTCGCTTCGAAGGGTGTCCAGCAAGTATCGCGCGTTCTGGATCATCCAGACGGACACGCCTCAGTCAGCGCCTCTCCGCCGACGCTCGCGAACGGCAGGTCGTGGCTGACTTCAGCGCGGTAGGCGACCATCTGCTTTACCAAAACCAGACGGGTACGCATCCTGCTGCATCAGGTGAGGTAACCATTGGCAGCGCAACCCATAGCAGGTCGCGATCAGTGTGGCGAAGCCAATACCGGGGAGCTTCGCCCGGCAGTCGTGCAATCTCGCGCGTTGTTCGATGAGCACCTCGGGGTAACGGCCGTGACCGTTCCGGTCACGCCTCTCATGAAAACGGTGGCACGAACATGAGCATCGATACCAGACAAGAGGTTCTTTCTACGGCAGATCTGGCAGCAGCGGCGCAGGAGCCGACCCGGCAACGGGAGACCGCTCCCACGCCTGAAAACGCACCCAGGGAAGATCAACCCCACGACAGTGGTGACCAGGCACAGCTTGCACCGCTGTTCTTGCCAGACGTGAGCGATGAATTTCGCGCCCGGTGGGACGCTGTTCAGATAGGCTTTGTCGACGATCCGATGCGCGCCGTTCGAGAAGCCGACGAACTCGTCGCCCGCGTGATGAAGAGCCTGGCGGAGACATTTTCCGAGGAGCGGGCAAAGCTCGAAGGTCAAGTAGACCAATCAAGCCGGGCTTCGACGGAAAACTTGCGTATTGCTTTGCGTAACTATCGGTCCTTCTTTCAGCGCCTGCTGTCACTCTAGGAATCATCGCGGTCGACATGCCTGCCAGGCAATCCGAAAGAGGCCCTCGAGACCGATAGCAACTGCCGGGCGCGGTCAGTTGCGGCCGACCTAGTCGTAAGGCGCGATGGCGAGCTGCGTCTCTGGCTGCATCGCAACTTTGACCTCGAACAGGCTTCCGGGAAGTTGCCGCCCCCTAAACCGGCCGGTCATGAACGACTGCGCATGGCCGGGCTCAGAACGAGTCGAACCGAGCCTGGGATTCTGAACGAAGCTCCACGATCCAATGCGACCGCGCCAGAGCGGACCCCTTTGAGCGATTCGACGAGCCGCATCCGATTGCGCAGAGATTTCAGTGCAGCCGGCACGCCGCCAAGCCAATGGTGGCCTCTTGCAAAAGTGGCTCAATGAGATCACAAATCCGTGAGTACGACATCGTCTACCTGGTGTTGTGAATAATTTGTGATCACATAACGCGTCATTGGCTATGATCGGGGCATGACACCCTCGCTTCACGAATTCCTGGCTGCCCACCGCATCCACGAGGTGGAGTGCGTCATCGCCGACATGACGGGCATCGCCCGCGGGAAGATCCTGCCGCGAGATCTGTTCCTGGCCAGCGGCGAGATGCGCATTCCCAAGAGCGTGCTGCTGAACACCGTCAATGGCCAGCAGCCAGACAACGGGCCCTTTGTCGGCGACACGGATCCCGACATGGTCTGCAGGCCGGACGCTCGCACGGTGCGGATCGTTCCGTGGGCGGCCGAGCCAGTCGCGGTAGTGATCCATGACTGCGAGGAATGGGACGGCCAGCCGGTGCAGCTGTCACCTCGCGCCGTGCTTCGCCGCGTGCTGTCGCTCTATGAACGTCACGGATGGCAGCCAGTCGTCGCGCCGGAGATGGAGTTCTACCTCGTTGCGCGCAACCAGAACCCCCACGAGCCGCTGCAGCCGCCGCTGGGGCGCACCGGCAAGCCCGAAGTCGGACGCCAGAGCTACTCGATCGACGCGGTCAACGACTTCGATCCGTTCTTCATGGAGCTCTCGTCCTTCTGCGACCAGCACGCGCTCGGCGTCGAGACGCTGATCCACGAGGCCGGGCCGGGGCAGATGGAGATCAACTTCTCGCACGGGAACGCACTGGACCTGGCTGACCGCGTGTTCCTGTTCAAGCGCGCGGTTCGCGAGACGGCGCTGCGTCATGGTGTGTTCGCGACCTTCATGGCCAAGCCCATGGAAGGCGAGCCGGGCAGCGCGATGCACATCCACCAAAGCCTGGTCGATGCCGACGGCAGCAACCTGTTCAGCCGCGAGGACGGCAGTGCGTCCGAACTGTTCCACCACTACATCGGTGGCCTCCAGGCCTACGTCCCGCACGTGATGCCGATGTTTGCGCCCTACGTGAATTCCTACCGCCGCCTCGCGCCGTACATGTCGGCGCCGATCAATGTGCGCTGGGGCTTCGACAACCGCACCTGCGGCATCCGTATCCCGAAGTCCGGCCCGCAGGCGCGCCGTGTCGAGAACCGCGTCCCCGGCGTCGACGCCAACCCATACTTGGCGATGGCCGCAACGCTCGCGTGCGGCTGGCTCGGCATGCAGCAGGGCCTGCGGCCCTCCGATCCGACGGCCGACAGTGCGTGGAACGTCAGCCACGAGCTGCCCCGCCACCTCGAGGACGCGATCGAGGCCATGCGCGGCTGCGGTGCGATCAAGGATGTGCTGGGAGAGAACTTCGTCGATGCGTTCTGCGCTGTCAAGGAACTCGAGTACGCCACCTACAACCGCGTCATCAGCAGCTGGGAGCGGGAACACCTGCTGCTGCTCGTCTGACATGACCATCACTCCTTCAGTCCTGCGCTCCGGCATCGCGCCCGGGCGCGTCACCGGCCTGCTCGCACGGGAGCGGGCCTTGTTCGAGCAGCGCAACCCGAGCTCGCGTGCGCTGGCGAGCCAGGCGGCCGCGCACCTGATGTTCGGCGTGCCGCTCCACTGGATGAGCGACTGGGGCACGCCGTTCGCGCTGCAGGTCTCGGTGGCCAAGGGTGCCACGCTGACCGACGTGGACGGCCACGAGCTGGTCGACTTCTGCCTGGGAGACACCGGCGCGATGTTCGGCCACTCGCCCCCCGCGGTCGCGTCGGCGCTGCAACGCCAGGCGGTGCGCGGCTTGACCACGATGCTGGCAAGCGAGGATGCCGAGGCCGTCGGCCGGCTGCTGTCCGACCGCTTCGGCCTGCCGCGCTGGCAGTTCGCGATGACGGCCACGGACGCCAACCGCTTCGTGCTGCGCTGGCTGCGTGCCGCGACGGGACGCCGCGTGGTGCTGGTGTTCAATGGCTGCTACCACGGCACCGTCGACGATGCGTTCGTCGACCTCGTGGATGGCCGGCCCGTGCAGCGAGCCAGCCTGCTCGGCCAGGTACACGACCTGACTGCCACGACTCGCGTCGTCGAGTTCAACGACCTCGTCGCACTCGAGGCCGCGCTGGCGCCGGGCGATGTCGCGTGCGTGCTGGCCGAGCCGGTCATGACCAACATCGGCATGGTGCTGCCCGAGCCCGGATTCTGGGAGCGCGCAGGCGAACTGGTGCGACGGCACGGCAGCTTGCTGGTGATGGACGAGACACACACCCTGAGCAGCGGCCCCGGGGGCTATGCAAGGGCGCATGGCGTCGCCGCCGACGCGGTGGTCGTGGGCAAGGCGCTGGGCGGCGGCATGCCGTGCGCGGCCTACGGCTTCAGCCACGACGTTGCTCGCCGCGCCGAGGCCGCCAAGCGCGCCGCGGTACCGGGCCACTCCGGCATCGGGACGACACTGACCGCGAACTTGCTCGCGATGGCGGCAATGCGTGCGACGCTTTCGGAGCTGCTGATACCGGAGGTCTTCGCGCCGATGCAGGCGCGGGCCGTGCGACTGGCCGAGGCGCTGCGCGGGATGGTCGCGCGCCGAGGCCTGCCATGGTGCGTGACCCAGGTCGGCGCTCGCACCGAGCTGCAATTCCGTGCCGTGCCACCGCGCAATGGCAGCGAGGCGGCCGCCGCGATGGATGTCGAACTGGAGCATGCGTTGCACCTGTACTTGCTCAATCGCGGCGTCCTGATCACGCCCTTCCACAACATGATGCTGGTGTGTCCCGACACCACGGATGCTCACGTCGAACGCTTGTGCGCGACGCTGGATGCCGCGCTGGAAGAATTGGGAGCGGCCGCATGACGCCCATGCTCGTCGACCTGCGCGGCCGGATCGTGTTCCTCTTCAACGCCCAGGTGGCGCCTCACTTCGGCTTGACCTGGAGCACTTGATGACCGACGGCAGGGAAGTCGTCACGACCCAGCAGGACGAGGTCTATGGCCGCCTGCGCCAATGGGTGACGGTCGGCCGCTTCGTGCCTGGCGAGCGGCTGAAGATCCGGCAGGTCGCTGCCGAGATGGGCGTCGGCGTGATGCCCGTGCGCGCAGCGCTGCAGCGCCTCGCGGCGCAGGGCGCGGTCGTCAATGTGCCCCACGCGGGCGTCGCCGTGCCGCGCCTGACGCTCGCAGAGTTCGACGACTTGACCCAGATGCGCATGCTGCTCGAGGGCGAAGCCGCCGAGCGGGGAGCGCTACGGCTGGACGCCGACCAACGAGGCCAGCTGCAGACGCTGTGCGAGCGCATGCAGCGCGCTCTGGAGCGCGGTCGCACCCGGGACTACCTGTCGGCCAACGAGGACTTCCACGTCTTGCTCTATCGCGCTGCGGGTTCGCCAACGCTGTTCGCGCTGGTCGACACGCTGTGGCTGAAGGCCGGCCCGGTGTCGAACCAGTTGTTCGAGACGCCGGAGGCCGCGGACAGCCTCAACGCCGCCCACGAGGCCGCGCTCAAGGCGCTTGGCCGCGCCGACAGCTCCGGCGTGCGGCGCGCGATCGAGCAGGACATCTTCGTGGCGGCCCAATTCCTGCGACCGCGCGTGCGCCTGGCGCAGGACTAGCGATCGGCCTTTGGCATTTGCCTCGGCCTGATCCCGAAGCCAGTCCTTTCTCGTTGTCTACTTCGGTGGGGTTCAGGGACAGCGCACGGCGGCGATGTCGAGGTCAGCTCTCAATTGCCCGAGCAATGCCGCTCAGCGAAGACGTGGCTCATCAAGAACTTCGACGGTCCATGGACTGAGAACGGACGCGCCTTCGCGTTCAGCCATTCCATTGGGGTCGCTGATCAGTGTCGTCGGCATCTCGTGCCGTCCCGGCCAGTCGCAAAGACGGCCATCGCCTGCCCTCGCCAGTGATTCTCGTCGGCCCCTTTCGATGCCCAGAGCAGGCGATTGCCCGCAGTTCGCCTCAGCGTGGCCGGTGGCGGGCGAATGCTTGTGGCGACAGAGGACTCCTGAATTCGACCCCCGGCCACGCGTGATGCCTCACGGTCGTTCAGGACTCACGGAGGCGCCGCGCCGTCGTGGCGGCTGCCCACGCCAGCGCGAGCAGCATCAGCGACGCGCTGGCAGGCTCGGGCACGGCGGTGAGCGATCCGCTGGCGAAGTCGGTCATTTCGTGCGGAGCGTCATAGTCGTCTTGAAAGTATGCGTTCAGCCCGATGTAGTGCTCCCAGATGGAATAGTCGCCCATGGGATACGGCGCGTTGAAATCCACCGAGGTGACCCTGCCGTCGACGACAGTCACGCTGCCCGGCACGAAGGGAAGTGACAGGCTTCCAACGCTGGCCTGCAAGGAGAACGAGAGCACCTGCTGGTCGCTGAAGACGCCGTCGCCGTTCGAGTCGACGACGATGCTCAGCAACCCGGTCCACGGCAGATCCACGGTCACGTCGCATGGTGGTGCCTGGTCGGGAATGCGGCAGGGCGGGTAGTTGCGCTGGTCGGTGCCCTGGAGGGTAAGCAGGTAAGTCGCATTGGCTTGCGCGCTGCCGACGGGGGCGAGTGCGGTCACCAGCACCGCGAGTGCGAGGGGGGATGTCAGGTGCATGGACGGCTCCCTGCGAGCGTGGGCCTGGAGGCGCGAGCGTGCCGCATCGGCTGTGCGCGCGAGCACACGGTGGCAAGAGCGCTCGGTTCACCCGCCGTCGTCTCCGGATTCTGAGCCTTCGCCGCTTGATTCACAAGGCGGGCGCGGGCGCTGCATGGCCGAAGCGGCCGTACGACCTGCTCTGCCATTCGCAGAGCCGATTCGGTCGAGATTTGTGGTGCGCGACCCCGGCGTCGCGACTGCTCCGGGGTCGGCGTCAGGACGCTGTTTTCGAGCCGCGCCTGTTCCGCGGAAGCCGCCGGTCCTCCTGATTGCGGTCGGGACGATCGTGACCCGATCGACGCCGGCGGCCCGTTCTGCGCCGCCGTCCGTGGCTCACTGCGTCCAGTCCATCGCCGAGAACAAGCAGAGCGAACCGGTTCGGTTGTGGTCGGTCAGCGAGGGCGCAAACGCGTTGCCGCCAGCCCCCGACTGTCCGACCAACACGCGTTCGCCATCGGCGGGTACGGCGACGATCACGGGGCAGTTTCCGTCCTCGTGCATGTGCTGCAGCATCACCACCTTTCCGTCGGGCGACCAGGTTGCCGCGCCTTCGGTGCCGTTGGACACGGTGAGCTGGTGCAGGTTGCTGCCGTCGATGTTGGACATCCAGACGTGGCTCGCCATCGTGAACACCATGCGCCTGCCGTCCGGGCTCGCGGCGGCATCGAAGACGTCGTCCTTGAATGTGGCCAGGGTCGTTGCCTGCGTGAATGCTGCATCGACGACGTCGATCTCGTTGAACGAGGTCAGCAGTAGGCGGCCGTCGGCCATCCACGAATAGCTGCCGTAGCCGAGCAGACGCTGCTTGACCGCTCCCGCGCGGCTGAACAGCGTGACGATGGTCTGGTCGGACGGATCGCCAAGGTCCGGATCGTTCCAGTCGAGCGCGATCGTCTGGCCGTCAGGCGACAGCCGCGGGCGTCCGCCGACCTGCTGCGGCAACGTGAAAGCACTGCGGACTGTGCCGTCCAGCCCTGTGATGCGGATCGTCTGGCTGCTCGAACTCGTTCGGTTCGAGACCACTACCTCGTCGCCGGCGGGAGATAGCGCGTCGGCGTCCGTCGCATCGATGAACGGGTAGTAGAGATCTGGTTGGCCGGTGGACAGGTCCAACAGCACGTAGCTGCTCGCGTCATCGCCCCACAGATGTCCGCCTAGTCCGGCGATCGGCGTTCCGGCAGAGGCGGGCAGTGCCGCCGGCGCCGCGCGCCACATCGGCACGTTGAAGGCACAGACGCTGTTGCGGGTGGAGCCGTCAGCGGCGATCTGATGCACTTGCCATGCGCCGAGGCCGGGTGCCGCCGGGTCGAGTGATATCGGCGCCGTGGCGTCCGACGGAATGATCCAGAGCCGTGGGCAACTGTTGCCGGGGGGATCGGTGGGCACGGTGCCTCCGGTGTAGGCGATGCCCTGGCGCAGCGCAAGATACTTGCCGTCCGGCGACCAGGCAGCGCCGTCCTCGTTATGGGACGACGTCGAGAGCTGACGCACGCCAGTGCCGTCGATGTTCATCACCCACATGTGGTTCTCGAGCAGCGCGGTGTCGCCCAGGCCGAATGCGACGCGGCTGCCATCGGGGCTGGGCGAGAGGAAGCCGGGCGCGTCTCCGGGGAAGCGCTTGAGCAGTTGCGGAGCGCCGAGGTCGGGACCAACCCGATAGATGGAGTCGCCCCGGGCGAGGAGCAGCCCCCCGTCGGGCATCCAGGCGTAGCTCGGGTAGTCCACGTAATGCGCAAGGACGTTGCCCTGCAGGTCGAAGACGCTGGGGTTCCACACGGTCGATTCGTCGGCTCTGGACCATGCCACGAGCACCCGTGAGCCGTCCGGCGAGAGTTCGCCAGAGTCGCGCAGTCCGCGTGGCACATCGAACCAGCTCAACGTGACGCCGTCCTGCGCGGTGACGACCAGGCGATCCTTGCTGGAATCGTCCGGCGACTCTCCGGTGTAGGTGAAGTGGGTCGCATGACCGTCGGGCACGAGGATTGAACTCGCGGAGCGAACGGTCAGCGGGATACCGGTGTCGAGGTCCAGCGTCGATTCGTCACGGATGCCTGCGAAGAAGAGCAGGCCGGTGTAGCCAGGATTGACCGATGAGGGTGTCGGTGCCGGCGGGGCCGGCACGGGAGCCGGAGGTGGCATGGGGGCGCCTGGTGCAGGCGTCGGGGGCGTCGGGCCAGGCGCCGGTACCGGACTCTGTGGTACCGCCGGAGAGCCATCGGCTCCCCCACCGCCTCCGCAGCCCGCGAGGAGCGCGGTTAGGCTGAAAGCAAAGGCGAGAGTGGCGAATCGTTTGGCGCACCTTTGCGCAGGCGCAGTCCTGATCGGGTTCATGGGTTGTTGGCGTTGCGTGATGACGGCGCGCAGGATAGACAACCTGTATGCATTGGACATCCCCAATACAGACGAACCTGGGGACGCTCGTCCGTTACCCCCTGTCGTATTGCTCTGGCGTGCTCCGTCGGGCACAGCTCAACGATTGAGAGCATGTCGACGGATCAGAAAAAGACCCGCCGCGGCATCTGGACGAAAGCGAAGGACGCCGACCCGGCCTGTCACCGCCAAGCGGCCCGTTGCTGCCGCGGCGCCTGCGACCGCCAGCGGCAGGGCCCGCGCCGATGCGGGAATCGCCGGCCCGGCACACCCGTCCTGATGAGAACGGCGCGCGGTGAATCGACTGTCTGGCTTCTGCCAAACCCCTGACTCTCCAGCCTCCCGCCCGAACGCGTCGGCTCGGAGCGGCTAGCTGGTGCTTGCATGTCTGGGTCGGTGAAACCATCGCGGTTTCCAAGGCCAGGACGCGTCGACCCGGCGTGGGCTTGTGCGCGTGTGGCCGCTCAAGGCGTCCGAGAGGTGCGCCAGGTCACCACGTCGTTCCGGCTCAGGCCTGCGCCTGCAGCTTGAATGCGCTCACTGCTGACACCAGGCGCGAGGCCTGCCCACGCAGGCTTTCGGCCGCGGCGGCGGACTGCTCGACGAGCGCCGAGTTCTGCTGTGTCATGCGGTCGATCTCGCCGACCGCGTCGTTGATGTTGACCAGCCCTGCGGTCTGCTCGCGTGTGGCCACGCTGATCTCGTCGATGAGGGTCGCGACGCTGCGCACGCGCTCCACGATCGCCTGCATGGTCTGGCCGGCGTCGGCGACGAAGCGGCTGCCCGACTCGACGCTCTGCACGCTGTCGGCGATCAGGCCCTTGATCTCGCGCGCGGCCGCGGCCGAACGCTGTGCCAGCGAGCGAACCTCCCCGGCGACGACGGCGAAGCCGCGGCCCTGCTCACCCGCGCGCGCCGCTTCGACCGCAGCGTTCAGCGCGAGGATGTTGGTCTGGAACGCGATGCCGTCGATCACGCCGATGATGTCGACCACCTTGCGCGAGCTCTGCGTGATGCGATCCATCGTCTCGACGACGCGCTCCATCGCCTCCCCGCCGCTCTGCGCGACGCTGCTCGCGGTGCCGGCGAGTTCGCTGGCCTGCTGCGCGGTCGCAGCGCTCTGGCGCACCGTGGCGGTCAGCTGCTCCATCGACGCACCGGTCTGTTGAAGGTTCGAGGCCTGGCTCTCGGTGCGGCGCGACAGGTCGGCGTTGCCGCTGGCAATCTCGCTGGAGCCCGTCTCGATGCTGTCGGAACTCTGGCGCACGGTGCCCACCAGCGAGACCAGGCTGGCGTTCATCGTGCCCAGCGCCTGCAGCAGCTGCCCCACCTCGTCGCGTCCGTTCGACTGGATGCGCGAAGTCAGGTCGCCCGTGGCGACGGTCTCCGCGATGCGGACGGCGCGCGCCAGTCCGCGCGTGATCGTGCGCGAGATGACGAGGCTGATCGCGATGCCGCTGGCGAGCGCGACCGCCGCCAGGCCCAGCGTGACCAGGATCGCGGTCCGCACGCTGGACGTCGTCTCGGCAGAGGCGGCCTGCATCGCCCCTTCGTAGTAGTCGACGAGCTGCCGCGAGGCCGCGAGATAGGCTTCCTGCGGCGCCCGCAGATCCTTGAGCAGGTAGTTTCGCGCGACGTCGGGCAGGTGCGCCTGCACCAGCGTCGCGACCTTCTGGCGCAGACGAACGTAGTTGTCGCCGCTCTCCTGCAACTGGGCCAGCAGCGCGCGGCTGCGGTCGGTGGCCGGCAGCGCCCCGAGCGCCTCCTTCGTCTTGCCGAGTTCGCGCGTGGCGGCGCTCACTTCGGAGAGGTAGGCCTTGGCGGCGTCATCGTCCGCGGCGGCGAGTACCGCGCTGCGCAGGCTGTTGGCCTGGGCGTTGATGCCGCGGTCGATCTGGTTGGCGAGCGCGATGTGCCGGTAGTCTGCTTCGACGATGCGCTGTGCGGTCGTGCCGATGGCGCGCACCTGCGCGGCGGCGAACAGGGCAGTCAGCGTCAGCAGGACGAGCACGAAACCGAAGCCGACAGCAAGCCGGGTGCCGATGCGCATGTGGACGAGTCGTTCCATCTGAACTGCTCCTTCTTTCAGCAGGGGGCCGGTACGCGGACCGGAGAGGGCGTTCATGCGGTTTCGTCCTGGACGGGCGCCATCTTGAGGTTCGCGAACCCCAATGCCGAAATCGACATGGCAATCGGCGGTTTTGGTATCGCTTCTCGAGCCGACTGGGCCGTCCCTTGCCGCCCCGTTCCTCGGAACGTCGCATTCGCCGCAATGAGGCATTCGCTAGTTCGAACGCTTGACCACCGCGACGTTCACTGTTGAGCGCAATGCGAAGCCCAGACTTTCATAGAGCGCAATCGCGGCGGTGTTTGTCGTCCAGGCGTGCAGGAATGCCTGCTCGCCGCGGCGCTGGATCTCGGCCGTCGCAGCGGCGGACAGTCGGCGCGCCAGGCCCCGCCCGCGGAAGTCGGGATGCGTGCAGACGCCACTGACCTCGACGTGGCCGGGAAAGCGCATGCGCTCGCCGGCCATCGCGGCCAGCCGGCCGTCGATCCGGATACCGATGAAGCGGCCCATCGTGTGCGTCCTCGCCAGGAAGGGGCCCGGCTCGGTGAGCGTCGCCAGGTCCAGCATCTCGGCGGCGTCAGCATCACCGAGCGGCTGCACCTCTTCGTCCGGATCCAAAGCCCGTGTCGCCACCATCTGCACGCCCTGCGCCTGCTTGACGGCGACCAGGCCCGGCGGAACGATGATGTCCGGTACCTGCAACAGGAAGACCGCGTCGTCGCCTGGCTGCACGAGACCGGCCAGCGCCGCCAGGCTCCGCGCCGAGTCGTCGCGCGCGGCGGCGAAGCGATTGATGTCGGCCTTGAAGCGGCGCGCCCGCTCGTCGCCCATCGCCCAGTGCGGCTGGTGTTCCAGGCTGGCCCAGACAGGCCGATCGAGGTCGTGCATCGCCTACTCCTCGACGCGCTTGATCAACGGCTGCGCTTCGAGCGCCTCTTCCAGCGAAGCGAGCTGCGTCAGGAGATCGCCCCGCAGGCCATCGCAGGCCTGCACCACGGCCGCCTCGATGGCCGGCCAGGCCTCGCGTTTGGCGCGCTGAACGAGGCCTCGGCCCTTGCGGCTCAACGCGACGCGTCGCACACGCCGATCCTCCGTTGCCGTCTCGGACTCGACGAGGCCGTCGTCCTCCAGCCCATGCAGCGAGCGCGTGATGACGGGCTGGCTGACGCCCACGGCCTGGCTCAGCTCGCCGACGCTCAAGGCACCGAGCCGGTCCAGCGCCGCGAGCAGCGGGAAATGCGCCGCCGGCTGCGTGAAACCATGCGCGGCCAGCACGGCCTGCGTCTGCGCCTGCAGCGACTCGCCGATGCGTTTGAGCCGGGTGCCCAGACTCAGGTAGCCCAGTTCGCTGACGATGTCTTGGATGTCCATTTGCATAGCATGCTATGTAAATTGCGGCGTGCCGTCAACGGCAGCCGGGCGGCCGGGCTGGGCATGCATGTGCGCATACCGGATGCGGGCATCGCCCTAAGCTGCCGAATGCAGCGGCCGCCAAACCGCCCGATAGCTTCAGGTGCGAGTCGCAGCGTGTCGCGGCTGAGAGGGATGCGGATGTTCGGGGCGTCGAGTGCTTGCATGCGCCTGCGACTCCGTCAGGTGATTTCCGGCACCTTGAATACGCGCACCGCATCCGCCAGATTTGCCGCCTGCGCGCGCTGTCCGGAATCGTCCTCCCGCGACGTACAAGCCATCGGCGGAGGATGCCGATTGCCGGCCGGGCGCGGATCCTTCGCGGGCGCCGCTATCATTGCTGACGATTCAGGGCGGCAACGGAGCGGACGCATGGGCGAGGTGACGCAACTCATCGCACGGGCACAGGAAGGCGACCGCGCCTCGCTCGACCGCCTCTTCGAGCTCCTCTATCCGGAATTGCGCCGCATCGCGCACCGGCGGCTGGCGCACGATGGGCGCAGCGGGTCCTTGCAGACGACGGCGCTCGTGAACGAGTGCTATCTGAAGTTCGCGCAACGCGAGGGATTGAGCCCATCCGACAGGGCCCATTTCCTCGCCTACGCCGCCACGGTGATGCGCTCCGTCATCGTCGATGCCGCGCGCTCCGCGCGCACCGATCGCCGCGGAGGCGACGCCCCCCACGTGACGCTGGACACCGCCGTCGGCGACTCGGCCGCGGCCGCGGCTGCGGCCGGCGAGGTGCTGGACGTCCATGCCGCGCTCGAGGAGCTGCAAGCCATCGATGCACGCCTCGTTCGCGTCGTGGAGATGCGCTACTTCGTCGGCATGACGGACCTCGAGATCGCCGAGGTCCTGGGTGTGACCGATCGCACGGTACGCCGGGACTGGGAAAAGGCGCGGCTGCTGCTCGCGCATTCGATGCGCAACTGAGATGCCGGTCGACCCCCTCGATCTTCGGGGGACTCGAAATGTCCGGATCGCACGGACGAGCGCGTTCTACAGGGGAGGGTCCGGCCGCGGACCTCGTTCGTCCGTCGAGAGGTCGTCATGTCCATCCCCGTCGTCCTGCGCGCGCCCGCAGCGCTCGTTGCCTGCGTCCTGTCATTGGCGTGTCCATCGATCCTCGCCGAGGAGGCTCCGCCCACCTGGACGCTGCCCGTGCAGGTCGTCGCCACCGGCCTTGTCGGCGCACACGGCGTGCGCGAAGTCGGACGATTCCATGCGGGAGGGCCTTTCGCGGCCAACCCGGCGTTCCTGCTCGCCACGCAGCCTGGACAGGTGCTCGATCCGACGCGCGTGCTGGTCGCGGTCGACGGTGCTGGCGGGATGGTGCTGTCCATCGACCCACGGGCCCGCGGCGCCGTGGTGCCGCCCGGCATCGCGCGCGAAGCGACGCATGCCGGAGCCCAGGTGCAGCTCTACAGCGCAACGGGCCCGGCGTACGCGAACCGCGTGCACAACGCGGCGGCGCGCACCGCCCTGGACGGCGCCGTCGCGAGCCCGCGCTACCTGTCCATCAACAACGCGTTCGGCCGCCCATGGATCGCCAACGCGCCGAAGGGATTGCGTGGCGAAGGAACGATCACGGTCGCGGATCCGGACGGCGCGCCTTTGGCCAACGCACCCAGCGACATGGCCGGTGGCGTGTTCGCCGGTCGCCGCACCCAGCGCGAGGCCATCCCCACGTCGATGCGAAGCGGATGGCTGGCCCAGTGGCTGGATCGGCGCGCCAGCGGCCAGCTCACGCCGGGCGGCCTCGATGCCGGCGCGTTCGGCACGGCGCTGCTGGGCGCGTCGCCCGACGGCAGCGGCTTCGCCGTGTTCGCGGCGGTCAACGGCGACGGTTCCGTCGCACAGGTGCACGTGCGCGAAGGCGTCGACGGCCTCGCGCCGCGAGGAACGATCCGCCCCGGCGATGCGGACCCGGGCGTCGTCGGCGTCGCCTTTGCCTGGACCCCTGATCGCGTGCTCTACGTGGCCGACGCCGGACGCGACGGCGTCGCCGCGCTGCACCTGGGCGACGACGGCCATCAGTTCGTGCTCCAGGGCATGGAACACCTGGCTTCGCGCTGGCTGCGCGAGCCGGTGGACATCGCGCCCGCGATGCCCGAAGTCGCGAACCCCCGCTTCGCCAGCGGCACGACCCTGGCTGCCGGGGCCGACCTGCTGGTCGCCAACCGGGGTGACGGGTCGATCCTGCGCCTGGCAAGGGATGGACGCCCGATCGCGCGTGCCCGGCTGCGGCGGCCGGACGGCAGCGAGATCGGGCCGGGCGAACTGCGTTCGATCGCCGTGTCCTCCGACGCGCAGCGCTTCTGGATCGTGGCCCGCCGCCCGAACGGGCAAGACGACGAACTGCTGCAAGCCAGCGCCTTCGACGCCCGCGGTCCCTATGCCGGCGAGCAGGCCGTGAAGCCGGCTGCAGGGGGCGCGGACGACCAGGCCGTCGACGGCGCGCGCCTCTTCTCGCGGAAGTTCACGCCCGCCACGGGCCTTGGCCCCTTGTTCAACGCCGACGCCTGCATCGCGTGCCACCCCGGCGGCCGCGGCGCGAGCGCCGACGACGCGCACTTCGCGAGGAGGGTGGCGCAGCTCGATCCGGCCAGCGGACGCGTGCTCGCGATGGCGGGCAGCGACAGCATGGTGGCGCCGCGCCGCACGACGGCGGGCGAGGCGCCGCTGCCGCCGCCGCGCGAAGCCAACGTCGTCTCGCTGCGCATGCCGCTGGCGCTGACGGCGGCGGCGCGGATCGACGACATCGACGATGCCACGATCGAGGCGCAGGCCGTCGCCAAGGGCGACGGCATCCATGGCCGCGTGCACAGGGTCGTCGGCAGCGACGGCCGCTCGCGGATCGGTCGGTACGGCTGGAAAGCCGATGTCCCCACGCTGGATGCCATGGTCGCGGCCGCCTTCTCCGACGAAATGGGGCTGTCGAGTGCGCTCGCGCCGCATCCAAGGCCGCCATTCAAGGACGATGGCACGATGGCGCGCGCCGTGGCCTCGTTCCTGCGCTCGGGGGCGGTGGCCGCGCCGCCGCAGGCGGTCGCCGAAGGTGGCGGGCAGGAGCGCGCGCGATGAGCACCGTCGTGCAGCCTGTCCCCCTGGTGAGCATCCGAGGGCGCCTGCCGGGCCTGGCGGCGGCGGCCGTGCTCGCGCTGGCCTCCGGCTGGATCGCAGGCGGCCTGGGGGATCCGCTCTCGCGCAATCCCGTCCTCGTGGCCATGCTGTGCGGCCTGTCGGTCAATGTGCTGTTCGGCTGTCCCCAGGCGCTGCGGCCCGGGCTGGATTTCACCCGCCGCACCCTGTTGCGCGTGGGCGTCGCCCTCCTGGGCCTGCGCATCACGGTGGCGTTGCTGGGCGCGCTCGGCATCGTGCCCATCCTCATCGCGGGCACGGAGTTGCTGATCGTGCTCTTCGTCGTGCACTGGGTCGCGCGGCGGGTCCTGCGGCTGGACGCCCAGCTCGCGCTGCTCGTGGCCGTCGGGTCTGCGGTCTGCGGTGCGGCGGCGATCCTGTCCTTCGCGGCCATGTCGCGCGAACGCGAGCGCCACGCCGCGACGGCGGTCACGCTCATCACGTTGGCCGGAACGCTGGCGCTGCTGGTCTACCCGATGCTGTACCTGGCCGGGTGGCTGCCGGGGCTCGACGAGCATGGCTTCGGCGTCGCGGTCGGAGCCAGCATCTTCGAGCTGGCCCAGGTCTACGGTGCTTCAGCCAGCGTCTCCGAAGGCGCGCTCGGCGTTGCCACGTTGGTCAAGCTGAGCAAGGTCCTGATGCTGGTGCCGCTGCTGCTCGCAGCCGGCTTGCGCGGCCGGCGAGAGGGCGAGGCGGGCACGGGACGGGCACGCGTGCCGGTGCCCTGGTTCGTCGTCGGCTTCATCGCGATCGTGCTGCTCAACTCCGTGGTCTCCGTGCATCCCCAGGTGCGGGCGGCGCTGCTCGGATCGAGCCAGTTCATGTTCATGATGACCATGGTGGCCCTGGGCCTGTGCACGCGGGTCGATGCGCTGCGCGACTGGAGGTTGATCGCCGCTGGCGCCGTCGCGCTCGCGCTCTCGGCAGGCAGCGCCTACGGACTGGTGGCGCTGTCGAGCCGCATCGCGTCCGCCGCGGACAAGCAAGGCGCGACCGCGTCGTCCCCGAGCGCGCCGGCAGCCGGCGCCGGCGCGCGCCTGTTCGAGGACGTGGGCTGCGGCAAGTGCCACGTCCGCGCGCTCCACGGTCGTCTTGGCGATGTCGTGCTGTACTCCGACTTGCTGCTGCACGACATGGGCCCGGCCCTCGACGACAAGATCGTCCAGGGCGACGCCGCGGGCGCCGATTGGCGTACCACGCCGCTGGTGGGACTGTCGACCCGGCTCCGCTTCCTTCACGACGGGCGCGCGAGCACCCTGCGGGCCGCCGTCTTCGACCATGGCGGCGAGGCGGCCATCGTCCGGGAGCGGTTCTTCGAACTCGATCCCGCGGAGCAGGCGCAGATCTACGCGTTTCTCCGCACGCTCTGACGCGATCGCCGCGCGACCGGCGTCGAACCCGTCGTCGATCGCCAAGTCCTGTCGCGCGGCGCGACATCCGATGTCCGGTTTCGGCCTGGAGGCGCGTACTCATGAACGGGGGCGCGTTCGAGGCGACCTCCCGTCACCTCAGGAGATCTCCGTGACCGCGCCCCTTGCCTCCCGTCGTCCCCGTCCCGCTCCGCTGGTCGTGCTGCTCGTTTGCACGTTCGTGATCTTCGGCCGCAGCGCCGACTATGCGCCCGCCACGCGCTCGGCGCTCGCCGCCCTGCTGCTGGGGGGCTCGCTGGTGGCGGCCTGGTTCGGCGGGGCGCGCGCCATCGTCTCCGTCGAGCCGGCCCGACGTCTGCAGGCCGCCGCGGGCGCGCTGCTGGTCGCCCCGTTCGTGCTCTTCTCGCTGCTTGCCGGCATGGGCCCGCCGCACGACCAGCCGGCTGCCGACAACGCCTTGCGCTTTCTCGTCCTCGCCTGGGGCGCACTGTTCACCGGCAGTGGATTGCTCGTCCTGCGGCAGGCGCTCGCCTCGGCGGGCGAGACATTCTGGTCGACGCTCGGAGCCGCCGCAACGACCTGGGCGACCCCTCTGTATGTCGCGTTCGCGCTGGTCCAGCGCATCGATCTCGTCGCGCAGATGAGCGGATGGAGCTGGAGCGCTGCGGTCACGGGAACCTTGCATGAGCTCACGCCGCTGGACGCGCTGTCGATGTCGGCGCTGTTCCTGGGCGGCGTGCTCACCTATCTGGCAACCGGCCTGTTCGCGCTTGCCCTGGGCAGCGCCGGGTGGGTGGGGCGTCGCACCGCGCGCATCTTCATCGCGATCAGCGCCGTGGGGGGCGCCCTCCTTGTCGCGCGCGGCTTTGCCTACCCGGGGCTGGACGCCGCGTTCTCGCATTGGTATTCGATTCCCGGCTTCATCGCCGGGATTCCTGCCGTCCCATGGATGCTGCCGTGCGCGATGGGCGTGATCCTGCTGCGGCGAGCAGCGTCCTAGGCAGGCAGCTTCGCGAGCTCGGCGTCGATTTGGGTTCGCAGCGCGGCCGCGGCAGGCGTGCCGGGCAATTCGAGGATGGCGCCGCGAAGGATCGTGCGGGCCTTGGGCCCGTAGCCCAGGTGCATGAGCGCGCGGGCGCTCGTGAGCCGGGCCCGCCCGATGCGCAGCGGATCCGCATGGGTGGCCTGCAGCAGCTTCAGGTAGCGCTGGCCGACAACGTACGAGCAGACGTAGTCGCCGTAGTCGGGAAGACGGGTCGATATGACTTCCAGCAGGTCCAGCCATTCGTCGGGGCGCCCCTGGAACCGGCGTTCGAGCTGGTCGAACTTCTCCTGCAGCAGCACGCCGAAGCCGTCCGGCTCGCGCAGGCGCGCGGGGTCGGCGGTCACCGCGACCGAAAGGATCTCCACCAGCATGTCCTTGACCGCGCGCTCGCGCTCCAGTGCCTGCTCCGCCGCGCGACGTTGCTGCGTCGCGACGGAAGCCTGCCAGGCCGCCATGCCCAATCCGGTGCCGAGCGCGACGAGCACCGCCGCCAGCGTCCCCACCGCAGCGCGGTGGCGGTGGACGAAGCGCTGTGCCACGTAGAGGCGGCTGTGCGGTCGGGCCTCGATCGGCACGCCTGCCATGTGCCGCCGCAGGTCCTGCGCGAGCGCGTCGGCGCCGGGGTAGCGGCCGGCAACGTCCTTGCTCAAGGCCTTGGCCAGGATCGCATCGAGGTCGCCTCGCAATTGGTGGCGCAGCGCCGGCTCGGGAGCCGCTTCGCTCCCCAACCGTGGCGGTGCATGCGCGATGGCGTCTTCCAGCTCGGCGGCGGTTCCTCGCCGCAGGCGATAGGGATAGTCCCCCGTCAGCAGCAGGAAGGCGACCACGCCGATGGCATAGACGTCGCACGCCGTGCCCAGCGACTCGCCCCGGATCTGCTCCGGACTGGCGAATTGCGGCGTGAGGGCGCGGCCCGCCGCCTGCGTGAGAGCCGTTTCGTGCGCCTGGCCGTCCTCCAGCAACTTGGCGATCCCGAAATCCAGGAGCTTCACCTCGCCCTGCGGCGAAACGAGGATGTTCGCAGGCTTGAGGTCGCGGTGGATCACCAGCCTCGAATGCGCATGGGCAACCGCATCGCACACCTGGACGAGCAGTTCGAGCCGCGACCGCAGGGGCAATGCGCGGCGCGTGCAATGGATATCGATCGGTTCGCCGTCGACCAGTTCCGTGGCCAGCCATGGCCGCCCCGCGTCGTCCAGCCCGGCATCGACGAAGCGCGCGATGTTCGGATGCGCCAGGCCCACGACGATGGAGCGCTCCCGCTGCAGCCGTTCGACAAAACGGCCGCCCCAGGTCAGGCGCGGCAGCTTCAGCGCGACCGCGCGCCGCGCGCCGTCGTCGATGTGCTCGGCACGCCAGACCGTGCTCATGCCGCCCTGGCCGATCTCCTGGACGAGCCGGTACGGTCCGACACGCGTCCCGATGGCGGCGACCGGTTCGGCCAGCGCGTCGCGCAGAAGCGGCGGAAGCACCGCCAGGAAGTCGTCTTCGACACGCTCGTGGAGCGCGAGCAGATGCAGGACGGTGCCATGCCGGTCGGGGGCGCGCTGCTCCAGCGAGCGCAGCCACGCCTGGCGTTCGCTGGTCGGCAGGGCCAATGCCTCGTCCAGCAACGCGTTGAGAACCGGCCATTCGGAGGCGAGCGTGGCGAGAGACATGGGCAGTGGCGGCGGACGCGACCGCGCGAACTTACCGCATCCGCGCCGCGGAGGCCACCCCGCGCGGTCGCGATTGCGAGCCTCGGCCCGCGACCCGCGACCGCCGAACCGTCGTCTGGGAGTCCTCCGCCGCTCTGATCGCCAGCGCGGGCTGCGGGTGGGCTCCGGCGTGCTTGGCCTTGATCCGCGAGCGGGAATTGTCATGCAACTATGATTGTTGCATGAAGAGAGACAGCCGCCTTTCCGGCATCCTGCACTGCCTGCTCCACATGGCCGAGCTCGCAGGCCCCGCGACCTCCGAATGGCTCGCCCAGGCGATGCAGACCAACCCGGTCGTCATCCGCCGCCTGATGGCCGGCCTGCGGGACGCCGGCTTCGTGGCCTCGGCCAAGGGCCATGGCGGCGGTTGGGTCCTTTCGTGCCCGCTGGAGGACATCACGCTGCGTGACATCCACGAGGCCGTGGGCTCGCCGGAACTGCTGGCAGTGGGGCACCGGGAGGAGAGCCCGGGCTGCCTGGTGGAGCAAGCGGTCAACGCGGCGCTGCAGCAGGCCTACCGCGACGCGGAGGCGGTGTTGCTCGCTCGCCTGGGCTCCGTCACCCTCGCCGCGCTGGCGCGCGACTTCCACCACCGGCTCGCGGCGAGCGGGCGGTCGCTTCCGGAGATTTCCCATCATGTTTGACGTGGCCATCGTCGGCGGCAGCTTTGCCGGCCTGTCCGCCGCCCTGCCGCTGGCGCGCGCCCGCAGGCGCGTGGTGGTTTTCGACACGGGCATGCGCCGCAATCGCTTCGCCTCCGCGTCCCACGGCTTCCTGGCGCAGGACGGCCGCGCGCCGGAGGACATCGTCGCCGACGGGCGGGCGCAGCTGGCGACCTATCCCACCTTCGAACGGATCGAAGGCGCGGTCGCCGCGATCACCGGCACGCAGGGCGCCTTCGCGCTGCAAGCCGGCGACACCACGCATCGCGCGCGCCGCATCATCCTCGCGATGGGCGTGGCGGATGCGCTGCCTCCGATTCCGGGCTTGGCGCAGCGCTGGGGCCGCACCGTGTTCCACTGCCCCTACTGCCATGGCTACGAGCTGCAGCAGGGTCGCATCGGCGTGATCGCCACGAGCGCCTTGTCCCTGCACCAGGCGCAGCTGCTGCCGGAATGGGGCCGGGTCACCTTCTTTCTCAACGGCGCGCTGACGCTGGGCGACGATGACGCGGGACTGCTCGCCGCGCGCGGCGTCGTCGTGGAAGCCGTGCCGGTCGCGCGCATCGTCGACGAAGCCCGGGTCGTGCTGGCGGACGGACGCAGCGACTCGTTTGCCGGGCTGTTCACGGCGAGCCGGACCTCGCCCGCCTCGCCGCTGGCGGCGCAACTGGGTTGCGAGCACGAGGAAGGACCGATGGGGACGTTCGTCCGGACCGACGCGATGAAGGCGACCTCCGTGCCGGGCGTGTTCGCCTGCGGCGACCTCGCGCGAGCGGCCGGCAACGTGCCGCTTGCCGTCGGAGACGGTGCGCTGGCGGGAACCGCCGCGCATGCTTCGCTGGTCTTCCAGCGCTGAGGCCGGTCATGCAGAACCGTCCCTGGCGCTTCGAGGATGCGGCCGCCGTCGCGTCGTATTCGACGGACACCCCGCGCAAGGTGCCCGGCCTGGCCGATCTCCATCGCATGGCCGCCCAGCTCCTGGCCGAGCAAGCCGCTGCCGCGGCCCATGTGCTCGTCGTCGGGGCCGGCGGCGGCCTCGAGCTCGTCGCCCTGGCCGCGGCGCAGCCCGACTGGCGGTTCACCGGCGTGGATCCCTCGCCCGCGATGCTGGACCTGGCGCGCCAGGCCGTCGCGCCCGTCGCAAGGCGGGTGCGGCTCGTGACCGGGATCGTCGACGACGCGCCTGCAGGCCCGTTCGATGGCGCGACCTGCCTTCTCACCCTGCATTTCCTGGAGCGGGTCGAGCGGCTGCGGACGCTGCGGGAGATCCATCGCCGCTTGCGATCTGGCGCGCGATTGGTGGTGGCCCACCATGCCCCGCCCGCCGGGGACGCCGGGCGCTGGATGGCCCGGGCGGCGGCCTTTGGCGCCGGCACCGGGATGAGTCCAGAGCGGGCGGCCTGTGCCGGCGAGCTGATGACCCGTCGGCTTCCGCTGCTCAGCTGCGGCGAGGACGAGGCGCTGTTGCGCGAGGCCGGGTTCGCCGAGGTCGAACTGTTCTACGCGGCACTCTCCTTCCGCGGTTGGGTCGCCACGGCCCGCTGATCGAGCGGATTCGTCGCTCTGCGAGGTCGCCTGCGTCAGCGACCGGTCGATTCGTCATCCCGGGAGGCGCGCCCGTGCGCCGGCGATGCGGATACCTTGACGGCGTTGCGCCCGCGCTTCTTGGCGATGTACATCGCCTCGTCGCTGAAATGCAGGAGCTCGCGCGGGTCCTCGGCCTGGTCCGGATAGACCGCCACGCCGATGCTGGAAGAGATCTCCAACGTGATGCCCTCGTCCGTGACGAAGGGCAGTTCCAGCTGTTCGCGGATCTTCTCCGCGACGTCCACCGCGTCCTGCACTTTCGCGGCGTCGGGCAGGAGCACGACGAATTCATCCCCGCCGACGCGGGCGGCCGTATCCGACTCCCGCAGGACGGCGCGCATGCGATCGGCGACCTGCCTGAGCAGCCAGTCGCCGACGTCATGGCCGTGCTGGTCGTTGACCTGCTTGAACTTGTCCAGGTCGATGAACAGCACCGCCGCCTTGGTCTGCCTGCGCCTGGCGCTGGCCAGCACCTGTTCCATCCGGTCCTCGAGCAGCCGGCGGTTCGGCAACCTGGTGAGCGGGTCGTAGTAGGCCATCTGCCGGATGGCCTCCTCGGCGCTGCGGCGCGCGATGCTGTTGTCGCGAAGAACGGCGATCGCGCCCAGGGTGGCGGCGACTTCGTCGCGGTGCAGGGGGGCCGGCACCCGGACGTCCAGGTGCCCCTGGGCGATGGTCACGATGAGTTCGGTCGTCTTGGCGAGCGGTCGGATGACCCGGCGATGCAGCAGCCATACCGTCAGCGCCAGCAGCAACAGCGTCGTGGCGGCGCTGGCCGTGGCCAGGGCCGTCACTCGCCGTGCCTGGGAGAGCCCGCGGCGCGCCTCGTCCATGGCGTCGTCCATGAGCACGTCGCGCAATGCCACGATGCTGTCCATGTCGGGGACGTAGCGTGCCGCGAACTCGGCCGTGTCCACGTCGTAGCGGCCGTCGCGCATGCCCGCCAGCGTCTGGGATTGCACGAACTGGAGGGCATGCACGAAGTAGCGCGCCTGCATGTCGTCGATGGCGGCTTGGACCGGCGCGTGGGCCTCTGTCGCGGAAGCGAAGGCGGTGAGCTGCTGGCGCAGCTGCTCGATGCGCCCGTGCATCTGGTCGATCGCCGAGCGCTCGTCCGGCCCCAGGCGCTGCCTGAGCGTGATCGGGCCGGTGAACAGCGAACCCAGGCGGCCGGCATACTCGCGCAGCACCGACGCCTGGCGTGCGGCGACCAGGGAGTTGGTCGCGAGCGGAAACGTGGCTGACGCGTCATTGGTGAGCTTGATCGTCGCGGGCGTGATGTCGTCGATGACGCCGAACATCTGGTCGACGGCCTGCCGGATGTCAGCCGGACGCCGGTCGCTGCGTTCCTTGCGCCCCAGGGCGTCGACGGCCTGCCGGGCGAGCTCCAGGTGTTGGCGGGCGAGCCGCAGCTTCTGCTCCACGAACGTCCTGGAGACAGGGGCGTCGGCGAGCGCGCGCTGGAGCGCGGCGAAGGCGGCGTCGGTCTTCTGGCGCGCCGCCTGCAGGCGCTGCCGCTTGGCAGGATCGCCCGGCAAGTCGTCGCCCAGCACGCCGTTCGCCGGCCCGCGTTCGCGCGACGCCATCTCGGCCACGACCAGCGAAACCCGCAGCTGCTGCATCGCGTCGAGGCCCGCCTTCGCGTGTCCCAGGTCCTGCCAGGCGCTGCTGACAACGCTTGCAGTCATGGCGACCACCGTGGCGGACAGCGACACGCTCAAGACGAGGAACAGGCGACGTAGTTGCAATTTCCGATTTCCGGTCGATCGATGCGTTCGGCGTCCCGTATCGGGGGACGCCCACTCGCTACTGTGCGCCCACTGCGGATGCCGGTTGGCGGCTCGTGCGGCTGCCTCGGTCGCGAACGAGCGCGAGCCGTGGCCCACCAGGGCGTGCCCGACTTGCTCCGAGAGGGGAGGTCGACGCCGATCATAGGACTCGACCCGGGCGCAAGCGGCGATGCGGTCGCGCAGGGAACTTGATTCCGTGACGAATGACGCCGGCGCCCCCTGCGCGCCGGCGGCGTGGCCGGCGTTCCGCCTCAAGCCAGGAAGGCAGCCCGCAGCTCGGGGAGCAGGCGCTGGGCGAGCGGCGTGAGCCGGCGCTCGGCGGGCGTCAGCAGCGCGATCCTGCGGCGCAACGGATGGCCGCGGAGCGCCACGGCGGTCACGCCCGCCGGTGCCGACCTCAAGGCCATGGCCGGCACCAGCGCGCCGCCGAGCCCGGCTTCCACCATCCCGATCAACGCCCAGATGTGCGCGGCCTCGTGCGCGATCCGCAGCGCGATGCCGGCCTGCGCGAGCTGCTGGTCCAGGACCGCCCGGTTTCCGCTGCTGGCGGCCAGGGACAGCATGGGCTCGTCGGCCAGTTCCTGCAGGCGCAGCGACCGTCGTCGCGCCCAGCGATGCCCCTCGGGCAGCGCCAGCAGGTAGGGCTCCTCGCCGAGCAGCTCGGCGTGCAGTCCGGGCATGACGCTGTCATCGAAGCCGATGCCGACGTCGGCCTGGCCGCCCAGCACCGCCAGGGCCGTGGCCTGGAGCGACGCGTCGAGCAGTCGCACGCGGATGCCGGGATAGCGCCGCGTCAGGCGGGACAGCGCCTGCGGGACGAAGCCGCTCGCTGCCGAAGGAACCGCCGCCACCGTGAGACGACCAGCGTGCCCGGACGACAGCTCGTTGACCCCCAGGATCGCGTCGTCCAGGTCCTCCAGCACCGAGCGCACGCGCTCGACGAAGGCTTCGCCCACGACGCTCAGGCGCACGGAGCGTGATGTCCGCTCCAGGAGGCGCGCACCGACGCGTTCCTCCAGTCGCTCGATGCGCCGGCTCAGGGCGGGCGGCGACAGATGCAGTTCGTCGGCGGCCTGACGGAAGCTGCGCAGGTCTGCCACGGTGACGAAAGCCCGCAGCTGGTCGAGATCGAGGCCGGCACCGTTGCCATTCATGCATCGATCATAAGCAACGTTGCAATGGACGTCGACCCGCGTCCAACCCATGATCGGTCGCATCGGAGACAAGGAACGCGCCACGCGTGCCCGGAAACATGAACTCGAATCGCCGCCCCGCCGCACCCGCGCGCGCCCGCCTCGCGCGCGCGGCGCTCCTGTCCGGCCTCCTGGCCGCCATGCAGGCCCGGGCCGCGGACCTGGCCGTCGTGTCGTCGGGCGGCTTCGCCGAGGCCTTCAAGACGCTGGCGCAGCGCTACGAGGCGCTCGCGCCGGATACGCACATCCGGCGCGTCTTCGGGCCGTCGATGGGAGCGACGCCCGGCGCGGTGCCGGCCCGGCTGGCCCGCGGCGAGGCGCTCGACGTCGTCATCATGGTCGAGCCGGCGCTCGACGAGCTGATGTCGCAGGGTCGCCTGCTGCCGGGCAGCAAGACAAGGCTGGCACTGTCCAGGATCGCCTGCGCCGTCCCGTCGGGCGCACCGCGGCCGAACCTCGAAACGGAAGCGGACGTGCGGCAGGCTTTCGTCAGCGCATCGTCGGTGGCCTGGTCGGACAGCGCCAGCGGGGCGTACATCCAGCACGAGCTCCTGCGGCACCTGGGCATCCAAGAGGCGCTGCGCGGCAAGGGCCGCCAGATCCCGGCCACGCCGGTCGGCGAGATCCTGGCGCGTCGCGAAGCGACGTTCGGTTGCCAGCAGCGCAGCGAGCTGCAGCCGGTGCCGGGCATCGACATCGTCGGCGACCTGCCCGACTCGCTGCAGCGAACGACGCCTTACGCCGCGGCCGTGGTGCTCGACAGCGTGCACGCCGCCGACGCCAAGGCCTTCATCGCCTTCGTCGTGGATCCCGTCAATCGGCCGGCCATCCGCGCCACGGGGCTGGAACCCGCCTCCCCCTGATCCGACCCCTGCCCCCGGCCGCGGCCGGGGGGTTTCGAACGCTTCCAGGAGACACCATGGCCGAGCTTTCCCGCGCCTCGAAGATCGCTGCAGTCGTCCGCGTGACGAGCGGCAACTTCATCGAGATGTACGACTTCTTCCTGTTCGGCTTCTACGCCAACGCGATCTCGAAGGCCTTCTTCCCGGCCGCCAACGAGTACGCCTCGCTGATGCTGACGTTCGCGTCCTTCGGGGCGGGCTTCCTGATGCGACCCGTCGGTGCCGTGGTGCTGGGGGCCTACGTCGACCGCGTGGGCCGGCGCCGCGGGCTGCTGCTGACGCTGGCGATCATGGCCGCCGGCACGGCGCTGGTCGCCTTCGTGCCCGGCTATTCGACGCTCGGCCTGCTGGCGCCATTGCTGGTGCTGGCCGGACGCCTGCTGCAAGGCCTGTCGGCCGGGGTGGAACTGGGAGGCGTCTCGGTCTACCTGTCGGAGATCGCCTTGCCCGGGCGCCGCGGCTTCTACGTGAGCTGGCAGTCGGCGAGCCAGCAGCTGGCCATCGTGGCTTCGGCGCTGCTCGGCTACGGCCTGAATGCCTGGCTCGACAAGCCGGCGCTCGAGTCGTGGGGCTGGCGCATCCCGTTCTTCATCGGCTGCCTGATCGTGCCCGTCATCTTCGTCATTCGCCGGCAGCTGCAGGAGACCGAGGCGTTCCGGACCGCCACGCACCATCCGACGTTCCGGCAGACGCTGCAGGGCATCGCGACCCACTGGCGCACCATCGTCCTGGGCACGCTCCTGGTGATCATGACCACCGTGTCGTTCTATCTCATCACCGTCTACACCCCGACCTTCGGCAAGGCCGTGCTGAAGCTGTCGACCCGCGACAGCCTGCTGGTGACGCTCGCCGTCGGCCTCTCCAACCTGGTGTGGCTGCCGATCATGGGCGCATTGTCGGACCGCATCGGGCGCTGGCCCGTCATGCTCGCCGCGACGGCCCTCACCGTCCTGACGGCCTACCCCGCGATGCTCTGGCTGGTCGACGCCCCTGCACTGGGCCGCATGGTGGTGGTGGAACTCTGGCTGTCCTTCCTGTACGCCAGCTACAACGGTGCGGCCATCGTCGCGCTGACCGAGGTGGTGCCAGGACGCATCCGCACCGCGGGCTTCTCGCTGGCCTACAGCGTGGCGACGGCGCTGTTCGGCGGCTTCACGCCGATGATCTGCACCTGGCTCATCGAGGAGACCGGCAACCGCGCGGCGCCGGGCCTGTGGATGACCGTCGCCGCGCTCGCCAGCCTGGTCGCCACGATCGTGGTCTACGACCTGCGCCCCGGGCACCGGGCGCGGGTCGTCCTGGCGCCCTGAAGTTCGACGTGCGCGCACCACGTCACGCGCTCGCGGCAGCCTCCCGGGCGAACTCGACATAGGTTCGCAACGGTCGACCGAGGATGGCCTGGAGGCGCTCGACGGCACCCGCGTCGCCATGCATGCCGATCTGCTGGATGCCGGCCATCATCAAGCGCATGTCGTACGCGAGCCAGCCGGGCCCGAAGGAAGCCAGCTGCTTCTCGAACGCGTCCAGCTCGCTGCCGCCGTAGGCCACGTCCCGGCCCAGCGCCCGGCTCCAGGCCTGCGCGGCGTCGGCGCCAGTCAAGGACTGCGGGCCCACCACGTCCAGCGTGAGCCTCGGCAGCGCCGCGGCCGCCTTGTCGCGCCGCAGGAGTTCCGCCACGGCCACGTCGGCGATGTCGCGTGCATCCACCATCTCGACCCCGGCCTGGCCGATGGGCATCGGGTAGACGCCGTAGTCGCGGATCACCGACCGGATCGTGAGGTCGTTCTGCATGAAGTACGCCGGACGCAGCACCGTGGCGGGAACGTCGAGGCTGGCCAGCATGCGTTCGACCGTCTGCTTGCCGGTGAAGTGCGGCACGTTGGTGTAGCGGTCGGCGTGGATGACGGACAGGTAGACGATGCGCTCGATGCCCGCCTCGCGCGCGAGGTTCAGCGTGACGAGCGCCTGCGTCACCTCGTCGGGCGTGACGGCGTTCAGCAGGAACAGGGTGCGCATGGACGACAGCGCCGAGCGCATCGACGCGACGTCGGCGAGGTCGCCGACGACCTCGCCGACGCCGGCCGGGAATCGGTGCTTGCCGGGCGTGCGAACGAGCGCCTGGACCTGCGCGCCGGCGCCAGCCAGACCTTGGACGACGAGGGAACCGATGGTGCCGGTGGCACCGGTGACGAGGATGGTCATGGAAATCTCCTGTGGAATCGAGGAAGGGGGTTCAGCGCGCGAAGTCCGCGACGGCCTTGCCGCCGTGGGCGCCGACGCGGTTGCGCTCGATGGCGGCCGGAATGTCGTGAAAGCCGACGACCGCGCCGACCCGGGACTGGAGGGCGCCGCGCGCGACGTCGCCGGCGAGCTTGTCCAGCAGCGCCGCGTCGGGCTGCATGACGAACCAGTGGCCCTGCCGGCCTTGCGGCGTGCGGGCGAGGATCTCCGGCGACGCGGTGCCCACCATCGCGCCCGTGGGCTTGATCACCTGCCACGAGCGATCGATCACGTCGCCGCCCACGTAGGCGAGCACGAGGTCGATGTCCGTCACCAGGTCCTCGAAGCGCTGCGAGCGGTAGTCGATGACCTGGTCGGCGCCGAGGCCGCGGACGTAGGCGAGGTCTGCGCCGGCCGCGGTGCCGACGACGAACGCGCCGGCCTGCCGGGCGAACTGCACGGCGAAGCCGCCGAGCGCGCCGGCCGCGCCGTGCACCAGCACGCGCGTGCCCGGCTGGATCGGGCCGAGGAAGTTCAGGCTCTGCCACGCGGCCAGCGAAGCGACGGGCAGCCCCGCCGCCTCGACGTCGTCGAGGCGCTCGGGCGTGCGCGCGAGCCTGGCCTCGTCGACCGCGACGAATTCGGCATAGGCGCCCAGGCCGCCCAGCGGGCCCATCACGCGGTCGCCGACCTGGAAGCGCGTCGCGCCGGGGCCGGTCGCCTCCACCACGCCGGCGAGCTCGATGCCCAGCACCGCCGGCAGTTGCAGCGGGAAGGCGCCGCGGACCTGGCCCTCGCGGATCTTCCAGTCAAGCGCGTTGATCCCGGCGGCGCGGACGCGAACGAGGACCTGGCCGGGGCCGGCGACGGGCTTCGGGGATTCGGCCACCTGGGCAGCGGCCTCGCCGCCGTAGTTTCGAAGCAGGATGGAACGCATGGTGTTCACCTTTTGAAGTTGCAGTGAACGAACGATAGGGTGTTGCGTCAAATAAACGAAGATCAGAAAATCGAGACTAGTCGTATCAAATATGGAACACCGATGGACTTGAATGCACTGGCGGACTTCGCGCTCGTGGCCACGCATGGCGGGCTGGGGAAGGCCAGTCGCGCCAGCGGACGCTCCAAGGCCACGCTCTCGCGGCGGATCGCCGACCTCGAGGACCAGCTGGGCGTGCGGCTCATCGAGCGCCACGCCCGCGGGCTCAGGCTCACCGAGGCCGGCGAGTTGCTGATGGCCCGGACCGAGGGGCCGATGCACGACGTCGCCGAGGCCATGACGGCCGTGCGCGAAGGCGTCTCGGCGCCGCGCGGCCGCCTGCGCGTCGCCGCGCCCGTGCTGTTCTCGCAGCTCGCCATGGGGCGGATCTGCGCCGACTTCTGCGCCGCCTATCCCGACGTGACGATCGACGTGGTGTCCGAGGACCGGCTGGTCGACCTCGTCGAGGAACAGTTCGACGTCGCCATCCGGCCCAATCCGCGGCCCGATACCGGCCTGGTGGGACGCTGCTTCGCGAAGGATCGCCTGGTGGTGGTGGCCGCGCCGTCGCATGCGATGCCGCGAGCCCGCAAGCCCGTGACGGTCCCGGGCGTCGTGACGACCAGCTTCCGCGAGAGCCGCTGGACGCTGGATGACGGTCGCCTGGTCCTGGAGCCGGTGCCCAAGTTGCGGCTGTCATCCTTCCTGACGGTGCGCGACGCGGCGGTTGCCGGCGCCGGCGTCGCGCTGCTGCCGCAGTCGATCGCCTGGAACGAGCTGGCGCGCGGCGAGCTCGTGCAGTGGGGCGCGGTGTCCGGTGGCGAGGTCGCGCTCTGGGTCCTGCACACGTCCCGGCGGCTGCCGGCGCCCAAGGTGCGCGCGTTCGTCGAATTCATGTGCCGGCGCTACCCGGACGAGCTGCTCGTGCTCCGCGGCTGACTTGGCGGGAGCCGGCAGGCCACCGATGCCACGGCGCCGGAGGGTGACGATCGACGCGTCGCGCACGCCCCGGGCGCGTCGACATCGATCTACATCTTGTTGCGCGCCATATCGACACGATCCGGCAGTATTCCACGGCGTCGGCGACGCATGCGTTTGCGTCCTCGGCACGCACGCTGCAACACTGGGACTGGTGTCCGGCGGTTCGGCGGGACGGAGGCTGGAGCTGGAATAGATGACCCGACAAGCGGAGGAAGGGCAGGTAGGTGCCCTGCACGAAGTCCGCGGCCTCCTGGCGCGCATGGCGCTGACCCTGTTCCTGGCCGCATGGACGGCCTCGGGATGCGCGGCGGCCACGGGCGCACTCGCGTCGACGCGCGACTATCCGCGCGTGTTCCAGCATGCCGTCGGTCCGGAGCTCGAGTCGGGCTATGCCCTGGCGCAGGACCGCGACGGCTTCATCTGGCTCGGAACGCAGTCCGGCGTGGTCCGCTGGGACGGCCATCGCGCACGAGCCTACGTCGCCGATGCGGCCGCGAGCGGCAGCCTGCCCGACTCCTATGTCAAGGCGCTGCTGGTCGACCGGACGGGCACGCTGTGGATCGGAACCAAGTCGGGCGGCCTGGCGCGCCATGACGCGGCGACCGACGCCTTCTCCCCGCTGCGGGATCCCGACGGCCGTGTCGGAAAGGACATCGCCGCCTTGGCGGAACGCCAGGCCGGGGGGATCTGGATCGCCTCGAACCGCGGCCTCGCGTGGCTCGACTCCGCGAGCGGCAGCATCACGCCCGAGCGCCTGCCCTCGGCAATCGGCACCCTCCAGTGCCTGCTGGTCACCCGCGACGGCAGCCTGTGGATCGGCAGCGATCGCGGCCTTTGGACGCGGCGCGCCGGCAGCGCGGCGTTCTCGGCGGTGTCGATCGATGCCGCGGACGGGGCCGGATCTATCAGCGTCTTGCGATTGCTCGAAGATCGGACCGGCCGCCTGTGGGTCGGCACGCGCCTGCAGGGCGTCTTCCGCGTGGCGCCGGGGGCGAACGTCGCGGGACGCCTGCCAGGCAGCGATGCCAACCTGGCCAGCGACACCGTCTACGCATTGGCGGACGCGGACAACGGAGAGGTGTGGATCGGGACCTACGGCGATGGCGTCGTGCGGGTCGATCTGGACAGCGGCGCGCGGCGTCGCGAACGTCACGATCCCGTGCGCCCGACCAGCCTGCTCGACGACGACGTGGGCGCCTTGATGAAGGGGCGCGAGGGCGTGGTCTGGATCGCCTCGGCCTACGGCCTGTCGACCTGCGATACGCGCTTCGACGGGATCGCGACGCTGGCTGGCGGGGCCGGCCGACTCATTCCCGATGCGAACGTCCCGGCCGTCATGGCCGGGACCGACGGATCCGTCTACTTGGCCACGGGCTCGCACGGGCTCGAGATCCTTCCTGCCGCCGGCGGCGCGCCCAGGCTCCTGGTCCCCGATCCCGCGCGGCCGGGGACGTCGCTGCCGCGGGCGCGCGTCATCGCGCTGGCGCCTGCCCCTGACGGGGGCGCGTGGGTCGGCACGCAGGGGGGCCTCTATCTCGGCACGGCGGATGGACGTCGCGTGCGGCGAATCGACGTGCCGGGTCGCGGCGTCTCGGGGGACGTGTGGGTGATGGCGGCCGACGGGTCGACGCTCTGGGTCGGCGGCTCCGACGGGCTCTGGGCGCTGGACGTCTCCGACCCGGGCAAGGTGAAGACACTGCGCCACTTCGGCGAGGAACTGCACAACGCGCAGGTCAGGGCCCTCGCGGCCGGCCCGCACGGCGAACTCTGGATCGGGACCAATGGCCACGTGTTTCGCCTCGATCGGGGGCGCGACGCGCTGCGAGAGCTGGCCGTCGATCCGGCGGACGCCCGCACCCTGCCGGGTGGACTGGTCAGCGGCCTGCTCGTCGACCGCGCCGGACGGCTCTGGGTGGCCACGCTCGGCCACGGCGTGCAGGTGCAGTCCGGGCACTCCCCGGGCGGGGAGCCGACCTTCAGGCGACTGACCGTCGCGGACGGGCTGCCGAACAACGGCGTGGACGCTCTCGTGGCCGACGCGAGCGGACAGATCTGGGCGAGCACGGACGACGGCCTGGCGCGCATCGATCCCGGCACCCTGTCGATCCAGTCCCTGCGTGCCGCGCAGGGCGCGGGCGTGACCACCTTCTGGACGGGCGCCGCGGCGGCGACGCCCGATGGCAGGCTGCTGTTCGGTGGCGAGGGCGGCCTGCTGCTGGTCGATCCTGGCCTGCTCGCGCACGCGGCAGGCGGCCTGGCGCCGCCCGTCGTGACGGACGCCAACCTGGGCGGCCGCGCCTTGACCGGAGCGCAGCTGTCGCGTGCGGACGAGGTCAGCGTGCCCGCTTCCGCCCCGCGGGTGCAGGTGGAATTCGCATCGCTGTCGTATGGAGAGCAGGACATCCTGCGCTACGCCTACCGGCTCGAGGGATTCGACGACGTCTGGAACCAGACCTCGTCGCGCAGCCGCACCGCCAGCTATACCCGGCTGCCGCCCGGACACTACAAGCTGGGCCTGCGCGTCGCCCGGCCCGTCGGCGACTGGTCCGACGCCACGGAGATCGCATTCCGGGTCGAGCCGCGCTGGTACGAGCGCACGGAGGTCCATGGCGCCGCCATCCTCGCGGCGATGGCGCTTGCGTGGCGCCTGCACCGGTGGCGGGTCGGGCTGGCGGCGCGGCGACAGGCGTCGCTGGAGCGCGAGGTCAGCCAGCGGACGTCCGAGCTCGAGCAGTCGCGCAGCCAGGTGCGCCTGCTCAGCCTTCACAACGCGAGGGCGCTGGAGCAGGAGCGGACCCGCGTCTCGCGCGAGCTCCACGACGAGATGGCGCAGCAGCTGGCCGCGCTGCGAATGGAAGTCTCCCTCATGCGCCGGTTCGCCGACCGGATGGTTCGCGGGGACGAGCTGCCCGTGCAGGGCCTGGTCGACCGGGTCGATGCCATCATCCGCAGCATCCGCGAGCTCGTCACGCAATTGCGTCCGCCCGCGCTCGACGGCGGCCTGGTCGCCGCGATCCGATGGCTGGCCACCCGTTTCGAGCAGCAGACCGGCATCCCGTGCGAGCTGGATCTGGCCGACTGCGCGGTCTTCGCGCACCAGGACATGGCGACGATGGCGTTCAGGGTCGTGCAGGAATCGCTGACGAACGTGCGGCGCCACGCCTGCGCGCAGACGGTCCGCATCCGGCTGCTCGCGCAAGAGGACTGCTGCCTGCTCGAGATCATCGATGACGGCGTCGGCTTCGACCCCAAGGCCAGGCACGCGGGCTACGGCGTGCTGGGCATGGAGGAGCGCGTGGCCGCGCTCGGCGCCAGCCTCGAGATCGTCAGCGGTCCGTCCCGCGGCACGACCGTGCGCGTGCGCATGGATTGAGCGCGGGCCGTCGCGGCCGCCAGGTCGACACGCTGCCGCGCGCCGCAGGCTCGCGCTGGCGCTCGCGGCGCATTTGGTTCGCGAGCGATTGAAGGTCATCATGCGCCCTCAGCATTTCAGGGTCGCAACGCAGATGGTCTTCCCCTATCGTCGTCGGGCATCGATCGCGCCGCTCGCCGACATCGTCTTCGGCGGCTGGCGCGTGCCGGGCGACCGGGCCGCAAGCCGTCGCCTCCTGGCCTTCCTGCTCCTCGCCTTCGCCGTCATGTCCGGATGGGCGGAGGGCACGCCCCCGGGCCGGCGCGTCGAGCCGCTCGATGGCTCCTGGCGCTTCCTGCGCGAGGACGTGCCCGCGGCCAGCGCGGAGGACTTCGACGACTCGGCCTGGCCGGTCGTCACCCTGCCCCACACATGGAACGGCGTCGACGGCGAGGCAGGCGGCGACTACTACCGCGGCGCGGGCTGGTACCGCCGGGAGTTGCGGTTGCCGCCGGCGCCGGCCGCATCGCAGCGCTTCCTGCAGTTCGACGGCGCTGCCCTGGTGGCGGACGTCTGGGTCAACGGCCATCGGGCGGGACATCACGAAGGCGGATATGCCGCGTTCCGCCTCGACATCGGCGCGTCGCTGCATGCGGGACGCAACGTCATCGCCGTGCGTGTCGACAACGCGCGCTCCGGCAGGGTGGCTCCGCTGGGCGGGGACTTCACGGTGTTCGGCGGCCTGTACCGGACCGTCGAGCTGGTCACGGTGAACCCGCTCCACGTCGACCTGCTGGACGACGGCGGACCCGGCGTGTACGTCGCCACCCGCAGGATCACGCCGGAACGCGCGGACCTGGCCGCCCAGGCGCGGCTGTCCGTGCCCGCTCGCCTGCGCGCCCCGCTGCGCCTGCGCTGGACGCTGTTCGACGCGCGCGGCCGGGTGGTCGCGTGCGTGTCGAGCAAGGTCGTGGCGTCCATGGCCGGCGTGCAGACCGTCGCGCAGGTCCTGCCGGTGCCGCATCCGCGCCTGTGGCAGGGCGTGGAGGACCCGGCGCTCTACAAGCTGCGCGTGGACGTGCTGCAGCGCGACGAGGTCGCCGATCGGGTGGAGGTGCCGGTGGGCATCCGCGAGTTCGCCATCGATCCGGGACGAGGGCTGCTGCTCAATGGCCGCCCCTACGGCGTCCACGGCGTCGACCTCTTCCACAGCGGCCGGCCCGGACGAGGCCTGGCGGTCACCGACGCGCAGGTCGACGAGGACTTCAGCGCACTGTCCGAACTCGGCGTGACCGGGCTGAGGCTCGTCCATTTCCAGCATCCCCGACGTGCCTACGACGACGCCGACCGGCTGGGCTTCGTCCTCTGGACGGAGATTCCGTTGAACTCGGCCATGGATGACAGCCCCGCGTTCCGCGACAACGTCGTGCAGCAGCTGCGCGAGCTGGTCAAGCAGAACTACAACCACCCGTCGGTCGTGGTCTGGGGCCTGGGCAACGAGGTCTACAAGTCGGACGCCGCCAGTCAGGCGCTGCTCGCGCAACTGCAACGCGAGGCCAAGGCACTCGATCCCCACCGCCTCACGAGCTATGCGCATTGCTGCGCCGCCGACGACGACCTGATGGCGCGGCAGACCGACGTGATCGGCTTCAACCGCTATTACGGCTGGTACGACGGCGCGGTCACCGACATCGGTCCCTGGGCCGACCGGATCCACGCCGCCCAGCCGGCCCGCGCCATCGCCGTGAGCGAATATGGCGCCGGCGCCAGCGTGCTGCAGCAGGAGGATCCGCCGGCGCGGCCGGTCCCGGCGAGCCACTGGCATCCCGAGCAGTACCAGGCGCTGTTCCACGAGGCCTATTGGCGCCAGCTCGCCACGCGGCCCTGGCTGTGGGCCACCTTCGTGTGGGTGGGCTTTGACCTGCCGTCCGCGGGCCGGGACGAGGGCGATCGCCGGGGCGTCAACGACAAGGGGCTGGCGACCTACGACCGTCAGACCCGCAAGGACGCGTGGTACTGGTACCAGGCGAACTGGAGCCGCCGGCCGATGCTGCACCTGGTCAATCGGCGTGCCCCGCCGCGCGGCGGGATCGCGACCGACGTCCGGGTCTACACCAACCTCGACGAGGCGACCCTCGTCGTCGATGGCGCGAGCCTGGGGCCGCGCCGTGCGTCGGACCACGTCGCGACGTGGGCGGGCGTGACACTGTCGCCCGGCGTCCACCATCTCACCGCGACCAGCGCGGATGGCGTTGGCGATTCGATCGAGTGGAGCGTGGCGGGCGCGGGTGGATGAGCTGCGGCGAGGGCGTGTCAGCCCAGCCTGGCGTACTCGCCCGTCACGTCCTCCATCACTTCCAGGATGCGTTCGCTGGTGGTGAACACGTGGCTCATCGCCTCCGGGTCGGACACGCCCGGGCGCAGTCCGCGCAGCGCGGCGCCGAAGAACGTCCACTGCTGGTTGGCCAGCGCGAGCTCGTTCCTGATCGCCGCCGTCGTCTCGGGCGCCGACAGGAGGACGGCCTGCGCGGCCTCGAACTTCGCGCTCGCGCTGGCGATCTCGGTTTGCGCGGAAGCGCCTCCCAATCCCCAGCTCGCGCCGAGGTGGAGCACGGCGATGCGCTGGCTCAGCATGCGCTGGCGGCCGCTGGTGTCGACGCACTGCCCGATGGTGCGGCCGGACAAGGCCACCAGCAACGCCGTGCACTCCTGGGCGCTCGAAAGCACCTCCGCTGCGCGAGACAGCACCTCCGGCGCGCGGGCGCGATCCGGCGTCCCGGCCGCCAATGCGGCGCGGTAAGGCTCCCAACGGGCCTCCAGCTGGCGGATGGACGCGGCGACCGCGGGCTGGGATGCCGCCGACCGGAGTTCGCCGAGCTGTCGCTCGAACGTCGCCATCGAGGCGCCCAGCGTTCTCTGCGCGAGACCGCGGTCGACGTCCTGGCCGAGTGCCAGGTAGCACTTGGCCATTCGCTGGCTCAGCATGCGCTGCCGGCCCGCCTTGTTGATGACCTCGGACATCTCGTGGGTGTCGGCCAGGGCCGCGCGGCTTGCCAGGGTCGTCGCGATCGCGGCCAGGCAATCGCGCCGCCTCATGCCGCGCTCCTGCTGGCAAGCGCGCGGCCGATGCGCCCGGCGGGCGCGAGGCGGCGCGAGCGTGCGTGGCGGTGACATGCGTGACGGGACATGGGCGGGGCTTTCCAGAAGGCAGGCGACGAACGCGCCGCCAACGGCGGACGGACGAACGGCATGCAGGTGGATGGGAATGACGTCGCGCGCGGACGCGGGCGGCGGATCGGAGGTGGCCGGCGCGACCGGAGGGGGCGGCCCGGCGCGGGCCGGACGATGATCGCGCGCGATGGGCTGCCGGCATGGCCAGGCCCGTTCGCCTCAGGGGGTGCCTCGTTGCACCATGCCGATCGAAGCAGGAAGCATGCCTCCAGGTCGACGGCCGCTCGTCGCCGCGGGACCTTCGCGCATTTGGCGAACGAAGCCCCGGCGAGACCGTTCCTCGACCGTGCATGCGCCATGTCGGTGCCGGGCGCGCGCCAAAAGAGTCCGGATCGGTCCGGCCCGATGCCGTGACATCGGACGGGCGGTGCGAACCCGCGTGGCGCGGGACGCCCGCGCGCGGGGTCAGTCGGCGAGGTCGTCCAGCTCGCGTCGCGTCGGCAACCCGTCGCTGTCGCCCGGGAACCGCAGCATGCGCGCGCCGATGGCGTTTGCGCGCCGCGTGGCGGCCCGCAGGTCCAGGCCCTCCAGCAGTCCGCTGATCACGCCCACGGCGAAGCCGTCGCCCGCGCCGACGGTGTCGACCACGTCGCGCACGGGCACGCCCGGCTCGAGGGCGCGCAAGCCGTCGCGATCCGCGCAGAAGGCGCCCTCCGCACCGAGCTTGACCACCACTGCGCCCGCGCCCAGGTCGAGATAGAACGCCGCGATGTCCTGCGCGCTGTCCCGGCCGGTCAGCAGTCGACCTTCGGACAGGCCGGGCAGCACCACGTCGGAGCGCGCCGCGAGCGCATTGACCGTGGCGACCATCTCGTCGCGCGATGGCCACAGGCCAGGCCGCAGGTTGGGATCGAACGACACGCGGCGGCCTTGCATGCGCGCCGTCTCGGCCAGGTCGAACGCGAGCTCGCGGCAGCCGGCCGACAGGGCCGGGAGTATCCCCGTCAGGTGCACGTGGCGGGCGCCGATCGCGCCGGCGGCCGCCAGGACGGTGGCGTCCATCGCACTGGCCGCGGAGCCGCGGCGGTAGTAGTCGATGCGGGGGTCGGAGCCGTCGCTGGCCAGTGACTTCAGCATGAAGCCCGTCGACCGGGCGGGATCGACGCCGACGAGCTCGCGCGACAGCCCCTCGCGTTCCATCTGGGCGAGCAGGAACCTGCCGAAGGTGTCGTCGCCGACGCGGCTGAGATAGCCGACGCGCAGGCCGAGCCGCGCCAGCCCGATCGCCACGTTGAGCTCCGCGCCGGCGCTGAAGCGTCGGAAGCGCTCGACGTGCTCGAGCGCGCCAGGCGTTTCCGCGGCGAGCACGACGAGGGCTTCGCCCGCGGTCAGGACATCGAGCTCGATCACATGACCGCTCCCAGCTGCCACGGCACGAACTCGTTGTTGCCCAGGTCGTGCTGCTCGCTCAGCGTGCGCCGTCCCGACGCGGTGGCGAGCATCAGCTCGAACAGCCGCGCACCGGCTTCCTGCACGCTGGTCCGGCCGTCGATGATCTCGCCGGCGTTGAAATCCATGTCCATGCGCATGCGCTCGTACATCGCGCTGTTGGTCGCCAGCTTGATCGACGGCGTCGGCTTGCAGCCGTAGGTCGAGCCGCGGCCCGTGGTGAAGCAGATGAGGTTGGCGCCGCCGGCGACCTGGCCGGTGGCGGAGACGGGGTCGTAGCCGGGCGTGTCCATGAAGACGAGCCCGTGAGCGCGCACCGGTTCGGCATACTCGACCACGTCCATCAGCCCGCTGTTGCCGCCCTTGGCGACCGCGCCGAGCGATTTCTCGAGGATGGTCGTGATGCCGCCTGCCTTGTTGCCCGGCGACGGGTTGTTGTTCATGTCGCCGCCGTTCATGCGGGTGTAGTCCTCCCACCAGCGCAGCCGTTGCATCAATCGCTCCGCGATCTCGGGCCGGGCGGCGCGCGCCGTGAGCAGGTGCTCGGCGCCGTAGATCTCGGGGGTCTCCGACAGGATCGCGGTGCCGCCATGGCGGACCAGCAGGTCGACGGCCGCGCCCAGCGCCGGATTCGCGCTGATGCCGGAATAGCCGTCGGACCCGCCGCATTGCAGGCCCACGGTCAGGCGGCTCGCCGGCACCGTCTCGCGGCGTGCCGCGTTCGCGCCGGCCAGAAGCTCGCGCACGATGGCACTGCCCTCGGCGATCGCCTCGCGCGTGCCGCCGGCCTCCTGGATCGTCATCGTGCGGACGCGGGCGCCCGCGGCCACGAGCGGCTCGACGAGCGTGCCGACCTGGTTCACCTCGCAGCCCAGGCCGATGACGAGGACGCCAGCGAAGTTCGGATGCAGCGCATAGCCGCGCAAGGTGCGCCGCAGCACCTCGATGCCTTCGCCGCTGCCGCTCATGCCGCAGCCGCCGCCGTGGGTGATCGCCACCACGCCGTCGACACCCGGCCATTCGACCAGGGCGCTGCCGTCGAACGCCCGCTCGATCGCCTTGCACACCGTCGCCGAGCAGTTGACGCTCGAGATCACGCCCACGAAATTGCGCGTTCCGACGGCGCCATCGGCGCGGACGAAGCCCTCGAAGGTCGCCGCTTCGGCAACCGGCGTGGTCGGCGCGTAGTCGAGTCCGATCCCGTGCGCCGCATGCGCGTCGGCCATGGCGAGGTTGTGCACGTGGACATGGCGGCCGATCTCGATCCCCGTGGTCGCGACGCCGATGACCTGGCCGTACTTGCGCACCGCAGCGCCCGCGGCGATGGCGCGCAGGGCGATCTTGTGGCCGGCGGGCACGTCGTCCGCGGCGCGCAGGCCGCCGTCCGGGCCGGCGAGCGCCGTGCCGGCGGAGATCGCG